>Ga0209060_10003220_pt1 | contig 13922 bp, 17 predicted proteins | sample Coa_R1_8_FD_187155 | JGI IMG/M metagenome (GOLD analysis project Ga0209060, IMG submission 187155) | Surface soil microbial communities from Centralia Pennsylvania, which are recovering from an underground coalmine fire - Coalmine... | ecosystem: Environmental > Terrestrial > Soil >...
GTTCGCGGTAACGCGAAACATTCGTGGCGCTCGCCGCACTGGCCGCGGACTCGGATGCGCTCATCCGAAGTGCCGGTGCGGATACTACCGTTTGCGCCGTTCGGCGCTCCGCCTCCCCTTATTTTTTGGAGGCAAACGCTTTCGTGCAGTGGCTTGCCAAGACTCGGGCGCAAAAAACGCGTCGCGAGAACGATGAAGCTTTGCCCTCTTCCCTCACCCTGAGGTGCTCGGCGCAAAGCGCCGAGCCTCGAAGGGCGAGGCCCCAGCGCCTCGGCCTGCATCCTTCGAGCCTCGCGCTGGCGCGAGCACCTCAGGATGAAGTGAACCAGATGCTCAAGCACGATCGTACCGCCTCGTCACATCTCGATATCGAGGCCGATGTCGAGATTGCGCACCGAGTGGGTCAGCGAGCCGGAGGACAGATAATCGACGCCGGTCTCGGCGATGGCGGCGGCGGTTTCCAGCGTAATGCCGCCCGAGGCTTCGATGACGAGGCGGCCGGCCACCATGGCGACGGCGCGGCGCATGGCGTCGAGATCGAAATTGTCGATCAGCACCACGTCGGCGAGGCCGACCTTGAGGACCTCGTCGAGCTGCTGCAGCGAATCGACCTCGATCTCGATCTTCACCAGATGCCCGGCGGCGGCTTTGGCGCGCTTGAGCACCGCTGCGATGCCGCCGGCGACCGCGATGTGGTTGTCCTTGATCAGCATGGCGTCGTCGAGGCCGAAGCGATGATTGAAACCGCCGCCGCAGCGCACCGCGTATTTTTCCAACGCGCGCAGACCGGGCGCGGTCTTGCGCGTGCAGATGACGCGCGCCTTGGTGTGGGCAATGCGCTTGACGAACTCCGCGGTCGCGGTGGCGATGCCGGACAGGTGGCCGATGAAATTGAGCGCGGTGCGCTCGGCGCCGAGGATGGCACGAGCATCGCCGTCGATGCTCATCAGCTTGGCGCCGGCGGCGATCGGCTCGCCGTCGCGGGCGCTCGCCGCGATCTTGATGTCCGGCGCCAGCCGGCGGAACGCGGCGGCAACCAGCGGCAGGCCCGAGACCACGCCGGCCTTGCGCGCCACCACCACGGCATGACCGCGCATGTCCTCCGGCACGGTGGCGATCGAGGTGATATCGCCGGCGCGCCCGAGATCCTCGGCGAGCGCATGCGTCACCGCCGCTTCGACTTCGAGCGGCGACACAAAGGCATCGGCACAGAACAGCGACATCGGCGATTCCATGTTGGGCAAATCCCTATCGGACAAATCCATGATCAGGAGCGGCCGGTAAAGCTAACCCATGCGCCCCGGGGCGGGCCAGCCATGCGCCGAGGCGCTTCGGGCACGGCAAATTTCGTTTGGGCGTCGGCTTTGTTGCCATTATGCTGCGCCGCTTTTTGCCGATCCATCGTTTGCCGAGGCAATAATGGCCAACGTCGATAACCGCTTAAACAGCGCGCCAGGCGCGCCCGTCATCGGTGCTGGCAGCGGCACTGCCATCCGCTCTTGGCGCACGCCGGTGCTGATCGTCGGCTTCGGCTGCCTGATCGGCATGATGTCGTTCGGCCCGCGCTCGACCTTGGGCTTTTATCTCACACCGCTGTCGACGGCCAATCACTGGGGCCGCGACGTGTTCGCGTTTGCGCTCGCCTTGCAGAACCTGCTGTGGGGCATCGGCCAGCCGCTCGCTGGAATCATTGCCGACCGTTTCGGTACGGCGCGGGTGCTCACCGCCGGCGCGCTGATGTACAGCGCTGGCTTGGCGCTGATGGCGCACGCCACCAGCGCGCCGGTACTCGATATTTCGGCCGGCGTGCTGATCGGCTTCGGCCTGTCCGGCTGCTCGTTCATGGTGCTGCTCGCCGCCTTCGGCAAGCTGTTGCCGCCCGAATGGCGCTCGCGCGCGTTCGGCCTCGGCACCGCCGCCGGCTCGTTCGGCCAGTTTCTCTATTCGCCGGTGGCGGTCGCGCTGATGGACGCCATCGGCTGGCAAACGACGCTGATGATTTTTGCCGTCAGCATGCTCGCCATCGTGCCGCTGTCGAGCGCGCTGACGACGCCGCCGGCGGCAAACATCAAGGGTGCGCCGTCGCAATCGCTGCGTCAGGCGCTGGTCGAAGCCTTCGCGCAGCGCTCCTACGTGCTGCTGGTGCTCGGCTATTTCACCTGTGGATTTCAGCTCGCGTTCATCACCGTGCACATGCCGTCTTATCTGATCGATCGCGGCTTGAGCGCCACGGTCGGCGGTTGGACCTTGGCGACGATCGGGTTGTTCAACATCGTCGGCTCGGTGACGTCGGGCTGGCTCGGCGACCGCATGCCCAAGCGTTACCTGCTGTCGTTCATCTATTTCACCCGCGCCGCCGCGATTTTGGCGTTCATCTCGTTTCCGGTCACCGAGCTCAGCTGCATCATGTTCGGCGCCGTCATGGGGCTGATGTGGCTGTCGACGGTGCCGCCGACCAACGGCATCATCGCCATCATGTTCGGCACGCGCTGGCTCGCCACGCTCGCCGGCTTTGCGTTCTTCAGCCATCAAGTCGGCGGCTTCCTCGGCGTCTGGCTCGGCGGCATCGTGTTCGACCGCACCGGCTCTTACGATCCGGTATGGTGGCTGGCGATTCTGTTCGGCGTGCTCTCGGCGCTGATCAACATGCCGATCGTCGAGAAGCCGGTGCTGCGCGCAGCGCCGTCGCCGGTGGCGGCCTGAGGGCGGAGCCGCGATGCCGACCTTCAAGGCTATCGTCATCGACAAAGCCGAAAGCGGCCAGAGCGTCCGGCTCACCGATTTCGACGACAAGGATTTGATGGACGGCGACGTCACCGTTCGCGTCGAATGGTCGACAGTCAACTACAAGGACGGGCTCGCGCTGACCGGCAAGGCGCCGGTGGTGCGCCGCTTTCCGATGATCGCCGGCATCGATTTCGCCGGCACGGTGGAGAGTTCGTCGCATCCAAGCTGGCGCGCCGGCGACAGCGTGATCCTCAACGGCTGGGGCCTGGGCGAGACCCATCTCGGCGCTTATGCGCAGAAGGCGCGCGTCAAGGGCGATTGGCTCATTCGGCTACCGTCGACCATGAGCGCACGCGACGCCATGGCGATCGGCACCGCCGGCTACACGGCGATGCTGTGCGTGTTGGCGCTCGAGCGCGCGGGCGTGACGCCGGCGCGCGGGCCGGTGGTGGTGACGGGTGCCGCCGGCGGTGTCGGTTCGGTCGCGGTCGCGCTGCTCGCAAAACTCGGCTACGCGGTGACGGTCTCGACCGGCCGCCCGGTCGAAGCGCCGTATCTCAAAGAACTCGGCGCGGCCGAAGTGATCGAGCGCAAAGAGCTTGCCGGATCGCCGCGGCCGCTCGCCAAGGAACGCTGGGCCGGTGGCATCGACACGGTCGGCTCGACCACGCTGGCCAATGTGCTCTCCATGACACGCTACGGCGGAACCGTGGCGGCGTGCGGGCTGGCCGGCGGAATGGACTTGCCGGCCAGCGTCGCCCCGTTCATTTTGCGCGGGGTGACGCTGGCCGGCATCGATTCGGTGATGTGTCCGCTGCCGCTGCGGCAGGAGGCGTGGCGGCGGCTCGCAACCGATCTCGATCGCAGCAAGATTGCGGCGATGACCAGCGAAATCGGGCTTGGCGAGGTCATCGATGCGGGGCGGCGCATCGTCGAGGGGCAAGTGCGCGGCCGGATTGTGGTGAAGATTCCGTAAAGCCGTACACAATTCGGCCACGGCCTTGGGTGAGCATGCCAAGCGCTATGGTAAGGGGACCGTTAAGGAATTTCGTTAATGTCGCAGCGAAGTTCGTGACGGTGAAGTTCGGGGAGGCGTCGATGGGGGTCCGCATCGCTGTGCTGGGATTCGCCATGCTGGCTGCCGCGTCGGCGGTGCCGGCGCCGGCATCGGCCCAGGAGCTCGCGCCCGATCAGGCCCGTGCTTTCATCGCCGGCAAGCTGTTCGCCTACAATTGCTTCGACGGCACGCGTGGGGTCGGCCGCATCTTTGGCGACGGCTCGATCATCGGCACGATCCAGGCGCCGGGCAGCAACGCCTTGCGCTTCGCCCACTTGCCGCCCGGCACCATCAAGGTGACGCCCACCTCGATGTGCGCGCACCTGCAGGGCCTGCCGATCGACCCGTGCTTCCGGGTGCAGAAGATCGATTACGCGAGCTTCCGCGGCTCGATCTCCGGCCTGAGCTTCGCCTATTGCGATTTCCGCCAGCACAATCCGCGCGCCGCGCTCACGCGTCGCCCGGCAGCGCGCGAGGGCGCCACCGCGATGGCGGTGGCGCAGCCGGCGCCGTAAGCCGCGTCACTCGAGCTCGAGACGGAACGGCACGCCTTCGCTGGCCATGGTGCCGCGGCCGATGGTTTCGATCGCCGCGATCATGCGGCCGTCGCGGCCGAGCAGGCGGTCGGCCAGCGACACGATGCGGATGTTCGGCGTCGCGGTCGGCGATGCGCGCCGTAGCGCATGCGCGATGCTTGCCTCGTCGCGGTGTGGGGCCAGCGCACAGGCGCTGGCAAAGGCGCTCGCGGTGGAGCGGCTGATGCCGGCGAAGCAATGCACGACCAGCGGTGCGCGGCGATCCCAGCCGCGCACGAACTCGAGCAGATCGGCGACGTGCTCTTCCTCGGGCAGGACGTAGCCGTCGAGCGGCATCGAAATGTCGTGCACCCGCAGCCGCAGATGATTTTCCGGCGCGATGCTGCGCGGTCGCTCGATGATGAACGCCTCGTCCAATAACGATACGACATGGCGCGCGCCGCTGTCGGCGACAGTTTCATGCAGGCGGGCGAGCGAACAGACGTGAATCATGGAAGCATTGTGAGGGGTCGGAGGTGTGGCCTCGATATGGGGATCGTCGATGGCACGCGTAAGACGGTTTAGTCTCCTGTCAGTTTCTTGAAGCGCTCCAGATAACGCGCCTGCGCGGTCTCGGCTGGCCACGGCTTGAGGAAATCGCGTTCCAGCGACGGCGCGATCCGCGGCGGCCGGCCGAAGAAACGCCGGGCTTCGGCGTGGGCGAAGCCGGCCAGCCGCGTCGCTTCCAGATAGGCGGCCTGGTGGTCGGCCGATTTGATCAGCTGTTGCAGCTCGGGAGGGGAGGGCGGCAGGCCGAAGCGGCGATGGATGGCGGCGAGCAGCCGGCGCTCCACCGCCTTGTAGGCGTCGCCGATCACCGCCTTGAACGGCGAGATCATGTCGCCGATCACGTATTCCGGGGCGTCGTGCAGCAAGATGGCGAGCCTTCGGCTGCGATCGAGTCGCGGCGCTTTCAGCCGCGCCAACGCTTCGACCAGTAGGCAGTGCTGCGCCACCGAAAAAATATGCGCGCCCGCGGTCTGGCCGTTCCAGCGCGCCACACGCGCCAGCCCATGGGCGATATCCTCGACCTCGATGTCGAGCGCCGACGGGTCGAGCAGATCAAGGCGCCGTCCCGACAGCATGCGCTGCCAGGCGCGCGCTTCGGCCGTCGCCTGCGCCAGCGGCTTTAGCCGTTGCAAGGCTTCAGCCACGGCCGCGTTGCCCGAGCTTGGCGACGGCGTCATGCCGGTGGCAGGTCACCAGATGGTCGTTGACCATGCCGGTCGCCTGCATGAAGGCGTAGACGATGGTCGGGCCGCAGAACTTGAAGCCGCGCTGCGACAGCTCCTTTGACATGGCGCGCGACACGGGAGTTTCGGCGGGAATCTGCGCCGTGCTGCGATAGCGGTTCACCTTCGGGCGGCCGTCGACAAAGTCCCACAGCAGTTTGGAAAATCCCGGGCCCTTTTCCATCACGCCGAGCCAGGCGCGTGCCGACGCCAGTGTGCCATCTATCTTGGCGCGGTTGCGCACGATGCCGGCGTCGGCCATCAGACGCTCGATCTTCGCCGCCCGGTAGCGCGCGATCTTGTCCGGCACAAAACCGTCGAAGGCCCGGCGGAAATTGTCGCGCTTGCGTAAGATCGTGATCCACGACAGGCCGGCCTGAAAGCCGTCGAGGATCAGCTTCTCGAACAGCGCGCGGTCGTCGTATTCGGGCACGCCCCATTCGGTGTCGTGATAGGCGACGTAGAGCGCATCGTCCCCGGGCCAGGGGCAACGGGTGATTTTTTGCTCGGGTGGGGTAAGCGTACTCATTCGGCCGCCTTGCTGTCGCCTGGAAAAGCGAACCGCGCCCATTCGGGTTTAATTGGTTGGATCGGCACGCCGCCGGCGGTAAGCGCCTCGCCGCCGGAAAGCGCGTCCGCCACGCGGTCGAGGCGCAAGAGCGCGATGCCGCGCCCCGCCGCTGTCGAGCCCATCGTGCCGAGCGGGCGGCCGCCGGCGACGATCGGCGTGCCGTGATCCGGCGCGGCGCCCTCATAGCGGACCGGCATCGCCCGGGTCCGCGCGGTGCCGCGATGCTCCATGCGCGACACGACTTCCTGGCCGACATAGCAACCCTTCTGGAAGTCGACGCCGCCGAGTTGGTCCATATCGGCCTCATGGGGAAACGCATCGCCGTAGCCATAATCGACGCCGCCGCGAGGAATGCCGAGCGCGATGCGATGCGCCTCGTAGGCGGCGGCGTCGAGGAGTTCGGCGCCGAGCACGGCGGCTGCCGCGGCGGCGCGATGCGGCGGCAGCATCACGCGCAGACCGAGCGCCGGCAGTCGCGGATCCTCATAGCCAAGACCGATAGCCTCGCCGGCTTCGTTCACACGCGGCAAGGCGGCGGACTGCGAACTGCCGTTCCAAGCAGCAAACACGCCGAGCACCTCCGACAAATCCTCGGCGATGACCTTGGCGCGCAGCTTATAAAGATTGAGCTTGGCGAGGAGCGCGGCGATTTGGGCGCGCTCGACGTCAAGGAAAAAGCCGCCGCCGTTTGCTGCCGGCGCCTCGGTCAGCAGAAAATCCACAATAATTTTGCCCTGCGGCGTCAAGAGCGCGCAGAATCTCGCCGCGCCGGGGTCGAGGCTAAGCACGTCGGCGGTGACCAGGCCGTGCAAAAACTTGCGGGCGTCGTCGCCGGCGACCTTGACCACGCCCCGGTCGGGGAGAAGGGCAGATTTCATTCGCGCACTATTCCTGGGCAAGCGTTCGAGGAACCTAAGGCAGCCGCCCATGCTCCTCAAGGCTTCGGCTCGGATCGACCTGCACGGGCTGATTGCAACGGCTAAATCGAACGGAGGGTGCCGCGACTTAGGGGCTGTTGCGGGCCCGTCGTGAAATCATGCTAAAGCTATGGTTGTGAAGAGGTGCAGCGCAGCCAATCGTTCGCTGGTTTCCAGCCAAAGACAGCATGCGTTGTTGGGGGGATGACGCATGACCGATGAATTGTTGTCGTTGCGCGTGGTTCTCGCCACCAAGCAGGACGACGGCCGCGACCTGTTCCGGCAAGCAGCCGCGTCACTGCGGGTGCCCGTTGAGCTTGATTGCGCCGACGGGGCTGCTGCGGCTCGCGCTTGCATCGCCGCCGGCAGCGACCTCGTCTACCTCGACAACAGCTTGCCGCCCGCCGAGGTGATCCAAATCGTTGCGGCCGCCCGCGCCGCGCCCGCTCGGCCCTTCACCGTCTTGCTCGCGGCTCCGAACGGCGATGCCCAGCCGTTCGTGAGCGATGCGCTAGCTGCTAAGCCGGACGACTTGGCGCAGACGAGGCGCCTGATCAGGCGGTCGATCCGGGTGCGGCTGCCGAGCCGCGCGCTCATTGTCGACGATTCGCCCACCATGCGCAGCATCGTGCGCAAGCTGTTGACCGCCACGCATTTTCCGCTGGAGATCAGCGAGGCCGACGAGGGTTTCGCCGCGCTCCAGCAGGTCGGCCAAGCCGGCATCGATCTGGTGTTTCTCGACTACAATATGCCGGGCTTTTCCGGTCTCGAGACGCTGGCCGAATTCAAGCGCGAAAAGCGGCGGGTCGACGTCGTCATCATGACGTCGGCGAACGACGAGTCGCTGCCGGACCGCGCGCGCGAATATGGGGCTGCGTTCCTGAAGAAGCCGTTTTATCCGGCCGACATCGAGGCGGTGCTGTGCCGGTTCTACGGCTTGCGCGCGCTCAGCCCACGGCGAGCGTAAGTCTCACTGCCGCGACAATTCCACCGAGAACTCGCCATTGCGAATGCGCGCACTGAGCTTCTCGGCATAGCGCGCTGCCGGCTCTTCGCCATACGTCGAGATCAGCTCGGCGAGCGCCAGAAACAGCGCCGTCTGCGCCAGGCAATCGCCTTCGATGCCGTCATGCTGCGCTTCGATCCAGGCGTCCTGCAGATAGCCGAGCGCGAGCCGCTTTTGCTCGTGATCAGCCACAGGTTCGCGTGCGCTGGAAACTGTCGCCATCGTCATTGCAATCACTCAACCGCCGAGCGGCGGTGTCCCTACCCGGGGCCGACGTTAGCACGGGAAATTTCGCGCCCCATTCGAACCTTGAGGAACGGTTAACAGCGCGCCCACCATAAGAGCACTCTAAGAAGTTGCACGGCGCGTCGGTCAATTCGCGTAACGGGCGGTGATGTCGCGGGCGATCTGCGCGCCTTCCTGCAGGTAACGGTGGATCGCCACATTGGCGGCCGGCGTGCAGGTCCGATAGCTCTGTTGGAAGCCCGAGTAGCCGCGGTTGAAGGCCTGCACCATCTGGTCGTGACGCGGCCCGCTCGGCGCCTCGGCATCGATCAGTGCCAGCGCTTCGTTGCGCCACTTCTGTCCTTCATTCGAGCCGCAAATGCCGCGCAAAAAATGCAAGGAGCCGAGGATTTCGGCAAGCCGCTGCAGGTCCGGATCGTACGGCGTCGGCGCCGCCGAGGGGGTGGGCTCCGGCTGCGGCAGCAGCTTGGGACGCGGCGGCGGCGCCGGCCGCTGCCGTTGCGGCGGCGCCGGCTGTTGCCCGAACGGAAACTGAAATAATTGCGCGGCGGCAGGCGGTGCGGCCAGATACGTCACAAGCGCAAAGAGCATTGCGGCGCGTACGAACGATGCTGCGGAGCGTAAAAGCGACATGCTGCTTAGCCGATCGTGGCGATCCGTTCGGCGGCCGCCGCGACGATCTGGGCGAGGCCGTCGGTGGTTTTCAAGCCGTCAAGGTCCGCCGGGGCAAGCCAATGCGCTTCGGCCAATTCCTCGTTGAGCTGCACGTCGCCGGCGATCCAGCGCGCCGCAAATGGCAGAATGACGAAGTGCCGCTCGACCTTGCCGGCGGCGTCCCGCGCGATCGCCTGGCGGTAGCCGGCAAGCGCGACCGGCTCTACCTCGAGCGCGGTCTCCTCGCGCACCTCGCGGATCACCGCCTCCTCCAGCGTCTCGCCGAGTTCGACGCCGCCGCCAGGCAGCGTGTAGAGCCCGTGCGCCGGCGGCCGCGCCCGGCGCACGATCAGCACCCGGCCGTCGCGGAAGATGGCGGCGCTGACCGCCAGATACGGCCGCGCCGGATAAGAGCGCGCCATCTCGCTGGTGCCGGAAGCCGGTTTTGTTGCGGACAAGCCGAGGTTTTCCTGGATACGCCGCGCATGCGGTATTATCTCCTTAGCGTATGTGCGGACGCTATGTCATCACGTCGCCGCCGGCCGCCATTCGCGCGCTGTTCGGCTATCCGGAACAGCCGAACTTTCCGCCGCGCTATAACGTGGCGCCGACGCAGCCGATCCCGATCGTGCGGCTTGATGAGGGCCGGCGCCGCTTCGCGCTGATGCGCTGGGGCCTCATTCCGGCTTGGGTCAAGGATCCGAAAGCGTTTTCGCTGCTCATCAACGCGCGCGCCGAATCGGTGCTCGACAAGCCCGCGTTTCGCAATGCCATGCGCCGGCGCCGCTGCCTCATTCCGGCCGACGGCTTTTACGAATGGCGCGAGGCCGGCGGCCGCAAGCTGGCCTATTTCGTGCGGCGCCGCGACGGCGCGCCGTTCGCCTTCGCCGGCCTGTGCGAGACCTGGACCGGGCCGAACGGCGAGGAGCTCGATACCGCCGCGATCGTCACCACGAATGCCAACCGTACGCTGTCGGTCATTCACGACCGCATGCCGGTGATTTTGCCGGCCGAAGCGTTCGATCTGTGGCTCGACTGCGGCAAAGTCGACGCGCCGACCGCATCGGCGCTGTTGGTGCCGGCGCGCGACAATCTGCTTGAAGCGTACCAAGTCTCGCCGGCGGTCAACCGCGTCGCCAACGATACGGCGGCGCTGATCGCACCGTATGTCGAGCAAACAAACGAACACGCCGCCGCTGCAACGCCAAGCGCGCCGTCAGAAGATGCCAAGCCGAAGCCGGTCAAAAAATCGCCGGACCAGCTGTCGCTGCTCTAAGCACGCTCCGCTACAGCACCTTGCCGGGGTTGAGGATGCCCTTGGGATCGAGCGTGCGCTTGAGTGTGCGCATCAGATCGAGCGCCACCGGATCCTTCACCGACGGCAACAGATCGCGCTTGACCACGCCGACGCCGTGCTCGGCCGAGATCGAGCCGCCGTATTTTTTCACCACCGCGAACACCACGGCATTCACGTCGTCCCAGCGTTTGAGATACTCCGCCTTGTCGGCGCCCTCCGGCTGGGTGACGTTGTAATGAATGTTGCCGTCGCCGAGATGGCCGAACGGCAGCGGCCGCGCGCCGGGGATGAGCGCGGTGACGGCTGCGTTGGCCTCGGCGAGGAACGCCGGCACCGCGGCGACCGGCACCGACACGTCGTGCTTGATCGAGCCGCCGGCATAGCGCTGCACCTCGCCGAACAGCTCGCGGATGCGCCAGAACGCCTTGGCCTGCTCGAGGCTGTCGGCGATGGTGGCGTCGATTACCAGATTCTGCTCGGCGCCCTGGCCCAGAATATCCTCCAAAACGTCGCGTAAACCGTCGCGCTGCTGCGACGACAATTCGATCAGCACGTACCAGGGATGCGGCGAGGCGAGCGGATCGCGGCAGCCGCTGCCGTGCGTGAGCACCAGTTCGATGCCGCGCCGGGTCATGATTTCGAAGCTGGTGACGCCGCCGGCGGTGCGCTCGGTGGCGAGCCCAAGGAGTTCGAGCGCGGCTTCGGGCGACGGTACGCCGGCAAACGCGGTCTCGACCGAGCGCGGCCGCGGCACCAGGCGCAGCACCGCGGCGGTGATGATGCCGAGCGTGCCTTCGGCGCCGATGAACAGGTTTTTCAGATCGTAGCCGGTGTTGTCTTTTTTCAGCTTGTTGAGGTTGTTGAGGACGCGGCCGTCGGCCAGCACCACCTCGATGCCGAGCGCGTGCGAGCGGGCGATGCCGTGCGCCAGCGCCGCGGTGCCGCCCGCATTGGTCGAGAGGTTGCCGCCGATCGTGCAGGTGCCCTCCGACGGCAGCAATTGCGGATAGAGCCGGTCGACCGCGGCGGCCGCCTCGCGCGCGCGCTGCAGGGTGACGCCGGCCTCGCAGGTCAGCGTGTTCGAGGTTGGATCGACCTCGCGGATGCGGTCGAGCCGGTTGAGCGACAGCACGATCTCGTTGTGCAGCGGGATCTGGCCGCCGACCAGGCCGGTATTGCCGCCCTGCGGCACGATCGGCGTCGCGGTCTCGTTGGCGAGCGCGACGATTTTTGAAACTTCCTCGACCGTCCCCGGCCGCAACACCACCGGAGTGTGGCCCTGGAACATGTTGCGCATCTCGACCAGATACGGCGCCTGCATGTCTGGATTGGTGATGGCGTATTTGTCGCCGACGATGGCGGCGAAACGGGCGAGCAGGGCGGGGTCGAGTATCGGCCGGTCAAGCATGGTGCGCACTCAGGTGACGAGGTTCATTTGCGACAATTGGCAGCCGCCGAGCTTTCGCGCAAGCTGATTGCCGCTCGACGGCGCCACGCGACAAAGTTGATAAGCCTGTTCCATCGTCTTCACCTTCGCGCCGCGCGCGCCAGGCGATCGTTGATCGCCTCGCCTAGTGCGCTGTGCGGCACCGGCATCACCGCGATGCCTGAGGCGCCGACAGCGTCGAGCGTGCGCAGATGCGAAAACAGATTGGCCGCCGCTTCGACCAGATCGCCGGACGTTGAGAGGTTCAGCACCCGCGCCGCCTTTTCCGCGCCGGCGGGAAGTATCGGGCCGAACGCGAGCAAAACTTCGTCGGGCGCGACCTGCGTGACGTTGAGCCGGAGCGGCGTGCGCGGCGCATAATGCGACGCCAGCATGCCGGGCGCGGCCGGCGCGTTGGCGGCCGACGCTGCGCCGTGATGCGGCGCTTGCGCGAGCGTCCGGCCGAGCGTGCGTTCGATGGCTTCGCGCGGCAGCCCGCCCGGCCGCAGCAAGATCGGCGCGCCCACGCAGGCGACGATGGTGGATTCGAGGCCGACCGGCGTCGAACCGCCATCGATAATGAGATCGACGCGGCCGCGCAGATCGGCCAGCACATGTGCGGCCGTGGTCGGCGACACATGGCCGGAGCGGTTGGCCGACGGCGCCACGATGGGTTTCCCGAAGGCCGCGAGAATTTTCTGCGCCACGGGGTGATCGGGCACGCGCATCGCGATGGTGTCGAGCCCGGCGGTGGCGAGCTCGGCAACCGGACAGCCGGCGGATTTCGGCAGCACCAATGTCAACGGCCCGGGCCAGAATGTTTCGGCAAGCTGCGCCGCTTCGGCACCAAAGCGCGCCAGCCGGCGCGCCGCCGCGGCGTCGGCGACGTGCGCGATCAGCGGATTGAACGCCGGGCGGCCCTTGGCTTCGTAGAGCCGCGCGATGGCGCGGCCGTTGCCGGCATCGGCGCCGAGCCCGTAGACGGTCTCGGTCGGGAACGCGACCAGCCCGCCGGCGGCGAGACAGCGCGCCGCTTCGCCGATGGCGGCGGCATCGGCGCCGGAAAGCACGCGCGTTGCGGGCGGGGCTGTCATTGCGGTTCCTCGATGCCTAGATAGCATTGGCGCGGCAAATCCCGCAGGCTTGCCCGCGCGCGCGCCCAAATGTATAAGCCGCGCGGCGTCGGAGTGTGGCTCAGCCTGGTAGAGCACCTCGTTCGGGACGAGGGGGTCGCAGGTTCAAATCCTGCCACTCCGACCACTCCCTCCTCTCTTTCAAGTTGTTTCGGCCGTCAGGTCAGCCATAAATAAGCTCTGGGGGTTCTTGCATGATCCGCGGCAAGAGCGCGCGCCCGATCATCAGACTCGTTGCGCCGGCTGTCGACCAGGCACTTGCAGCTGGCGCCGCCGATTGGGGGTGAGGGGCAAAGCATGTGGCACGCTATCTGGCATGTCGTTCTCGGAATCGGTTTTGGGGCAGTGGGCGGAATTTGGCTCATCTTTTTCTTCGTCATGTCTGTCATGACGGCTGATGCCGGAAAAATAAATTCCATGACCTTCGTCACCTGGGCCATTGCTGCTTTGGGCCTGATACCCGCGGGCTTCGGGGTCTGGCTGCTCATGACCATTTGAGTTGCGGGATCACCGAAACGAGCAAAGGGCGACGCCGCTCATCATTCATAGTTCAGGTCCTCAAGACGCGCGTAAGCGTTGCGCAGCAGTTTTGGCTTGACCTTGCGCCGCCGCCACAATCGCTCGACGCAGGCGTTCGGATCGGCGGCGGCGCAGGTGCGATGGCGGCAACAGCTTTTGTCGGTGCAGTGGCGGAACGAGCCGAGCAGATCGGCCTGCGCGCGCTTGACCAAATCGCGGCGCCGCGCGCGGTCGAGCGTCCGCCACTGTTCGCGGGTATGCGCGCCGGGATAATCGCGCTTGCGCATGGAGCTTCCTTTTCTTTCCCCTTCCCCGCATGCGCGTCGCGTGCGGGGGAAGGACAAAAAAATCTCGTTCTCGCGACGCGTTTTTTGTTCGCGCCCGAGCTTTGCCAAGCCACTGCAAGAAAGCCGCCCCGAAAAAATAAAAGGGGGGCGGAGCGCCGACAGGCGCCTTACGCATTACTAACCGCGCCACGCGCCCAGACGTTACCGCCTGAGCCCGCTTCGGGCGCGGCGCGCGCCACGCGACTGCGACGTTACCGCCGCAACGCGCTTCGGGC
>Ga0209060_10003226_pt1 | contig 13903 bp, 7 predicted proteins | sample Coa_R1_8_FD_187155 | JGI IMG/M metagenome (GOLD analysis project Ga0209060, IMG submission 187155) | Surface soil microbial communities from Centralia Pennsylvania, which are recovering from an underground coalmine fire - Coalmine... | ecosystem: Environmental > Terrestrial > Soil > Unclassified...
CACCAATTGCCGCTCATCCCGCTGCTCCACCGTTGGCACCCAGATGCGAGGAAAGCGATTCTCCAACAGCAACCGCAGCAACAAATCCGCATCCTTCTTGTCGGTCTTGGATTTTCTGGCGGCTGCAGCTCGCACCTTCATCGGATCGGCCACCCATAATTCAAACTTCAACTCCGCTAGCAGCCGCTCGAACCAGCGCATCTTGCCGGTGGCTTCTACCCCCACCACTACCTGTTGGCCCGCCAAGCTGCGGTAATATCTCTCCGCTTCTCCCTTCTTGTGGTCCAGACGCAGCTGGCCGCACTCGCCTGTCTCCTGATCCACAAAACTGATTTGCTGTACGCTCGGATGGAAATCGCAACCTATAATCAGCACGCCGGCTCCTTTTCCCGAGCCTTTGGTCGTCAAGCAACCTAAAGTGTACTCGGGTGATCGAGCCGACTTCCTCATGGAATCACGGTGAAGCGCAGCGAAACCGTGGGTCTGGTTGGGCAAAGAATCGAGTGCCGGAGGCACGGCATAGAAATCTATGGGCAAAGATATTTTCTTGCTGGCGGCAAGGCATCTCACTCGGTGTTTTCCACCCTGGCTTGCCTCTAGAAGTTTTCATGCGATTGCCCTGGCTAGGTGTGTGCCTGTCTTACCCCGGCCTTGGCGTTACTCACCTTGAACGATCACGATAAAACGATAAAACGACAAGCTGGAATTTTCGCATTCTTCGGCGCCGCCCGGCTTTTCATTTTTCGTGCTTGCTCAAGCAGGAGCGCACGGTTAGCATGTCAGGGCTTATTCAAGCCATTGGGGGTGCTGTATGTCCGCAGCCGCATCATTGGACGCAGTTAAGTTTGATATTTGTTGTGCAGCCCGTATCCTGTACCGTGCTGGACTGAGTGTGGGGGTCGCCGGTCACATCAGCGTCGCTATCGGCGACAACAAAATGCTGATGAATCGTTTTGGCCCGTCGTTTGCGACTTTACGTCCCGCCGATATCGTTACCTTCGACTTCCAGGGGAAGGTGCTGGAACACGATCCGTCCGTAGATCCGTATGTCAACGACACCGTTGCGCTTCATGCAGTAATCCATCGCTACAACCCAAAAATCGTCGCGGTAGCTCACACCCATCCTCCGGCAGCCATTACGTGGAGCACCTTCCGGCGGACGCCGGAAGTCTACGATCAGGAAAGCTGCATGCTAGCGGACGACGTGGCGATTGTGGAAGAGGACTACACTGGGTTGGCGGCCTCGGAAGATCGCATTCGTCCGTTTGCGGAGGCCCTGGGAAGCAAAGCGACCGCGCTGCTGCCCAATCACGGGGCCATTACAACTGGCCCACTGGTGCAGGTCGCCGTATTTCGGATGTTGTTGTTGGAAGGAATGTGCGCCCGCAATATCTCGGTTGCAATGGCGGCCCAGGCCACCGGCTTCAAGCCACATGCCATCAAGATGGAAGATGCTCTGACTGCGAAAGCCGAGCTTGCACGAATCCCGGGACTTCAGCCAATGTGGGCCGATCAGCTCCAGCGCTTGCAGCAGACCGATCCCGGCCTTTTTGAGAATCGTCCGCGAAGCATTGTTGCCGCTTGAGCAGGAAGCTTGGGAAGCTTTGCCACCCCTGCCACGCCATGATCGTCTTGAAGAAACACCGGGCTGAACAACGTAATGTTGTTGCAGCCCGGATGTCTTTTTGGTGGTTACCTTTTCAACTTTGGCCGAAAACGGTTTAAACGCTCAGCAGGTTGACATGATGGCCGGAGTCGGTGCCTGTCCAAGTAATCGACGGGGAGCCATAGCTGACCCCCAGGGTCGGGCAATAAACCGAAAGCTCGTTCAACGTAATTTTCGATGCGAAATGGATTGCATCGAAGGAGCGCAGCAGGTTGATGTGATGGTCGGCGTCGGTTCCATCCCAGGAAAGCAAAAGCTGTCCGGCGAACGCCAGCAGTCCAGGCGAAGCAATGCTGGTTTCATTGAGGGTGACTTTGTTGTGCCAGGACGCGCCGCGGTCTCCCGAAGAGGACACATTCAGCCGATGGCTGCTATCGGTGCCTGTCCATGCAATCACGAGCTTTCCCTGAAACGATGCCAATGCTGGAGAGTCAATGGATGTCTCACCCAGCGTGTGTTTGTCGTTCCAGTGAATGCCATCGTTAGAAAACAGAACGTTGAGGTGATGCTCCGAATCGGTTCCGGTCCAGCCGAGAACCAGTTCGTTGTTATGGACGGTTAGTACAGGGCGATGGGCGCTAGTCTCGCCCAGCGTTACCTTGTTGATCCAGTTAATGCCATCGGGCGATGACATTACGTTAAGCTGCTGGTTTCCGGTGCCTGACCACGCCAGGTAGATTCTGCCGTTGAACACGCAAATAGACACTCCAACCGGCGAGGTGTCGTGCAGGGTCACCTTGTTCTGCCAGACCGTGCGGTGATTGGACGACAACACGTTGAGGCGGTGTTCCGAGTCGGTTCCGGCCCATGCAATGTAGGTACGTCCATTCAATTCCGCTACGCCAGGGGCGTTGACGGCGGTTTCAACGAGCGTGTTTTTCCTGGGAACCGCATGGATCGGAAATGGATTGTCGTTGACGATGCCGGAAGGATGCCCTTCGGGGAATGTGCTTTGTAAGTCCGCTTTGAACTGCCCGAAGCCATCGAGAGAGCGGGTGAGGGTGGTATAGACCGTGCTCATTGTGGGCGCTCCCGCCTGCACGATCTCGTTCCAACTGAAGCCCAATTGGGTGCGCATGTAATTGAGGAAGAGCACCGCGCAGCCGTACGAGACCGCATTACGGTCAGTGGGATCGTTGCTGTCGACGAAATCGGGGCGTCCAGGGGTGTCCAGCCAGATTCTTGCGGATGCAAAGCCATCGAGTTGCGCCGGATAAAGATAGGTCGAAAGAACGCGGGAAAGGCCTTCGCCGTTGCTGGCTGAGCAATTCCATCCTTTGCCTTGAACCGCCGAAAACACCTCCACCTCTTCCGCCACCACGAGGAAGCGCGTGAAATCCGTATTGGTTCCTACGGCGTCGCAATACAGATCGGTGGCCGAGCAGCCGTAATGGTAAGCGCCGGGGATATTGGGCGCGATAATGATGTTGAAGTTTCCAACCTGAATGCCTCCAAAAACCGCCGATAAGATCTGGTATTCGCGCTCGCAGCTTGCCAGCACGCCGTCGGCGATGGTCTGGCCGCTCGCTCCCAGCGACGGATCGTAGTAGACGTGAAAATGAGACGTGCTTCCCCTCAGGGTAACCGGGAAGTCGAATCCCTGGGCGGGGGTCACCCCGGTTGCCAGAAGCTCATGGGGTTGGATGTCAAAACCTTCTTTGACGAGAACACGGAGCGTTTGCGGCGCTCTGGCTGGGGCGATGCTGTTGCTCCAGCTTGCGGATTCCTTGATGGTCGGGTCTTTCGTTAAGAGATTGCTTGTGGGCATGAATGATCTCCTCCAGATCTTGTGTCGGATTGAGTGGATTCAATGGCTGGTTCAAGAGGCCCGGAACAGCGTTACTAGCGGGAGTGTAGTTCAAACAAAGAGGAAAATAGTTTGAAGATAATGTTATTTTTTACACTAGAAGCTTCCGCGCAAATGCCTTATGCGCATTTGTTAGAAGCTCGTCGTATCGGATTAGTAATCGGCAATCGGAGCGCAGGTGGTCGCCAGCCAATAGCGTTAAGGTTAGTGCGCCTTCATGAGGCATTCCTTAGGGAGAAGAAAGAGATGAGAACCATTTCATTCCGGGGCCGCAGGACGCCCCGCTGCCGGCTGTAGGGAGTTAACTCTGGAGAAGTTTCTGATTGAGGGCAATCTCTTAAGGACAAAAGTCTGCAAAGGAACAATCTCGAGGAAGAGCGTGGAAGAGGGATCCTCCAGGACTCCGTAAGATGCGGGTCAATAAGGCTGGGCTTTAGCCCCTGTTTTAACCATCGCGGTTCTCGATGGAAAGAAGCTGGTATTACACAAATCGGACTGCTCCTTTCGGCTCACACAAGAAAATCAGGAGTTGAGCAGTTGAGCGTCTTATGCGATGCCCTGAGCGCCAGCGGCGCGACAAGAGGGTTGCCCACGTCAAAGCGAAGCGACGACGTGGGTGCATGTAGAAGGAAGAGTCGAGTGCCGGAGGCACGGCAGAGGAATTGCCGCTTGATACGCCATCGTGGATTTGCGAGAAGCATTTTCAAGAAGGCCCAACCAAACCCCCCATGGAATTTTCATGCGATTGCCCTGCCTTCCCACCGAAGCCAAACAAAAATTGCTGCTATTAAGCCCGTCGCGGTACGCGCTACTCCGCAGGTTGCTGCTGCGTCATGCAATGAATGGCGCCGAGGCCCCAGATAAAGTCGCCGCAATAGATTCCCACGATTTCGCGCTTTGGAAAAAGCTCCGCCAGGATATTCAAGGCAAGCCGGTCGTTGGGATCGTTGAAAACCGGCACAAGCACCAGACCATTGGCGATGTAGAAATTGGCGTAGCTTGCCGGAAGGCGCTGCCCTTTAAAAACCACGGGCCGTGGAAGCGGCAGCTCTACAATCTGCAGCTTGCGCCCTTCAAGGTCTGTGGCCCTTCGCAGCCGCCGGAGATTCTCCTGCAGGGGCTGATAGTTGGCGTCGCTCCGGTTTCTTTCCACAACTGTAACAACGGTCGTTGGATTGACGAACCGCGTTATATCGTCCACGTGGCCGTGCGTATCGTCCCCGGCAATGCCTTGGCCCAGCCAGATGACTTTTTCTACTCCCAGGTACTCCGAAAACATCTGCTCCAGATCGTTACGCGAAACATGGGGATTCCGGGCCTGAACCGGGCTTAACAGGCACTCTTCCGTAGTCAGCAACAAGCCTTCGCCGTTAACGTCGATGCTGCCGCCTTCGAGCACCATGCCGGTCTTTTTGCCCGAGGGGAAGACACTCTCAAACCGCTTGAGCTTGAGTTTTGCGGCGATTCTTTCCGGAAGGCGGCAATCGAGCTTCCAGTTGGGATATTTGGCCCAGGCGTTAAAGCGCCAATGAGTAATGGCCACGCGGTCTGCAGGAGTCTTACGCCTAACGAATATCGGGCCCGAGTCGCGCGTCCATACTCGGTCCGTGGGCCAAAGATGAAATTGGATCCGGTCCAGCCGCGCGCCTACGGCTTTGAGAATGGTGCTGGCTGCCTTTCGCCCGGCCGCATCGCCCACAATGATATCCACCTCTTCCGCCCGGCTGAGGTAGCGCACAATTTCGGCGTAGACCCAGGGAATGGCCTCGAACTTTCCCGGCCAATCTTCGTGATTGTGCGGCCATGCGATCCATGTGGCCTGGTGCGGCTCCCATTCCGCAGGCATGCGATAACCAAGGTCTTTAGGACTCTTATCCAGGGGAGTCACTCTTTGGGAAGCCGCTTTCGAGAGAGTCATCTCTGGCGGCGCTCCTTTGGGCGGTGCCTCTTTGGAAGAAATCTTGGATTGCGTGGCCACGGGCTAGTCCAGGAACCTCTTGCTGATGGGCGCGTAGCTGTCAATGCGGCGGTCGCGCAGGAAGGGCCAGTTGCGGCGTATGTCTTCCAGATGGCGTAGGTCGCAGCGGCCCAGGAGAATCTCTTCTTTGTCGTGAGACGCTTCCGCAATGATCTTTCCAAAAGGATCGCATAGGAAAGATCCGCCCCAGAACTCGAGCCCTTTTCCCTCGGCGCGGTTTCCGCGAATGTCGCCGAACTCGTGCCCCACGCGATTGACTACGCCTACAAATACGCCGTTGGCGATGGCATGGGCCCGCTGGATGGTCTTCCAGGCATCGTGTTGTACCGCTCCGAATTCGGCCTTCTCGTCCGGATGCCAGCCGATGGCGGTTGGGTAAAAGAGGATGTTGGCTCCCTGAAGAGCGGTCAACCGCGCTCCTTCCGGATACCACTGGTCCCAGCAAACCAGCGTGCCTACACTGCCATGCTGGGTTTCAAATGCTTTGAAGCCGAGGTCGCCGGGCGTGAAATAGAACTTTTCGTAATAGAGGGGATCGTCCGGGATGTGCATCTTGCGATAGAGGCCCTTGAGGCTTCCATCGGTGTCGAAGACCACGGCCGTGTTGTGGTAGAGTCCGCGTGCCCGCCGCTCGAAGAGCGATGCGATCACCACCACCTTTTTTGCGCGAGCGATTGCCGACATGACCTCCGTCGTGGGGCCAGGGATCGGCTCGGCCAGGTCGAAGAGGGCGATGTTCTCCCGCTGGCAGAAATACTGTGTGCGGAAAAGCTCTGGCAGGCAGATCACCTCGGCGCCCTTTTCAGCGGCTTCGCGGACTTTCTCCCCTGCGCGGCGGAGATTTTCGTCCGGATCGGAAGAGCACGACATTTGGATGAGACCAACTGTAAATACGTCAGACGGCAATGCAGAATCCTCGCTTGTGAGATCGACTCATCAAGCATAGCAAAGAAAAACGATGCATCAGCCACGCGACAGACAGTGGAAGGCGATTCCGGTCGCCCGATGCCGCAAATTCCCCTCTTTACGCTTGATTGCTTGGCTTGATCGCTCGATCGAAAGACTCGGGAGGACACCATGACGCTTACCCGCTTAACCATGCCTTCTCACACGCAAACAAATACTGAGAGAAACTGCGAAAAAGACTCTCCGTGTTCTCATATCTCGCTCCGCGCGGGCCCGCAGTGATGCGTTTGGATTTGGTTACCGATAATGTCGATTGTCGTAACCCTATTATGCTTGATGGGCTTGCAGAGTCATCCCCCAGGGCAATCGCATGAAAGAAATCTTAATCGTTTGTGCCGTCTCGAAAATTTATCTCACGGACTGCGTGCTCTTTCCGCTCTTCGATAAATCAGGCTGGCGATGAAGCTGGTGCAACTGTGGAAGAGCCGCCCTTCAGGGTGGCGTAAAGTGCGCGCAATAAATTTCATGCCTTGGAGTACAAGTGAGAACTTTTGTTCTCACTCGTGCTCCAAGGCATTGCACTACATCGGTCTTTGGCAATCAATAAATGCAGTACACCGGCTCCGAAGTCAAAAGTCAAAGCCGACTATGACCACGTATCCGGTAATCATGATGGCGCCCAGCCCGAACCACAAACAGCATTCAGTGACTTCGCAAAATTTAATACAAAGCAGTTGGACGCCGCGCCCAGCTTTTGCCTTTTTCCTGTGAGATTTTCTCCATGTCACCCACGTAAGCTCCAGCCTGGGTCAACATGTGATGCAGGTCATTACCGATGCTGATGAAGGAGAAGCCTTTCTCCAGGAACTCGCCGACGCGCGCCGTGCCGAATAGAAAAAGGCCCAGAATAACGTTGTTCTTGCGGGCATGTTCAATCAGTTTTTTTGTGGCTGCGTCGAGTTCCGGCGAGGTGTACATATGAGGGAACTCGTACTTGTTATAAAGGCCCATCGACATGCAAAGGTCGTTCTGGCCGAGGAAGAGAATGTCCACGCCTGGTACGGCAGCGATCTCAGCAATGTTCTCAATGCAAGCCGCGGTCTCTACCTGCAGCGCCACAATGCCATTTTTGTTGAAGTTTCCCGCATAACCGAGCAGGCCGGCTTTGTTCATGCTGCGTTGGGGAAAGTAGACGGAGCGAGTGCCAACCGTCGGGTATTTGGTGCAGCTTATAGCTTGGCGCGCTTCTTCCGCGGTATTGATGTAGGGAATCAGGACGCCGTCCGCGCCCAGATCAAGGGCTTGCTGGATGCCGGGGCGATCATCATATCCGCCCACGCGGACCATCGATTTAGCGCCGCCATGGGCGATTCCCGTGAGCATCGCCGAAAGCTTTTCGTAGCCCATGGGGCCATGTTGTGTATCGACTAGCAGCCAGTCATAACCGCTGTGTGCGAGTTGCTCGGCGACGGTGGGGCTATGAGCGTTGAGGAACAGGCCCATTTTGGGCGTTCCTGCGCGCAGTTGCTCCTTGAAGTCTGCACCGCTCAATGAGTTTCCGGACATAGGGCATTCTTCTCCTGAAGTTTAGAATCGCGTCTGGTAGTGTATCGCACGCCGTGAGAAAAGATGGGCCATGCGCAGGTTAAATTCCCCAGACATTTGCTCAGCGTTCCCGTCGTAGCTCATCCGTTGAAGTCGCGCCTGAGTTGTGTTGGCTTTCCGCATGTTCAGGGCGATATACGGCAGTGGCAAGCACAGCATCAGGGGCCACAAGCAGTCGCATTCCATTTCGATCGGATCGTCAACCTGCGTATCGTCCGCCATGAAATAAAGAACGCGCGCATATCAATTGCAATGCCATTGAGTGAACCCCGGCAATCCCCGATAGCCGTTAAAAAGCCATGCAAGATCAAAGTCCTCAATGATGGGTGATAAATCACCGCTCTTGGTAACGACGCATCGGCTTCAATCGCGAAGACGGCGCTCGATTGCAACACGATTTTCACAATGCGATCAGGACATGCTGGGTCTAAGCCGCAAGTTCTTGACGCCAGTGCTGTGACCTTGTACTTTTCAAAAGCTTGTAATTTTCAAATTTTGATCAATTCATGCGAGCGCATTTATAGGGGGCGTTTTTGAAACAGAAGCATGCAGGCGTGGGGAAGAATCGTAAGTTGCACAATCCCGTGAGCGACAAGCTCTCGCCCGTTTTTCCGTTGGACCTCTCCAAAACCAGGAGCATCAACAGCCTGGTGCGGGGAATGGCGGACACGGCTTTTACCGGCCGTCAACTTGGCGAAGCCGTCGACGTGCTGGAGGCAATGGCCAAAGACCACGACTGTTTTGTGGTGATGACGCTCTCCGGAGCGATGACTGTGGCCAAGCAGGGCCTGATTATCTGCGATCTGATTGAGAAAGGGCTGGTGAATGCCCTCATCTCCACGGGCGCGCTGATGGCTCATGGCTTGGTTGAAGCCACAGGATGCAGCCACTATCGTTATGACCCGCGCATGAACGACGTTCAGCTCTACGAGGCCGGGTACAACCGCGTTTATGACACCCTGGAACCCGAGCAAAACCTGGATCATGTGGAATTGGTGATGGAGGACGTTCTGGCGGCCTGGAACGAGTCCGAGACCATGTGCTCCTGGCGGCTCAACCACGAGATTGGGCGTCATCTGAAGAAGAACACCAAGGGCCGCGGCATCTTGAAATCCGCGTTCGAGAAGAATGTGCCGGTTTTCGTTCCGGCTTTCACCGACTCCGAGCTTGGCCTTGATGTCGCGCTAAACAACCGCGTGAGGACCCGCGAAAAGAAGGCTCCGCTTCACTACGATCCCTTCCTCGACTTGAATCATTTTGCTGAAACTCTTCTGCGGCAGAAGAAGCTCGCGATTTTTACCATCGGCGGTGGAGTGCCCCGCAACTGGGCGCAGCAGTTTGGCCCCTATTGCGAACTGCGCGTGCGCCGTGCTGGCGAAGACGTTCCGCTCAAGCGGTACCACTATGGAGTAAGAGTCTGTCCCGAGCCTGTGCATTGGGGCGGCCTGTCTGGCTCTCCCTATAGCGAAGCGATTTCCTGGGGTAAATTCGTCCCTCCGGCGGAAGGCGGCCGGTTTGGCGAGGTTTTTGTGGACGCTACGGTGGGACTCCCGATCATGATCGCAGCGCTGCTGGAGCGGCTTGGCAAGAAGTATAAAAAGCCCGCGCTGCAGTAAGGTTCACCAACCTGGAAGGTTGATCAACCAAAGAAAAGACATGCGCCCTAAAAGAGGCGTATAAAAAAATACCCGTGGATCGTTCAGCGACACATCCACGGGTATTCTTTTGTCTGTTTTCGTTCTTATAGGCCGATCGCAGATTTCTATTCAAATATCAGGATGGCGGAGGCGATGACGGTCGTCCACAGGCCGCGCTTGTCTCCCACTGCGGTCTGCGTCGTGTTGGTAGTCCGGACGATCTTGTTGGAGATCCTGTAAATTTCCTTTTTTTCATCCCAGGATTTGTCCGGATCGAAATCCACGTCGAGTGTGGTCGCTAGCATCTCGGCGGCCAGTTCCTCTGCATATTCACCCGCAATGTTGTCCGGTTCGCCAAAGGAGTGGTGTTCACTGAGGTAGCCGTAGGTGTTTCTATCGGCGGGCATGGCAAGACCGATGCTCGAGGCGACCAGGCGATGAGGCTCGCGGGTTGAGTTTTCAGCAACCACCGCGAACGTGACCTCGCCGGCATGCAGGAACTTGAGACCTTCCTTGCGGGAGATCAGCTTACAGTTTGGTGGAAAAATGGAGGAAACCCTGACCAGGTTCTGCGCGGCGATTCCAGCATCGCGCAGGGCCAGCTCAAATGAGGTAAGACGTTCTTTGTGTTTTCCGACGCCTTTTGTCAGAAAGATGCGCTTGGGCACCATGCTTAATCCCAATGTAGTTGAACCTCCAAGAAGAAAGTAGAGTCAGGGGCAATTCAAAAAAATAACATACGCGCGCGGTGCTATTGAAAAAATTACGTCAATTTTTTACACATTGGTAATTTTCGTGGCGCTCCCTCCCCGCGTGGCCAAGTTTGGAGACAGCTTCGATACTGGCACCCGGCAGGAAATTTGAACCATGATTCAGCCAAAAGATTCAGCCTCTCGAAATCTTCTCCGGAAGGTAGGATGAGATTCCTGACTTGAAGGCTGTGCAGGCTGAGGATGGTTTGGAATGCCGGGTATGGTAAGTCCGACATTCCTGAACCATCCTGCCGTGTGTGTGTTTCCTTGTGGAAACTTGTGGCTTGCGAAAAAGAGACTTAGCGCGTCAATGTGTCATACAGCGGCTGAACCGGCCTAACCTGCCCAGCCTCGTTAGCTACGGTAACTGCCAGAATATGAATTCGGTCGTTTTCCGGCAGGGTCAGCGTTTTAGCATTGGCGGGGACATCAACCGCATAGCCAAACAGATAAGAGTAAGCGTAAGGTTCATTCGCCCCGCTCGAATCGTGGCGATGCGAAGTGAACCAGGCAACGTCGGCCCGCTTGATGAATCCCGGCCGCAAGCCAAGCATTTCCGCGTATTCGTTGACCCGGAAGCGCGGTGCGCCAGGTGGAGGCGTGGGCGCACCGGCGCGCTGCACGATCGGCTGTTCTTCTCTTTTCCAGATGCGGTCATCCCACTGGCCGATAAAGCCCGTCCACTCCTGAATGGTGAGGTCCACGGGTTGCTCTCCCACACGGAAGGTTGCCTTTTGATCTCCGCCGGAGGCCGCTGCGAGCAGGTAGACGCGGTTGAACTTGCCGGGAGGCAGAGAGATGGTCTGGCCATGGGCGGTCACCGCGTCCGGAGCTCCGGAGTGAGCATGGGCCAGGCTGAATTGCACTCCTGCAAAGTCAAGGCTTGCGGGCAGCATCTCGGCCGGAAGAGCTTTGCCCTGCGGAGCGGTGGGGCGGTCGAAAGAGCAGTCGAAGCAGCCCTCTGTGGCTCTCCCATCGCGGGTGGCTACCGAGACATCGTAGGTCAGATGGACGGGCTGCGATTGCGGCGCTGTCAGCTTCTTGCCCACCGGGGCCAGATTCAAAGCGAAGGTATGAATCTCGTAGGGCTTGAATGAAGCGACTAATTCGCCGCCCTTGATGGTTGCAGCGCCAAGGGCTTGCTCCTGGCCGTTGACTTCGTGGGCTGCAGCGATAGAAGAAGGAGAGGAAGGAAAGGAGATGTGAACGTCCTCTGCGGGACGGCCGTCCATTTCCACGGTACGGACGATGACCGCGTCGCTGTGCTCGGCTTTCTTGATGGCCAGCACACGGATGCGCGGATGATTGATCTTGAGTAGCGTAAAGCTCTTGCCTAAAGTTCCGGGATGTTTCGGGCTCTCAAAGGCCAGCAGGGGCTGGTTGAGCCGGTAGGCCTGCCAGTCGGTTTGCGCTTGCCGCCAGTCGCCTTCGTGTCCCGCAAGCCCGAAGACGATCTCGTGGCGTCCCCAGTCTTGCGTGCCTTGATCGGCATAGCCGCCGCGAGTGCCTGGGGTGCGAACTAACGTGAGGCGAAGAGTATGGTCGTCTGGTTTATCAGACGCGTTCTTGCAATCGGTGAGCACGGTAACGCCAAATTTTCCGCCCTGATCGGTAAGGTCGATCCATTGATGGGAGGCGACTTCAAACTGGCGCTCGTTCTCCGTGGGGCGCTGGATGGTTCCCACGTCCCAGTTGTAGGTTGCCAGATTGTTGGCTGCTGCCAGAGCGAATGAGGCCTTCAAGTTGGCGGATTTAGCCTTCCAGTCGATTACGTTGCTGAACTCGACGCGGTTTCCCGCGTCTCCGGCGGAGAGGCGGATCGTCTGCGCAAATTTCGAGTCTTCACCCTCCCGAACCACTTCTAGAGCTACCCGCGCCGCGCCGTTCTCAACCACTCGGACCTTGGTCGGGCCGCCGACGAGCGTCCTGGGCGCTCGCTGCTCGTCTTCAAAATCCATGTTCCAGGCGGGCCAATTGCGGGGATTGTCGGTAGAGACGGCGAGACGAATCGGGGAAGCCAAGAGCTCCTGTTGCAGATTCTTGTCGAAAATGCTGGAGACATCTCCGTTTTCATTGAGCTTCACCATGTAGCGTTGGTTCTCGAGAGAGGCTTCCGTCACCTTAAGCTCACTGGCTTGGGTAGAAGAGTCGGACTCCCGGACATCAAAAACCGCATAGCTGACGGATGGTACTTTGGCAAGAAAGAGGACTTTGGCGGTTCCGTCGTCTGCTTCGGTTGGCCGTAGTTGCGCCGGAACCTCTTTCCCGTCAGGACCGTAAACCTGAACTGCTTTGGGAAGCCCGTTGGGGAAGGAGAGAGTAGCTTCGACCACATCTTGCCGCTCAGTGTTGAGCGAGTTAAAAACAACGATGGCCTTGCCCTGAGTATTGGTGTCCATTCCGGAGGCCACAGCTTCCGTGGCGCTGGTCAGCACACCGGCAAACTGGTTCATCGCCAGCACATCGTCGTTCCAGGAAAACTCGAACGCTTTGGGGGTTGCGGTGCCCGGCAGCAGGTCGTGAAACTGTCCGCCCATCACCAGAGTCCACGCATTGTTCAGGCGCTGTATTGGATAGGGACGTCCGCCAAGCCATGCGGCGGCCACCGAGGCTTTTTCCGCTGCGTCGGCCAGGAGTTCGTTCTTGCGGTTCCACCGCTTCCGGTAGGCTTCGGAGGTAAGCGACCCGGCGGAGTGATTGATCAACTCAAGGTCGCCTTTATATCGGGGCAGCCGGTCGGTCTTGCAGCAGCGTAGGATGTCGCGGAACATCTGGTCTGCCGGAGACCACATCACGCGCACCGGCCCATCGCCCACTTGCACGCTCTGTGGCTGACTATCGGAGGGTGCGAACGGCGAAGCCAGGGGCAGCTTGCTTTTGGTGATGATGGCCTCCATCAGGTTCACCGACGATTCGTTAGGTGAGCCTCCAATGTCGCCGGTTCCGACGTAGTGAAAGTCGGCGAAGATGCCCGTCAAGTCACCGTCGAGCTGGATGCGTTTTGTCCAATCCTCTTGCGGTCGGCTGCGGCGCTGATTCTGTTGCGGCGTAAGATTTGGATCGGGAGCGGGGGGCTGTGGCGGAGCCTTGCTCAAGTCGTAGTTCACCTGGCTGGTGTAGCTGAGCGGATTCAGCGCGGCGATCACGGTCTTGGAGTCGGGGCCCTCCCAGATTCCAACGTTAAACGGGATTCCATCGGGCGTTTTTTCCGGGGAGTCCGGGCCGCCGACATGGGGAGCCGGCTGCCAATCGGAGGAGAGCTTTTGCGTGGAGAACCCCTTGATGCCCGCATGGCTCAGAATGCTGGGTAGAGAAGCGGGGAAGCCGAAGCAGTCGGGCAGCATGTATTCTTCGCTGGCCTTGCCAAATTCGCGGCGGAAGAAATCGTTGCCGTAGAGAATCTGGCGGAAAATCGATTCGGCGTTCGGAGAATTTACGTCGCCTTCTTCCATCGACGACCCGGCGGGGAACCACCTGCCCGCCGCCACATACTGCTTGAGCCGCTCATAATCCGCCGGGTAGTACTCCTTCATCAGCCGATAGCGGTTCGCG
>Ga0209060_10003227_pt1 | contig 13899 bp, 10 predicted proteins | sample Coa_R1_8_FD_187155 | JGI IMG/M metagenome (GOLD analysis project Ga0209060, IMG submission 187155) | Surface soil microbial communities from Centralia Pennsylvania, which are recovering from an underground coalmine fire - Coalmine... | ecosystem: Environmental > Terrestrial > Soil >...
GCAGATGCTGTCAAAACTGTCCGCCACCCACAAATGGCGCACGGGCTGCCCGGTGAACTGGCTCGCCGCGGTGCCTTGCAGGATGATGCCTCCCACAGGGTCAGTGTTGTGATTTTGCGGATCCTGAGCAGACTGGCCGGAAAACAAAATGGTGTTTGTGGTCGGATTGACTGGTGTTTGAGCGCTCGCTGCCGTCGCGCCAAAAAGAATCATGAGGCAGAGCCACATGATCTGGAGAGAATACTGCGCACCTAAGCGCTCTGCGTCTTTAGTCGAGGGGGATGTCATTTGTACCTTCCTGTTTTTATTTGTTTCTTTGTTGCATGTCTTGGCCCCCGGAAGTTTTGGCTAAGAGAGAGGAAAAAAGGCCGGGCCTAATGGCCCGGCTGCCCAACAATAGGACTTTGTGAAGTTTTAATTTAGGAGAAAAAAATTCGCTTCTATTCTCTGAGTCCTCCTCTTGAGGTCCCCGGCGAAAAATCGCTGACCTCAAATTGTTCTTCACTGAAAGTGACACTGGTTTACAAGCTCACCCGTGTCCGGGGCAGGTCTGCGTCGAGCGCAGAGCTCTCCTGGAAACGGCGGGCATCAAGTCATGGATCATTCAGGGAACAAGTGCTGCAATTCCCAAAATGCGCGATCCAAAAGTTGTTGTGCTTTATGTTTGTCGTAGCAGGGATTACTGCGTTGCTTCCGATTCAGAACATTCAAGTCCAGTTGATACTTGTCTGGGTCTCGGTTCTGCTGGCTTTCCCGTTATAGAGCAGGGAGCAAGCGTTCTTCGGAATTAGCTACGACGAAAAGAGAGATTGGAACGAGAATTAGCGCCTGAGCGGAACAACAAGTTGCGGAGATCCCTTGTCCATATCCATGGCCGGAATGGAAAGGTAACTTACAGATGCTAGAAGTTCGATGGTAGCAGACTGAACGTTGCCAACGTGCTGGGCAACCGTGTTCGACCGCGGACTGGAAACCTGGATACCTTTTTTGCTGGGAACAACGCCGTTGAACTCAACCGTCACCGGAGGCGTACTGTCGTCGCCGTCCGCATCGTAGGAAAAACACACCATGCCGGCCATGCCTGAAAGCAGCAGCATCATGCCAAGTACGGCGCCACGAAGATATCTGGTGAGCAGCGGTTTCATAGTGTTGTTACACAAGTCGCCAGCGTTTTGGCGATGAGGAAGTTTGCGCCATCGCCATTAGAATAGTCTTAGTACAAGATTAGAATTTCTAATGATTTCGGCGGCCCCCACCAGAGCGATTCCCGGATCGCGCGGTGCCGCCAACGCGAATAAGTTGAAATTTGACAAATTGTTTCATAACTTCAACTGACTTCGATGGTGATGGAGTCTGAAAGCTTGTTTGCGGCCTTGAGGCGTTCCGTAGAGTGAAAGGCGCTATCCTTCTTCAATTCATCCACCAGCACCCTGCGCGGTACTTCAGTGCCTGAGCGCGTGCTGCCATGTTTGCCGGCTTTGGTGGAGCATAGCGTTTCCAGCCGGTTACGTGTATGTTCGTCCCCTTTGTGACGAAAAAGCTGCCAAAGCGACTTGGGAGTAGCATTCAAACTTCCGTGGTGGCCTACTTTATATAGGTTCACATCCTTGAGTAAGTTCTGCCATTTTTTCTGCTGCAGCGCGTAGGACCAATTCTCAATCTGGGCATCCCCGGGAAACAAGAGCTTGCGATTGCCGATCTCGAACAAAAGAATCACGCTAGTATTGTTCATTACATTATCCAGATCGCGGACGAGTTGTAGTGTCTGGTCAGCGTGAATTTGGCGGGACTGTCCAATAAACCATCGCATGTTTGGAGAAAGAGCTTTCTTGCGTTGCCGAGCCAAAGTTGCTTTGAGAGAAAGACCTCGTCGCGCGACCATTGCGCGCGCGGCCAGGCTCTGTGACGCCCAAAAACTCCGGAACTGCCAAAACTCGTTGGGATCTTTAGCCCGCATTGTCCGGATCGATTCGGTTTGCTTGAGCGTGGGAGGGCCCAGCACGGTGATGGCGACGCCGGGAAGCAGGGAGTTGAGCTTCATCCCGGCATTCACGTAATGCGCTTCACCTTTCTTGCCCATCGCCATCAGGTTCTTGACCGCGGAAAGATTCTTTAGGTTGCTTTCACCCAGAAATGCAAGCTGCTTGCGGGTTTCCGCCCCGGCATACAGAACATTACTTTGCGCTAAATGTGCGATAGTGCCTGCAATGCGATGCATGTCTTCCAATGAGCCAAGGAAATGCGAGGTCATGGCCTTTTCGGCGGGCTTTCCTTTCCTATACAACGATGTGGTGGCTGATAATGCCTTGGGTTTGGCTTTCGGGTCCTCCGTCCACGGTTGAACAACGTGACTGGGGTTCAGTGAGGCGATGATTTTTCCCGTGGCATCGCCTTGCGTGGAGAACCCGCTGATGTGATCGCGATGGCGGTGTGTCACCACTAGCACGTCAAGTTTGCCCTTGCATTGTTCTTTGATGTCATTTGCGACCTCTCGCATATACTTGCCGGCTGCGTTTTTCGGCGCGGCGGTACTGCCATAGTCGATCAGCATATGACGCTCTGTATTTCCATAGTGAAATGTCAATAGAAAGCAATCTCCAAAACCGACGTTGTACATTCGGATGGTGACAGCGGACGGCCTTTTCCCGCTCTTCTGCTTCTTTCCTGCCACTGGCTATGCCCCCTCTTCTTTCTGTACGGCAAGGGACCGGTACCAATCGGTCCTTCGCATGCGGTGCATGCGGGCGAACGCCCGCATTTTGTATGCGCCCCTTGCGAACCCGCCATGTTTCCACAGGTATTCCAAACGCTTGCTCTGTCTTTCCTGTTCAGCGCCATGTTCCATGATCGCATTTCCAATGTTGTACTTGACATGTCCGAATTCATCAAAGATCACTGCGTTGCCGCCGTAGACAGTCACCTCGGTATCGTCCGGCATGCCGTCCGGCTTTCGGATCTTGAGCCGCAAGAGTTCGCGGGCAAAGACCTTAAGCTGTTGATGATATTCAACCGCCGTTTCCCGAAGCACAAAACCATCACGTCCTATCCGGACGCAGGGTCGTACTGAAAGCACTCTTGTAAAGGCCTGGTCATTCAGCCTGAATGGCCCGCGATTCTCCCAGAGGAATCGGAACAGTTCATTCTCGTCCACCTTCATCGAATCGAAGTGGGTGCGGTCATATTTGAACGCCGAGGGGCGTGGTGGCGGGTCCCAGGAACCTTCTTGTCTTCCCGGCATGCCTTGCGATCTCGGATTTATGCCGTATTTCCTGAACCATTGAAGAAGGCTTGATCGGATGTCAAATTTTTCGTCTTTGGGATTCAGTTCCCAGTCGGCAGTAAGTACCGCGCTTACGAAGTCGGCAAATTGAAGGTCTGTTGGCGGGCAGTAATCGATAGCACGGATGCACGCGGTCAGGAGCCGGTCGGCAATCTCGGCACCCTCCTCCGCTGCCCGTTTACGGTCGAGTTTCGACTCATCGCCAATGGCTTTCAGCCGCTTGATCCACACAGACAGATAGGCATTGATCACCGCAGCCACCAGAACTTCGCCGCATGCGTGAGACTCGTCGCAGGCGCCCGAACTCAGATAATCCTTTCGGGGCGGCAGCGTTACGGATCTACGCAAAGCCTGGCTGTGAATGCCGCTTATTTCGGAACCCATCTCCTGCGCCAGGCCCAGAAGCGCCGAGGACCGCAGCTTTTCCACCGTGAGGTCGGAACGTCTGATAGTGGCTGAGCTGATGTTTGGCAACCCCAGGTCAACCATCTTTCCCACCACCGATTCTGCGGAAAAAACCGACAGCAACGCGACAATATCGGCAAAAGCCTCATGAAATCCCGCCTGCTGGGGAGATGATGGGTCCATATAGCGTTCACGCAGCCCATCCAGCAGAGCATGCGTTGTCTCATGGGCAATTGCTTCAAGTGACAGGCAGCTGAAGATTGTCCGCCTGCCATCCAGGCTTGGAAAATATCCGAAGAACAAACCCTGCGCCCGATCTGAATAGAACGCATTTGCGTCCGCGAACGCGTGAGGCGAGACCTGAATTTGATGCCCGCCGAAACTCCAGCCGATTCTGCGCCCCAGCGCGAATTCAAATCTGGAGAGTGTTTTCATGATGACGCCGTAGGTCATCCACGCGTGGAATGCAGGATTGTTCAGCAGCGCTTTATCGTCTGTGACGTTCTCGAACGGATCGTCAGGGAGACCATCATCCCGGTTTGCGCCCTCAGGAATTGGTATGGGAGGATGTAGGACGTCTTTTGTCGAATCATAATCGATTACATGGATTCGATGGCCGCGCGGGCCGGCATCAAGAACTTCATTTGGTATTTCGATTTGAGTTCGCAGGATCCTGCCGCGATCCTTGACGCTGGGGTCCAGGGCAAGGATGGTGATCCGTCTGGTGGGATAGTAGGGCACAACTTTCTGCCTTTCAACCCATTTAGCAAAATTTAAACGCTAATAGACGCTACTCGGAAAGCGATGTAATTGTCAATTATTATAGGCAAATGGTAGTGTCCTAATTAGGACACTACCAAGTTATCGATTTGACGTGTTGGCAGAACGTCAGCAATAGCCTTAGGCGATTTTGATAGAGAATTTCTTTCCACGCTTGATGTCGCTCATGTAACAGGGATTGCGTCGAATTTATGAACTATATCTTCATATCCCCCGTCCTTTTAACCGCGTAGCGCTCTTATTGAACTGTTCTGAGAGCTGCCCGTGCCAAAATACCGATCCGTATCCTAACTGGCTGCTCATTTCAAACCGGCTGCTGTTATTTGCCACTAATAAGACTTATGGTCTTCGTGTTGTCGTCCGGGACACGGTCTATCAGCAAAGCGAACGGGTCTATGCCCGCCTTTTCCGGCAGCGAGTTCGTCACAAATGTAAAAGTCGACGCAGTCTGCGTGATGTGCTCGCGTTCGCGATAGAGCGTGTCACCATACTTTTTGCCCTTGGCAGGTTTGGCGAATGCTCCAATGTCGATGTAGTCGTTGACGGGGACTTCAGTTTCATTTCCCTTGGCGTCAGCTTTGTATTTGCGTGTTTCCACTTTGATGGTCACGTCATACTTGCCGTCGGCGCGCGGATGGGCTGTTGCGTCCAGCGTTCGGTTGGAAAAAATCGTGATGTCCTCAAACAGGTCTTTGATCAAATACTGCAACTGAGGCGGAGTCTGCTCTTGTAATGCATCCACCAGCGCATGCGACGTGGGATAAGGCGGCTGCGCATACGCATACTGCTGGATCACTTTGCGCAATGCCCGATTGACCGCTTCCTCGCCAATCATCTCTTTCAGGTAATACAACACCACGCTTCCTTTGCGATAGTGAATGTAGCCCTGGTTTGCCTCCACCGTGATCAAAGGACGTTCTTTCAACCGTTCTGCGCCGCGTGAACGCAGATAATTGTCCATCTCATACTTAAGGAATTTCCGCATCGTGTCGCGGCCATATTCCTTTTCCATCACCATCAGCGCGGAATACTGCGCCAGGGTTTCAGAGAGCAGTGTCGCTCCTTCCATATTGGCGCCGATGACTTGGTGCGCCCACCACTGATGGCCCATTTCATGCGCCACCACATAAAAAACAAAATCGATATCGTCCGGTTTATTGATGTTGGCAATGAAACCGATGGACTCGGAATACGGCATTGTGCCGGGGAAGGCCTGTGCGAAGCGCGCAACGCGCGGAAACTCGATTATGCGGGCTTCCTTGTGATAATAAGGACCAAAGTTCTTCGTGTAATAATCCAGCGATTTCTTGAGCGAATTCATCATTCGCGGGACGTTCCACGGATGCTGCCGGTCGTAATACACCTCAAGCTTGATGCTGTTCCATTCCTCTCGCGCCACTTCATAGCGGGCAGACATGAAAGAATAAAAATTCATGGACTGGTGATCGAGCTTGTACTCAAAATAGCGGCGGCCATTTTCCTGCCATTCCCGCACAAGCGAACCCGGAGCAATCGCCACTTGGTCATCTGAAGTGCTGATCACGGTTTGTACGTCAACCCAATCGGAATGGCCGCCCAGGTATGTCTCGCGGCAATCGTCTGTGCAGTTGCGTTCCAGCGGCGGCATCAAATCAATTTCTTTTAATCCGTATTTCTTTCTGTCATTGGGATCGGTGAGCTGGCGCTGCGCATTGTAGCCAATGACAGGCCCAACCGTGTTATTGAAGAAGCTTCCGTTTTGGACAAGTTGCACCGTACTCAACTCATTTTCAAACCCGCGATTCTTGCTCTTTACCGTGAAGTGCATCGTGCGGCTTTCGCCCGGCTGCAGCGGCGGATCGAATTTATAGATCCGGTAGTAGAGCTTCTGGTCCTCTTTGCTCAGGGACGCCCCGGGAATGTCAATGTCCGTCAGATAATTAGGATCTACGGTGAAGTGAATCTCCGTGAGCGGCTGGGCAAATGGATTCTGGATCACCTGCTCGGCCCGCATTGTCATGTTGCGCGACTCCGGATACACATCGATCGCGTACTTCACGCTGCGGACACGAGGTTGTAGCTGCTTTTCATACTGCTTGTAAGTCTTTTCGTAGTCGGCCTGTTGGCGTTGCAATGTTTTTGGGCCAACCACGCGATTGATTACTACGGTGTTGTACCAGATCCAGGCGCCCGTGCAGGCAAAGGCCACCAGGCACAGAAGTGTTGCTGAAATCCAGCCACCGTGGAACCGTAACGCGGCATTGCGTCGCCGGCCACGCCAGCGGTCCTGTTTGCCGCGCGGCCAGAACATCACGGTAAGAATTGCCAGCACTCCGCAGAAGATGAGCCAATAAAATGTGTACCAATTCCATGCGGTGCGATACGGCGCTTCCCCAAACATGTCTGAATAGGTTTCAGCTGACCTGGCGCCGAACTGGACCAGCCTGCTGGCTACATTCAAAGGCCGCCATATAAACGCGTTGGCTGCGATAAAAGCGATATAGAAAAAATAGCCAAGATACTTGTTGGGAGAAAATACATGGATCAGGAAAGCCAGGACGCTCAGGAATAGAAAACCAGATGCATCGCGAACCAGAAGCTCGTATAAATAGAGGCCAATCTGGTAGCGATGGTAGCCATGCCAGGCCTGTACGATTACGCCGCCCAGCAATGCGGCGCTCTGCATCAGCATAATCATCAACATCAACGTAAGCAGGCGCGAGGCATAGGAGATCCAGTCAGGAGTGGGTGTGGAATCGGCAATTTCGTCCATGCGTTCGTCGCGGTCTTTCCAGACCAGCACGCCGGCATAGTAGGTAATCACAATGACCACAAACAGGTACAGCGTGCCCCGTATCAGGTCAAGAATCCAATACGTGACAGGAAGCGTCTGGTTGCCATAGCCTTCCGTAGCGCTCAAGGCAAGACTGGGAATGCAATTCAAGAGTGATGCAACAGCAATCACAACAAAGAATGTGCTTCTTGCCATGCCCATAAAGTGAATCTTGAATGAGCCTACAAATTTGACCCATGGCGCATCGTGCAATTGGGGGCGGGGCAGGGTAACCGCAACTGGCTGAATGGCTTCTTCGGCATCGGCTTCAATGGGCCGGGGCTTGGTGCTTCGTTCAGCAAAGCTGAAACGAAAATAGGCTACGGCGAAAGTCAGGCAGCCAACGCCGATCCAAAGTAGCCTGTTCCAGAACAACAGCCCCTGAAACCCAATCGAGAGACTGTTTTTGTTCGCGACCGTCCAGTAACGCGTGACCAGATCAAAGGCGCGCGTGCCAAATGGATCAAGAAGGGCTGCGATCTGTTCATGTTGAATGTCTTGCAGGAGATAGCCGGCAACGCCATACCCGGTAAGCAGTACCAGAGCCGCAACAAATGAAACAATCTCATTGCGGGCCAGCGCGGCGATGGCAAAAAGAACTGCCGCCATGAAAAATGCGTTGGGCAAAGCAAAAATGGCAATGCCGTTCAGGTGCGCAGCCCAGTTCACCCGTTCCCAGCGATCAGGATCGGCCCAGGGCATGTACTTCGCCAGAAGTATGCCAATAGAGACACCCAGCATGGGTATCACCGAGATTAGGGCGGCGCCAATAAAGCGGCCGATCAGAAAATCAAAGCGTTTGAGGGGCGTGGTAAAAATAATCTGATAGGTATTGTGGCTGAAATCACGAATGGCGGCTGCGGTCACAAATGCCGTGGACATCAGCAGCGTGAGCAACCCAATGAACGAATAGTAATTTTGGATGACATAAGGCGCGTTGTGGTAGGTGTTGGACAAAGAGTTCCCCACCTGTATCTGGTCAGTGCTGACTGCACCGAAGATCAGCAACGCGATGAGGAACAGGAAAATCCAGACCATCCAGGACCGCAGCCAAAAGCGGATTTCGAACAGCGCTATGCGCAGAAACATTGGTCGCTCCTAGTCCCAGTTCCGGATTTTTGTAAAGAAAACATCTTCCAGATCAGCCTGGCTGGGTTGAAATCCATCGCCCGGCGGCTGTTCGCCAAAAACATGCAGGAATGGCCGTCCACCAACCAGTTTGTTGGACACAACGCGGAAGGTCTGCTCGTAATGGGCCAGTTCCGTCTTGTCAATGGAACGCTGCCAGATCCGGCCGCTCAGTTTGGAAATCGCGGATTGCGGTTCGCCTTCGTAAAGCACTTTTCCTTCATGGATGATCGCCATGTTGGTGCAAAGGTCCATCACGTCTTCCACAATGTGTGTTGAGAGGATGACGATGACCTGTTCGCCGACCTCGGCGAGCAAATTGTAGAAGCGATTGCGCTCGCCCGGATCAAGACCTGCGGTCGGTTCATCCACGATCAGCATTTGCGGATTGCCAAGCAGCGCCTGGGCAATGCCAAAACGCTGCCGCATGCCTCCGGAAAATCCGGTCAGCGCCTTCTTGCGGACATCGTAAAGATTGCAGCGCTGCAGCATGGCAGACACAACTTCTTTGCGCTCCCGCGAGTTGGTGATCCCCTTAAGCAGCGCCAGATGGCTCAACATGTCCTGGGCGGAGATGCGAGGGTACACGCCAAACTCTTGCGGCAGGTATCCAAGCCGCCTGCGCACCTCATCTTTTTGCTTGAGAACGTCGATATCACCCAGCGTGACGCTGCCGCTGTCCGGCTCCTGCAGCGTGGCCAGAGTCCGCATCAGAGTGGACTTACCCGCACCATTCGGCCCCAAAAGGCCATACATGCCCCGCGGAATTGTCAGCGACACGTTATCCAGCGCTTTCACGCCGTTCTTATAAGTCTTGGAAAGGTTCTTGATGGTTAGTTCCATGCTCATGCCTCATATACGTAAATATGCCGGATAAGTTTCGAAACTTATGAACAATATTCCTGAAATGGTATTCGCTATAGAAGAGACGCGCCACAGATCGTTTCGTTACTGCTCAAAAGCACTGAAATCATTGACGCAAGCGTTCCAGCCTGCCTTCAAACCCGTGGAAAGACGGTTTGCAGCGTTGTGTGGCGATGACGGGCTCGAACCGTGGCCCCCTGCTTGTGAGGCAGGCGATCTAACCACCCGCTCTTCGCGGCGGTTACAATCGTCTGATTTGTCGCGGATGTTAGCGCGCTGGCAGTATAGTGGCTGCGACAGGGCGGGTCAAAAGTTCGTCGCCCTCCCCGATGACACAAGCTATGAACTTCCAACCACTTCTGGGCTTTCGCATTACCTGCCGTGGGCGCGTAATTTAATTTCGGTGTTCCTCGGATTTCTTGAACAGAAATGTTCATGCTCAATGCATTCGGAATCCGCAATGAAGTTATAACGAACGTCTCACATCAATAGTTTCCGCTTTATAATGGCGCGGGATTTTACCAACATGCCTGTACTCACGCGCGCGCTCTCTCTTCTGTTCGTCCTCTCTATGACACTTTCGCTGCGGGCGCTTATATCTGACCCTGAGGTGCTGGTGGAAGGAACAGTGACAAACAAACTCAGCAGCACGCCTGTAAAGGGAGCACACGTGATCTATACCAGAATCGCGTCTGGCAGAGATCCGGCTGCTTCGCCCATCAGTCGTGACACGGATATTCAAGGTCATTTTCATCTTGAACTCAAGCCCGGTTCGTATCGTCTATGGGTGGAGAGGGAAGGGTTTGCCCGCCAGAGTTATGGCTCATCTGTTCCGGAAGGTACGGGAACTATACTGACTGTTTCATCAGGCCAGGAACTTCACGATCTCGCGTTTCGAATCACTCCTTTGGGCGCGCTTTCTGGCCGCGTGTTCGATCAAGACGGCGACCCGTTACAGGGGGTCGGAATTCAGGTCTTACGAGTAAGTTATTCGAGTGGCATTCGGCAACTTTTTCCCGTGGCCGGCGCCAGTTCTAACGATCGGGGAGAATATCGTTGTTACGATCTCCCTGCCGATCGTTACTTTGTACTTGCCATTCCTAAAGGTTCACCGTTATCTCGTCCTGTGGAAGCGGGTGCGCTCGTCCCTGAAATTCAGGACGCTTATGTGCCTCTTTATTATCCCGGTGTGGTTGAGATTGAATCCGCATCCGCGGTTCCTGTGCCTGAGGGCGGTGACGTTCAGCAGATTGATTTTCGCTTGCAAAGCGTTCGTGCTTCCACATTGCGGGGGCGCGTTTCGGGTCCTACGAAGTTTGACTCAAACCAGGTTCAGGTAGTCCTTGCGCACAATGATCACGGCTTCGCTTCTTACATTGACCGGTCGACGGCTGTAATGGATCCGGCCACGGGAAAGTTTGAAATCAGACGTGTTGCTCCAGGATCGTATGTTTTGGTGGCTTCGCAGTTAGGCAACGGCCAGGTATTCTCCACCAGAGTGCCCGTTGAGATCACGTCAGGCGTTCCTCCAGAAGAGGTGCCGATCCACATGTCGCCAGCGGTAGAGGCACACGGAACAGTATTGATGGATGACGGCTCGCCGCTTCCCAATAATCTTGTGGTGCGATTGTTGCCGGTGGAAGGACTATTGCCCGGCCCTCCGCCAGCTGCCCCGGTTAATTCAGACGGAACCATTCGCCTTTCCGGAGTACTGCCGGGAATCTGGATGCTCTCAGTGGAACATTTACCGGAAAACGTCTGGATCAAGAATTTTAGCTTCGGTGACATACGCTCGATTGGCGGCCAGTTGAACCTGCCGGCGGGCGCGCGAGGCCCCTTGCGTGTTGTCTTGGCCGCAAATGGCGGCCAGGTTTCCGGCATCGTGGCAGACGAGGACCAACCGCGGCAAGCGACTGTGGTTCTTGTTCCCACGGAGGCAGAGCTGCGGCTTTCTCCACACGCATATCGTTTTACTACCACTGATAGCCGTGGCGCTTTCATCTTCAAAGGAGTTCCACCGGGCAGCTATCGATTGTTTGCTTTCGAGAGTATTGCTCCCTTTGCCTGGATGGATCCCGGGGTTCTGAACGGTGTAGAGGATCTGGGTCAGGAGCTTGTAGTAAACGCGAGCGAACGATTGACACGCCAACTAAAGCCAATCTCCTATGAGGCTGTGCTTCCATCGCGTTGAATGCCCGGATCACATGTCCCTCTCGGAGTTCCATTTTGAAACTACTGGGGCGTTTATTTAGAAGATTTTCACTTTTCGCAATCCAGGAGAAGAATGCCGGCAGAGAGACGTTTCTAATGAGGGCTAACCTTAAGGAGACTGACCTCTATGAAAAATACGTTGTCCCGTATGTTGACAAGATCGTTTGTGTTAAAGAGTTTTGTAGTGCTGTCGATATTGGCCGTTTCTGTATTCGCCTCGGCGCAAACGGCTGGGTACGACCTGTTGCAGACCGGATCGGGTGCTTCCATCGATCTTAGCTCCGTCAATTTGGGCAACGTGCCTCTCAATGGCGTGCCGGTTCAGAGTTCTCTTGGCAACACAGACACGATCATGCATCGCACACAGGATGTACCTTCTGGCGGTGGAACGGTACCCCTGGAAGTAACCGCATTATTTATGAAGAGCGCATCCAGCGTCACGTTTAATGGCCAACAGGTAGATGTCTATGTGACCATTAACAATTCCGGCGGAAAGATTGCCACCAGCGTACTGCCGCAGCCCGACTCCCTTTCCGGATCTACTGGGACCATGACGGTCCGCACGGACGGAACGTTTGATGCCAGCTTCAACGTAAATGCGGATGTGATTTTTGTGAAGGCCGGCACCAGCGTTACAAATTCAGCGAATTACGTCGGTCACCAGCCAGCCAGCACAATTTCCCTGAGTTCCACGAACTCCACTTACACAACAACGCCGCCTGCGGGATATCCATCGTCCTCAACATTTCCGTCGGGGGGTATATATCCTCGACCGGTACATAATGGGCCGCATCCGGTGGTCCCGAGCAAATGCAGCTCTGGAGTGCAAGCTACTAGCCCTACTACTACATCAGCAAAGACGAAGCAGCCCACCGGCTCAGCGACGGCTATAGCTACTTGCATCTCTGCGCAGTAAGAGTAGAGATCAAGGAAGTAGAACACCTGTACGGGCGGCGCGCTTCTTGCATTAAGCAAGCGCGCCGCTCCCGCCGAACACGGCGGCCTCTCTGGCCGCGATGTAATCTTCCCGTTTTGGGACAAAATCACAAAAAATTTTCTGACTGTCTCGATTGGCTATTGCTAATGCAATTCTCAAGTCGTAATGTGGATTTCTCTAATCCTGGGGCTGATAGAGCGGCTTCGGGAGGAGAAACTTTGATCAGCTCGCGTTGCAGCCGGCAGCAGGTCAATATTTCCGTTCGCCTGCTTGCACTTTCAAAGACTGCGTCTTTTCTCACCGCAAAGAAGGGTCCAGGTCACACATCCCTGTAAGTGACGGGGCGAAGCTTCATCCTCCTTTAGTCAATCAATACAATCGTGGGTACCCTCCCTCCATTTGACTCATTTCTGCCTCAATGGTTTGTGCTGTTCGTCCGCACAAATCAGGAAAAGACCACAGCCTCCCGGCTCGATCATCTACAGATAAAACATTTTCTTCCATGCTTTCGGTCGCTTCGGCAGTGGAAGGACCGCCGGGTTACGCTTGATGTGCCCTTATTTCCCGGCTACGTCTTTGTCCATCTGCCGCATGCGGAACGCATGCGCGTGCTCACACTGCCGAATGTGCTCTATTTTGTTGGTTCAGGCAGTTCTCCCGCGGTCCTCAGTGATGAAGAAATTGCGTGGATTGGGCGCGGGTTGAAGTCCGGCAATGCAGTGCCGCATGAATGTCTGAATGAGGGACAGCGGGTTGTGATTACCGCTGGCGCTCTTGCGGGACTCAAGGGAATTCTGGTTCGCAGGGTGAACAACACTCGCGTTGTAGTTTCGCTCGATTCCATCGGGCGAGCGTTTGCAGTTGAAGTCGATCTCGAGTCAGTGCGCGCACTCAACAGCAAACCCTTGGTTATCGATGGACCACTGCCGCAAAAGTTTCCTGCCCAGATGTCAGAGGATGAACCAATCGATCTTCCACGCATTTCATCCGGTACTCGGCGTTAGCAATGTTGCCGATTCTAAACAAATTGTTAAGCATCGACCGGCGTGAAGTTACAGTGGCGCGTCGCGGTTTTTCCGCTGTAAAACCCGAGGTTCGTGGCCGCCTGGAGCATGTGGGTACGATTTTTCTTGTGGGATATCACGCGGCCCTGCAAGAAGACAGATTGGAAGAACTCACTGAAAAGCTCGAACGAGTCGAACTGGACTATCGAGGTTTTGCTTATGAAGGTGCGGCCATGGCGCTGGCGCTTCGCGACGCCATAGTCCCCGGTTCGAACCTTCTTGCGAAATTCATGGAAGGCCCAGGCAAAAGACACATCTATATGCTTCATGTAGGGGCCGGATGGGCTTACGCCAGGGTGCCATGGCTGCGATGGCGCATTGAGACCGTAGTTCGCAAGTTCGATCCAGTACTCCGCTGCCTGGTGCTGGATGGCTACGGATTTCACCAGGGGTACTTCCATTTCAAAGAACCTGTAAC
>Ga0209060_10003228_pt1 | contig 13896 bp, 13 predicted proteins | sample Coa_R1_8_FD_187155 | JGI IMG/M metagenome (GOLD analysis project Ga0209060, IMG submission 187155) | Surface soil microbial communities from Centralia Pennsylvania, which are recovering from an underground coalmine fire - Coalmine... | ecosystem: Environmental > Terrestrial > Soil >...
CGCCGTCTGGGGTAACGGCTTGTGGGGTTCTGTGGGTGGAGCCGGGCGATCCTATGACTAGAAGGCCTAGTTCAATTGTGCTTATTTAAGCCCTCTGGAGCGCTTATTTCTGTGACCCTCATCACAGTTCATCGTGATCTTGCGCATGCGCAATGTAGAGACATCTACCACTCCACCTTCACGATCACCTCCGCCCGAAATGTCGTTCTGTAGCACACGTTTCACTGTGATGGTAATCACGGCCTTCCATAACTCACTCCGATACTTTGTTCTTGAGCGAGCCGAAGTGCTCATTCAGGAGAACTGATCCACATGGCTTATGTAATTACTGATAACTGCATCAAAGACTCCCTCTGTGTTGAGGTTTGCCCAACAGACTGCATCCATCCCAAGCAGGACGAGCCCGGCTACGAGGCGGCCACCCAGATGTACGTCGATCCCGAGGGCTGCATCGACTGCGGTGCCTGTGTTCCAGCCTGCACGTCTGACTCGATTCACGCGCTCGAAGACGTTCCTGACGAGAAGAAGGAATTCATCGAGAAGAACGCAGCTCACTACGGAAAGTGAGTGGTAGCGGTCGCCGGGTGTCGGATGTAAGGTGAACCAGCCCTCTCTGACTCCCGGCGATTGTCTCCAGGCGTGTCCACCCGACCCTCGATTGCCCCACCCTTCGCGGTGTTCGAGGAGCGGGAGTTCCTCCCCTTTCATCCTTTTGTGCTCCCATTCATCGCCGCACCTTTTTGACTTCCATCCCAACGCGAACTATCGTTCCGCCTTATGAACGTCGTCAAAGCGACCCGCCACTATGAAGAATGGCTCGCCCACCGCACTCCGATCATCAAGAAAGATCTTGCTCTAAAGCACGCCAACATGAAGTCGGCGGCCTTTCCTTTTCTTCGTGCCACTTACTATCGCTGGGCACAACTCTGGCCTGACATCTGTTCTGACCTCGCCAAAGCCCCACATGTCCTCGCTGTCGGCGACCTCCACGTCGAAAACTTCGGTACCTGGCGCGATATCGAAGGACGCCTGATCTGGGGCGTCAATGACTTCGACGAGGCGCATCCCCTTTCCTACGCCAACGACCTGGTTCGCCTCGCCGTCAGCGCACACCTGGCCTGTGAAGAAGGTCACTTGCCTCTCAACAAGAAAGATATTTGCGACGCCATTTTGGCCGGATACGAAGAAGGACTACGCCAGGCCGGCATGCCTTTTGTCCTGGGCGAAGAACATGTCTGGCTTCGTAATATCGCCGAAAGCGAACTCCGTGATCCCGTTCGCTTCTGGCAGAAGATTGACTCGCTTCCCACAATAAAAGAAGAAGTCCCGGTCAGTGCCATCGATGCCATCGAACATCTGATGCCCTCACGCGATGTGACCTATCGTCTGACGCACCGCGTCGCCGGGCTCGGAAGTCTGGGGCACGCGCGCTATGTGGCAATCGCCAACTGGTGCGGCGCCAAAATCGCTCGCGAAGCCAAGGCTCTGGCTGCGTCCGCCTGTTTCTGGGCGGAAGAGCGGGAAGGACCTGCTGAGGTTCTCTATCAGGCCATCATCAGCCGCGCCGTGCGCTGTCCTGATCCGTTCGTGCAGCTACGCGGACGCTGGATTGTCCGCCGTCTCAGCCCACACTGTTCGCGTATCGAACTGTCTCAATTAAAGGCCCAGGGCGTCGAGATGCGTCTGCTTCACGCCATGGGGCAGGAAACAGCAAATATTCACCTGGGAACCAAAACAGCCCGTAAGCCGATCAGGCAGCATATGCAGAAACAAAAAGGGAAGTGGCTACACCTAGCGACCGAAAATATGCTTCAAGCTGTCCAGGAGGACTGGAAGACTTGGAAAAAGCACGGCTACGAATGAGAAGTTTTCTCGTCAGGCAATGCCGCTGCCTGCCGCGGCCGCTGCAGACGCTGCAGTTGATACGGGCCGCCGTAACGGAGCTAGTGCTACCCCACGCTCCCGGTCGTACACCAAGGTCCACCGGGTGGCGCATTCGTCGCAGAGCCAATAGTGCTCCACTTGACGCTGCAGTTTCCGCGCACGGACAAATGGTGGTGCCACTGATTGTCCCGGTTTGGTCAATCGTTCCGTTTCTACCAGAAATAGCTTTCCATCCCTCAACCTAAGGAAAGGTTCGCGGCATTCGTCGTTGGCACATCGACTCAACATGTTGGACTGCTCCTCTGCTCGCAAACACTAACCCTGAGCGTTGCCAGATTCGTCAGCACGTGGCATGCCAGCGAAATATGATTTCGTGTTAAGGTCTTTACCCGAAAATCAGCTTGCTGGGCCATGTCTATCGGTGCCGACTATTCGGCATTTTGCCGAGCCGCAGTCGACAGGTTCGCTTGCCCGCATTCACTGCAGTCGCTACTATCAGTTTCATGCCGCACGTGCTCGTCTGTCCTCCGAATTATTTCGATGTCATCGATCAGAAAAATCCGTACATGTCACTCACTCGCGCAGTCGACCGTGTGAAAGCACGCACGCAGTGGGAGAATCTCTGTAGTGTTTTGCAACAAAACGGATGCGAGATTGAAGCGATCGATCCGATTGAAGGCCTCGAAGACATGGTCTTCGCCGCGAATCAACTTTTCGTCGGACAAAAACCTGGACACGGAAAATTCGTTGTGCCCAGCCGCATGGTATATCCCTCGCGACAACGTGAAGTCCCGTATTACGTTGAATGGTGTCGGGCCCACGACTACCACGTAATCGAGATCGAATTCGGCGAGGACTATCTCGAAGGCCACGGCGACCTACTCTGGCATCCCGACGGATCCCGCGTCTACGCTGGCTATGGTTTTCGCAGTACACGTGGTGGTGTCGAAAAAATTTCTGCTGCGATGACCAAAATGGGAATCGACGTCATTCCGCTAGAACTCATCGATCCTTATTGTTACCACCTCGACACTTGCTTATGTCCCTTGAACAACGATGCTGCTCTAATTTTTGCCGGAGCCTATTCCGCCGACGCCTTAGCTTCCATCCACAAGTATTGGACTCGCGTCCACTTGCTCGACGTAGAGGAAGCCCATGCATTTATGGGCAACGGAGTCGTCGTGAACGGCTGCTACATCACGCCTCGCTCTAGCCCGCAACTACAAGCCATCCTTCAACAAGAGGGACTCAAGCCTGTCGTGGTCGATACTTCCGAATTCGAGAAGGCTGGCGGCAGTTGCTCCTGCATGAAGCTGTTCCTGTCTTAGGGCCGTCCCTGAACATTCTGAGATTTCTAATCACCGAATTCCCAAATAACTCAATCACCGCTGCATTCAACCGACGATGCCCCCACGTGTCACCACTGCACGCATACTCACAAACTAAATTAAGATGTCGCAGACCAAGATGGCACCGATTAATTCCGCTGCTCCCATCGTTCGACTGCCCGGCCTGAGGGCGCTCGCATGGGATGGCGATTGGCTCTATGCCTCCCGCGGTTACAACTTGTTCCGCGCGCGAGTGCAAGATCCGTCGAATCTGCACTGGCAGCCTGTCGCCGACTTTCGTCCGCCTTGGAAGCATCGATTCTCTGTGACGAATCGGCTGACTGCGCGCCTCTTTCGCGATGGATTCCACGCACTTGCCGTCTTGCCTTCGGGATCGGTCATCGCCGCTGTGCCCGGAGCGATCGTGACCTTCTCTCCGGGCGAAGCACACTTCCGCAAGACGCATATCATTACCCGAGGCACACGCCCGCTTCACATCACCGCCGTCCCTTCGGGCACGGTTTATTGGGGAGAATATTTCGACAATCCGGCTCGCGATGAAGTCCACATCTATGCTTCCCGAGATCAAGGTCGAACCTGGCAGGTTGTTCATACATTCCCCAAAGGCGCCATTCGCCACATTCACAACATCGTTCACGATCCATGGGGCGATTGCCTCTGGATCTTTACGGGTGATTACGGTGACGAATGCCGCATTCTCCGGGCCAGTTGCGATCTCACCCGCATCGATGTCGTCCTGCAAGGCAACCAGCAGGCCAGAGCGGTGGCCGCTGTCCCGACCAAGCACGGAATCTATTTTTCTTCCGACACGCCACTCGAATCGAATTACATCTATCATCTGGATCGCGAGGGCGAGCTGTCGCAACTTGCGGGAATAAGCAGTTCCTCGATTTACGGATGCCGCGTCGGCGACCACGTCTTCTTCTCCACGATGGTCGAACCAAGCGAAGTGAATCGAGATCAACGTGTCCGCATCTATGGCGCAGAGGTTGGTTCCAATGAGCCTTGGAATCCCGTATTGGACTGGCAAAAAGATATGTGGCCGATGGGTCTCTTTCAATATGGCAACAGTTTCCTGCCGGACGGCACCAACACGACTCGATATCTAGCCTTGAGCACGATTGCGGTCAAACGCGACGACCAGATAATGCTGCTCTATGCCTGCACCTGACGAGCGAAACTGTTAGAAGGTGTTTGTACCGAAGAACGTCAGGATGTGTTTTGCTTTCCTTCGTGTACCTTAGTGTCCTTGGTGGTGAAGGTTCTTTTGCATTCGGATCACCGGGAACCCTCAAGGTCGTGATAGCAGTCGTACTCTGGAACTAGCCGTCCGTTGCCCACTCTCCGCTACTACCGCCGCATCTTCAGTGCCTACCTCATGGGAGGCAAAAGCCATCTCACGTTCTGGCACGAGACTCCCACCGAGAATCCGAACGCTAGCGCCACCGAACTGGGCGAGTACTACATGCTCTTCGTCGAAAAGGCTGACTATCAGGGGGCCTACGACGCCGCTGGCATCCCACAACTCGACTATCACGGGCACATCGGCCTGCAACACAATCCGATCGCGATCGCACAATATGGTCTGGGCAACTACAACCTCTGGCGCCGAACCAATGACCCGGACCGCAAGCAGAAGTTTCTTCGCGTCGCTGACTGGCTATGCGCGCACCTAGAGGCCAATACGCATGGTGTCGGCGTCTGGAACCATTATTTCAACTGGGAGTACCGCGATACGCTCCGCGCCCCATGGTATTCGGCGCTCGCGCAAGGACAGGGAATTTCGCTGCTGCTCCGGGCTCACAAGGAAACTGACGAAACGAAATACCTGGACGTGGCCCGGCAAGCCTTCGTCAGCTTCGAGCGCCCGATCTCAGAAGGCGGGGTAGCATACACCGACGAATCCGGTGACCTCTGGTTCGAGGAATACCTCGTCTCCCCGCCCACCCACATCCTCAACGGGTTCATCTGGGCTCTCTGGGGAGTCTATGATTACTCGCTCGCCACACAAGATCCCTCCGCACGCCATCTATTTGACCGCGGAATCCGCACCCTCCTCCACAATCTCACTCATTATGACCTCAGATTCTGGTCTCTCTACGAGCAATCCGGAACGCGTCTCCCCATGGTCGCCAGCGCCTTCTATCACCGCCTCCACGTCGTCCAGCTAAGAGCGATGCATCGCCTCACAGGAGAACACCTTTTTGCCGAGACAGCCGACCGCTGGGAGCGTTACTTGCAAAGCGGCACCAATCGCACCCGTGCGCTGATTTACAAGGCCGCTTTCAAGCTCTGCCACTACTGACCGGACAATACGTACGTTCCCCTCGGCGAACCATCCAACCTACATCGTCTGTAAATTTCAAAACTTCCACCCCGCCATCTATCCCCTAACCCGCCCAATGCTGTAGCCTCTTCTTTCGCGTGAAAATCCTCTACGTGTCCCAATACTTCCCGCCGGAAATGGGTGCCCCCTCGGCACGCGCTTCCGAGCTCGCCCGCCACTGGTCGCGTGCAGGACACGAGGTTTCCATCCTCACCGGCTTTCCGAACCACCCCACTGGAGTTGTCCCGGAAGCATGGAAGCCAAGACTGCGGCGCCTCATCTATAACGAAAAGATCTCCGATGTCGATGTCTTCCGCACATGGCTGTGGCCTCTCCCCAACCGCAAAACGCACGAACGCATGCTGAACTACGCGTCCTTCTGCATCTCGGCCGCTCTTCGAGGACTCGCTCTGTCTCGTCCCGATGTCGTCATCGGTTCCTCGCCGCAATTGCTCGTCGCCCTCGCCGCCTGGTGGATCGCCTTCGTCCGCCAGGTCCCATTTGTCTTCGAAGTTCGTGATCTGTGGCCTGAGTCACTCACCGCGGTCGGTGTGGGCGGTGAAGACTCGCTGCTCCATCACACCCTCGCGGCGATTGCGAAGTTCCTCTATGAGCACGCCGACCGCATCGTTGTCGTCACCCCGGCTTTCAAAGATCACCTGATCCATCGCTGGAAAGTGCCTTCCGAAAAGATCGCCATTGTCGAGAATGGCGTTGAGACCGATTTGTTTTCGTCCTCAGCCCCGGAGGTGCGCCCTGTGTTGCGCCACGAACTCGGCACGGACTCCAGGTTCACAGTCTGCTACATCGGAACGATGGGCATGGCCCACGGTCTCGAGACGCTTCTCGATGCAGCCACAACGCTTTGCAAACAGCAATCCGATGTCCTGTTTCTGCTCATCGGTGAGGGAGCCGAAAAAGAGCGAATCAAATCACTCGCCCAGTCCCGGAGGCTCTGCAACGTCCGCATTCTCGACCAGCAGCCGCGCGAGAAAATTCCTGCCTTCATCTCGGCCTCTGACGCCTGTCTTGTTCTTCTGAAGAAGACCGACGTCTTCAAAACTGTCATTCCCACCAAGATGTTGGAGTTCATGTCGTGCGGGCGTCCGGTCATCCTGGGCGTGGAAGGCCAAGCCCGCGAAATCATTGAAGAAGCAGACGCCGGTATCGCGATTGAGCCGGAAAATGACGGTGCGCTGGTCGAGGCCATCCGCCTGCTCAAAGCGGATACTGAGAAGGCTCGGGAATTTGGTCAGAAGGGAAGGGAATATATTTTGCGGAATTTCTCGCGCTCTCGCAGCGCGGAAAAGTACATCCAGATACTTCAGCCGCTCATAACGAAACCCACGGCATGACCGTGGGTTAGAGGAAATCACACGTGCCTAAGGATGCACGCTGTAAACCGTCGCCGCCGTTGCTGCTGCCATCGCCACTTCCAGCGTTTTACCCGCCGCCACCCGCGCGCTGCTGACAGGCACAAACAGAATGTCATCGGCTTGCAGAGTCACGTCGGGAGTCTTTGCCTCCAGCATTTTCTTGATCTCAACCTTGGTTTCAAGCATGCCGTTGGGACCCTTCCGGATAATCCGCGCCCCGCTCAACTTTGCCGTATGGTTCGTCCCGCCCGCCAGTGCTAACGCCTGTAAAACCGTGAGCTGCCCGTTATCGACCAGCAAACCGCTGGGACGTCCGACATCCCCGACTACGTAGATAATCGGCGCTCGTGGGACCGTGATGGTGTCTCCTGGCATGATCTCCACATTGGCGTTCAGATCGTCCGCCAGGTTCCTCGGAAGATCGATCCGAATCGGCGCCTTCTCGCCCTTTCTCAAAATCGCAATCTTGCGCGACGCGTTTTGCGTAAAACCGCCAGCTTCTGAGATCACTTCGTACAGCCGGTGATCCACAACATCCGGATAAATTCCCGGCTTTCCCACCTCTCCGATTACGGTTACGCCCTGCGATGACGCTTCATCCACGAAGATCGTGACATGCGGACTGCGAACGAATCCTCCATCCTCAAGACGCTTCTCGATCACGCTTTGGGCTTCCTCTTGCGTCAGGCCCTCTACGTGAACATAGTCAATCAGCGGCAGATAGACATCGCCGGAGTTGCTGACTCTAACTTTGCTGGTTAACTCTGGGACGTTGTAGACGCCTACTTCCAGCAGATCGCCGGCACCCAGCTTCACTATTGCACTTTGATCGACGTCGCTTTTCTTTGCGTCGCCCGGATTCTGCGTAGTCCCTGCCGCGCCAGAAGCGCTCTGCGCCGCTTCAGATACTGGTTGCGCCGCCGGCAACGCAGCAGGAGGGCTTGTCTGCTCCTGCGGGTTCGCCGTCTGCTGCGCCGCCGTGGCACTAATGAGAAATACGACAATCGCAAATGCGGAAAAACCGCAGCGCCGAGCGTAAGTCAAGGTACCCGACTTCATCGCAAACCCTCGATTGTTTCGTTGGGAATTCGAAAAAAGTTTAGCACAGCAAATCGCATGCGCATCCTGCAATTCAAACACCTTTGCGTTAGTTTTCCACAGTTTTTTACCCTCTGGCGATTGATGTCCCATCCCAGTGCTGCTACATTCGGTGCACTCTCAACAATCAGGAATCTGAAGTCTAACTTTTAACCGCGGGACGTCGCTGCGATACTTGCGCTAAGTGTGCGGAGAACGAGTGCCGAGCCCTCAGTCGTTTGTGTCGAGGTGGGATAGTTGACCCTTATTTGCCTCGGGTTGTTTTTGTCGGGGTTGTTGGCTGCCTTCGTCTTGACCCGGTATGTGCGGGATTTCGCCATGTCCCGCGGGTGGGTTACTGTTCCCACGCAAGAACGCCATATGCACTCCAGCCCTCTACCGCGCCTCGGCGGAGTGGCAATCTTCCTCAGCTTCTGTATCTGCATGGGCGTGGCTGCATTTTGGTCCCTGCGCCACCCGCAGTTGCACTCTTCTCAGTTCTTGCGGACGATGATGCGAATTCTCGTCCCCGCAGGACTCGTTTTCCTGCTCGGTGTCTACGACGATCTCCGCGGTGTCGGTCCCTATTTCAAATTTACTGTGCAGGGGATCGCCGCCACCATGCTCTACGCCGGTGGCCTCCGAATCATTAATATCCCGGTCGTTTTTGGCGATCGTGTCCTGCCTTGGTATGTGGGCTGGGCTTTCACCGTCATCTGGGTCCTGGCGATCACCAACGCCTTCAACCTGATTGACGGCCTCGACGGACTTGCCGCCGGGTCGGCTCTCTTCTCCACGATGGTCGTTTTCGTCGTGGCGCTCCTCAACGGGCCCACGCTCGTGGAAATCATGACGATCGCACTCGCCGGAGCGATTCTCGGATTCCTCCGCTTCAACTTCAATCCAGCAACGATTTTTCTGGGCGACTCCGGCAGCCTCTTCATCGGATTCCTGCTCAGCGCCCTCGCACTCTTCGGTGCTCAGAAAGCGCCTACCATCGTTGCGATTGCTATCCCGATCGTCTCCTTCGGTCTGCCGATTCTTGAGACTGTGCTGTCGGTCTTGCGTCGTCTCATCAGCGGACGCCCCGTCTTCACCGCCGACCGCGAGCACATCCATCATAAACTCCTGCAGCACGGGCTCACACATCGTCAAGTCGTCATTCTTCTCTACGGAGTCTCAGCGATTTTCGCGATGTTGAGCTTGTTCCTGCTTTGGCCCACCGGAAGTTCTCTCGGCCTCGTGCTGGCTGTTCTGGGCATTGGTATCTGGATCGGCGTCCAACACCTCGGGTATTTGGAATTCGGAGAGATAGCGCGGGTCGCACAGCGCACGCTGAATCAGCCACAGATTTTCGTGAACAATCTCGCGATTCGCCGCGCGACCGAGGAACTCAAGGTCGCCCGCGACTATGACCAGGTTCGCCGGATCCTGGTAGCCGCCTTTGGCAGCAACGATTTCGACGGATTCGAACTTCGCCTCGAACTGCTCCCCGGAGAACTCCTCGCCTACGATCCTTCGCGCAGTTCGACTTCTTTCCGCTGGAATAAGCCTGGCATCGCGAAGACTCTCGACACTTCCTCCGCTTGGACCATCGCCCTCAACCTGCTGAGTTCCTCCAATCGCCGCCGCGGAACGCTTACTGTGCTTCGCAACTACTCGGCACGCGATCTGCAACTCGATGTGAATCTGCTGACCGCCGCATTCCCCACGGCCCTAGCGGATGCCCTGGATCGTACCCTGACCCAATCCGCCGAAATTATCCCGCTGCATGGCCAAGAATCTACGCTAGTCACAGCTCAGGCGGGATAGCCGCATTTTCGCCTGGTGAAGTTTAGTCTGGGTCAAGTAACCAAACATGAGTTTGTAATCCCGAGCGCCGGGTTGTGGCGCGGGGAATCTGCTGTCGCGATCACAAACTGTCATGGTGAGCGGAGCCGCAGTGCAGCGAAGCGGAACTGCGGCGGAGTCGAACCATCCCTACCCTGGTCCACTGCTTTGGCATTAGGCGCGGCGTTCGAGGTCGCCTATCGCTTCTGAGCTCCATGCCACTGGCCCCTAACCCCTTCACCAACTAAAATCACTCCGAACCCAATGCACATCCTTCACGTCGTAGGCGCGCGTCCCAACTTCATGAAAGCCGCGCCCGTTCTCCGCGCGCTGAATTCTTATCCCGACGTTCGCCAGACCCTGGTGCACACCGGTCAGCACTACGACGCCTCGATGTCCGAGGTCTTTTTCCGCGAGCTCGAAATGCCCGAGCCAGACGTAAATCTCGGTGTTGGTTCCGGAACTCACGGACAGCAAACGGCCGCCGTCATGACCGCATTCGAGCCCGTCGTGATCGAACACAAGCCCGAACTCGTTTTGGTCTATGGCGACGTCAACTCCACCCTCGCTGCCGCGCTGGTCTGTGCGAAGCTCGCCATACCGGTCGGCCATGTCGAGGCCGGACTCCGCTCCCGCGACCGTGCTATGCCAGAGGAAATCAACCGGGTGCTCACCGATCGCCTGTCTGATCTCCTCTTCACTCCATCCGATGATGGCGATCGGAACCTGCTCGACGAAGGAATCCCTCGGTCGAGGATTCATCTCGTCGGCAATGTGATGATCGATACGCTCGTCCGCCTTCTTCCGAAGGCCAAGACACACCTATCCAATGGCGCCAACGGTCGCTTCGCCCTGGTGACGCTGCATCGGCCTTCAAACGTCGACGACCTTGTCTGGCTTCGGGATCTACTCACGACGCTCGCCGATCTCAGTGACCAACTCTCTGTAATCTTTCCTGTTCATCCACGGACGCGCCAGCGCCTCAACGACCTCGGCATCGATCATTCCAGAAGCACACGCCTGCATTTGCTCGAACCTCTGCCATATGTCGAGTTCATCGGGCTGCAACGCCGAGCCGCCGTGGTCATCACCGACTCTGGCGGCATTCAGGAAGAAACAACCTTCCTTGGCATACCCTGCCTCACCGTTCGTGAAAACACAGAGCGCCCGATCACGATTTCTCTAGGAACAAATCAATTGGTGGGAAGAAACCTACAAAAGCTGCGAGATTCTGCGGAAGCGATCCTGCAGCAGAAGCTATCGCCGCAAGAGGAGCGGAATCCCGTGCCTCTTTGGGATGGACGCGCAGCCGAACGCATCGCACGCATCATCGTGCGAGGTTCAGCCACTGAGTAGAAGTGCAGGGGAGGGTTGATGTTTACAGCTTTGCGCTGGCGTAAGAGTTGATTTCGCAGTTGAGGCAAACTTCTTCAAAAGCAGGTGCTGTCCATTCCATGATTCCCCCAGCGGCCCAAGCCTGGGCCGAAGTTCAAGTAGGTTAACCCAGCCTGCACCGGAAGGCAACATGAATGAGCGCCATTCGCCGATTTTCGTCGCAAGCAACACCTTGGATGTGTTTTCTGTCCTGGCAGTTTGCAGGATTTTGCACACAACGCGGTAATCGTTACTGCGCCATGCTGAGAACCGGACCTCCGCGGCAGTTCTTGGCAAAATCGGCGCTAAAACACTTTTGACCTTAGAACTCACAAGGCATTCAAGAGGCCAAGGGTTTTAATCCCCTTTTCCACACCCCAGAACCACCCCCGTTACTTTTGTCCGCGTTGCTCTGTGGATACCTTCATTGGCACCGTCCGGAAATGAGGACTTCGCAATCATGTTTCGCAACACCGTGTATGGCACGACTTTTAAGGACGTCCCTTTTGTCCCTCTGCAGTCCGCCACATTCTGTGTGCAGTGCGAGTTGATTAGCACCAGTACGAGATCCTATTGCCTGGCTTGCGGTAGTCAGGCATTGATTGGTCTCTCTCGCGTGCTTGGCGGATCAATGCGCAACCAGCAGACCGCGCATCTCATTACCGACTCCGAACTCGACAGCCTCGTTCGCGACCTGCTTCGCACAGTCCCCGATCCCTGCGTTATTCCTGACTACTCGGAATCCCGCACGCCGACGCTGGCGCAGCGCAGTCAGCTTCGCGTCGCCAACGCCGCGCACCCGGTTTCGGGATTCAAAGCCGTCTCCGTTCCCGAAGACATTGAAATCCATGCCGGAGAACTCGACCTCGAGCCGGCGATCAGCGCCATCACCGAGCGCGCTCAGCATCTGACCGGCGCCACCGGAGCCGCCATCGCCCTGCGCGCCGGGGACGAAATCGTTTGCCGCGCCCGGGCCGGACGCACCGCTCCCGCTCTCGGCGTCCGCCTGCAAACCGACGCCGGCATTTCCGCCGAAGCCGTCCGCTCCGGCGAGATCATGCTTTGCCACGATGCCGAACGCAATCCCCGTGTCGACCTCGCCAGCTGCCGCCGTCTTGGTGTGCGTTCCATTCTCGTTTCGCCCCTGCGCCACTATCGGCGCACCCTGGGAGTTTTCGAAGTCCTCTCGTCATCTCCTGGGGCCTTCGATGATCGCGACGTCGCCACCATGCAGCTCCTCTCAAGCATGATGGTCGCCGCCATCTCCCGCATCTCCAGCATTCATCGCGCCCAACTGCTCCGTCGAGCGGGATAAACGAAAATCAGGCACTACGGGCAAGGGTTTGATGAGATCAGGAACACCGGTAGATTGCCCCCGCATCAGATGATGAGTGCAACCGAGATTTTTCAACAGTTGTCAGTCGGTTTCACTTCTCGCCAAGAGCCGTGCTCATCCCGAATCAGTTTGCGGCCCTGCGCCTCCACAATAGTGCCTGCTCCGTGATCCACAAACTCCAGCACTTCCTCCGCAAACCAAAGCTGTTTTGTCTGCGCCACTAGAGTGACTGCGATTGCGAGGTCCTTTGTGGCCTTGCCAACTACGTCTACATTCGTCACCGAAGGCGTGGTTCGTCCGTTTATGATCCCCATCTGTCCCGCTATGCCGAGGTTTTCGGTAGCCTCTGTAGACCGGATTCGGACTCTATCACCGAACCTGATTTGGCTTATCTCCACAAAGATGAGTGTAATGGGGTGTTGCGACAGTTGCGCCAAGGGGTCATGGATCAGGCACTCCGTCGCACGGGCCTACGATGCTGTTTGCCCAAAATGTGAAACGGTTCAATGAGTGGTTGAGCGCATGCGGCGCAACTGCAAAATCAATTCTGTAAACAGCAGCGGCAGCGCCCACGACGTCCACATAGCGGAAGTGGCCCGATCCATGTCGGGTTGCAAGCGGGATCCGGGAAAGTAGTCAAACAGCACGCGCTGAAACACGAACGCAAACGTGACGACGTAAGTTCTGACCATCCATTCTTTATGAATGGGAATTCGGCGTTTCATGATGGCGAAGTAGGCCATAGCAGCCGAAGTGAACCAAGCGGTATCGAGTGCCAGGAGAGAAAGACCAAACGGCTAACCACCGGTTGTGCCCGATAGCCATGCGAAAGGCGCCGATGGAACCCACGGCGACGCCACACAGAAAGATGCGGCCCATCCAGCGATGCAACCCCGCATAACGCACGCGAAATCCGGTCCAGAACTGAAATGGTCCGGTCAATAGCGCCGTCATGCCGCCCGTGATGTGCATCATCAACCACCCGCGAAGGCTCCAGAAGTTGGGTGCACCCTGATCTGCGAACGCTGGCGCGTTGTAGTTCAGGTAGTAGCGGAGGGCGTACTTGAGTACGAACAAGCCGGCAACGGTCAGGATCGCAGCCGAGGCAATCAGCTTCGCCGCGAAGTGGGACGTCTTTTTGCTGTTGGAAGCAACGGGGCCTGACGCAGCGATCGTTGACATAGCCCCCCCTTTTCTGGGGCAAAATAATCACATCCCGGTTGACTTGAGGCAAGAAGAATCTTGCTCACGAAGACAAATGGGATTCTGAGTGTAATTGATTGCATGACAATGTCGGCTCCAGTGCCCGAGTAAAGTTGGTGGTGCTACGCCAACCAACAGGCT
>Ga0209060_10003229_pt1 | contig 13894 bp, 11 predicted proteins | sample Coa_R1_8_FD_187155 | JGI IMG/M metagenome (GOLD analysis project Ga0209060, IMG submission 187155) | Surface soil microbial communities from Centralia Pennsylvania, which are recovering from an underground coalmine fire - Coalmine... | ecosystem: Environmental > Terrestrial > Soil >...
GGGAACCAGTCTTTTCGTAGGCCGAAGTCAGTTCACGGGTGACTATCTTGCTGGCTTCAACGTCGGGCTGATTGAATGCGTTAATGCCGATGATAGAGCCAGCAACGGCGGTTGCGATTTCCCAGCGGAAGAATTCCTGTCCGAGATCGTAAGTGTCGGCAACAGCGATGCGAATGACCGGATGGCCTGCGTTTTCGAGATCGGAGACTTTCACGTCCTGCGATGAATCTGGATCCCCTTGCAGCCGAAGGTAAACAAAGACCCGATCATTGCCATAAACATTCGGCGCGCCGAGCGCTTCGCGATCCACGGGAATGATGCCGTGACCCTGCTTGCCGGTAGATTCGGCGAGAAGCTGTTCCAGCCATGCGCCAAGATCGGAGATGCCGGAAGAAGTGATAATCGTGACTTTGTCGCAGCCTTTGGTGGCAGCAGTGCCGAGAATTGCACCAAGCAGCACACCGGGATTGCTGGTCGGCTGAGGGTTTTTGCAAGCTTCGACCATCACGGCCGTGCGATCGAGAAATTTCTTGAGATCGAGCCCGATCAATGCCGCTGGAACAATCCCGAAGTCGGAGAGCGCCGAGTAACGTCCACCAATACCCGGCAAGCCGTAAAAAATGTGGCGGAAGCCATCGGCTTTTGCAACTTGCTCCATTTTCGAGCCGGGATCGGTGATGGCGATGAAGTGGCTGCCGGCTTTGTCGGCACCGACAGTTTGCTTTGTGCGTTCGAAGAAATATTGCTTGAAGATGTTTGGCTCAAGAGTCGAGCCAGACTTACTTGACACGACAAAAATTGTTTTTGCCGGATTGATTTGCGAATCGAAAAATTTAATTTGTGCAGGGTCAGTGGAGTCGAGGACGTGCAGTTTTGGATATCCGCTACGCGATCCGTAAGTTTTTTCAAGGACTTCGGGGCAAAGACTCGAACCGCCCATACCGAGTAAGAGAACATCGGTAAATCCGGCTTGCTTGATCTCTTGGCCAAGTTTTAGAAATGTATCGAGTTTTGCTTGCTGTTCCGAAGTGATTCCGAGCCAGCCCAGCCACGATGCTTCGTCGGCGTTGGTCCAGAGCGAAGCGTCTTTTTGCCACAGCCGTTGAACTTTGTTGCCAGCTTTCCACTCTTCGAGATTTGCGTTTACGGCAGCTGCCAGCTGATCGGGAAGCTTGTAGGTCAAGTTCACTTGCTGCTCTTTTCCACTGCGGCGAGCAGTTTGTCGAAGGCTTCGGCGAAGAGTTTGACTCCATCGGCGGTGAGCTTGTCAGTCACGTCTTTAATCGAAATGCCGACTTTGGCCAGCGTGTCCATGGTCTGCTGTGCGGCGGGAATATTTTCCGTCAGACTTTGCCGTGGATGACCGTGATCGCGAAAAGCGTCGAATGTATTTGGTGGGATCGTGTTTACTGTGTCTGGCCCAATGAGTTCCTCCACATACATTACGTCGCTGTAGGCCGGATTCTTTGTGCTGGTACTAGCCCAGAGAACACGCTGGGTTTGCGCGCCTTTGGCGGCAAGTTTCTTCCACCGGTCGGTGCCGAAGATTTGCAGATATTTCTGATAGGTCAATTTGCCGTTGGCTATGGCCACTTTGCCAAGAAGGCTTTGCAGCTGCGATTTTTCAGGGTCGCTGGCGGTTTTAAGCTTCGCGTTTACTGTCGCATCCACCGAAGAATCGATACGGCTGATGAAAAAGCTGGCCACGCTGGCCATACGGTTGACATCTCCGCCTTTGGCGGCGAATTGCTCTAGCCCGGCGATGTAGGCTTCTGCAACTTCTTCATAGACTTCCTGTGCGAACAGGAGCGTGACGTTGATGTTGATACCTTCCGAAATCAATTGTTGAAATGCGGGAATGCCCGCTTTAGTGCCGGGCACTTTGACCATCAAGTTTTCGCGGTTCACGGCTTTCCACAAGCGGCGCGCTTCTTCGAGTGTGTTTTGCGTGTCGTTCGCAAGGTACGGAGAGACTTCGAGGCTGACGTAACCGTCACGCCGTTTGGAAGAGTCGTAAACCGGGCGCAAAGCATCGGCAGCATCCTGAATGTCGCGAATAGCAAGGATCTCATAGCGCCCGGTTGCGTCGAGATCGGTGCGGGATTTGAGCGATTGGAGCAGATCGGTGTAGTAGTCGCTGTCAGCTATCGCCTTCTCAAAAATTGCGGGATTCGAGGTCATGCCACGCAGCCCGTCTTCGGCAATCAAGCGTTTGAGTTCGCCTGTCGTAAATAAATCACGGCGAATGTAGTCGAGCCAAACTGACTGGCCGTAGTTCAACAAATCTTTTAGCGGGTTGACGGCTTTCGCGGTTTCGAGAGTGCTGGACGGATTCATGATGTTTGCTCCTAAACTTGTCAGCTATTTTGCTTTCGCCATGACTTCACGAGCGGTTGCTACGACGTTCTCGATCGTGAAGCCAAATTTCTTTTGCAAATCTTTAATGGGCGCGGAAGCGCCGAAGCTGTGCATGCCGATAATTCTGCCTTGTGGCCCAACGTAACGGTCCCAGCCTAACGTCGCGGCCTGCTCAACGGAGACGCGGGCTTTGACGTCCGGCGGGAAGACCTGTTTTTTATAATCATCACTTTGCTTCTCGAATACATCCCAGGAAGGCATGCTCACGACGCGCGCTTTGACTCCGGAGGCCGTGAGTTGTTCGTAGGCCGCGATGCAAAGCGAAACTTCACTTCCCGTTCCCATGAGAATGACTTCAGGCCTGCCGTCTTTCGTGTCAGCAAGAATGTAAGCTCCTTTTGCAACACCTGCGGCGGGCGCATACTTTGTTCGATCGAATGTCGGCACTGCTTGACGTGAGAGCACGATCACAGCGGGTTCATGCTTGAGCTGCAAAATATACTTCCAGGCCTCTGTGACTTCATTCGCGTCCCCGGGACGGAACAATGACAATCCAGGAACGGCGCGTAGAGCTGCTAACTGCTCGATTGGCTGATGTGTTGGGCCGTCTTCGCCGAGGCCGATGGAATCGTGTGTGTAGATGAAAACGACCGGTATTTCCATCAAAGCCGCCAAGCGAACAGCTGGCTTCATGTAATCGTTAAAGTTGAAAAAGGTTCCGCCGAAAGCGCGAAGGCCAGCCAGCGTCATACCATTCAGCGCAGCACCCATGCCATGCTCGCGAACGCCGAAGTGCATGTTGCGTCCGCCATAGCTTCCGGCTTGAAAATCGCCTGCACCATCAAATTTGAGGCGAGTTTTATCTGAACCAGACAGGTCGGCAGAGCCGCCAACCATCCACGGAATATTTTCCGCAGCGACATTCAAAACCTTGCCGCCACTTTCGCGCGTGGCAACCCCTTTGGCGTCGGCAGGGAAGACGGGAAAGTTCTTGTCCCAGCCGTCAGGCAATTCGCGCTTTTGGATCATGCGAAGCTCTTGGGCGAGATCAGGGTATTGCTTTTCGTATTCACCAAAGAGGTTTACCCATTTCGCATGTAAATCAGCGCCGCGCTTGCCGAGTCCTTGCTGGAAATTTTCGAGGACGCCGTCGGGCACGAGGAATTTCGCATCTTCCGGCCAGCCGTAGAATTTCTTTACCAGTTTGACTTCGTCTTCACCGAGAGGCTCGCCATGAGCAGCGCTTGTGTCTTGCTTGTGGGGAGATCCGTATCCGATGTGGCTGTTGACCACGATCAGTGTCGGGCGATCTGCGCCAAGAAAATCTTGATACGCCTTCCCGAGCGCGTCGAGATCGTTGGCGTCGGTGACGTGCGAAACCTGCCATCCATAAGCTTCGAAGCGTTGCGGAACATCTTCACTCAGTGAATTCTTTGCAGGGCCATCGAGCGTGACGTGATTGTCATCGTAAATCCAGCAGAGATTAGAAAGCTTTAAATGGCCCGCGAGAGAGGCCGCCTCGCTGGCCACGCCTTCCATGATGTCGCCGTCACCACAGATGGCCCAAATCTTGTAATCGAAGAGATTAAAGTTCGGGCGATTGTAATGCGCAGCCAGCCATTTTTCCGCGATGGCCATGCCAACACTCGTGGCCACGCCTTGACCGAGCGGGCCTGTGGTTGTTTCGACACCGGTGGTCAGGCCATATTCAGGATGTCCGGGAGTGTTGCTTCCAATCTGGCGGAAATTCTTGATGTCGTCGAGGGAAATGGCGGGTTGCTTGGTGGGGCGTCCATCTTCACCAATCTTGCGCACGCCCGCGACAAATAGCGACGCATAAAGCAGCATCGAAGCATGGCCGTTAGAAAGCACAAAACGGTCGCGGTTCGGCCAAATCGGGTTCGCGGGGTCATAGCGAAGGTAATTTTGCCAAAGTGCGTAAGCAACTGGAGCCAAACCCATGGGCGCGCCTGGGTGTCCGGAATTGGCCTTCTGCACCGCATCAATAGCAAGCGTGCGGATCGTGTTGATGCAAAGAGTATCGAGTTGCTTGCCGGTTAGCAGCGTCTGCTCACTTGCGGCCATAGATTTGTTCCTCGTGGGGAGTGTTCGCAGGGCGATTCATCTACTTGCAGTTTATCAACATTCCGCTATGACTGCGCTGCGGGAGATGCAAATTCACATCGTCGTAAAATTTAAGAGAAATAAGCAATAGTTGAGATGAAATCAGCAGGAAAAAGTTGCAGGGATCAGGTTTCTTGGGGATTGGAGAACCGAGTATTAGTTGGGGGAGGGTGAAGGGCCATCAATAATGAAAGCTGACGGCCCTTCACATGGAACAAACTTGCTGCCTAAAAGTCACACATCAGGCGACAACGTTAATTCCCAAGGTTTCGGATGGATTGCTCGAACTGCCGTTGGCGAGGCTGATTTCGATTTGCGATCCGTTGGCCGCGCTACCGAAGTTTAAGTCAATTGCAGAGGGCGAATTCCCATTCGCATTTGCGCCGGCGAGACTGATTTCAATCTGCGACCCACCGACATTTAGGTCAATAACCGGCGAACCATTCGCGCCGCCGAGGTTGATGACGATTTCTGGTGTGCCAGACGTGCTGCCAGAAGTTGGGTTTGTTGAAGTGCCGGAAGTTGAACCGGACGGCGCTGTTCCAGCGGTGGATGATGTTGTTGAATCAGTGGACGGAGCGGCGGCGACGGGGGCGGTTGCTGGGTTGGCATCGATTCCTGACAAATTTACTACGACTGAAGGCGTTTGCGTTTGGCTGTTGTTGGCACCGTGAATCTTCTGGTTGGCGGCGATAAGATCCTGACCAAATTTTAGCGCAGCTTCCTGTGCACCCGTCAGATCGCCGTTCTGAAGCGCCTGGCCAATGGCAGTAAAATCACTGCTAAGCTTTGGGCCTGTGAATGGATTTCCATTAGAGGATGTAGTCAATGACGACAACTGCTGAAAAGCGGCCTGTGCTCCAGCGAGATTGCCGCTTTCTAACGCAGAAAAGAGCTGGCCAGTGTCTTGCCTGCGAACTGCCAGAAAGTCCGATGGGTTGGCGCTTGCGGTTGGGGAGATGCTGCTAAGACCTGCGAATGACATGCTGATTTCTCCTGCATTTCAATGGGCTGGCGTTTGGCCAACTCAGGTTTTGCTCTGCAATCCATGCATCGGCAGTTGCTAGAGCGACTTTAGCGAATGAGGCCCCATTACCTAAACGGCATGAACCTCACGCAAAACTAAGAAAAGTCTCATAGTACAAGCGGCAACGCACTGCTCTGGCTTGCGTTCGAGTTGTTTGCGTTCACAGCTTGCGCATCGGCCGAATAAATCGCCTTGGGATGGCCATGTACATGAAGATAATGCCGTGATTCGGGCTGGGCTCCATTGAAATCTTTGGCAAACGCAGAATATGCCTGCTTTGCGCTGGCTAAATTCCCGGCCTGAAGTTGGGCTCCCAGGGACCCTAATTCGCTGCTCAAAAGCGCTTGCGGGCTCGGCGAAGTTACGAAAGGCAAGGTTGTCGGGGAAGAGGTTGATCCCGTAATGTTTGAGGACCGCGTGCCGGCCAGAGCCTGTGAGCTCAAGTCGGCAAAGCTGATGCCATTGGATTGCGCACTTTGGAGCGCAGAGGGAAGGTTTAAGAAGTTTGATGCGATTGCCGATACTGACATAGCCGCCTCCTCGGAAAATCACTTTCTAGATATAGAGTCTGATCATCCGTTTTGATATCTATTGCAAACGGTTTGCCGATGAAAGTAGAAATGAAGTTGAGTAGTATCAGTCGGTTGCAAATCATGTGGACGTTCCCATCGTCTTATGGGCCCGGCAAACCTTGCCGGTTTTAATGAAAGCAGCAAATTTTGCCCTACTTGCTGTTCTTTCAGTCTTGTCAGCGTGCCCCATGTAAAATCAGCAAATCGTAAAAGCTTGTTCCGGCAGAGAAGCGCTGACACATGGGCCGACCAGATCGTTCTAAAAAACGAGTCATTGCTGTCGTTACCAGCTCGCGCGCCGACTACGCTCATTTGCGCTGGTTGCTGCACGATCTCGCTTTTCACCCAAAATTCGATTTACGAATTATTGCTTTAGGGCCACATCTTTCCCCAGAATTTGGGAACAGCTCGCAGCTGCTTCAGCAAGACAATCTTCCTCCGGCAACCGTAATCGAATGTCTGCTCAGTTCTGATACGGATGTGGGTATGGCGAAAACGTTGGGGGTGGCCACGCTAGGCTTGGCTGAAGTTCTTGACCGGATGAGGCCGGATTTGCTGCTTCTGATTGCTGACCGGTATGAAATGCTGGCACCGGCCTCGGTCGCGCTCACTCTGCGCATTCCAATTGCACATATTGAAGGTGGGGAGATTACGGCCGGAGCGATAGATGATGCGGTAAGGAATGCCCTCACGAAAATGGCGCACTTGCATTTTGCGTGTACCCGGCGTGCTTCCAAACGCATCATTGCAATGGGTGAAGAACCCTGGCGAGTAACATTCAGCGGCAGTTTGTCGCTCGATGATTTACGACGGACACCGCTTCCTTCTAAATCGCAGGTCGAGGAAACTTTGGGCTGTCAATTGTTAAAAGATTACGTGTTGGTTCTTTACCACCCAGTGACTTTATTAAAGGACTCGGTTGCCGAGACGGAAGAGATGCTCGCCGCGCTGACTCAGATACCAAATCAGATCATTTTTATTTATCCGAATGCAGATGCAGGCAGCCGAAAAATCATCGCGATGATTGAGCAATTTAAAGCGCTCCGGCCGAATACTGAGCTATTTGTGAATCTTGATCACGCGACATATCTCAGTTTGCTATCTCATGCCGCACTTTTGGCAGGGAATTCGAGCAGTGGAGTAATCGAATCTACTTCGCTAGGTGTGCCTACGCTCAATATTGGTATTCGGCAACAGGGGCGAGAACATGCGAAGAATGTCATTGACGTGGCCGCTGGCAGCAATGCAATTCTGAGGGCCATGCGGATGGTTCTTGCTCCGAAATTCAGAAATTCGATCCGCAAATATGCCAATCCTTACGGGGACGGCCGGGCGACCGAACGTGTCATCCGCGTGCTGGAAAAATGTCCGCTAGGAACGGAGTTGCTAATCAAAGGCCAACCTCAGTGAAATTGAAGATCCCGCTTGCCCGGCCAGAGATAACAGAGGCTGATCGCCAGGCGGTTATGGCGGTCCTACAGACTTCTGCACTGAGCACTGGGCCGCAGGTAACTAGGTTTGAGAAAGCTCTGTGTGAATATCTGCGCCTGAAATATGCGGTAATCGTAAACTCCGGCACTTCGGCTTTGCAATTGGCGGTTGAAACGCTCCAACTTGCTCCCGGCACAAAAGTTATATTGCCCTCTTTTGCTTTTGCCGCTCCGCTCAATGTCTTACTGCAACGCGGTTTGCAACCGGTTTTTGTGGATATTGAAGCCGACTCATTCAACACGACGGCGGACAAAATCGAGGCTGCAATCACTCCGGGCACGAGCGCGATTATCGCGATCCACACTTTTGGCCTCCCTCTCGATATGCTCGCGATTTGCAACGTTGCTCGACGACATAACCTACTTGTTATTGAAGATGCATGCGAGGCGTTGGGCACGGAAATCCATCATCGCAAAGCTGGGACATTTGGAGATGTCGGGATTTTGGCGTTTTATCCCAACAAACAGATTACGACTGGTGAAGGTGGGGTGCTCATCACTGGCCGGGAAGATATATCCAATCACGCACAGTGTTTACGGAACCAGGGACGGGACTCTTCGTTGGATTGGCTGCAGCAAACCGAAGTCGGCTACAGCTATCGTTTGAGTGACATCAATTGTGCTCTCGGCGTTTCACAGTTGCAACGCATCGAAAGTGTGGTCGCAACCAGACAGCGGCTCGCTGAAATTTACGACCAAAAGCTAAAACTACTACCAGAAATTCAACGCCCGAGCATGGAATCGCCGAATGCCCGAATCAGTTGGTTTTGTTACGTGATCCGATTGCCGGAAGGTTTCAATCGCGAGCAGCGGGATAAAGTATGTGAATTCCTGATCGAAAGAGGAATCAGTTGCGGACGATACTTTGCTCCGCTGCACAGCCAGCCGGTAGTTGCACCCATGAGTGAAAATTTTTACCTGCCGGTGACGGATTTTGTCGCTGATCGGGTAATCGCATTACCTTTTTTCAATCAAATGACAGAAGCTGAGGTCGAGGTAGTTGTGAATACCCTAGCGGAATCATTGGCATCGGTGCGGCGAAAGTAATAAAGCAAATTTCCTTGAAATCTCAAGTGCACTATCTCGCCGGTTTGATAGTCAACCACGCTCCGGCCTACTGATTTCAATCCCGCTTTTCTTGCCATCTTCAATATTTCTGAATTCGTGAACACGTGCCCGAAGGTTGAACACGTCGCTCCTTTTAGCCGCCAACTTGCGACCACGTCGCCGTTTGTTGCTTGCGGCCGAACATGATCGTATAAAAATCGCAGAACCGTTTTCGGCATGCCGTAAGAACGTACGTTGTAGCGATGCTGTACATCCAGGAAGTACCTTCCTCGCGGCGATAAGCTTTGGCAAATCTGGTGTAGTACCCTAACTCGCGCGTCCCAGCCCCGAATGTGACCGAGTACATTCCATAGGCACGTGATCACATCGAATTGCCGTCCTTGGCTGGGCGCATAATCGCAGATTTCTTCGGCACGGATCGGCCAGATTTCTACGTCTTGAGGAATCTTTGTTCGCATGATGGAGCTGGGTTCCAAGAGCACAACTTCCTTAATTCCAGCACGTTGAGCCACACGCAAAGCCCGGGTGCCATCGCCACTGCCGATGTCCAACATGGAATGCGATTCCGGAGGAACCTGCTCCACAACGAGTTCCTCAATGGCCGCTAGATATTTGCCGTGCTGCGCGGATAAATCAGAATAGGCGGGAGCTATGTAGTCGTAGGCCGCGACAGGATCCACGAATTCTTGATGCTTCTCTGCGATGCGCACGGCAACATCATATCGGGATTCGGAACGAATTCGATTGATGTAAAACAGACCCGGCTATGTGAACCGGGTCTGCACAAGTTTTTAGTGATGATGCATCGCGGAGCTGGTTTTTGAACTGAAAAATAGGAAGAAATTTGAAGGTACCTGCGCTGCCTGTCCTGCCTTGACTGCCGCTTCCACTGCTGCCGAGGAGGTCAGACCGCTGCTGCCATCTTTTGATGGCCAATCCGATTGATCAAAAACCAGAACCGGGATGACCTGCCACCAGATAGCACTGAGGTTGATGTCTTGTGGAATCAGCACATGGTCATGGTTTGGCGTTGGTAAGAACACATTCGACGTCGGCGGTGGAATCAGGCCGAGCGCAGCCAGTGCTGGGCCCAAGTCGAGACGTGAAGCATGCATGGTGCAAGTACCTGCTGCGCCGCCGGGATCTGGACATTGGGTATAAACCAACGGTTTTTGTTTGAATCCCTCGGGAATAAATCCAAAGAGACTGAGCAAAGTGTTGCCCAGCGCTGATCCGCAAGCAGTTCCAGTCACAATGGTCGAACTGCAAGCGATGGCGTCATTGGGGTTTTGGTCGTTATCTACCGAGAACATAGGTACGAGAACAAAGAGAGGTTCAGTGGTGATGATCGGGTTGCCGAGTTGCCCCGGAGGGTTGATGTTCGGGTTGACGCCAGCGACGCAAATTGGCGTCTGCAATTCATTTGGGTCGGATGCTGATTTGATTCCGTTGTAGTCCAGGTCATTTTTCGGTTGGTCAATGCAATCAAAATTCTGGGTATAGGTGAATGTGAGTAACTGGTTAGCGCCGAAACCAAATGTTTGATTTGGAAACAAGGCTGGTTCCTGTGCTGAAGCGGTAAACAAAGAGCCACTCAGCATCAGCAAAGCGCTCAAAAGCATTTTTTTCATGACTTCCTCCACAAGTGGGTGAAAACTCTTCCACGGTGGAGGTACGGACGAAGCCAGAAACTGGATTTTCTTCGACAAGAAATTTTTTTAGAATTGTTTAGGGATGAAACTCGTCACCGATTAGGCGGTATTCGAATGTATGCGGCGTCAGTGTGGGATCGCAGGGACATGGTGCGCCCGGAGAGATTCGAACTCCCGACCTACAGCTCCGGAGGCTGCCGCTCTATCCAGCTGAGCTACGGGCGCACACCGGAGTGTTTAGTTTACATGCGGGAAGAACCGCCATCAATGACGTCAACCAGAACTACCAGCGTCCGCGTCCGCCGCCCCCGCCGCCATGACCGCCGCGATCGCGACCGCCATCCCGTCCGCCTCGTCCGCCACCGAATCCACCGCGTCCACCACCACCGCCGCTGGGACGATCCGCCTTGGGCCGGGCTTCGTTCACATTGAGCGTGCGCCCGCCAACCTGGCTGCCGTTAATGCCGGCAATCGCTTTCTCGCCTTCCTCGGAGTTTGTCATCTCGACAAAGCCGAAGCCGCGAGAACGGCCAGTATCGCGATCAGTCATGATGCTGACACGGTCCACCTGTCCATAAGTCGAAAACAATTGTCGCAATTCATCTTCCCCAGTGTGAAAATCCAGATTGCCGACGAAAATATTCTTCAAGCGAATAGCCTCGAGTTGAGCTATTTGAACGTGGCGACTGCGGCGAAGAAGCGGAGGCTGGTTGGCCTCACTTGAAAAGCCGGAGTTACAATCAAATGCGGCGAGAAGTATAGCAGGTCTTTTCTGAATGGCAAGTTGTTTAGCAAAATAGGATTAGCCCGCGACTAACACTCATCCACTTTCCAAAATCCATCGTGTTGATAGCCCAGTTGTAGCAGGCGGTTTTTGGGGTCGTGGCGTTTTCCGCATTGCGGGCAGGTCAGATAACGGCTCCAAGTGGAACCTTTCTGATCGTAGTCCTTCGAGACCGCAAAAGTAGTTCCGCAACTGCAAGGAACGAGATACATTTTGATTCCAGCCGGGTTGAGCTTAGGTTGGCTGGATTTGCGGGACATTATTTTTCGTCTTCCACCGCCACGAGAGACTTCTTCTTGCGCATATTGCCTTGCAATACCTTTTTGCGCAAACGCAGGCTCTTGGGCGTGACTTCGACGAATTCATCATCGGCAATGAATTCAATGGCTTGCTCAAGGTTCAACTGGCGATGCGGTACAAGGCGAATTGCCATGTCCGACGTGGAGGAACGCATGTTCGTCAGTTTTTTCTCGCGGACAACGTTCACGTCAAGGTCATTGTCTTTTGCATTTTCGCCAACGATCATGCCTTCGTAAACATCAATTGTAGGGCCAACAAAAAGCTCGCCGCGCTCTTGTAAGTTATAGAGTGAATAAGGAGTAGTCACGCCGTCGCGGTCAGAAACAAGCGCCCCTGTAAGTCGATGTGGAATTTCGCCTTGCCATTCTGTATAGCCGTCAAAGAGTGAATTCATGACGATGGTTCCACGCGTATCGGTAAGCAGTTGACTGCGAAGCCCGATCAGACCCCGGCTGGCCACTTTGAACTCAATTCGCACCCGCCCATAGCCGTGATTATGCATATTGACGACTTCCGCTTTGCGCGTGCCAAGTTGCTCCATGACGACGCCTACGAAGTTTTCTGGAACGTCCACGGTAAGACGTTCAACGGGCTCCATCAATCGCCCATTCACGCGTTTAGTCACGATTTCTGGTTTGCCAACCATCAGCTCATAGCCTTCCCGGCGCATCATCTCGATGAGGATGGAAAGCTGCAATTCACCGCGTCCCATCACTACGAAAGCGTCGGTACTATCGGTGTCTTCCACGCGTAGTGAAACATTGGTCAGCAATTCTTTTTGCAGGCGGTCGCGCAGATTGCGCGAAGTGACAAATTGCCCTTCGCGGCCAGCAAAGGGGGAAGTGTTCACCGTAAATTGCATCGCGATAGTGGGCTCGTCAATTGTGATTGGCGGGAGGGGAGATGGATTTTCCGCATCGGTTATCGTTTCGCCGATCGTGATGCCTTCCACACCGGCGACCGCGATGATGTCACCAAGGGTCGTTTCTGTAATATCAGTTCGCTTGAGGCCTTCGAACGAAAACAGCTTTGTGATCTTTGTCTTGTGCAGCGATCCGTCAAGCTTGGCAATGCCGACTTCTTCGCCTGTTCGCATGGTGCCATTGAACACGCGCGCGATCGCCAGTCTTCCAAGGTAATCGCTGTAATCAAGGTTGGCGACAAGGATCTGCAATGTACTCTGCGGATCGCCCTTGGGTTGAGGGATTGTGTTCAGAATCGCTTGAAAAAGAGGCTCCAGATTCTCACCCTGAGTTTTCGCGTCAGTCGAGGCCGTACCCGCTTTGGCATTTGTATAGAGGACAGGGAAGTCCAGCTGCTCTTCTTTGGCATCGAGGTCAATAAAGAGGTCATAGACTTCGTTTAAGACTTCCTGTGGCCGGGCGTCAGGGCGATCAATCTTATTTATGACAAGTATTGGTGGCAGTTTTGCTTCAAGCGCTTTGCCCAGCACGTAGCGGGTTTGCGGCAAAGGGCCCTCGCTGGCATCCACCAGCAACATGACTCCATCCACCATTTTTAATGCACGTTCAACTTCACCGCCGAAGTCGCTGTGTCCGGGTGTATCCACAATATTGATTTTCACGCCGTCGTGAAACACGGCGGTGTTTTTAGCAAGGATCGTGATGCCGCGTTCGCGTTCGAGATCGTTGGAATCCATGATTCGGTCCACGTGGGTTTCATTGGCGCGGAAAGTGCCGCTCTGCTGCAGTAACGCGTCCACCAAAGTGGTCTTGCCGTGGTCCACGTGCGCGATGATGGCGATGTTGCGAATGCCTGAACTCAAAGTATGAATGTCCTTTCGGGAGTTGCTGACCAGATTATCGGCTGGAATGTACTCTCTTCTAGTTTACTATGCCAGTCACGAATCGAATCCCCAATTCGCCACAACCTTGCTATAATTCCGCAACCTTTTGGTGCTTCATCCGCAATAGATTCGGGGTGGCTCAAATTGATAGACCAAACTCACGCGCCTGACGCAGATTCCGCGCAACTGCAATCGCTGGGCTATAGCTCCAAGTTCGACCGCACTATGAGCTTGTGGCAGAACTTTTCTCTTGGTTTTACTTACCTCTCGCCAGTGGTCGGCGTTTATACCGTTTTTGCTTTGGCGATCACGGCGGGCGGACCTCCAATGTTTTGGAGCTACATTGGCGTAGGCTTTGGCCAATGGCTGGTTTGCCTCATCTTCGGTGAGATTGTTTCCCAGTTTCCTATTTCCGGGGGATTGTATCCTTGGGCGCGGCGGCTTGTCGGTAAACGTTGGGCTTGGATGGCAGGTTGGGTTTATTTGTGGGCGCTATGCACGACCATCGCGGCGGTCGCCGTCGGAGGTGCTCCCTATCTGGCGCAAGTTCTCGGTTTACAGATGTCCCATGCGGGAGAGATTTGGACGGCCGTAGGAATGATTGTCGCGACGACACTCTTAAATGTAAGTGGAACGAAATTGCTGGGACGAGTAGCGATGTTTGGATTTATCTGCGAGTTGGTTGGCGCCGTTTTAGTCGGATCGTACTTGA
>Ga0209060_10003230_pt1 | contig 13894 bp, 14 predicted proteins | sample Coa_R1_8_FD_187155 | JGI IMG/M metagenome (GOLD analysis project Ga0209060, IMG submission 187155) | Surface soil microbial communities from Centralia Pennsylvania, which are recovering from an underground coalmine fire - Coalmine... | ecosystem: Environmental > Terrestrial > Soil >...
ATCTACCTTGGCCTCCCTCGGGCCGGCAACAGATTTCAGTGACGATTATGACTACATGATGGCGGCCGCTAACCTATATCGCCAGCGGCAGGATCCGCTGCATTCACTCGTGGCATTCGCCGAGGCGAGCACCGTCGCCGGACAAGAGGAACACGGAATAGCAGAAACGTCGCAGTATACGGAAGCAGAGCAGGAAGGGCGTCAACTGAACAAGAACGTCAGCATTGTTCCGGAGGGCTCGTTCGCTCCGGCGCTGGAAGACATCAACGTCTATCAATTAGATGCAAGAATCCTTCGAGTTACGAATCCCTCGCTTCTTCCACCCCCACGTCATTCTTTTCAGGATTTGGCGCAGTCTCACTATCGGCTTCAGCTTGGCCATCTCCCGGTCATCTCGGGATTCGTGGGTGAGAGCTTAACTGTTGGACGTTTGCTGTTTCCCAGCGTAGGTGTCATTCAGGATCGCAATACGTACGACACAATTCTAAACGGCGGTATCAATCCAATCCTGCGTTTTGGGACAAATCAAATTACGTTTAACGGGGGGCTTCAGTTCACAGTTCGGCGGGACACGATCTCACCGACCTTCATGAGCCAGAATCTGTTCAAACAGTTTTTGTACCTTTACACGAGTTCGTTCTTCAATTGGGTTTCAATCACGGGAAGCGCTGAACGCGAGGCTGGACCGTTTGTCGGTCAGGACCTGCATTCGCGCGATCTTTTCGCGAATGTGGAGTTTACGGTAGGGCGTCCGTGGGGAAAGACGTCTCTGATCACCGGATACTCTGTGCGTGATCTGCTCTTTCGTCCGATGGTGCAGGAGTACTTTAACACCTCGACTTATGCAGGTTTGCAGCACAAGTTCGGCAGCCGACTAACTGCCGCTCTGCTCGCTGAAGACTTGCGCTCATGGCGTGTGCAAGGGACGCGATATGCATTGGCGCAAGCATTGTTGCCTGGCGCACGTTTCGAACTCAAAGCGACACCCCGTTGGAGTGTACAAGGTTCGGTCGTCGTGTCTCGCGGGTCGGGCTTCCACGCATACGATAACGTTCAAAGCCAGCTTCTGGTTTCGTACGTGCGACCACTAAGTGGCAGCGTGCGTGATGGTGAAGGCGAGACTCGGGTCGCTTTCCCGCTACGCCTCTCGCTCGGCGTCCAGCAGCAGACTTTTTACGATTTCCCCGGCTCAAGTACAAACACTGTGCTTCCGGTAGTGCATCTCACCTTGTTCTAACGCCGGATTCGAGATCGTCGCTTCTTGTCGACATGAGCCTGACCGAACAAATCCGAACCTCTGAGTCTGCGGCAAGTGTCGCATCGGCTACTCGTGTCAAGGCCAAAGCTCTCCGCCAAAAGTTGCTGGGGGGCAGCCTGGCTTTGCTGGCGAGCTCGGGCCTAGTCGGGGTTACCAATCTCGTCTACAACGTGGCGACGGCCCGGCTACTGGGGCCGACGGGATTTGCACATGCCACCGCTGTGTACACCCTGTTGATGCTGACTTCGGCCATCACGCTGTCTTTCCAGGTGGTGTGTGCGAAGTACGTGGCGAGCCACGAGACCGCGGACGAAAAAGCCGCGATATTCGCCTCGTTGCACCTGCGTGCGTGGATGGCGGGCGTGGGTCTTGGTCTGCTGCTGTTCCTGTTCAATCGAGTCATTCAGCATTACCTGAACCTTCCCGATCCTCTGCTGATTTCGCTCCTAGCCCTGGGGACGACGTTCTACATACCACTCGGAGTGCGCCGGGGTTATATCCAGGGAATTCATGCATTCACCGCTCTGGCCGTTAATTTCATGCTTGAAGGTTTGGTGCGCCTCGGAGGAGCTTATTTACTTATTCTCATGGGCCTGGGTGTAAAAGGCGCAGTTCTCGCCAGTGTTATTGCAGTGATCGCCTCGTACTTCCTGGCACAACCGAGTCCCGGACTCGAGTCGCTGCGTTCCGAGAGAATTCCGATCTTATTCGGCGAGGGTCTGCAGGCAATCGTTTTCTTTTCGGGACAGGTGGTCATCAACAACTTCGATATCGTTTTGGTTAAGCATTTTTTTGCATCGGATGAAGCCGGAATCTACGCGGCGGTTTCCTTGGTCGGGCGTCTGGTTAATATGTGCGCGTGGTCGGTTGTTAACACAATGTTTCCAGTTTCAGCCGCTGCCCGTCAGAGCGATCGCGAGGCAAGGCCAGTCTTGTTCTTATCCTTATCTCTGGTCTTCCTAATCTTGTCTGTGCTGATTCTCGGGTTGTGGGTCATCCCAAGCTTCCTGTGGAGAATCCTCTTCGGTTCGCATTTCGAATTGAACAGCTACGGCAGTATTGCGCCACTAATGATTCTCTATGCGTTAACTACCGGAATTTATTCGCTCAGCTCGGTGCTGATCACTTACGAAATGTCGCGCAAGATTGCCAATACCAGCTGGGTCCAATTGGCTTTCAGCGGCGCGCTTGGCTTGGGCATCTGCGTCTTCCATCAAACACTGAGCCAAGTCATCTACGTACAGCTTTGGTTGATGATCGTTCTTTTCGCGGTGGTGGCACTCCCGCTGTTGCGGCGAGAAATCTCCCCTCCGGAAGAGCGCATTACATATGCAAAGTTGTCCCTCGCGCGTCCGATGACTGAAAAGCAGGTGATTGCCGAGTTCTTGCGCAGTGAGTTTCATCACCCGGAATTCGAAGAATATCGCAACGAATTCGAGTACCTCGTGTCTCAACCAGACCTCGAGAGCGAACGTGAGAATGCGTTGCGGCGTGCGTTCCTCTTTTTACGTCGTGGAGCCATGTGGCGTGAATTGCCCGACGATACACGGTGGTTTAAGGTCGAACTCACGCGGAAGGATTTGGAGCGGATTCGTTTCTTCCCACGCGCACAATGGCGGCGAATGGCGGAAGGGAGTTACTACTTGACTGAGATGGTGGACTCTCTCCGCGAGAAATGGCAGCAGTCGCCAGACGATGACCTCTTTCGCAAGCTACATCGAATGACGACCTCGGTGCAGAATGGCACTGTTAGCCCAACCGTTCTTCTGATCGGCATTGATACACAGAGCCCGCTCACGATTCTTGATGGAAATCATCGGATGGCAGCGGCCATGCTGTCTCAGCCACCCGCAGATCTGGAGACCTTTCAGTTTATTTGTGGACTGTCTCCGGAGATGACGCGCTGCTGCTGGTACCGGACCAATGTGAACACCCTCTCACGATATCTCACCAATGTCCTCCGCCATGTTTTCTACGATCCTGAGTCAGACATCGGACGTTATTTGGAAACCGGACCTTAGAGCAGGGGCGAGTTCAGCGTTGCGGTTGGTTTTGCGGCGGTGTGGTGGGCTGGGCGGATTCGTCCACCACGCTGTTATCGCGTCGACGAAGAAGGACTGGCCCTTGATCCCCCCGTCGAAGGGCATCGCGTTCTTGAGCGACTTTGGTAGTCACCAGTCCGTCATTGTCCGCGGCAACGGCAAATAGTTTTCTTCCTTCGGCGGTTTGGCGGGTTGCTACACCGACCGTGGCCGATGCGCCTTGTGATTGACGGGCATGGTCGTAGAAGAATTGGGCGGTTTCTCGATCTCCTTCGAGTTCGGCAACGTAGCCAATGTTGTTGAGTGTGAAAGCGTCGTTCGGATTGAGGGAGTAAGCTTTGCGGAAATCCGCATCCGCTGTCCGCAGATCATTTCGGTTCACGGCGGAAACGCCACGCAAATTCAACTCCGCAACCTGCTCGCTCAACTCGTTCTGATGAGAAAGGTGGCCTCGGAGTGCCTTCGCGTTCTCTTGAGCCATCTCGCGCACCTGCCGTCCTCGCCAAGTTTTGTTGGCTGTGACCACGGCAGTTGCCTCTTGGCCGGCGGCAGCCTGGTCGAAATACCGCAAAGCGTCTTGCTCCTCGCCTTCCATCTCTTTCGTAACGCCGAGATTGTTTAACGTGTAGATGTTGTTCGGTTCGGATGCCAGCACTCTTTGCAGCAACATATCGGCTTCAGGGGCTCTTCCTTGACTCAAAAGACGGACGGCCTCAACGTTAGCATGATTGACTTGCAGAGGTTCATTCATTACCGCCACCGCATCCTTCATCGAACGGCCTTTCATCTCCTTTGCGCTGGCCACGTCGATGACTGCCGTGCTCGACTGTTCGGAGGCAAGTCGGTAGAAGCGCTCCGCTCGATCCAACTGGCCCTGCATCTCTGAGATGTATCCCAGATTGTTCAGAGTGAATGCATCGTCCGGGTCAAAGAGATATGCCTTGTAGAACAACTGCTCGGCCTTTGCGTAGTTGTGCTTCCGGACGGCTTCCACACCCTCACGATTTAGCCGTTGGACAGGCGTCAGCTTGCTTCTGCGCGGGATCTTAATTGTTAGGTCACCTGCAAGAGCCTGAGACAGACTTAATCCTAGGGTCGCAACCGCCAAAACCAAGATCGACCGATATTTCAGAATCATGCAGAGTTCCTCTGTGATAGGGAATTTCTATTGAACCAGACTGACTTTTGATGCAATCCGATGGTCTTTGTTTGCCGCCAAGTGCCCGGAAACACGGGCTCACAAGACGAATTGAGACTTCCCTCGGGCGCAGATTGGCATCTAATTTTCGCCGTGAAACTTGCGACCAGAGAATATTTGAAGTTCTGCCCAATCAGGATTGCCCTTGGCCTAGCCCTGCTTCCAACTGTCGCTTATGGACAAACCTCGTCATCATCGACCTCCGCGGTAGTTTCGCCCAAGAGCGACGCAGGCGAAGCAAACAGTACCATCGAACCCGTGAGACCGGGTATCAGAGACCAGTCTACGGACGACTCAATTGCGGTTGATCCAAGTAGTCTCCTGCCGGAGTTGCCGCCGATCCCTCATACGAACGCCACTCTGGTCGGAGGAACCATCGAACGACTCGATCGAGTTCGCGATCGAGTGATCGTGAGTGTTTTCGGCGGCGGACGCATGGCCGTTCTTTTCGATCCCAGGACAACCGTTGTTCAAGGAGGAAAAGAGGCAAGCGTCGCTGACCTCCGCGAAGGCCAGCGAATTTATCTGGATACAATGCTCGACGGCGATAAGATCTTCGCCCGCATGATTCGACTGAACGCACCTCATGCCACCGGTCAGAGCCAAGGGGTCGTACTCAAATACCGTGCCGCGCAAAATGAGCTGACCCTTAGGGACTCGATATCGCCCAAGCCGGTTGAGATACGGGTAACCCCCGCAACAAAGGTATTGCAGGGAGGGCGGACCATGCCGATTGGCGCACTTGTACCTGGCTCCCTTGTCTCGATCAGCTTTGGCTCGGACGGATCCGGCCACGATACAGCTAGTGAGATATCAATCCTGGCGCAGCCCGGCACGCAATACACATTCGCTGGCGAAGTAGTCCACATTGATCTGCGCACAGGCTTGGTGGTTCTAAGGTCCTCGACCGACAATATGACCTACGAGGTTTATCTCAACTCCTCAATTACTCCAGATGAGCACCTGCATCCCGGCGCCTTAATTACAGTTGTTGCCGACTTCGACGGATCGCGCTACCTGGCGCGCAATCTGAGTATCAACTCGCAATAGTCGATCGTTGAACTACTGCAGTTGCTGAGTCGCCTGCGGATAGCCATTCTCAGCAAAATAAGCGGGCAGGTGACCTAAGTAGTTATCGAGGGGTCGATTCTCCTGAACCATAAGAACAATGTGGTTGATCGATTGAATCCCGGTGGAGCCGGTGACTCCAGGCTGAAGTCCTTGGCATCCCCCGAACGCCATCAAAAATAAACCCGTCTCGACAACAAACAAGCCCGGAGCTTTTGGCACGTTATGCGCATCACGTTCCCAATCCAGATCAGGCAAGTCCCTTTTCCTGGATCACGTTATTGGATCTTCGGCTTCGATCTGCTTGGAATTTTCATCGTCGGCAACTTTGATGACCGTCGTTTGATTCGCACCGTGGGAGCCTTCATTTTGGCCGTTGCGATGATTGGCACCGTATCGCGGGGCGGGAGCCAAATCATTTCCTCCCGCGGCCCGGTCTCCGTCAGCAGGTACGTCATCACGATCGACGGGACCGCCGGAAGTACGAACCTTTCTGCGGCCGTTGCCGTTACGGTTCAGTAGCATCTCGGGCGAGATGTCACTCCAGGGAGAGTGCAAGATCACGGAACGGCGCGCCCAGCTTAGCGAATTACGAGTCATGAGACGCAGCATCAGCGACTTGGAAGGGACCCAGCTAGGCAATCTTCGAAAACGGGAGATGTGCCGCAACGTCTGCACTCGCTGCTGCAGTTCGAAATGACGCAGGTACTTTTGTACGACATTCGGCATCGTCATTCGCAGCGCTGCTGAAAAGTTTTGCGTCGCCATTGCACCCTGCTTCTCAATGTCGTTCAACAGCCGAAGCAGGCAGTCCGCAAGACCTTGGGCGTTCCCAGGCGGATAGAAGTCGATGGCCAGTTCCTCACTCTGAGCCATTTGACGAAAATCAGTAAGGTCGGCACTCACGATCGGCACCCCAAAAGCGCAGGCCAAATGCGCGACTCCACTACAGCCGGTCGAAGACGAGTAGGGCATAACCGCAAGACTGGAGCTCTGGAACAAATCCGCGAGATCGCTCTCAGGAATGTAACCACGAAACTCAATTCGAGGGTTCCCCGCATGTTGCCGCTTCATCGATTCAATGTAGCCCGAGGCCTGTGGGTGATCACCACCCGCAACGATGAGCCTCGCATCCGGCATCTTGGACGTAAGAATGTTGAAGGCCTCAGTCATCAACTCGAGTCGTTTGTAGGTGCCCCACTTCCCAAATGCCAAAATTCGACGCACCGGGTTCCCGCGCCGGGAGAAGTCAGGGAACTCGGGACGGCGAGCGAGCAGACCATGGGCTCGCAAATGGACGTTGTCGCGGCCGTACTTGTCATTCAGAATCTTGCGGTACCCAGGCATCAGAACCGATACTGAATTTGAGAGCAAAATCATCCGCGTCGCAATTGCTCCTGCTGCCCGGTAAAGGCTCTCATGACGCACACCGACATCTTTCAACTCAACTGTATCCATCAGGTGGTGCAACGTAACGTGCGTGTAGCGCCCACCGAGGCGCGCAAGCAAGGGCGCCATCAGCCCGCTAAAGGCGATAACAGGATTACGACCGAAGGTACTGAAGAGCAGGTTGAACCAGACAACATCCGGTTTAAGCTTCCGAATCGTCTGCAGGATGCGAACCACAGTCATCGGATCATCGAACGACCAGCAGCGCAGCACATTGAAGCCTTCTGGTTCAATGTGATCGTGCGGAAGCTGGTCGGCCAACACCGTAAGATTCAGAAATGGATTCCGCTGCAATTCGCGTGCGATGTGGAAACCATATTCGCTCAATCCACCCGTACTCGGCGGAAAGGTCGTGACGAGACAGATCTTCATTCGCCTCCTGCTTGCGGAGCAGCAAATTCGATGTGCTTTAGGGTGAATATGTTGTAGACAGAAACATCCGAACCGAGTCTTACCTGATTGTGCCGTTTACCGCCCCTTCAGGATTAGAGCAATGTACCTCGATCGATGGCGAGCCCGAGCTTGCCGAAGCACAAACTTCCGAAACTCGATTCAGTATTTTCGCTCTCGTTTCCTCGACGGTCAGAGGCGGAAGCACCATCAGACCTGCCAGACGCGCGAGCCGCACATATGCTTTCCGATTTCGTTCGACAAACTCGGGCGGATATTCTGGCTTTCGTTGGCATGCTGCGTCGGGATCTGCATCGAGCAGTAAAGCTAGATCGGGCTTGGGAGTACATCTAAGAAGAATACGGATATAGCAGCGCACCCATCGACGCTTCAGTGGCAGATTGGCTAATTCATCGTAGATGTACCGATCAAAGATCACGATGTCTGCTCCCGCTGCGGTAGTTCTAGATACCACGATGGCCAGACTGCAAACGTCAAGTAGATACAGAACAAGACGGAAGAGTACGACGTACCACGCAGTAACGTTTTTGTCGCGCCGAACAATCGGTTTCTCTGGTCTTCCGACCCCAGGATCGCCTTTAAAGACCGAGAAGCTGACGTGCTCCCGCAATGCCGGAAATACCACGACATCATCCCAAAACGTGTAGAGCTTGGACGTGGAACCACGCTCTCGGAGGTAGTCGAGTAGACATTCGATCTGCGTACTCTTGCCCGCGCCATCAATTCCGGAAAAGCTGACAATTTTCACATTCGTCGACGGCATAGGAGTTCAATGGCGGCGAGTCAGCCGCTTGGCAGGAAAGTATCAGTGCGCTCCAGGTGGTTTGCTTGGGGTGGCGGCTGTCAATGCGATTACAGTTCCCAGGGCTGCCCCTGCTCCAACGATCGCCCCAACCTTTAGGACAATCGTGCGCACTCTGCGCTGTTTCGCGGGAGCAATCGCGACGCCCGCGGGTTGTGCTGCGGTGATGCCGCTCACCTTCGGGGCCTCCGCAGCCGCCGTACCAACCGGCCGTTGTTCTTCTTGCCTCTGCACGGGTGCAGCCGATTGGGGCGGCGGGGTGCTTTGCTGCTGAGAGTTTGCAGTTTGGCCTGTTGAGTCTTGGAGTTGGCTCAGGGTCGCACCGGGGCTATCTGGTAGCTCCGCCAACGCTACAGTACTCATTCTCGAACCCGAATCATGTTCCACCTCTTGTGCAAGCGACGGCGTAGAACAATCCAAAAGAAATGCACAGCACGCAATACCAAGCACACCCGGATAGAGCGTTCGCATTTTGTCTCCGTATTAGCTGGCTTGTTTCAGAGCTCCGAGATCACCAAAGAGAGTGGAGTACCAAGGAGCGTCTTGGGGAATCGCATCCGTCGGAATCGCGTTGAAACTCCTGGTGGCTTCGTCAGACGTTGGAAACGCTTCAAAGACGCGCGAAACGCGCATGAGTTCCAAGATCACCTCGGCTTCCGGTGAGAGAGCTGCCAGTTTGAGATCGCCATCACGCTTGAGGACCTCCTCGAGGCACCGCAACAGCATCTCCACTCCGGCGCTCTCCATGGAACGGACCTGTGAGCACTCCAGCACGATTCGTGGACGGTTGGACTCGAGCAGTGGTCCGATCTCCTGCATGAAATTACGCACTTCTGTTACGTTCAACTCCTCCGGCAACTGCATAATTACAACTGGACCACTGGTCAACATATCTGCAACCCCCTAAATTTGGCTTGCGGAATATCCAGAACTGCATTAACGCCTTAGTGCTTTTCAGTCGATGAGAGAGCCATCCCTTTCATCTCAAGAACCAATTGCGGGTCATATTGGACCTTCGGCGAGTGACGTCGCATCACGACCGGATCGCTAATACGCAAACGAACCTCATGATGCAAACTTAAGATCTCGCCGCCGTCGACGAGCGAATGCGACAGGTCGAGACCGATACCTACATACGTGTCTGGCAAAACCGAACTATCCTCAATGGCAGTGCCGAAATCTATGCACGAGTTCGCTTCGATAGTACTGCAGCGCGTTATCAGGCAGTCGTCGGCAATCCTAGCTCCATATCCGATGTACGCGGGTGCGACGACCCGCGCACTGCGTGCGATTTGGGCTCCGTCCGCCACCCATAATCCTGGCCGTACTTCCGTGGCATACGGCCGGACCTGACACCGGGAATTGAAGATGTCGGCTGCCAACCTTCGGAAGTCACGCGCCCCCCTCAGGCGGTTGACGTATCCTTCAACCGCATACTCAGCCGCTTTGGTGGCGCGCAATGTCATCAACAGGTCCCCATCAGCACAGAATCGGTTGGGGTCAACTACCCACAAATCTAAGGGGCCTTCGTGGTCGAATGCTCTGCTCACAGCTTGCCCATAGTTGCGGTGCTGCTCAAGCAACGCCAGCCATTCGCACTCGATGTAGTGGCCCATGCGTGTGATCACCACCGCACTGAGCCCTTTTTCTTTGAAGGCTTCCAATTCGTGCGCGGCAAGGAGCCATGTCTGTTCTTCACTTGAAACGAAACCGTCTTTTTCATTCCAGGGTGTCATTCCCAGAATTGAGACCCCACTTAGTCCAGCACGTTTCATCGACTCGCCAGTTCTAAGAATCGGGGAACACCCAAGCACAGGAATCGATGCGATGCCACCGCGCCAGCAGTCCCAAGCTCCCGATGCGGTATTGGCCCGAGTATTCCATTCGGAAACTTGAGCGTTCGACCCCGCGATAACAATAGCGCCTGCCATCTATTCCCCTGGCCCCTCGAGCCAATGAATGTCGAAACAACCGGACTGTTTTACCGAGACCCGCTCGCAGTTAATAGCTCGGACTCACGTACGACAGCATTCTTAGAATTGCGACGGCGAATCTTGGTTTTGGGAAACAGCAAGGCCCGCATCTTCAGCTTGGCCTTGTGGAGTTGCGATTTGGAGTTGCCAATTGAGCATTCCAGCAACTGTGCGATCTCATGGTGCTGATAGCCTTCCACTTCGTGCAAGGCGAAAATCTTGCGGCATCCTTCCGGTAGTTCTTGTAGTGCCCGACGCAACGCAATCCGATCAACCACACCAGAAAGATCGGGGTCGGCCTTTCCAAAATCACGGTGTAGCGAGGGAGATTCCGAGTGAACTGGCTCATCCAGGGAAACCGTCGGCGGCGATTTGCGCCGGCGAAGCTTCATCAGTACCGTGTTAACTGCAACTCGATACAGCCAAGTTGAGAAGGCGGCATCTCCGCGAAACGAACCGACAGTACGGAACACCTGAAGAAAAGCCTCTTGGGTTAAATCTTCTGCCTCGGCCACATCCTTCGTCATAAGAAGGCACACAGAGTAGACGCGATTTTTATGCTGCTGGAACAAAGCTGCAAACGCCTGCTCGTCGCCCGCCTGCGCACGCTTCACCAGATTGATCTGGGAATCATCGCGCCCCTTCGAACTGGCTGCAGAGATGAAACTGGCTTCTGTCGCTGGAATTGCACAAGTCGCCACGTTAGGCCTCCTTAACTGAACCTGAAAAAGTTGGTTCGCACGGAACGCCCGCGAACTGCTGTCAGAGTAGGAAAAGAAACGTCTTCCTTCTATCAGGTCACATCTGTAAACACCCTTAGGAGAGTCTGTAAGAAGAGTGGCTGTTTCCCCGAAAAACAAAGATCCGCGCGGGATGCGCGGATCGATGACACGATTTCTACGTCAGAACTTAGGTTGTGTAGGGCAACGAACCGATTGACTTCCGGCGTTCAATAAAGGTGGAATTCGACCTCCACGCTGATTTGAACATCCACGGGACGGCCATCTTTCAGAGCGGGCTGAAATTTCCAATGATTGACCGCCTCGACGGCTTTCGTGTCAAGACCAAATCCCAAGCCGCGAATTACCCGAATATCCCGTGGGTGTCCCGTGGAATCGACGATCAACCACAGGATGCACGTTCCTTGTTTCTTTGCTCTCCGAGCTTCTTCGGTATAGTCGGGGTCTGGCGCGGAGACCGCTGTGGGCGCGGAGATACCGCCTCCGACCTTATACACGCCACCGCCCATTCCACCGCCAATGCCAGAGCCGATGCCCGGTCCGTGGCCAACTCCAAGGCCACCGCCAGAACCTGAACCAATCCCCCCCCCAGACCCAGTGCCGTTCGATGGAGGAGCAGCCGGCATCATCGGTGCGCTAGGTGCACCCATCGTCGGCATGTGATTCTCGGCTAGATGAACTTGTGGCGGCGCAACCACGGTTGGCTCAGCCGTCAATTTTGGGTGCTCATTATGCATGACAATCGCAGGCGGCGTTATCTGCTGAAGAGCTACTTTGGGCGGACGGCCTTTCGGCGCAGGAACCAGGTCTCGATCACCGCCGCCACCTCCCCCACTGATCACCTTTTTCGCTACAGGGAGAGCGTACGTATCCGGCGACGGTGCGATAAGTGTTACTGTTTCGTGCGTTGCACGTTGCGCGATCTGATGGCTCACGAACACGCCGCTCAATAACAATCCGATCAGAGCAACGTGCGCTATCACAGAGACGGTTAAACCGTTCGCACGGTAATTGTTATATTTTCCCCAAATCTGATCAGGTGAACGCGCGATTCTCGCGGTAGCCTTCGATGCCGAACTAAAACCCCGCCCTTGGGGTGCGTAGCGGCTAGCCGGCACGTTTCTGGCGGGGAGATGAAATAGCGACTCTCCGTTATACGCCGAATGTTGATGGCTCGACATGACTGCTCCTCACTGGCACGTAACCGTTGACCTTTGCTGTAGTGATCGGAATCGCATTTTTTGGCGACCATCAATCCAAGTCATGATGGATTCCGGAGTAGAGGAGTTAGGGACGAAAGCCTTGGCAAAAAATGGTGGGAACTTGCTTCCACCACATCATGGGTTGGCTTTTCCCGCACCTGGCTTAAGTCCCTCTTCCGTTGAAGTAACTTCCTTCACAACCGACCCGCAAGGAGCAAGATCAGCACTACGACTACGATCAGGCCTAATCCTCCACTCGGGTAGTAACCCCACGCACGGCTGTAAGGCCACGTCGGCAAAGCGCCAAGCAACAGCAAAATGAGCACAACTAGAAGAATCGTGTACATGTCACCTCACATTCGTGATCAGAATTGTTGTCTAGCAGCATTCAAGCCTTACTTTGATGCAAGAGTGCCGCCAGCTGTCGAATCAATATTGCTGGACTGACTGGCCTGCTCGGAGTACTTACGCACCGCCGAGAGGAATGGCCGACTGGCAGCCGTTGGTTCGATCTTGCCGTTCAAGATGTCGGCAAATGGAACGAACTTCCCGTACAAAAGATGCGTCTCGTCTTTGTCTTGGGTAAGTGCTGCTCCGTTCAAATCGACTCCAGCGAACAAACCACGAGCCCGGGAATAGGTGAGAACTTCGGATCGCATCTTGATGTCGGTGTCCGCACCGGCATCGCGACCTACAGGTCCCGCCGCCGCAGACGCGTCTGCACCGAGTTTGAACTTGCTCGACAGTAGGTGATCCATTCCGGACTGGTTCATTACGACCATGATCAGATCGATAGCTTGGCCACCCAGTTGCAGACCCCAGCTTCCCCCGGTGATCGTGACAGGTGCTGGCGCGCTCCACGCACCGGATTCAGTGCGGCAGGTTGCGACACCTTTGCCATGGTTTCCCCCGAATCCCACGGCGATCTTTACCATCGAAGGAATCACCGCGATGCACTTGGCACTTTTCATGACCTTGTCGGGAATCGCCTTGTCTTTGACCGCCATGATCTCGTCGAGAACCTTTGCCGACGAGTTGATTCGCTTGTCGATATCGGATTGATTCTTCTCGTCATCCGCGGACCAAGCGGAGCTGACGAGTAAACAGCTAACGCTGAGCACCAGGAGACAGCCCACCCATGCGGCAGAAAGTCGTGTCATGTTGACCTCTTCTGTGCTCCGAAGAGCACGCTTTTCGATTGCGACCTTAACCTATCGGTTACGACCGGCCGGTTCTATCCAGCGGATGCAGTAAGGTGGGGAAGAAGTTTCCCGATGAGAGCAGTACCGTTCCACGTGTCGCAAGCCTAAGAGTTACTACAGTTTTCACCCTATTGTGACCCGCTCCGCATCGCACTAGTCTGCAATCTCTACTCGACACAACGCCCCCCAAGCGGGTGCCGATCCTCTGGGACGGATCGGCACCTGCTCCTTCGTCAAGCAAGAATCTGCTTAGCTCTTACAGGTCTTTCAAGCCTCGAATAGGGGCTTGAAAGGATACGCTCGAAACATCTGTCACCCTATGCTGCGGTTCTGGGTAGAAGATCCGTTCGGAGGAGGAACCATGCTTTATTGGGCTTTGGTGTTTCTGGTAGTTGCGCTGATCGCGGGTATATTTGGCTTCACCGGAGTCGCGGTAGCGGCCGCAGGAATTGCCAAAATACTGTTTGTGATCTTCCTGATTCTGTTTCTGGTTTCGCTTGTCACGCATCTTGCTCGCGGCGCAACGAGGTGATGCTTCGGCCGTCCTTG
>Ga0209060_10003231_pt1 | contig 13881 bp, 12 predicted proteins | sample Coa_R1_8_FD_187155 | JGI IMG/M metagenome (GOLD analysis project Ga0209060, IMG submission 187155) | Surface soil microbial communities from Centralia Pennsylvania, which are recovering from an underground coalmine fire - Coalmine... | ecosystem: Environmental > Terrestrial > Soil >...
CACGCGACTATGAACGCTTGCCGCAAACCCTGGCGGGATTGCATTTCCTGGCCTTTGCTATCTTGCTGCTGCATCGGTTCATCCATCTGGTCGTTCATTGTCTCTGAAGTTCATAACAGACTCTAGGACTGGATTCATGGATCGTCCGCTCCTCTTTTCACGCTTGCCTGTGATCAGGTGTGCCAACCATGCGCGGTGTCGATGGAGCATGGCTGGCATGTACAGGGCTCAGCCATGGGGCTGGTTTACGACTCCCGGGGCAAGTCTTCTTGCGCCGCCTCGGCCAGCCCTTCAGCTATCACCCGTGCTCGCCCCAACGTGACCGGTTCCCAGCCAGCAATCGCCGCTAACTGCTCCTGCACCTCCCGCTCGGCGCGTGCTAATTGCATGAGGCGCCGTTGGAGGGTGCGTTCCTGTTGCTCTACCTGGGACAGCCGCTGGCGCAAGGCCTGCAGCTCCCGCTCTTTCTGATGGAGGGCTCCTTGGAGCTGCCAGCGCTCTTCCTGCGCCTTTTGCAAGCGGGCGTGGCCTCGAATCATGTCGTCTCGTAGTTCCTGCACCCGCTCCACGAGCATCGGCTCGACGGAGGTGGGTGCGCGGCGCAACTCATGGACGATCAGATTGACCAGCTTCGCCAAGGGTTTCTCCACCTCCCGACGTTCCAGTTGGATCCCTTCTGCGCGAAGGATGGATTCGATCGCTTCCTCAATGGGATCGGGCTGACCGAACCAGATATTATCGAGCGCCCGCTTCACCGCTCGCTCGATACGCTGCGCGTGGATGTGCCGGACAGACCCATCCTGAACTTCGTAGGGCCAAAACTTCATGCACGCCACCTCGATGGAAAAACATACGAGGTTCTTGCCCGCTGAAAAACAGCGAGAGCATTCATGGACACCTCTTCTCCCGCACTTATAAAGAGCATGGACCCGCTCTGGAAAGCTCGCCTGAAGACAAACCCGCGAGGCCACCATCCTCTGCAGGTTTACCCTTGAGAGATCTGTCGTGGGTGTTTGATCAACCGCGTGCGCGAAATTCCAAGTGCCCCGGCAAGTTTATCGATAGTATCGTAACGGGCATGAGCCCCGCGCTCCAGGCGGCTGATGGTATTCCTCCCCACTCCTGCTCGCTCAGCGAGCTTGCGCTGGGAGAGTCCCGCTTGTTGGCGCAGCGGCGCCAGTGATGGCACCGGAACCCCTTTGGTATGGCTACTCACGCTCCTGTGTCTGCTCCCTTACATTGGTTTACTGCACCATATCATAGCTGGCACTGAAGTGATGTGGGTGTGGCACTACTACGTCCCCACTAACTTCACACTTAGACACCAGTTGTATCCCATCCTCAAGAACGCCAAGAACACATGCTGCCTGATGAGAGGCAGGAACGGCCAGTGTCCATTGGGACAGAGGGAATCTCCTTCCCCCTCCTCATCAAGCGCTGTAGGCAGTATCCTGTTGCTGATGGGCAGCAACAAGCCTATGCCTTGCACTGATTCAAAGAGCAGCAAGGGATCTGATAAGGGCCGAGCAGTACCGACAGGGAAAACCTGAGCCCACATGTGCCAGGGCATCTCGCATTCAGAGATCTGATCATCCGCCTGAACCTCTGAAGCCTCCAGAGAGAGAAATGAGCATCAGAGAGGCCACTGTGAACGTAGTTGGTAGGCAAAACGGCAATCAGAGAGGCGGGGCAAGCGGGATGCCTATGTCTTCTCGTGGAAGCAGCCGTTGAAATCTCTAGGTGTCATATCAGGGGTTGGTAACATGGGCAGCGGTCCCATCACATCAGAACGAGTGCCTGGTTCAGGTCAGTACTTCCTGAATCAAGCACGCGCAGGAGGAGCTTATGACAACGGCGGTTACCGTCGAAGCAGTGCAACTGGAAGAGATCCGTGATCTGGACTGGCCCACTGATCGCGAATTGGTAGCCTCCTTTCGGAAGACCCTGCAGCACGGCGGGCAGTTCGCCTTGATCCAGGTGAACCGACTCTGGCAGGAAGATGCCACCTGGCACTATGAAGTTATTGATGGGTTCCATCGCTACGAAGCTGCCAAAGCTGAACACCAGGAAGCCTTGCTCTGTCAGGTGCTCGAGGTGGACGAACGGACGGCCCGGTATGCCCGTATTCAAGCGTGCTTAGGGAAACCCTCTGCCATCACGGGCGCGCGCGCACTGCGCGAACTGCGCCACGCCTTTGTGGCAGATATGCAGGCGCTGATCGGCAATCCCGACGTACTCTTTGAGCCAGTCCTTGGCGAAGACGGGCAGGTACAGGCACGGCGACGCAGTGCCCCGCTCCCCGAAGACCCTTACCAGGCGCTGGAGGTATTGACCGATCACCTGCTCGCCACGCGTACAGCCTATCCCCAATATATTGTGCGAGATACCTGGCAGCGCTCGATCCTGCGCACGCCGTTTGGACGACGCACGGGCTGGGAACAGGCGCTGAACGAGTGGATGGCCGAGTTAGGGGAGCGGTTTGGGCATAGTGCGTCCTGGTTACTCAATGCTCTCCATATGCAGTTGTTTGATGACTTCCTGGGTCCCAGGGAATGGTACGATCGACGGGGGCAGCCACCCTTCACCTATAAAAAGGAGTATCTCGAATTCGCCCTGCGCCTCTGGAAGATTCCGGATATTGACTTGCGCGCCTGGTTTCGGCGCCAACTCGATCTGCATCCGCAGGATCGGCACTGGCTGGCCAAAGTGCAGAATCTGCTCGAACTCAATAGCTTTCCTGAACCGGGCCAGATACGGACCGGCCCGAACAAGCAGGAGATTCTGAACCTGCTGGCGCAGTACCCCTCCCTCTATAGCCTGGCCGTTCATCTCCGCAAGCGTCTGCAGGAAACACCAGCGGAGACAAGCGCTCCTTCTATGCAGGAGATAGCACCTCCCGACCAGGTGCCCCAGTCGGCAATAGGAGGAGAACAGTCCAGCGAACCGCCTGTGGAACGGGAGTCCCCGATCTTTGCCGTTGTATCTTCCCATTTTCCCAAAGGGCCTCTTCCGCCTGCTGCACCTTCAGCGAACATGGTGCCCCTTAGTAGTCTTATACCCGATCACATCCATGCGTATCAACCAGTGCATGAGGCTTGCCAGGCATTGCTGCGCGCCATCGAACACCTCACGGCTCAATATGGGAGAGACTGGCTTGCGTGGGAGAGTGCCCAAGAAGATCTGGCAAAGCTCCGTAATGCCTTATCCCAGAATTAGGATACGCTCAATGTTCAGAATAGGCAGATGACGCCTGGGAAGTTCCCTGACGAGAACGTCTGATTAGGCGAGTAGGAGGAACATTCAATGCCTGAGCCAGCAACTCAATCGTATCATAGCGGGCGTTAGCGCCTTGTTCTATGCGACTAATGGTCGTCACACACAGCCTGGCACGCTCGGCAAGTGTCCGCTGGGAGAGGCCAGCGTTTTTTCGCAAGGTAGCCAATTGTGGCACAGGGACTCCATTGGCCTTGCTTGCCCTAGGCTGGGGTGTCATCATACCCGCTCCCTGACGACGAAGAGCGAAAACGGCTGTCTCTTGGAACGCGCAAGGTGGGGTGAAGAATGGAGGTATGCGAACAATTTGATCCCTGCCGAAGTCACTGGGGCACTCGCTGTTTGATTACGGGCAGAGATGGGCAACGACGCAAGTATAGAGACGGAGGGTTGCTGTAATGGCCTATACCCGCTCTCAACATTCTTGCTACAGCTCATTTCCAACTTCTCACATGGTGAACAACAATACACAACCAAAAGCTCTTGACTGGCGGACATATGCCTCAAACTTCGGGTAACTCGATAAGCTGGGTTTTCATCATAGGGAAAGGGGCGATACTAGAACCATTCGGAGTTTAGGCCTGTGCGCTGAGATCTTCATATAAAGCATATATAACCCACTATTTTTTGTCAAGAAACATCGCTTATATTATTGGCGAAGCCAGGATGTGCCGAATACAGTTACTGGCGTACTGTTTTAATAAGATGATTACTAAATAGGCATTAGATAGTTACAATATAGCCACTAACACTACAAGCATCAAGCTGGCGAAGAAAACAGATGCTATGCTCTGCACACGAAAGCACTCAGCGAAGGTAAGAGCATGGCTGAAGATACGAGGGGAGTGCCTGTTCCCCAACTGGTGAAACTGCGCAAACGCGCCGGACTCTCTCAGGAGGAATTAGCCGCACGTGCAGGTCTGGCTAGAAGTACCATTACGAATTTGGAACATGGGGCTAATGCGCGCTACACCACCATTGATAAATTGGCAGAGGCGTTACAGACAACCCGTGAACACTTGATTCGGCCCAAGAGGAACAGAAAACCGTTCAAACTAAAATCAGACCAGGAGGATGAGACTCCTGGATAAACAGAGGTCGAACAATCTGATCGGTTGACCGCTATCAGACTCAAGAGTAAGGGTTTACCCAAAAATACGACGTCAGTAGGAACCTTGGGAGTAGAGTCGCTTTATTTTGTTGCTGATTGCAGATACCTTCGAATCATTTCTCGAGGTGGTTTGCCAAAATTACGGTAGCCCGAGTGAACTCGCACCGTGTTATAGTGGATCAGCCAGCGATTAAAGGCTATCTGAAGCGCCTCTAGCCCTTCATAGTACCCCTCGCGCAAAGCGCTGACAAAAAACTCCTCCATAGCTATATTGTAAAATCGTTCAACAAATCCATTGTTTGGATAATCTCGCCACGAATGCACAATGCCGAGAGTTTGGAGGGAACTTTTATAGGGATAAGGCTTGCTTTCAGAGAACTGGTCCTCATAGGGTGTCTCCAGAGCTACAACAGTTAGACCCAGCTCCTTATAGGAGGGTAACACCTCACTGCATAGCAATGTTACGGTATATTGAGGCTGATGATTAGTATGTAGCGAGGCAAAGGCATATGAGCAGTAAGTGTCGACGATGGCATCCAGAAAGATCGGACCAGCACCTGCAAGCTTGCCTATTCGAAACTTCATTTGGGTCAGGAATTCACCAGGTTTGGTACTTTCCTCCTCGCGCTCCCAGAAACATGGATTGAACTGCTCAATCGCTCTAAGCTGTTCGTTGCTCAGCTTGATGAATCCAGCGGCTTCACGTTCTTGTAACTGGAGGAGTCGCTCATCTTTCCGCCCCAAGCAGTTCTTGATCAGGATACTCTGAATGGTGGAACTGCTGACTTTTTTCCTCTCCATCTTCAGATGCTCTGCCAGGCGCACACAGCCCCAGGTTGGATGTGCCAAACTCAGCCCCAGGATATATTTAACCAATTCTGGTGAGATAGTTTGAGGGTGGGTTTTATGGACAGGGGCACGGTTTTTCAGACCTTCGAATCCATGCAACTCATACCGACGCTTGTATACGTAAAACTGCGTCCGTGTCAAGCGTCCCTGCCGACAGGCTTCGCTGACATTGCCCAACTCCTGAGCCAATTCCAAAATCCGTATTCGATGTGTGGCCAGCAGCTCGTCGGCAGTCATACACCCTCCCTTTTCGCTGGTTGAACGTGTTTGCTTGGATACTTATGGCAACGAGCACTAAATGTAATTGTAACTAAAGATGCCGAGTAGCTATTCGAAGAAATGCAACTTTCTCATGGTATACTCTGCTTGAAAGAAAGAAGTCCAACTCTGGCCCGGGGTTTTCCGGGCCATTCGTTTTGTCTGAACCATTCCCCTGGTTACTACACATAGTATCCTACGAAGATTCTTGTCAATATAACCCTTCAGTCAGCGATTGAAGCACCTCTTGTAGAGGTTTCTCCCAAATCAGGCACTCCTTCAAACAACCTTGTGTGTACCTGGATATGGCGTGGGCTCGACAAAGAGCTTGCGCCATTCTGGCATCTAGAGCTGATGGAGGTATGGCTGTGAATTAGAAAGCCCGAGTTTGTTCAGCAAGAAAAGGCGCATTGAATGGTCCGCAAACTCTACCACGACCACTGGCCTCTTGCGGACCGAAGATGAAGCTGGGCGTTTGTCGCAAGAGTTTTAATGAGGAGCAAACACTGTGCCTAGATACCGGCGCTACATTGATGCCGAAACTGCTGAGAAGTTTCTTAAAGAAGGTCGGGGGCAAGGGAGAGGAAAAGACTATCAACCTTACTTGAAGGTGACTGATTTTCCCTCGGATGGCCGCTCCTATCGGCCTGTGGGATTGAAGACGGGACGGGAGCATGAATGCTTCAGCACTGAAGAGTTCCACGAGTTCTTGATTGAAGAGTGGTCAGATGATGTCGTTGATCTTCGTGAACAGTTTCCGTTGCTGCCGCTGAGCGAAACCATGCAGCTGGCTGAGCGCCACAAGCTCAAACATCCCACTCATCCATATACTCACAAGCCGGTTGTTATGACCACCGACCTCCTCCTGACAATCAAGCAGGATAAAACAACCATTGAGGTAGCACGAGCGATCAAGCTTACCAAGGACCTCAATAGCCGCAGGACTCAGGTAAAACTTGAGATCGAGGCACTCTACTGGGACGCGCGGCATGTTGACTGGGGCATCATCACCGAGCGGGATATTTCCAAGGATTATGCCGAAAACATCAGAGTTCTACGCACATATAGGACCATTGCCGACCGCGTTTCGCTCTCCCAACAGGATATCGACGATATTGTTCAGTACCTCCTGCAATTGGTGACTTCAGGAACCGTGTCTCTGGCTGCTGCTACTGCATCCTGTGATCGCGCCCTGGGCTACGAGCGGGGCACCAGTTTGACGGTTGCCCATCATCTGCTGGCTACAAAGCGCTGGCATATTGATCTGTATCAGCCATTTGAGCCGGAAAAGCCCTTTCGCTTGCTTGATTATTCGAAGCCTTAAGGAGGGCGTATGTTGTTTGTCGGATCGCTTTTGCAGTGGTCGGATACGGATGAGAAGATACGCCAAGACCGCATCATCTGGCGTGAGCCGTGTGGCAATCAGGTTGCCACGATAGATATTGAGGATCCTTTGGCGCTGCCAGTCCTGCACACCTACGTGGAACTCGAGCGGGCTGTCCTTGAAAATAACGCTCTACTCCTCTCCGAGGACGAGGATCCGTATCTCCACCTATGCACGGTATCGGAGGCAAGTCTATCCGGACCGCAAAAGGAATGCCGAGAGAAACGGTGGCGGGTGGTTTCCTGGTTACTCGATGCTTGTGGCCAGGAACTCTTCTTTCCCGAGAAGCGTCATCGCGCAATTCATCGCGCAATTGGGGAAGCTGTCCAAAAGATCGCTGGACTCGCCGACTTGGGAGACCGTCTCCAGGAACTAGGGCAGGAAGCAACCAACAGTGAAGTACAGCGCTTGCTGGAAACGCACGATAAGCTGCTCACCAAAGACGAACTCGCTGCGTTGAGCACGTGTCTTCGGGAGGACGGCCAGGGAGCCGTCTACAAAGCGTTACAAAAGCTCGTGGAGGCCTATCAGGAACTGCTGAAAAGCATTCGCAGCATCTACAAATTTTTACGCTGGTATTGGCAGCGTGGGCTGGCCAAAAACGCTTTGTTGCCGAGCTTTGCGGACTGCGGAGCAAAGGGCAAGACTAAGCCTCCAAGTGAGAAGAAACGCGGGCGACTCAGTGTGGTTACCTGCGACCGGGATGAGCCCTGGGGCATTAATATCGATGACCAGATGGCGTTTTCGCTGGCCCGCTTGTATCGGGTCCTGTTTGTACAGGGTCAGGGGAGACCGCTCTCCAAAGCTTACCAACTGGCACTGGAAGCATTGTCTTTTGGTACCGAACAGTCTAATGGCCTCCAGGTGCCCCAGGTGTTACCCGCAGGCCAGCGTCCATCTCTCGAGCAGTTCCGGTACTGGGGTGAGCGCTACACCGATTTGATGGACCGCTTGCGATCTCGTGTGGGAAAGCATCGGTTTGAAACCGAGCACCGGGCTAAGGAAGGGAACGCGCGGGAGGTGGCATTTGGGCCAGGATCGTTGATAGAAGGCGACGCCGGCTACGGGCAAATTTGCTTGGTCAGCGCTCTCGATCCCAGTCGTCAAATTGGTCAGCCTATTATTTACCTGCTGGTTGATGTCTTTTCGACACTCGTCATGGGGATGAGCGTCAGCCTGGAAGGTCCTAACTGGATTGGCTATATGTTGGCCTTGGAGCAAATGGCTACCGATAAAGTGGCCTATTGCAAGGAGTATGGGATCGACATCACGCCCGAACAGTGGCCCTGTCACCACCTACCAACGTACATACGTGGAGATCGCGGCAACGAATTCATTGGACGTAACTCCGACAACCTGAACACGAAACTGGGCATTGAATTGGAAAATACCCCTCCTTACCGTCCCGATCTGAAGCCAATCATCGAGGCCTTGTTAGGAAGGCTCAAGGCGGAACTCATTCACGAACTCCCAGGCAATACCTGGCACCCACGCAAACGAGGGGATCCAGATCCGCATGAGGACGCCAGTCTTAATCTCTATCGCTTTCGCCGCGTGGCCATCAAACAGGTGATCTATCACAATATCTATCATCGCCTGGAAAACTACCCACTTACGCCTGCGATGATTGCTGACCACGTTGATCCGTACCCGATCGATTTATGGAACTGGGGTCTGCTAAACCGAGCGGGCTTTCTTCGAAAGAAACCTCAGAAGGTAGTGCGAGCCAGCCTCTTGCCAGATGACAAAGCCGAGGTGACCCGCCATGGGATCCGCTACCGAAGTCTGTGCTATACCTGCAAGACTGCCGAGCAAGAGCAGTGGTCGGCGAAAGCCCGAAACTATGGAAGTTGGCCGGTTGGGATTGTTTTCGATCCGCGTAAGACAGATGAGATCTACCTACGCCATGAGACTGGCGAAATTGAACACTGCTGGCTCATCGGCAAAAGTGCGCGTTTTAAGGGCTACGATTGGGCTGACATCCTCGATAACGATGTGGCCCAGGCTGTTCGAACTCGCTTATCCGCGACCAGAGATAGCCAGGCGGAAGCAGAGTTAGATGCCTTTGTGCGGCAAGAGGTGGAGGCGGCTAAAGCTGAAAAAGCCGCAGCCACTGCGGGAAAAAGCAAGGCAGAGACGACCAGTGGCATCAGGTTGACTCGCAAAGGGGAGCGGGATGCAGAGCGTCAGGAAAAGGCCTGGACCTTTCCCGACCAACCTCAGAGTACCCCTCCTTCTCCTGCTCCCAGTTCCGATCCAGTAGTGGCAAACAGCCTCAAGGCCCTTCATCAGCGCAATACCAGTAAAAAGGAGTAAGGCATGGCTAAAGAACAGAAAATTCCCCAGTATCAAGGCAACCCGCTCATTGAAGCTTTGCCGCCGATCTATAGTCGGGACGAAGCAGCTGAGCTCTTGACCTACAACCCGACGTTTGACCTGGAAGCTGCCCGAAAGATGCCTTCTCATCTTCGCCTGCATCTTATTCAGTTGGCGGCTTCGTTTGTTGAGCCAGTGCCAAATCTCCTGGAGCTGGAACAACGGTTCTCTCGCATGATTCGGGTTGGCTATGTGGGACGCAATCCGTCTGTGCCAGGTTATTGGCCGCAGCTGCGACGAGAGGTTGCGCAGCTAGCACCTAGACCTCTGTTGGCACCCCTTTCTCATGCAGCCACACGGGGATTCACTGTTGTCGGCTGGAGCGGCGTGGGGAAATCAACAGGCATCGAGCAGGTTCTTGGGCTCTACCCGCAGGTAATCGAGCACGGCCGCTATCATCGGCGCCCGTTTACTCATAGACAGCTGGTCTGGTTGAAATTGGAGTGCCCGCAAGACGGATTACTCTCAGGCCTCTGCAAAACCTTCTTCAAAGTCGTTGATAGCCTTCTCGGCACGCCTTACTTTGCCAATTACGTCGGCAACGGGAGGCGGCAGGTGGATCAGTTAGTGATTGATATGGCTGATGTGGCTGCCCGCCATAGTATCGGTGTCCTGGTCGTAGATGAGATTCAGAACCTGAAAGAGGCGAAAGGTGAGGGAGCAGCTCATATGCTGAATTTCCTCACACAGTTGGACAACATGCTTGGTATCCCGGTCGTGCTGATCGGGACTCCATCCGCCTTGCCGATTCTGACTGGTGAATTTCGCCGGGCGCGCCGGGCAGCAGGCCAGGGGGATCTAGTGTGGGAGAGGATGGAAAAGGATGGGATCTGGGATGTGTTCCTCAAAGCCTTATGGGACTACCAGTTTCTACGTGTCTACAGTCCGCTCACCGCTGATCTCTACGACACCATGTATGAGGAGTCGCAAGGGATCGCTGACATCACCGTAAAACTCTATCTGCTCGCTCAGATTCGTGCCATCATGGGGGCTGATCCAGAGAAAGAAGGGCAAGATGAGGTTATTACTCCTGATTTGATCAGGACCGTCTCCAGAAAAAGCCTGGCCTTCGTTCAGCGTTTCCTCAAAGCGATACGAGAAAATGATCAGGATGAACTCAAGAAAATTGGGGATCTGGCGCGCATCGATCTCGCGACACTTGCGAAAGAGGTCACGGATCAAGTGGAAGATGAGAAAAAGGACACGAGGACCTCGGCAACAGAACCAGTAGGCGTGCAGGATAGGCAGCCAACGCCAGAACCCCAGCACAATGGAACTCCGCCGTTCTCTGGCCCGTCGGGACAACAACCGGTTGAACATGATCGTCAACCTGCTCAGGAGGCAAGGACAAATACCCCAAAAAGGACCCTCATGGAACTTGGTCGGCAGGCAAGGCAAGAGAACATCAATGCATACGAGGTGATGAGAGTTGCCGGAAGGATTCGTCGCGCCGCAGAGCGGCGGCCTTAAAGGGGGCGATAGATATGGTCATTGGAAGTTTTCCTGACTTCTACCCTGATGAAATCTTTTATAGCGCCATGTCACGCTTTGCGGTGAGTATGCATTATCCTAACCTGCGTGACGTGATAGAGGAGGTATTTGGCAGCCAGCAGTTGATTGCCACGCTCTACTTCCCGAGCCACCAGGATGCCTTGGTTACCCGGCTTCCACCCAACAGCGTCTATACAGCAGATAGTCTGATCAACCAGCATACCCTGTTGCCTTTTTTCGCACCCTTTCTCCCCCCAGACCGCCTGGGGAAACTGAAGGAAAATATGCGGGGCGCAGGCGGACCAGCGGGGCATATGCGAGCAGGCACGATGGCTAGCATCGTGCCTCTAACGGCAGTGCTGCGCTATTGTCCGGAATGTGTGAGAGAGGATCGAGCACAACTGGGAGAATGTTATTGGCATCGCCTGCATCAGGTTCCGGGGGTACTGGTATGCCCAGACCATGACGTCTGGTTAGAATCAAGCGAGGTGGCGGTAAGGCATCAAGTTCGACGCATGGCCTACATCTCGGCAGAGGAGGCCTTGATATCTCTGCCTACAGCACGTCAAGTGCCGACAACCTCGGTAGGAGAGATTCTTCACTTTCTTGCCGAAAGTGCCGTTTGGCTTCTTCAACAAGTCGACTTATCCCCTGGGCTGGAGGTACTGCAGCAGCGCTATCAGCATGCGCTCATAAAACACGGCTTGGCCACGTATCATGGACGAGTGAAGATGGCAGACCTACTTGAAGCTTTTTGTGCAACCTATCGCCCGGCACTGCTGAGCCTCCTGGGGTGTCAGCTCGATGCAGAGAGTTCGGATCATTGGCTTGCCCGCCTGGTTCGCAAACCACATGGGGCGCTGCATCCTGTACAGCATCTGCTCCTGATCCGCTTGCTAGGATATACAGTGGAGGAATTCTTCCAGCTAACCGCAAAAAAAACCATTTGGGGCTGGGCCCTGGCCTTGCTTAAACGCTGCCAGCGATCATTATCGGCAACTGATGATTTCCACGTGTGAAATCACCTGTCCACCTGGCATGCTTGGGCACCCCACCGGCATCTTCTCATGTGCTTGCGGGTTTGTCTATGCACGCTCTGGACCTGACGCTGCCCCAGAGGATCAGTGGCGCCGGGGTAAGGTCATCCAATACGGCCCCCTGTGGGAGGATGCCTTGCGCGAATCGTGGACGGATGCCACTCTAAGCATCAATAGCATCGCGCAGCAGTTGGGCGTTGATCCGTTGACTGTCAAGCGGCAAGCCGTTCGTCTCGGGTTGTCCTTGGAACGGCAGCATGCAGGAAATGTGGTTCAACTCACCTTGGTCAAGCCGCTCTGTCAGCCCACCCCCAACCAGAGCAACACAGGTGACAGCCAATCCTATCGTGCCGCCTGGCTCTCAACTAGGCGACAACATCCGGACTGTGGGACCAAGGCGCTCAGAGCGCTCGTACCACAAACCTATACCTGGTTGTATCGTCATGATAAAGCCTGGTTGCAAACGCACCTTCCTCTGGGTGAACGTGTGCTTCCCCGGCCTCGCGTTGACTGGGCAGAACGCGATAAGGAGCTTGCAGGAAAGATTGCGATAGCAGCAACGGCACTCAAACAAGCCGATAGCCACCTTATTCAGGTAACAGTTGCCGCCCTTGGCAGAGCCATTGAGCAGTTGGCCCTACTCCAACAACATCTAGATAAGTTGCCATTAACTGCTCAAGTGCTCACAGAAGTCGTTGAAACCCGTGAGGCCTTTGCGCTTCGTCGCCTGCAATGGGCAGTGAAGACGTACCTGCAGGAATCGCGGTGCCCAAAACGTTGGGAGTTAATCCGGCGAGCGGGTCTGGAGCGAGTAGTAGCTTGGCCAAGCATTCAGCAAGAGTTGCAGGCAAATTTAAGTACGCTTCAATACCTCATCCTGGGCGAGATAAAGGCACATTGTCTTCCGGACATTGTTCATGCTATGTAATGAGAAAGGATCAACGCATGCTTGGTTATTTCCCAGACCCTTACCCCGATGAACTGTTCTACAGCATCTGTGCCCGCTTTGCAGAAGCCATGCATTATTCCAGTAAGCATAGCGTAATATTAGAGCTGTTTGGGAACATACATCCTGCCACTATCGAATTCCCTCTTGGTTTGGATTACCTGGCTGCCTCCTTACCATCTGATGATTGCTATTCAGCAGATTCCCTCATTGAGGAGCATACACTCTTGCCCTTCTATGGGCCTTTTTTGTCACCAGAGCGCCTCTTGATACTGCGTAAGACCATGCATGGGAATAACGGGATAGCCATGAGTAGGCGTTTCAGATTTACCGGAAGCTCGATTCGGCCTCTCGGTCATCTGCGGCTTTGTCCACAGTGTGTGATCGAGGATAGAGGGCGCTTTGGTGAGGCATACTGGCATCGGGTACACCAGATTCCTGTCGTGCTTGTTTGCCCAATCCATGCGGAAGCCCTTGGGGAGACAGCCATTGTTGCTCCTCCCTGGAATAGGGAGCGTTATACGTTTTTTTCGGCCGAGGAAGCTTTACGGCTTCAATCCCTTCCTGGGCACGGGGTCCAGTCGCCTTGGAAGCAGATCCTCCTTGCGATAGCTCAGGATGCTGCCTGGCTTCTAAAGCAGCGCGGCCTTGCCCCAGGGTATCAGATGCTTCATCAATACCATCAGCATTTGTTTGTGGTACGTGGGTTGGCATCACGGACAGGACAAAAGCACCTTACAACCTTGCTAGCGTTGTTTAGAGAACGCTATCCAGATGCACTCTTACATCAACTAGGTTGTCCATTGGATAGCGATCACCCGGGAAGATTAATAACCTTGTTTCATGGCTTACAAACTTGGCAGCATCCTCTCCACCACCTGTTATTAATGCATCTCCTTGACTCGAGAGCAGAAGCCTTTTTTCAGGGTGCTGCCTCGTGCCCTCCGTTTGGCGAGAGCCCTTGGCCCTGCTTGAATGCAGCGAGCGATCATTATAGGCAGCATGTTGTCGAGGAATGCCAGATTACCCCTAGAGTCTGTTCTGAACTTTTTCTGATAGACTGGGGGCATGGCAAGAAAACCGTACCCCAGTGATGTGAGCGATGAGGAGTGGGCCTTTGTCGCTCCGTACCTGACCCTGATGAGCGAAGAAGCCC
>Ga0209060_10003236_pt1 | contig 13871 bp, 10 predicted proteins | sample Coa_R1_8_FD_187155 | JGI IMG/M metagenome (GOLD analysis project Ga0209060, IMG submission 187155) | Surface soil microbial communities from Centralia Pennsylvania, which are recovering from an underground coalmine fire - Coalmine... | ecosystem: Environmental > Terrestrial > Soil >...
ACGTTCCCGACCTCGCCAAAGACAAATTTCACGTCTGGATTACGAAATATCACTACGTTCCCATGGTCGTGCTCGGCCTGATTCTGCTCGCCATCGGTGGCCTGCCCTTCCTGATGTGGGGAATTTTCCTCCGTACGGTTGTTGGTTTGCATGCGACCTGGCTGGTGAACTCCGCGACGCATACCTGGGGCTCGCGCCGCTTCGTGACCAAAGACCTCTCCACCAACAACTGGTGGGTAGCGATTCTGACTTTCGGCGAAGGCTGGCACAACAATCACCACGCGCATCCGACTTCAGCGGCCCACGGCCTGCGCTGGTATGAAGTGGACATGAACTGGTACGGCATCTGGGCCTTGAACAAGCTCGGATTGGCCAAGCAGGTCTATCGCGTGAAGCTTGATGAGTTGAAGAAAAAAGATGAGTTGAAGAAGAAAGAAGAAGAGCTGAAAGAAAAGCTCACCGCCGCGCCGGTGCCGGAGTTGGCGGCAGCGTATTCCGCATCGGGCGACTAAAGTTCACTAAATAATTCAGATGGATGTCCCACTCTTTCGGGCTTTTGCGAAAGGGTGGGTTCACTTTTAGGGCGAAACTTCGTAAACAGTGCCATAGGATGCGCCATTCGTGGTTTTGCCGCCGCGCTGTGTCGTTCCAAATACATTTCCCAGCCCGTCAGGTGTGAGACCTCCAACTGGAAGTTCGCCGTCGACACAATTTGCACGCTGACAAAACGAATGAAGTGCAGATATCTTGCCGCTGGATCCGATGCGATATAGCACACCTAAATTCGTGGTTCCGCCGAAGACAGTAGTTCCATAAATAGAATTTGTATTCGGATCTAATAAAACGCCAGAAGCCGGTCCTCCCCCATTTATACCAGCAAAACTGTAAAAACTAGCTGATCCACCACCTTGGGCGCTTAGCTTTAGAATTGCACCGAAGTTACCCAATGGGCCCCCTTCTCCAATGGGAGCGTACAAATTTCCCGCAGAGTCGAAACTGACGTCTCCCCCAGGTGTACGGTATGAACCTCGGAGAGCATATAGCACTTTTTCACCCCATGTACCCGAGTTTGGTGAAAGTTCATACACCGTGCCTTCGCCTTGTATTCGTGGAAATCCACCCCAAACGGTTGTTCCGTAGAGGTTGCCGGCTGCGTCGAAAGTTACTCCCGATGCAGGCATGTTACCATCTGGACAGATTTGATCGCTGCCACCCACGCAGAAGTTATACAAAATACTTTCCATCCAATTGTCTGCGCTCGGAGTTAGTTCAAACACCACTCCTCCGGCAATGAGCGATGTAGCCCCCATACCACCACTGAGTGTTGTCCCGTATAGATTGCCAAGACCATCGGTCGTTAGCGAGCCTTGCGACGGAAATGAGCCATCGAGGCAAATGCCGTTTGCCAATTGTTCACAGAAACTGTAAAGCACCGTTTGCATCCAGGCCCCGCCTGGAGCAGAGGGAGGCGACAACTCAAACACAATTCCACAACCCGTCTTATTGGTGGGACATGAAGTCGTGCCGCCATAGATCGTCGTGCCAAACAAATTTCCCGCAGCGTCAAGGATCAGCGCGCTTTCTGGCATCTGTCCGTCGTAGCATTGGCTGCCCACGCGATTTTCGCAAAAGCTGTAAAGAACGCTCTCGTTCCATGTGCCATCGCTATTAGGAGATAACTCGAAAACAGTGCCGCATCCCCCATAAGGTCCGCAATCGTGTGTACCGCCGGCGACTGTCGTTCCGTAAAGGTTTCCAGCGGAATCACGGATCAGGGTGGCAATCGGATACGCCCCGTCACTAGCTTTTGGCCCTTTAAAGTTGTAGAGAACTTTATAGTGCTGCGCCAAGGCAGCGGTTGAGTAGGCGATCACAAAGGTGGCGGCAATAAATTGAAGATAGCGGTTCATTGGCAACTCCTGCACTGCGAAAAACCACATAAATATATAACTCATGGGAATGCATTGCCAGAAGCCGAAAGTCTCCAGTTTAGTTAGGTGCTGCGCGTTCGGCGTGCCGCATAAAATAGTGGGAAACATCGCACGCAGTCGAAGCATCGTGCCCACCCTTCGAACCCCGCGAAGGGTGGGCAACCATGCTCCAGATGACACTTCTCAATGAGAAAGAATGACTGAAATCCCCACCCTGTCGCAAGAGACGCGACAAGGGTGGGGCACCCAGTTAGAATCACTCCATGCGCATTTCCAGCCGCCGCAAGGCGACGATCACCTTTCTCGTCCTGGGGGTGACGCTCGCTTCCATCGCGGTGGCCGTCGGTTTTGGCTGGATCATTTTCAACTGGCGCGAAGGCATTAAAGTTTTTCTCGGCATCATCTTTTTCGGGGCCATTTCCGCCGGGCTGATTCTCAATACAATTTTTCTCGTCCGCGAAATCAAACGCAATGAGCAGCACGACAGCTTTATCAACGCCGTCACCCACGAACTGAAGACGCCGATTGCTTCGATTCGCCTTTATCTCCAAACCCTGCAAAGCCGCGAAGTGGAGGAAGCCAAGCGCAAAGAGTTTTACCGGCTCATGCTCGACGATTCGGACCGTTTGCTGAAAACGGTGGAGCAGGTGCTGAAGGCGGGCGAGGCTATCCACAAGAAAACGCCGCCAGAGCGCGTGCTGCTGGATTTTGGCGGGCTGGTGCGCGAGTGTGTGGAAATGGCCCGCACACGCCATCATTTATCGGAAGAGCATTTGCAATTTCAGTTGTCGAGCAACAGTGAAGGCGCGGGCGTGCTCGGCGATGGAGAAGAGTTGCGCACGGCCGTTACCAACATGATTGAGAATGCGATCAAATATTCGGGTGAAAATATTGATGTGGCCGTGCGTGTGGATACGCCCGACACCAAGCGAGTGATTTTGAGCGTGCGCGATCACGGCGTGGGCATTCCCGCGAACGAACTCAAACGAATTTTTAAGCGTTTCTATCGCGTTCCCAGCCGCGCTCTGGGGCAGGTGAAAGGCACCGGGTTGGGGTTGTTTATCGTGCGTTCGATTGCCAAGAAGCATGGCGGGAGCGTGTTCGCGCAGAGTCCGGGCGTGGGGCAGGGAACGACGGTGGTGATGGATTTGCCGCGAAGGCTCTCTCCGGTGCGGCCTTCGTAAGTACAAATATAAGTATGAGCCGCGTTCTTATCGTCGAAGATGAAGCGCATATCGCGCAGGGACTTCGGTTTAATCTCGAAGCCGAAGGACACAACGTCGTTGTGGTCGGTGATGGCGAAAGCGCGCTGGAGTTGTTGCTGAAACCGAAAAACGGCGACAAAGCGCCTAAGGAATTTGACGCGGTCGTTCTCGACGTTATGCTTCCCGGCAAAGATGGATTCGCAGTTGCCGCCGAGCTTCGCGCCGCTAAAAAATTTGTTCCCATCCTGATGTTGACCGCGCGGGGCCGCCCCGAAGATGTGCTGAAAGGCTTCGCTTCCGGCGCGGACGATTATTTACCGAAACCATTCGAGTTGGCGATTTTGTTAGCCCGCCTGCAAGGGTTGCTGCGCCGCAGCGAATGGATGCAGCAGAGCCGCGAAAACACTTCCACAGAAAACGAACAGAATCCCACCGCAAAAGTCGCGGAGTACGGCGTATTTACCTTTGGCGGGCGCACCATTGATTTCGGCAAGCTGGAATTGCGGGTCAAAGAGAACGTCATCCATCTCACTTTGATGGAAGCCGAATTTCTGCGTCATTTGATTGTCAATCAAGGGCGTGTCGTATCGCGCAAATCAATTTTGGAAGAAGTATGGGGACTGCACGAAGACACAGACACGCGCGCCATTGACAACTTCGTCGTCCGGCTGCGCCGTTATCTTGAGGATGATCCGGCGCACCCGCGCTATTTGCTCACCGTCCGTGGCGTGGGATATCGCTTCGTACCTGAGCCGTAAACCGGAAAACCCGCCGCTATGAGAAGAAAGACTCTAGACAACTACAGTGAATAAGTTTATTAACTATGCAGTGTAGTCGCTTTCCTGCAAGCTTAAGCCGTTCGTTTGCATAATCGTGATCCCATAAAAAATTGTTTTCCTTTCCCATCCCAGGAGGATGCTAATGAAAGAGAGTTCCGGCATGAGGATGTTCACGGGCCTCGCAGCGGCCTGTATTTTGTTGGGTTCTGTAGCTTCCGCGGAAGTGCAACGCGGCGCGCAGGTGACCCGCGAAGTTAAACACGATGTTTCGCAACCACTCCGCGAGATGGCCAAGAACGCTCCCAAGCCAGCCGCCGGACAGGTGGAAATGCGTGAGCATCGTTCCCCCAAACATATTTTTAACGTGACGCCCGGAGCCGATCCGGTGGTGCAGGAAACTTACAGTTCTGAAGTTTCGACGGTGAAAGGTTTGAGCTTTGACGGAGTGGATGGGAACGAAGGCGGCGCGATTCCTCCGGACACGAATGGTTCCGTGGGCGCGACGCAGTACGTCGAAATCACCAACTTTGACTATGCGGTCTATGACAAATCTGGCAACCAGATTCTGGCTCCGACGCGGATCAATGTTATCTGGGCTGGATTTGGCGGCCAATGCCAGCAGTACAACGGCGGCGACCCGATTGTTCTGTGGGACAAGCTGGCGCAGCGCTGGCTGGTGGAGCAGTTGGAGTACACCACTACCAACCAGGTTTGCGTCGCAGTTTCTACGACTTCGGACGCAACCGGCAGCTACAACCGCTATGTCTTCAATTTCGGCGGCAACCTGCCGGATTATCCGAAGCTTGCGGTTTGGCCGGATGCTTATTACCTCTCCGTGAACTCCTTCGGTTTTGGTTACGGCGAGCCTTGCGCTCTTGACCGCACGGCCATGCTGGCCGGACAAGCTGCCACCATGGAGTGCTTCACTCCCAACGCTGCGAACTTCAGCTTCATGCCTTCCGACTTGGATGGTGCGACTCCGCCTCCGGCGGGTGAGCCGAACCACTACGTAGAACTGGGCAACAACACCAGCACTTTGAACGAATACGAGTTCCACGTGGACTTCTCCAATTCCAACAACGCCACCTTCACCGGCCCGAACGTGATCAAGGTTCCGGTCTATACCACGCTGTGCGGTGGCGGCGGCGGATCTTGCATTCCCCAGCCCAGCGGCGGAGCGCTTCTTGATGGTCTTGGCGACCGCCTGATGTACCGCCTGGCTTATCGCAACTTTGGCGATCACGAGTCCATGGTGGTCACGCATTCGGTGGCGCCGAACAAGAACTCGACTGCGGCTTCGGACGTTCGCTGGTACGAACTGCGCGCAACTCCGGGTGGAACGTTCTCGCTCTATCAATCGGGAACTCTGCAACACCCAACCATCAGCATCTGGATGGGTAGCGTCGCCATGGACAAGATGGGCAACATGGCGTTGGGCTTCAGCGCGAGTAGTTCCACGCTTGATCCGAGCATCGCCTACACCGGACGCCTGGCCACCGACAAACTGGGAACTATGGAAGCTCCGGCGGTGATCGTAAAAGGAACCGGAATCCAACAGGGCAGCAATCGTTGGGGAGACTACAGCAGCATGAGCCTGGATCCCGCTGACGACTGCACCTTCTGGTACACCCAGGAATATGGCAAGACGAACGGAACGAATTGGGCGACGCGCATCACGTCGTTCAAGTTCAGGAACTGCCAATAAGTTGTAGGTGAATTTTTCTAAATGCTCGCTGGGCGCAAGCTCAGCGGGCTTTTTTATTTTGAAGGGAATAAGGAATTTACTGCGGATGGAGCGATGCGCCTTCCGCCAGCGCGCGCAATACTTTCAGGAAACTATTCGCTGCTTGTTCATCTCCCAGAGCTTCGAGAGGAAGAGTCGCGGCCAGATGAGGCGATTTTTCGCCGAAGCGTACGCTCAACAGGTTATGGCCTCGGGAGGTCATCAAGGTGTTGACGACGGGAGTTAATTCCTGCGTCCACTCGCTGCGCGTGGTCAGCAAAACCGGACTGGAGTGGTGCAACTCCCAACCTCGGTGTTGAACATCGCCGCGGGTGTGATTGTGCGTAAGCCAGCGATGGCGGAACACCTGCAACTGGAAGCCGGGGGCGCAGTCGAGATCGGCTTCAAAGGTCAACGTCTCCCGCTCGCGCCGCCAGATCGAGTAGAGCCAGCGCAGAGGGAGTTGGCGCGGCTTCAAACGGACCGTAACCCGCGCATTTTCAAACCAATGCGAAGCAAAAGCCAGTTGCGCTTGCAGGTTGCTCGAGCCTTGCCAGTGGAGTGCGGTGATGCGTGCGCGATGCAAGCAGGCAGATTCGAAGCGGCGCAGGGTTTGAGCGGCCTTTCTCTTGTTGTAACGGGTAAAACAGGTGTACCAGAGCGCAAAAATAGCGGCCACGACGAGGGCGTTAATGAGAAGAGGGTTCTCCACGGAACTCGTACCACGCACCCGTCGTACCCGGATGCATTTACTCCTATGATGCGCATGTTACGGCCAAGGGTGCAGTTACGGCAAGCCCTTTGCAAGATTATTTGTACAGAATCATTTCTTGTAAGCCGCTTACAATAGCCGGGTGGAAATGACGTTCCGTCCATTCCGGCGCAGTGACTTCGATATTCTCTGGAAAATAGACCAGGAATGTTTTCCGCCGGGGATTGCCTACTCCAAACATGAACTTTCGGATTACATCCAACGTAGGAAGTCGTTTACGTTGGTCGCCGAAACTGCTTCCGATGGAAGGCATCCTGCCGATCCAGACGTTATGCCTTCAGGAATTATGGGATTCATCATCGCCGAGGCGAGTTCGCGGGGCGTCGGTCACATTATCACCGTGGATGTCTTGCCCGTTGCTCGCCGCACCGGAACCGGATCGAAATTGCTAGCCGCAGCCGAGGATTGGCTGCGCGCAGCAAAATGCTTCCGGGTGCGATTGGAGACTGCAGTGGATAACATCGCCGCCCTCGCCTTCTACAACCGCCACGGATATGCCAAAACCGGCACCATTCCGCACTATTACGAGACCGGGCTGGACGCCTATTCTCTGGAAAAAGAGCTCTGAGTTCTTGGAATCTGGTGAAAACGCACCGTACACGTACTGATGGTGCCGTGCAATCTAGCCCACTGGGGTTTAGAATCCTCCCGTCCGATATAGACATAAAATGATGCGCATTGCATCTTTTGGCTGTAGAATTCATCAAAACTTGAGCAAGATACACTCAAGGTGACATTATGGCAAAGCAAACTCAGAGTGAAGTGGTTGAAAATAAGGTAGATAAAGAAATCAATACAGCCGATCGCGCGCTGCCGATTCTCCCGGTTCGCGATACGGTTCTGTTTCCTCATGCAGTTTTACCCCTCACTGTGGGACGCGAAAGCTCAGTGCAGTTGATCAATTCGCTGGGAGAAGACAAGACCATTGTCGTGGTCGCCCAGCGCGAAGCGCGCGTTGACTCTCCGCAACCCGCAGATCTATACACCGTTGGTTCATTAGCGGTCGTTCATAAAGTTGTGAAGATGCCCAACCAGAGCCTTTTTGTTTTCGCAGAAGGCCTGGAGCGTGTGCGTCTCACGGAATTCGTCCAGCTTTCTCCGTTCATGCGGGGAAAAGTTGAATCAGTCCCGGAGTCTGCTCCTCCAGCAAGTTCTGAAGTCGAAGCGCTGCAGCGCAATGTGCTGACACTGTTTCAGCAAATTGTTTCTGGATCGCCGACTCTGTCAGACGAGCTTTCGACTGTAGCCGCGAACATCGATGAACCTGGTCGCTTGGTGGACTTCATTGCGTCGTCATTGCCGTCGCTCTCAACGGCCGACAAGCAGGATACGCTCGAAACCACCGACGTTCGCATTCGCTTGGAAAAAATTAATCAACATCTGGCGAAAGAACTGGAAGTCCAGCAGCTTCGCAACAAAATTCAATCGGAAGTGCAGGACCGCGTGCAGCAGACGCAGCGCGAATATTACCTGCGCGAACAGATGAAAGCGATTCAGAAAGAATTGGGCGAGCAGGATGAAGGCGCTCGCGACAGCGAAGAGCTTCGGCAGAAAATCGAAGCGGCTGGGATGCCCGACGAGGTGAAGAAGGAGGCGCTCAAGGAATTAGGGCGTTTGTCTCGCATGTCGCCGATGGCAGCGGATTATTCGCTGACCCGCAACTATGTGGAATGGCTCGCAGCATTGCCGTGGACCAAGACTTCGGGCGGGGAAGTGGACATTCCCAAGGCGAAAGAAATCCTCGATGCCGACCACTACGACTTGAAGAAAGTGAAAGATCGCATCCTGGATTATTTATCTGTGCGCCGTTTGAAGCCGGGAATGAAGGGGCCGATTCTTTGCTTCGTGGGCCCTCCGGGCGTGGGCAAAACTTCGCTGGGCAAATCAATCGCTCGAGCGTTGGGGCGGAAGTTCGTCCGCATCTCGCTGGGCGGCGTGCATGATGAAGCTGAAATCCGCGGCCATCGCCGGACTTACATCGGCGCATTGCCGGGACAGATTATTCAGGGCATTCGCCGGGCAGAGACGAAAGATCCGGTTTTCATGCTCGACGAAATCGACAAGGTCGGGCGCGACTTCCGAGGCGATCCGGGTTCGGCATTGCTCGAGGCGCTTGATCCTGAGCAGAACTCAACCTTCCGCGACAACTATCTCGACGTGACGTTTGATCTGTCGAAAGTCTTGTTCATTACGACGGCGAACATGCTCGATCCCATTGCGGAGCCTTTGCGCGACCGCATGGAGATTATCGAACTGCAAGGCTACACCGAGGAGGAGAAGGTGCACATTGCCTATCAATACCTCGTGCCACGGCAGATCGAAGAGAACGGCATTACGGCGGAGCAGATTGAATTTCCTCCGGATGCGATGAGCTATCTTATCCGCCATTACACGCGGGAAGCCGGCGTTCGCAACCTCGAACGCATGATCGGCACGGTCTGCCGCAAGCAGGCGCGGCGATTGGCTGAAGGAAAGAACGACAAGCTCGTGGTTACACCGCAAATCATTCAGGAGTTCCTCGGCGGAATTAAAGTTCGCAGCGAGGGCGAGATTGAGGAGCGCACCAAGCGAGCCGGCGTGGTTGTCGGATTGGCTTGGACTCCTGCTGGCGGCGATGTTCTATTTGTCGAAGCGAGCCGCATGAAAGGCAAAGGCGGATTTACCATCACCGGGCAAATTCAGGATGTGATGCGTGAATCCATGCAGGCGGCGCATAGCTGGGTGCGATCGAACGCGAGCGAGTTGGGGATTGAGGAGGATTTCTTCTCCAACCACGACATCCACGTGCACGTGCCCGCAGGCGCGATTCCGAAGGATGGGCCATCTGCCGGAGTCACGATTGTGACCGCGCTGGTTTCGCTGCTGACTGGGCGTCCTGTACGTCCTCTCATGGCGATGACTGGGGAAATCACGCTAAGCGGCAACGTGCTGCCGATTGGCGGCGTGAAAGAAAAAGTTCTCGCCGCAAAACGCGCGGGCGTGGTGGATGTAATTTTGCCGGCGGAGAACAAAACCAACGTGGAGGAAGACCTCACTCCAGAACAATTGGAGAATGTGCAAATCCACTATGTGAAGACGATTCCCGAAGTGTTGCAATTTGCTCTGCCCTCTGCGACAGAGCAGAAAGCATCGCCGAAACCTGCAAAAGCCAAGCCGGAGCGGGCCTTGACTGCACAGCCGGTTGGATAACCCGTTCATTTCTACAACGAATGCCGGTTTTCCAAACTTCGGAAAACCGGCATTTTTGTTGCCCCGCAATGAAAGGCCGCAAGTCTTTGCACAGTCATACAGATTTCACTTGACATCTCGGGGGGGGGGGCCAGCGTAATTTGAGCAGGAGTCAAGAGCATGAGTAGTTCCTCGCAAGCTTCTTCGATGTCTAAGCTTTATTTAAAGCGCCTTAACAATGTATTGTGCAACTGCCTTGTAGCGTTCCTACTTGCGCTTTCTGTAAATGCGCAACAAGCGGACGATCAAGAAAGTGGCGGGTCGCCGCTGAAGAATCCCAATCAGATTGCAATTCTCAAGTGGTATGGCGCGAACACGGCGCCGACAACATTTCCAGTTGCCGACCAGCCTTATGGGGTTTGTTTTGACGGGGCGAATATTTGGGTCGCGAGCGGCACAGGTATTCTAACGAAAGTCCGCGCCAACGACGGAGCAATACTTGGAAAGTTCAACATCGGAGGTTTTGTTTACGGCGTTGCTTTCGACGGGGCCAACGTGTGGGTAACGACATCGGACTCGGTTGTTAAGGTGCGTGCGACCGATGGGAAGGTACTGGGAACATTTGCTCTTTCTGGCTTGGCCGGCTGGCCGGTGTTTGATGGCGCAAACGTGTGGGTGCCGATTTCGGGTCAGCAAGGCGTGGGAACAGTCGTTAAGCTGCGTGCCAGCACCGGTAAGGTTCTCGGCACGTTCCCGGTGGGATCGGGGCCGATCCAAGCCGCCTTTGACGGGATTCATGTGTGGATCGCGAATAACGGGGCGAGCACGGTTACGGAATTGAATGCTAGCAACGGCAGCTTGGTGGGAACCTTCACCGTCGGCGCCAATCCGCTGGGTATCTGTTTTGATGGCGCCAATATCTGGACGGCGAATCGCGGCGAAGGCACGATTACAAAACTGCGGGCCAGCGACGGGACTGTGCTTGGGACGTTTAATGCTCCTGGCGGACCGTACGGCATCGCCTTCGACGGAAATAATATCTGGGTTGCAGGGTCCCCCTACATTCAGAAATTTCGCGCTTCGGACGGGACCACGCTGGGCGAGTGGTTTCCTCTTGGTGCGAGCACCGGCGTGGCATTTGATGGGGCGAACGTTTGGGTTTCAATTCTCAACTCGAAAGTGGTGGCAAAACTTTAATCGCGGTACCGGGGCGGTAAACATGTAGCACATTTCAAAAAGGAGCAAGTTTCCGATGAGCCGTAAGGTGCTTTCTCTGGCTGGCTTCGCGGCCCTCTCCCTCTCCTTCATCCTTTCACTCACTTCCCAACCGAGCCAAGCGCAGGTGAACGTAAGCACGTGGCACAACGACATTGGACGCACCGAGCTATGACCGCTTAGCCGGTGGCTTAACTCCCGTTAAAAACTGCCTCTTGACCGATGCCGATTTCTCGTATAGTTTTCTCAGACCGGGAAACCGGCATTTTTGTTCCTCACGCAATGAAAAGCCGCAAGTCTTTGCACATTCATACAGATTTCACTTGACATCTCCGGGGGGGGGGCAGCGTAATTTGAGCAGGAGTCAAGAGCATGAGCAGTTCCTCGCGATGCCCCGCCGTATGTACGTCTGAGAAAGCAGCCAGCCGCAAGAATCTCTTACGAAAGTTACGCTTTGGCATTTTTCTGGCTCTTATTCCGTTGGGAGCAGCGCATGCGCAGCAGGCTCAGGCTCCCGAAAATTCCACCGCGTTGAATCCCAACAAAATTGCCTTGCTGAAGTGGTATGAAGGGAACCGCACCACTGGCGTGGTGGTAGGCAAAGGGCCATATGGTGTTGCCTTTGATGGCGCGAATATCTGGACGGCGAATTTTCTTGATGGAACAGTCAGCAAGGTCAGCGCGAGCGACAACACGGTGCTCGGCAATTGGAAGATCGGGGTTCACCCGATTGGAATCGCCTATGACGGCGCAAACATGTGGGTGACGGACAACGCGGCGAATACAGTAACCAAGGTTCGAGCGAGCGATGGCAAGATACTGGGCACGTTCAACGTGGGGCGGGAGCCATGGTGGCCCGCGTTCGACGGGTCAGCGATTTGGGTGCCGAACTGGCAGGACAACACGGTTACGAAGCTGCAGGCTAGCGACGGAAAGGTCATGGGCACATTTAATGTCGGATCATCACCGTTTGCAGCCGCAACTGACGGACAGAACGTCTGGATCACCAACTACAGTTCGAGTACTGTAAGCAAGCTGCGTGCTTCCGACGGAAACATGCTCGGCGCATTTGGCGTTGGCAGCCATCCGGAAGGAATCGCATTCGACGGGGAAAATATTTGGACTGCCAACAATGGCGACGAAACAGTGTCGAAGGTTCGTGCAAGTGATGGCGTGATCTTGGGTACTTTTTATCCCAGTTCAGATCCCACGGGGATAGCTTTCGACGGGACTAGCGTTTGGGTATCATGCATCGGGGTGGTCTCTAGGCTTAATCTAAGCGACGGAAAGCAGATATTTAACGCGACGACGGGGGGAAGCAACCTCGGAATCGCTTTTGACGGTGCGAATGTCTGGATGGCGGGTTATAACCACGACGGTCTTTACAAGTTTTAGCCAAGCGGCATGGGTAGTTGTAGAAATAGAAGTGGTTTCATGGGACCCCTGTAGTAAATCACTGTCTGGACAATCGGACGAGTACCGTATGCCAGTTTCGTACACGAAGCTGGCATTTTTGTTGCCACTTGTGCCGTAACGTTACCCGCGATATACAACTATCTAGACCATTCCGTGTTTATAACTGGTGAGAAAAGAACTGCGGAGTAGTTGCGCCGCTACGAGGCTAATTCCATGAATTTACGAAGACTTCTTGCAGTCGCGGTTTTTATGGCGGGAATTTTGATGGTGCAATCCCCGCTCGTGTCTGTAGCCCAGGACCAGCAACAATACCCGCCGCAGGATCAGGGACCACCCCCAGACCAGGGACAAGGACAGCCGCCCGATCAGGGGCAAGCACCCGCGCAAGACCCTCCGGGGCGGATTGCGCGTCTGAATTACTCTGAGGGATCAGTATCGTTCCAGCCTGGCGGCGAAGGCGATTGGGTGCAGGCTGTGCCGAACCGTCCGCTGACTACAGGCGACAATTTGTGGGCTGACCAAAATTCCCGCGCCGAACTGCACATTGGTTCTACCGCACTGCGAATGAGCTCGGAGACGAGCGTGACTTTCCTCGAACTCGATGACCGCACCACGCAGATCAAACTTTCGCAAGGCACGATCATTCTGAAAGTGCGCCACCTCGACGATGAAGATTTGTTTGAAGTGGATACGCCGAACCTGGCGTTCACTATTCAGCGCGTGGGTGATTACCGTGTAGATGTGAACTCCGCAGGCGACCAGACAATTACCACCGTCTGGCGCGGACGCGGCGAAGTCACGGGCGGCGGCGAGTCTTATGTGGTCATCGCGGGGCAGCAGGCGGTGTTCAACGGGACTGACCAGTTGAATCATGACATCAACCAGCTTCCACCCAACGACGATTTCGACAATTGGGCGTCGAGCCGCGACCAGCGTGAAGACCAGTCGCAATCGGTGAACTATATTTCTCCGGAGATGACGGGCGCCGAAGACCTCGACGAATATGGCAACTGGAGCTACGCGGGCGACTACGGTCCGGTGTGGCGTCCGACGGGAGTTCCAGTCGGTTGGGCGCCTTATCGTTTCGGCCACTGGGTTTGGGTCGGACCGTGGGGGTGGACCTGGGTGGAAGATGAACCCTGGGGCTTTGCTCCCTTCCACTATGGGCGTTGGGCTTTCTATGGCGGGGGATGGTGCTGGGTTCCCGGGCCGGTCGTTGTGCGTCCTGTGTACGCGCCTGCGCTCGTAGCTTTTGTAGGCGGCGGCCCGGCGTTTGGAGCGGGCGTGGCGTGGTTTCCGCTGGCGCCGCGCGAAGTTTACGTTCCTTGGTATCGCGGCAGCCGCGGCTATGTGAATAACGTCAACATCACCAATACGCAGGTGAACGTGACGCAGGTGACGAATGTTTACAACACAACGATTATTAATAACAACAACACCACCACCGTGGTCAGGCCGGTTTACACCAACTTGCGCGTGGCCAATGCTATTACCGCGGTCAACCATGAAACATTCGTGAATGCGCGGCCTGTGGCCCGCAATCTGGCTCCGGTGGATGCAAAGTTGGCGAGCGCTCCAGTGACGTACAGAGCGCCTGCCCAGCCGGTACGTGCCAGCGTGATTGGGGCGGGAGCGCCAGCTCGAGTCAAACCTCCGGTGGCC
>Ga0209060_10003237_pt1 | contig 13868 bp, 8 predicted proteins | sample Coa_R1_8_FD_187155 | JGI IMG/M metagenome (GOLD analysis project Ga0209060, IMG submission 187155) | Surface soil microbial communities from Centralia Pennsylvania, which are recovering from an underground coalmine fire - Coalmine... | ecosystem: Environmental > Terrestrial > Soil > Unclassified...
CTGCAAAACCTGCAGGAGAGCTTCGCGCGCACGATGCTGGCGCTGATCGACGGCGGCGCGCCGCTGACCGCGGCGACGACCACCAACCAGCTGATGATGACCACCGCTCTCAAGGAGCTGTACGCCTTCCTGGACGTCTGGGAGGTCGACGACAACGGCAAGGTCACCGACCGCTTCAAGCAGGCGAACCCCAACCTCCAGATCACCGTGGAGGATTCGGCCGGGAAGATCCCCATCGCCGAGACCCTCGACACCAGCAACGCCGCCGGCAACTACATGCACTGGTACGACCCCGACATCCTCACGGTCAACAGCTCGATCGCCGGCTGCGCGGCCGATCCGATCGTCTACCCGCCGAGCGCGTTCACGCTCCATGACCTCCTCTACGGGGCGCTCGACGGTCACAAGCTGGCCGACGGCACGAACTGCCCGCCGGCCAACGGCAGCACCACCTCGGCCCAGCTCTCGAGCAGCGACTTCTCCGACTGGACGATGGTGACCATCCGCCCGCCGAAGAAGGGCGAGGCGACGACGACGTTCTACGACCTGCCGACGCTGCGGAGCGCGACGACGCTGGTCCTCTCGATCCCGCGCGTCGGCTTCTTCAGCACGCCGGCCTTCTTCGCCAACTGGCAGACCAACACCAGCAACCAGATGCGGGTGACGATGAACCAGACGTTGATCGTCGCGCTGGGGGCCCAGGTCGACGGCAACGACACGACGCTGCCGCCGACGCTGCCGCCGCCCGGGCTGGACGCCACGCACGCCGCGCAGCCGGCCTGCGCCCACTGCCACGTCACGCTCGATCCGACGCGCTCGATCCTCGCGGCCAGCTACTCCTGGAACTATCACGACCAGCTCGACACCACCTGGTCGTCGCAGCCGGGCGAGTTCGTCTTCCAGGGGGTGGTGGCCCAGGTGGCCAGCGTCAGCGACCTGGGGAACACGCTGGCCGCTCACCCGTTCTTCGCCTCCGCCTGGGTCGAGAAGCTCTGCTACTACGCGAACTCCGCGCCCTGCGACCCGGCCGATCCCGAGTTCCAGCGGCTGGTCTCGCTGTTTCAATCCTCGAGCTATTCGTGGAGCACGCTGGTCGCCGAGCTGTTCTCCTCGCCGCTGACCACCAACGCGGCGCCCACGGAGACGACGACGGCGCACGGCGAGACAGTGGCGGTCTCTCGCCGCGATCACCTCTGCGCCGCGCTCGACGACCGCCTGGGCCTCCACGACGTGTGCGGCCTCCAGGCGGTGACCAAGAAGCAGATGACCGCCACGGTGCCGCAGATCGCCGCCGGTCTGCCGTCCGACGGCTACGGGCGAGGGGCGACGATCCCGGTGCTCCCCAACCAGCCCTCGCTGTTCTATCGCGCGGCCACGGAGAACATCTGCGCCGCCGTGGCCACGCAGGTCATCGACGTGGCGGCCGGCAAGCAGGCCGACGGCGGCGTGACCTGGTCGAGCAGCGATCCCGACGGAGCGATCGCCGACTTCGTCTCGACGATCATGGCGCTGACCCCCTCGGACCCGCGCGCGGCCGCGGCCACCACGCTCCTGCAGCAGCACTTCGCGGCCGCGATGGGGCAGGGGGCCACCGCGACGGCCGCGCTGCAATCGACCTTCGTGGCCGCCTGCCTGGCGCCCTCGGCGGTCGGGATCGGCATGTGAGGCAGGCGATGATCACCCGGCGGCAGACACTGAAGACGACGCTGTTCGGCGCGGGGCTGGTCGGCCTGCGGGCGCTGGCGACCGGGCTCCCTCCCTCGTTCCTGCTGAACCCGCGGCGCGCCTTCGCCGGCGGCGCGGCGCCGGTGTGCGGATCGAACGCCAAGGCCCAGTACATCCTCTTCAACACCTCGGGCAACGGCGATCCGATCAACGCCAACGTCCCCGGGACGTACGAGGACCCCAACATCGTCCACAGCGCCGACACCTCGATGGCGGCGACGCCGCTCACGTTGAACGGCACCTCGACCACCGCGGCCGCCCCCTGGGCGACGCTGCCCCAGAACGTCCTCGACCGGACCTGCTTCTGGCACCTCATGACCAACACGCCGGTCCACCCCGAGGAGCCCAACGTCCTCAAGCTGATGGGCGTGACCGCCTCGGGCGAGATGCTCCCCTCGCTGCTGGCGCGCGAGCTCGCCCCCTGCCTGGGGACGATCCAGGCGCAGCCGATCTGCATGGGGGCCACCTCGCCGTCGGAGGGGATCTCCTTCGGCGGCGCGCCGCTCCCCATCGTCCCGGCGCTGGCGCTCAAGGCGACGCTGACCAGCGCGCCCGGCGCGCTGACCAACCTGCAAGCGCTGCGCGACCAGACGATGAACCAGCTCTACGACCTCTACAGGAACGGCGCCAGCCCGGCGCAGCAGGCGTTCGTCGACTCGCTGGTCACCTCGCAGCAGCAGGTGCGCAGCATCAACCAGAACCTCCTGAGCACGCTCGGCTCGATCACCGACAACAGCCCCGCCTCGCAGATCCTGGCCGCCATCACGCTGATCCAGATGAAGGTCTCGCCCGTCATCTCGGTGCACATCCCGTTCGGCGGCGACAACCACCGCGACGTGGGCCTGGCCGCCGAGACCGCCCAGACGGTCTCGGGCGTGGCGACGATCGCCTCGCTCATGCAGCAGCTGGCGGCCGCGGGGCTGGCCGACCAGGTGACGCTCATGTCGCTCGACGTCTTCGGGCGCACGATCGGCCCCGGCAACACCGACGGCCGGCAACACAACCCCAACCACCAGGTGTCGTTCACCATCGGCAAGCCGTTCAAGGGCGGGATCATCGGGGGCGTGGCGCCGGTGGGGACCGACTACGGCGCGCTGGCGATCGACTCCAAGACCGGCGCCGCCTCGACGAGCGGCGACGTGAGCCCGGTGGCCAGCCTGGCGGCGTTCGGCCAGACGATGCTGGCGGCGGTCGGGGTCGCCTCTGCGGAGATCGCCAGCGACGTCGGCAGCGGGACCGTCATCTCCGGCGCGCTGGCCTGACGGTCGAGCTTTGTGATCGCGCCCGTGGGCCCGGGGCCGCCGGTGTAACCTCCGGGCCATGAAGAAGATCTGCGTGAGCTTCCTGGCCGTCGTGCTCGCCGACGGGCTCGCCGTCCTGGCGGCCGGGCCGGCTGCGGCCGCCGATCCGGCCCCGCCGGCCGCGCACCCCGAGACCCAGGTGGTGTCGCTGATCGGCGACCACATGGTGGTCCAGCGGGGCCGCCCGGTGCGTCTCGCGGGGACCGACGTCCCCGGGCAGGCGATCCGCGCCACGCTGGCCGGCCGCGCCACGACCGCCAAGACGGACGGGGCGGGGCGGTGGTCGCTGGCGCTGCCGGCGCTGGACGCCGGCGGGCCGTTCGAGCTCACCGTCGCGGGGTCGCGCACCCTGACCTTCGGCGACGTCTGGAGCGGCGAGGTCTGGCTGGCCTCGGGGCAGTCGAACATGGAGCTGCCGATCACGCGGACGCTGGGTGCTGACGACGCCGTCGCCGGCGGTTGCCCCGGGATCCGACTCTTCACCGTGGAGCAGAAGACGGCGGGCGCGCCCAAGAGCGACGTCGCCGGGCGCTGGCAGGCGTGCGATCCGACCATCGCCGCCGGCTTCTCGGCCGTCGCCTACCACTTCGGGCGCGAGGTCCACCGCGCGCTCGGCGTCCCGGTGGGGCTGATCCAGTCGACATGGGGCGGCACCCCCGCCGAGGCCTGGACGCCGCGCGAGGCGCTGGCCGCCGATCCGACGCTCAAGCCGCTGGTCGACGTGCTCGACGCCGCCGAGCACGATCCGCAGCGGCGCGCCGATCTGGCCAAGGCCCTGTCCGCCTGGGAGGCCAAGAGCTTCCACCAGGACACCGGCAACCGCGGCGAGCGGATGGGGTTCGCCAAGGCGGGCGGCAGCGGCTGGGCCGGCATGCAGATCCCGCAGGTCTGGGAGAACGCGGGGCTGAACATCGACGGGGCGGTCTGGTTCCGGCGCGAGGTGACGATCCCCGCGCCGTGGGCCGGGCGCGACCTGTCGCTCTCGCTGGGCGCGATCGACGACTTCGACGTCACCTACTGGAACGGCGAGCGGGTCGGCGCCACCGGCGCCGAGACGCCGCAGTACTACGCGGCGGCGCGCCACTACGTCGTGCCGGCGCGGCTGGTGAAGGCGGGGCGCAACATCGTGGCCGTGCGCGTGTTCGACCACTATGGCTCGGGCGGTTTCGCCGGCAGCGCCGCGCAGCTCTCCGTCGGGCCGGTCGATCCTCCGGCTGCGCTGGCGCCGGCCCCGGGCGCCGCGCCGCTTCCGCTCGCCGGGACCTGGCAGTACAAGATCGAGCGCCGCCTGCCGCCCGCGGTCGTCGACTGGTCGACGCGGCCGGCGGTGCTGGGCGCCGACGATCCGCAGAGCGCGACCGTGCTCTGGAACGCTATGCTGGCACCGTTGACGGTGCCGTCGCCGCTGCCGCTGGCGGGCGTCATCTGGTACCAGGGCGAGTCCAACGTGGGGCGGGCCGCCCAGTACCGCGCGCTGTTTCCGACGATGATCCGCGCCTGGCGCACGGCCTTCCACGAGCCGACGCTGCCTTTCCTCTACGTCCAGCTCCCCAACTTCGACGACCCGGTGGCCAAGGCGCCGATCGGCGAGGGTGGCTGGGCCGAGCTGCGCGAGGCGCAGGCGACGGCGCTGCGCGAGCCGAGGACGGGGATGGCCGTGGCGCTCGACGTCGGCGAGAGCGCCAACCTGCACCCACGCAACAAGCACGAGGTCGGCCGGCGGCTGGCGCTGCAGGCGCTGCGGATGGTCTACGGGCGCGACGTCCTCGCGATCGGGCCGACCTTCCAGTCGGCGGTCCGCGCGGGGGCGGCGATCCGCGTCCGCTTCGGCGGCGCCACGGGCGGTCTGGAGACCAGCGACGGCGCGCCGCCCCGCGGGTTCCTGATCGCGGGTCCTGACCACGTCTGGCACGAGGGCACGGCCCGGATCGATCGCGACGGCGTGGTCGTCTCGAGCGCCGACGTGCCGGCGCCGGTGGCCGTCCGCTACGGCTGGGGCAACGACCCGCCGAACACGCTGCGGAACGGCGCCGACCTTCCGGCCGCGCCGTTCCGCACCGACGACTGGCCCGCCGCTACGGCCGCGACCGCCGAGAAGACGGCCCGCTGACCGCGCCCCGCCGGCGGGCGAGGAGGACGGCGCCGAGGAGCAGGGCCAGGCCCGAGCCCGCGGGCCGGCCTGAGCCGCCCGTTTCGCAGCTGCACCCGCTGGAGCCGCCGCCCGTCTCCGTCGTGCCGCCGGTGCCAGCCCCGGCGTGACCGCCGGTGGCGGAGCTGCCGCCCTTGCCGCCGGTGGCGGTCCCCGTCGTTCCGGCGGCCGCACCCGCACCGCCCGTCCCGGTCGCGCCCCCGGCGCCCGCGCCGCCGCTGCCGGTGACGGTCGAGCCGCCCGCCGAGCCGCCGCTGCCCGTTCCGGACGAACCGGCCGCGCTGCTACCGCCGCCGCCTGTGACGGTCGAGCCGCCCGCCGAGCCTCCGCTGCCCGTTCCCGACGAACCGGCCGCGCTGCTGCCGCCGCCGCCTGTGACGGTCGAGCCGCCCGCCGAGCCGCCGCTGCCCGTTCCGGACGAACCGGCCACGCCGCTAGAGCCGGCTGCGCCACTGGTACCGGCCGCGCCATTCGAGCCGGCGTTACCGGTGGTCCCCGCCGCGCCGGTGGATCCGGCGGTTCCGGTGGAGCCCGCGGTGCCGCTGGAGCCGGCGCTGCCGCTGGTGCCGGCAGCACCGCTGGTCCCGGCCGCGCCGTTCGAACCGGCGTTGCCGCTGGTACCAGCGGCGCCGTTCGAACCGGCGTTACCGCTCGTACCGGCGGTTCCGTTAGAGCCGGCGGTTCCGGTGGATCCGGCGGTTCCGGTGGATCCGGCGGCGCCGGTGGATCCGGCGGTTCCGGTGGATCCGGCGCTTCCACTCGCGCCCGCCGAGCCGGTGGTGCCCGCGTGGCCTCCTGCGCCACCGGTGCCGTTTGTTCCAGCCGTGCCGCTCGTCCCAGCCGCGCCGTTGGTGCCGGCCGCGCCGTTGGTGCCCGCGGCGCCGCTTTGCCCGCCCGCGCCGCCCACGCCGCTCGCGCTGTGCAGGTGCTTGTCGATCTGGTTGGCGATCGCCTGGAAGCTCACCGAGTAGTTGGCGTCGCAGATCGAGGCCAGGATCCCGTTCGCCCCGAACGCCTTCACCCACTGCGCGATGCGCACGCCGGGGTCGCCGAAGCTGCCGTCGGTGGGGTTCATCGTGGCCATCGGGTTGACGTCGTCGCCGCCCCCGGCGCCACAGGAGTGCTCGATCTCGGGCCACAGCTCACCCGGCTGGGTGTTCTGGCCGCCCAGCTCGGGGACCCAGGCGACGGTGTAAGGCGTCGGCGGCGGCGAGATGGCGCCGACGACGATCTGGTTGTCGGGATCGGACTTGAGCGCCCGGATCCCGGCCACGAAGTCCGCCACCGTCGTCAGCATGCCGGTGCCCGAGTCGTTGGACTCGCAGTTGAGCATGGTGAGCGACGGCGCCGTCGCCGTCCCCTGATGGTCGGACGGCGCGTTGAGCGGCGGCGCGATGAGAGCGTTCGGCGTCGCGCTGGCCGGATCGGTGCAGAGGTGCCCGAACTGGTTGCAGCGGTAGTTGGCGATCGGCCCCAGCGCGTTGGCGATGTTCTGCTGGTTCGAGCCCCCGACGTTCAGCGAATACAGCGTCGTGCTGGCCGGCGCCGAGCAATCGTCCTCGTTCGTGAGCAGGACGATCGCCAGCACGGCGTCGCTGCGCAAGAACCCCGCGTTGGCGGCCGGCGCCGGCGAGCCGTCGGCGCCGAGCGCGCGCGACACCGCGGCGAGCTGGTGCTCGAACCCGCACCCGGTCTGGCCCAGCTGGGCGATACAGCCGAAGACGTCCTGCAGGTTGCCGGTGTAGTTGGCCTGGCCGTCGACGTTGGAGATGAACGTCGAGCCGGAGGTCAGCGTGGTGTTGGTGCAGGTCCCGCGCGGCGTGGCTTGAAACACGCCGTTGTCGCCGGTGGCCGTGCAGCCGATCGAGGCCGTCGAGTCGCCCGGCGCGCCCATGTCCGACGAGACGACCGCCACGTGGATGTTCGGGAGCCCGTTGGGGAGGTCCTGCAGCACCGACATGAACCCCGGGTCCTGCGCCAGCATCTTGGCCTGCAACGAGGTCATCGACGACGAGTTGTCGACCATGAACAGGATGTCGAGGTTGCCGGGGTCGGTGCTCGCCGCGCCGGCCCGCGAGGTGCTTCGACTCACGTCACCGTCGGGCGTGCAGGCGGCGAGCGCGACAGCCGCCAGCGACACGACGGCGCCCCGACTCACGACCTTCGACCAACCACGCGCGACCCGACCCACGACGTTCAATAAGCGATCCATGCCCCACTCCTCCGTCCAAAGAAGGCCGTACCATACACGAGAGCTCAGCGAACGTCAGGGGAACACGCTCGCGGTCCGTGCGTTCGTCGAGACAGGCGTGGGCCGTGTCGGGTGACGCTTGTCGGTCGATCCCGGAGCGGCTATGGTCGCCGCTGATTTTGAGAATTTCGGATTTGGAGGCGATTCGATGAGAGCTTACGGTTTCACCCTGGGGCTGGCGCTGGCGGTTGTTTGCGGCTACGGATGTGGGTCGGCCAGCCTGGTGAAAGATGCCGGCGGCGATGGGCCCTCCACCGGTAGCGGCGGGTCCAGCGCCTCGGGAGGACACGGCGGGACCGGCGCGGCCACGGGGGCGGGCGGAGCGACCAGCGGAGCGGGTGGAGGCGGCGGCGCGGCGAAAGGAACGGGCGGCCTGGGCGGCGTCGCGGAGACCGGCAGCGGCGGCGCCACGGGCAGCGGCGGCGCCACGGGCAGCGGTGGCGCTGCGGGATCTGGCGGGGCCACCGGTAGCGGCGGCGCAACGGGCAGCGGCGGCGCGACGGGCAGCGGTGGTGTCGGCGGCTCCGGCGGCGCCACCGGGACGGGCGGCGTCACCGGCTCGGGGGGCACCGGGACCGGCGGGGTCACGGGCACCGGCGGGAAGGGCGGCGTGAGCGGGACGGGCGGGAGCGGGACAGGCGGGACCGGGTCGGGCGGGACCGGTGGCGGCTGCACGGCGAACGTCGCGTGCACCTCCAACCCCAACCCGTGCAAGGCGGGGGTGACGTCGTGCTCGAACGGAACGTCGACCTGCGTCGACGGCGCGAACCTCGGCGCGGGGACGGGGTGCGGCAGCAGCGCCACCACGGTCTGTTCGGGGCCCGACACCTGCGACGGGGCGGGCAACTGCAACAAGAACGACTTCGCCTCGGGGACCGATTGCGGCGTTTGCAAGCAGTGCGACGGCGCCGGAAATTGCGCGAACGGTTACGAGGGGACCCAGGATCCGACCGGCTGCAGCGCCGCGCAGACCTGCTCGGGGAGCACGAAGACGCTGGCGCAAAGCTGCGCCAGCGGGGTGTGCAAGTCGGGGGCGACGTCGTCCTGCTACTACGGCTGCACGGGGAACGACTGCACCCCCGGCAGGTGCGGCGACGGGACCGTCCAGCCGCCGGAGCAGTGCGACGACGGCAACACGGTGACCGAGTCCTGCACGTACGGCCTCACCTCCTGCACCGTCTGCAGCAGCACCTGCATGCTGGTCAACGGCGCCGTCTCGTATTGCGGCGACAAGATTGTCCAGAGCGCGAACGGCGAGCTGTGCGACGACGGCAACTCGAGCAACCTCGACCTCTGCAGCAACAACTGCAAGACCTGCGGGATCGACATCGGGCCGGCCCTCAGCATGGCCAGCGACGACGAGGGCGACCAGGGGCTCGAGTTCCTGGTCACGGCCAACACCACGATCGTTCAGTTCGTGGTGCACAGTCAGGGGAAGCAATCGAACATCGTGCTGCGGCCCGTGACCTCGGGTGACGTGACGACGCGTCCCATCCTGCAGAGCTATCAGATCCCGGCCAACGCCGACTCGCTCGGGAACGTGTCGCCCTGGAACGTGACGGTCAACGTGAACTGGCCGCTCACGGCGGGGACGACCTATACGATCTCCGATCGCACCGGCAGCAACAGCATCTTCTCGACGGCCCCCTCCGGGACCTACCCCGACATGAACCTTCCCGGCATCGACATCCTCGGCGCCTGGAGCGCCGGGGACCCGGACTACAACATCCCCGAGAGCACCAACACCACCTACTGGATGACCTTCACCGGTTTCCACGCCTGCCTGCAGTAGGGGCAGGCGCGGGCGGGGCGCCGTCTACTCGAACCTCGCGGCGTCGGCCGTCGCCCAGCCGGCGGTGTAGGGCGACAGGGCGTAGAGCGTCCCGTCGCCTCCGTCCTTGACCGCCCAGCGGCTGTCCTTGACGGCGAAGCGGGAGGTGTCGTGCGCTGGCTTGCCCACCCGCAGCGTCAGCTCGGCGCCGCCGCGCAAGTGGATGCGGAGCACGCCGCCGGTGTGCTCGGCGTCGTCGACGCCGGAGGCGGCGCGGTGGTCGCGCTCGCCGAAGTCGTCGGCCGCGAGCGCCTGGGTGTCGCGCAGCAGCTGCTCGATCTTGGAGGCGTCGAACGCCGACCAGGCGCCCGCCGGACGTCCGCGTGGGCCGGTACGTGACGCCACCCACCGGCGGTCCTGGCGCGCGAACGAGAACGCGCCGTGCGGGTTGGTGATGTCGATCCGGACGACGTCGTCGGGGGCGAACTTGAAGATCGATGTCTCTCGCCAGGCCCGCACGTCGCGGGTGAACAGGAACCCCTGGTAGCCCTGCGGGCCCCAGTTCACGAGCGCGTACATCCCGTCGCGGTCGGGCAGCCGCACCAGCTGCCCCTCGTCGGCCCCCTTGCCGAAGAAGAGGTCGAGCACCTTCTTGCCGGCGCGCCAGGCGACGAGGTGCAACGCCTTGTCGTCGGTGAGATCGTATCGCTCGTAGAAGCTGGTCCCGGGGTCGAGCTGCTTCCAGAGGTGGAGGTTCTCCAGGTTGGTGACGGCCTCCGCGACGGCGGCGGCGCTCGCCTCGGTGAGGATCGGCGCCGTCATCTCCCACCCGTCGCCGCGGCGGTCGAGCGTGATGGTCAGCCGCCGCCCGGAGGCGTCGTCGTCGGGGCGCTCGATCTCGAGCCGCGTGAGCGCACGGGCGTCGTCGGCGCCGAGGGCGATCGCCGGGACCGGCGGGGGGCCGGGACGCTCGGGCGCGGTGGCGCCGGTGTTGTCGGGCTGGTGGACCAGCGCGATCGTGCCGCCGGCGAGGGCGAGCACCCCCGCGGCGGTGAGGATCTTGTACGCGCGTTTCATCCGGACGCCGGGCGCGCCCGACGCAGCGGACGCGTCAGGCGGAGGGGCGTTTCGTTCGAGGATGCCTCAGCGGACGCGCTTGCGCGACCGCAAAGCAGCAAGCCCGAGCAGGCAAAGCAACGCCAGGCCGCCGACGCTTCCGCTCGCCGTTCCGGGCGCGGCGTCGCAGGAGCAGCCGCTGGTCGCGCCCGTCTCGTCGGTGCCGCCCGTGCCGCTGGACGAGCCGCCGCTGCCGGTCGACGAGGAGCCTCCTTCGCCGGTGGACGCTCCGCCGCTGCCCGTTGACGAGCTCCCTCCGGTGCCCGTGCTGCCCCCGGTCGCGCCATCGCCGCCGGTGCCGGTCACCGTGGTTCCGCCCGTGCCCGTTCCGCTGGCGCCGCCGGTCGCGCTGGAGCCGCCGCTGCCGGTCGCCGAGGTACCGCCGGTGCCGGTCGTGCCGCCCGAGCCGGTCGCCGCGGTACCGCCGGTGCCGGTCGTTCCGCCCGCGCCCGTCGTGCCTCCGGTCGCCGCGCCGCCGGTTCCGGTGGTTCCACCCTTGCCGGTGGTTCCGCCGGTCGCGCCGCCGGTTCCGGTGGCTCCGCCGGTCCCGGTGGTCCCGCCGGTCGCGCCGCCGGTCCCGGTCGTCCCGCCGGTCGCCGAGGTCCCGCCGGTGCCGGTCGTGCCGCCGGTGGCGCCGTACTCGAAGGCGCCCAGATCCGGCGCCTTGCCAACGTACGGGAAGCCGAGGTTGGTCCCCTTGTCGATCGCCTTGCTGGTGGACGAGAGGTGCAAGAACGGGAGAACCGGCAGGCTTCCGTCCGCCTGACGGGCGCTGGCCATGCCGGCGAAGCTGGTGGTGTCGGTCGGCAGGACGCAGACGGTGCCGCCCGCGGAATAGGCCGCCGGGCAGGAGGCGGGCCCCGAGAACGAGGTGCTCTGGAAGTCCGAGGCGCTGATCGTGATCCCCAGGCTGGAATCCCACGAGTTGTACTGGTCGTCGATCGGGCCGCCGAGGCCCGTCTCACTGGTGAGCGTCTTGCCGAAGGCCAGGTTGTTCCGCAGGAGCCCGACCGAGATGTCGGTCATCGGCGCGACGATGCCCAGCATGTTGAAGTCGACACCGTTGTTGTACGAGGTGTTGTTGTAGAAGATCGTATTGACCGGGCTGTGGTTCGCGTAGACGCCGTTGGCCTTGTTGTAGAACGAGACGTTGAACCTGACGATGTGCTGGGGCGGAGTCGCCGGCGCGGCGGTTCCCACCGGATCGCCGTAGCCGCCGCCCTTGAACCCGTTGCCGTTGCCGGCCTGAAGCGTCACCGGTCCGATGGCGTCGGGCTTGTACCCTTGGTACCAGGCCCAGGAGTACTCGACCGTGCAGGCTTCCTGCGAGTTGATGAAGTCCCAGCCGTCGTCGCTGTTCCACCAGGCGCGGCAGCCGTGGAAGATGTTGCCGGTGTTGCCCGCCTTGTTCGGGTGGCAGCCGAAGCCGTCGGCGCTCTGCCCGTCGCCGTTGTTGGTCAGCGTGTCCTCGTTCTCGTGCGAGTCGCAGTTGAGGAAGGTGTTGTTGCCGCCGGTCTGCAGGAAGAACCCCGGCCCCATGTTGTGGTGCGAGTTCATGAGCTCGAACTTGTTGTTGCTCCCGCCCGTGATGTAGACGCCCCACGACTCGTGGTTGTCGGTGTTGAGCTGCAGCGTCCCCGTGATCTCGATGCCCTTCAGGTAGAGGTAGCTGCCGGTGACCCGCACGCTCGAGTGGCGGCAGTTGTAGTTGGTCATGTCGGTGATGCCGGAGAAGTCGAACTTCGGCGTCTCGCCGGGGTAGGCCCAGTAGTTGATCATGTTGCCGCTCGTGCCGCTCTTGCTCAGCACGATGGCGTCGACCGTGGCGGTGGTGCTGCCGTTGCAGGTGTTGGTGGCGGTCGTGATCTTGTAGGTGCCGCCGCGGAAGTAGACGGTGTCGCCGGCGGCGGCCGCCGTCTGCGCGCGTCCCCAGGTGGCGAACGGCGCCGCCATCGTCCCGGCCGCGCTGTCGCTGCCCGTGGGGGCGACGTACCAGGTGTTCGCCGCGGAAGCCGCCAGCGGGGACAGCAGCACCATCAGCACGCTCGCGATCGTCGTTCGCCGGATCATCGTCATCGTTGCCTCTCGGTCTCTGGTGGGGCTGAGCCCAGCTCAGCGTCACGGCCCCCCCGGTCCTTGCAGCGCCCTTTACCCTTGAGGGTTGGGGGGGCCCGAATTGGTACAGCGTCCCCCGGGATTCTTTGACGCGCCGTGTGGCCCGTCACGGCCATCGAGGCCGCCGCGTCATCGGGCCTGTAGACTCGGCGACATCATCAGATGAACGGTATCGAGGTCCGGCGCGTCTCCGCCGGCGACTGGCGCGAGATGAAGCGGGTCCGCTTGGCGGCGCTGGCGACGGATCGCCTGGCGTTCGGCAGCACGCTGGCGGCGGAGTCCGCGTTCGGCGACGACGTCTGGATCGACCGCGCGCGCGTCAGCGCCACCTCGGCCGACCGCGCCACCTGGGTGGCCGTCGCCGCGGACGGCCGGATGGTGGGGATGATGGGCGCCCACATCGAGGGCCTCGTCGCCAAGCTGTTCGGGAGCTGGGTCGATCCGGCGGCACGCGGGGCGGGCGTCGGTGGGCGGCTGCTCGACGCGGTCGTCGGCTGGGTCGAGGCCGCGCACCCGGAGATGCCGATCGCGCTCTCCGTCAATCCGGCGTTCGCGGCGGCGGTCCGTCTCTACGAGAGCCGAGCGTTCGTGTTCACCGGCGCCTGGGAGACGATCGAGCACGCGCCGGAGGCCCGGTGCGACACGATGATCCGCCGGCGGTGACGGTAGAGGCAGATCACCAGCTCGCCCAGCGCCGCCAGATTCAGTGACGAGACGAGCACGACGCCGAACACCTGCGCCTCCCGCGGCTCGTCGTTGCACCCGCTGAGGATCGCGTAGTCGAGGCCCAGACAGACGCTGGCGATCGTCAGCGCCAGGTCGAGGAACCCGCGCCCCGCCAGGAGGCGGGAGAGGAGAGCAGGCGCGATCGGGCCATCTCGATGCATCGGTGCCAACGCACCAACACGTTCGGATGCACGGGTATTCCCGAGGCGAGCCCCGCAGGGTGAGTGTCGCCGCCACCGGGGAACGGCTCAGGGGGGCGCGCGCGGCAATTGGTGCACGAGACTGCGCCGTCCGGTGAGGCTCGCGACACTCACGAGCGCATGAAGGCTCTCGGCCGCCCGCGCGCGGGCTGCGCGCTCTTGCTGGCATCCGCTCTGTTCGGCTGCGCGCCCAACGTCGGCGGAGGTCCTGGATCGACGGGCGAGGGCGGCGCGGGTGCGGGGACCGGCGGCGCCAGCGCCACGGGCGGAGCAACCGGAGCCGGCGGCGCGACGGGGACCGGCGGCGCCAGCGCCACGGGCGGAGCGACCGGGACCGGCGGCGCGACCGGCACGGGCGGCGCGGCTGCAACCGGCGGGGCCACCGGGACCGGCGGGACGGTCGCCACGGGCGGCGCTTCGGGCAAGGGTGGAGCGTCGGGCGCGACGGGGACCGGCGGCGCGACGGGGACCGGCGGGACCACGGGCACGGGTGGAACGACCGCCACGGGCGGCA
>Ga0209060_10003238_pt1 | contig 13866 bp, 12 predicted proteins | sample Coa_R1_8_FD_187155 | JGI IMG/M metagenome (GOLD analysis project Ga0209060, IMG submission 187155) | Surface soil microbial communities from Centralia Pennsylvania, which are recovering from an underground coalmine fire - Coalmine... | ecosystem: Environmental > Terrestrial > Soil >...
GGCCGAAGCTCGCAGGCCATATTCCTCGGGCACGCCGGGTATCCCGCTTTGCAATTCGGCGGTGGTTGCCCAGAACATGCTGCCGCCGACATTATCCATGGTGCTGCCGGGCGTGAGATCGCGCGGGCCAAAACCGTTTGGTGCAAAGCCGCGCACCATCGACGGGCCGCCGAAGAAGCTGTTGAGCAGCGGCACCTGCTGGCCGCCCCAACCGGTGATATAGCCGCCTTGCGCGCGCACCATGCCGACGAGGTCATCACCAAGCGACTGATAGTAGCGAACGTCCTCCGACGTTTTGAGAAATTTTACGTCGCCGCCAAGGCCGGCCAGATCCTGACGTAGCTGCGAATAGACGCCGTTGGTCGGAAGCTTGGTGTTGTCGAGGGTATTGTAGGTGACGGTATCGCCGACGGCCGACACCATCTGCGTTCCCTGCGAGGCGGCCTGTTCGATCGCCAGCGAAGGTGCCGCCGCCAGCGAGGCCGGATCGATTGTGACCTTCTGGTCATAGAGCGAGTAGCGCCACTGCACCAACGTCTGTTCGGTAATCGGCGTACCCAGGGAGAGGGTGGCGCCATAAGTCTCGCTGCCGTAGGACTGATAGGGGCTGGAGAAATTCTGCTTGAAGAAGGGGTCGATTCCAGCCGCGACGCGATAGTCGAGAAAATAGGGATCGACGACCGAGATATCGGCGCCGCGCGCGTATTGGCCGTAGCTCAGCGTGGTCTGCACGTTGTAGCCGGTGCCGTAGAAATTCCGGTCGCCCAGCTTTATTTCAGCCAAGAGGCCATCCGTGGTCGAGTAGCCGCCGGAGATGTTGAAGTCGCCGGTCGCTTGATCCACAACCTCCACGTCGAGCACCACGCGATCGGGCGCCGAGCCCGGCTTGGTCGAAATCTTGACGCTCTTGAAATAGCTCAAGCCCTTCAACCGCCGCTCGGCACGGTCGATTAGCGTCTTGTTGTAGGCATCGCCTTCGCCGAAGTCGAACTCGCGCCGGATCACGTAGTCGCGGGTGCGCGTGTTGCCGTGAATCTCGATGCGTTCGACATAGGTCCGCTGTCCCTCATTGATCACGAATGCCACGTCGATCCGCTGCGCGGCTGCATCTCTCACCGTGCGCGGCTCGGCATGGGCGAAGGGGTAGCCCTGCCTTGCCATCTCAGTCGCCAGCGCATCGACCGTCTTGTCGAGCGCGCTGCTGTCGAAGGTCGCTCCCCTCTTGATGGCAAGCAGTCGCCGCAGCTTTTCGGGATCGATCCCCGGGACATTGCAGACGATGCTGGCGTCGCCGAAGCGATAGGACTGTCCTTCATCGATCGTGAAGGTGAGGGCAAAACCCTTCACCGCCGGGTCGTACTCGGCGCGGGCATCGCTGACGCCGGCGTCGGCGTATCCACGGTTGCGATAGTACTGCCGGATCAGCTCGCGATCCTCGTCGACGCGATCGGGATCGTAAACGTCGCCGCCGGTCAGAAAGCTCAGAATCCACGTCTGCGAGGTCTTGATCACGGCCCTGAGTTGGCGGTCGCCGAACACGTGATTGCCGACGAAACTGATCTGGCGGACCGTCGTCTTCTTGCCTTCGGTGATGGCGAAGACGAGGTCGACGCGGTCGTTGCCGCGGTCGATGGTCTGGGGCACCACGGAAACGTCATCGCGGCCGGCATGCCGGTAAGCCTCCAGGATGTGGGCGACGTCAGACTGCACTGTGGGGCGTTGCAGCGAGCCGCCTGCCTTCGACTGCACGACGGCCTGCAAGTCGGCATCCTTGATCTTCTTGTTGCCCTCGAAGGCGACTCGGCCGAGCACCTTTGCTTCGGTGAGGTGCACGATCAGCCGGTCGCCGGCGCGCTCGATGGAGACGTCGTTGAACAGGCCCGTGGCAATCAACGCTTTCAGTGCGGCATCCCGCGCTGCGGCGTCATAATGTCCATCGGGCCCCGGTTTGAAATAGGTGCGCACGGTATCGGCGTCGATCCGGCGGTTACCTTCGACGGTGATGGTCTCTGCCGACGCGACCGCAGCCGGGAAGCTCACGATCGCGGCGGCGAGCAATGCGGCCAAAACCGTTGGCCGGCGGCGCCGCCGGCCCCGCGCCTGGCAGTTGGTCGTCACGTCCTGCCTGTCCCTCGTTTTTCGAGCCGAAATCGAAGTACCTGCGCCGGGCGAAAAAATGTCGGCCCTGGGGTGAGTTGCGGGTCAAACGTTAACGCCGCCACAATTTCGACGCAGTGCTGAACCGCCCGTTCCCCGAAACGTTCGTATAGCCGCTTCAAATGCCTTCTAGCCAAAGCACCAGGAAAAGCTTGTGGTTACGCAGGTCGTTGCCGCGAGCGCCTCGTGGGAGCTCTCAAATGCGTAGCGTAGCCCTCGCAACCGCCTTGTTCATTCTGATCCCGTCAGCGCATGCCGCGGTCACGCCCGAAATCGATCCGCGCGCCTCGCTCAGCGTGGTGCAGCAGTGGATCTACAATTATCGCGCAAAGCCCGACTACGCTCACGTGCCGGCGGCCGTGCGCGTGCTCTTCCACTCGCAAACTTTCAAAGAGCCGGAGAATGCCGGAATCTATCTCGGCTTCATCGCCGGCGCGATTGGCTCGAACCCAGCCAAGTCCGAGCAACTCGTCAACAGTTTCTTCCCGGTGCCACCCGAGGATGAGTGGGTGATCGTTCGTGCTATTGCCTATTCGGGCCTAGCGGACTGGCGAAACCTCTTACGCCGGATCGAGCCGAAAATGCCGGCCCGCCGGGTGATGATCGATGCCTATCTGTCCAGCACGCTCCCGACCCTGACCGAAATCCCGCTGGAAGAGAAGAAGCCCGGCATGATGGACAAGATCCGCGGCGTCTTCACCAAGAACCCGTTCGCCAAGGACGAGAAGAAGCTGAACATGGCGCAGACGTTCGCCGGCAACCAGGATCTCCTCGACACGCTGTGGGGTTATTACTTCGCTACCGGTTCGCATCTGCCGATCCTGAAGATCATGCAGATGCTGCCTTGGGCAAAGAGCCGCGATACTGTCGATAAGCTGACGGTCGGCAGCATGGCACGCTACACGCTTGCGAGCTACGCCGTACGCGACGCGAACCTGCGCGAGTTTCTGCGCAGCGAATTGCCGAACCAGCCGGAGGCGGTGAAGGTCCCGCTCACCGAAGTTATCCAGGCCGCCGATACCGTGCAACTCGGCGCGGTCCGCAAGGACGCGCTTGCCGCCGTCGAAGAGTTGAAGACCAAGGGCTCCGATTCGCGGCGCAATCTCGATTTCTGGGGTCAGGTCGGCGTTGGTGCGCTCGCACTCGGCTGTGTTTCGGCCGCTGCCTTGGGACAGATCGAGGTCGGCATCCCCTGCGTGATCGGCGGCTCGGCGTCGCAGGGGCTTTTGTCGTTCTGGGAAAAGCAGCAGTAGGCCCCTACAGCTCGGCGCATGCGAGCATCATGCCGGCGTGGCTAGTGGTCCGATTCCAACATTCGCATTGCTTCTCGGCGGGCACTTTTGCGAATGTTAGAATCAAAGGACCACTAGCATTATAGAATTCAGTTGAGCTTTGGATTTGACGTTCGCATGAGAGAATCGCGGCGAGTTCGTAGCGAACGTCAAATCCGCTCCACTGGTATCACCGCATGAGCTCGCTCCACAAAAAGGCCTACGGCGGCCTAGTTGTCGTTTGCCTGGTGATGGCTGCGATCCTGTTCATTGGAGCGGGAACACTTGATTACTGGCAGGCCTGGTCGTTCCTTGCGGTGTATTTCGCCGCCTCGTTCGCGATCACGCTCTATCTTATCAAAAACGATCCGGCGCTGCTGGCCCGGCGAATAAGCGGCGGCCCGTTTGCGGAGAAGGAGCCGGCTCAGAAGATCATCATGTCTCTGACCTCGCTCGGCTTCATCGCGCTGATTCTGCTGCCCGCGATCGACCATCGCTTCGGTTGGTCCCATATGTCCGCTCTTGTGGCATTGGCAGGAAATGTCCTGGTCTTGTTGGGTTATCTCGGCATCTTTTTCGTCTTCAGGGAAAACAGCTTTGCCGCGGCGACAATTCAGTCACCTGAAGATCAGCGGGTCATATCGACTGGTCCCTATGGCTGGGTCAGGCACCCGATGTATGCGACCGCGCTGGTGATGCTGCTCGGCATGCCCATCGCTCTCGGATCATGGTGGGGCGTTCTGATCGTCGTTGCGCTCGTGCCTGCGCTGATCTGGCGGCTCCTCGATGAAGAGCGGTTCCTCGCGCGCAACCTCTCCGGCTATGTCGACTATCAGGGTCGTGTCCGATATCGGCTCGTGCCGTTGATTTGGTAGGGAGTACCCGCGATGGCCGCGCCAACAGAACAGGCGCTGGCAAAGAATCCGGTGGCAAGGGAGTTCCGCCGCAGTCTCAAAAGGCCGATACATATCAAGGCATTGGAGTCTGTCCGATTTGTAATCGGAGACCCCTCGAACGCTGCCGGCATCGGAGCTCACTAATCAGCATACCGATGGAGGGTTCGATGAGAGCCATGTCTTGGTCACGCTATCGCTGTCTGTCGTGGTCTTTTGTGCGCGTTCGCGTGCGCTTGCGCCGCGGCAAGGCTGGACGGCAAGCGAGTGGACCGGATTTGATGTTCGCGACCGTCGTGCCACGATATCCTCACGAGAATGCCAGGTCCAAAGCTTCACTCGCATCAATCATTTGATAGGGGTCTTTGCAGGGTAGGCTCCCACTAATCGACCGGCCAGCGTCCTGCGATCCCCAGAGATTGTGCTGACATTCGCCGTATTGCGCGGACTGACAAAAGCCGGTGAAATGCCCGAATGACCGGCCGCAATCGACAGCGAATTTTTGGCAATCGCGTCAAAGGCGCAAGGATCGGTGCGCACCAGGCCCGCGAGCGGGCCGAGCAGGCGATCCGAGAAGCTGATGCCGCCGAATGTCTGCTTTGGTCGGAGCAGATGCAGGGCTATGGCGGGCCCGCGCAGCCTTCGCCAACGATCGCTCAGTGCCTCAATGCCGGGTATGCTTGGCTGGAGGTCAAGTGCCTGCGCTGCGAAGCACGCGCGAGCCTCGCATTGGACGCCGTCCGCCGGCCGCGCGATACCCCGATCTGGAAGCTGGAAGCCTCGCTCAAATGCCGTGCCTGCAGGACCCCTCTGTATGCGCCGCGGGTGCAGATGATCCGGCTTTCCAAAGAGCAGAAGATTGCACCCTACACCTGGGTTCATCCCGATGATGATCGATAGAGTTCGCCGGGCGTCGGACCCGCCCAGAGCAACATCGGAAAAGACGGGGGCGTCGCAAGTGTGATAACTAACCAACAGGAAATAGGGAGGAATGGACCATGGAGCAGCCGAAACTGGAAGTGCCGGCCGAACTGCGTGATCTTGCCGAAAAGACCATCGAGCAGGCGGAAAAGGCGTTCAAGATGTTCTTCGATGCCGCCAGCAAATCGATGACATCGATTCCGGGTCCGGGAAGCGAAATCTCGAAGCAGGCCCTAACGTTCACCGAGCAGAACATGAAGGCTGCGTTCGATCACGCGCGCAAGTTGGTTCATGCCACCGACCTTCAGGAAGCTATGCGAATTCAGTCCGAATTCTTGCGTAGCCAGTTTACCAATGCCGGGGAGCACATGCGGAATATCACGACCGAGGTGATGTCCACGGCGAAGGACAGCATGAAAGGCAAATCCTGAGCCTCACGTCCTATTAATTTCCGTATGCATGGGGATGAACCTGCCTACAAAATGGCCTTGACGGGATGATCCTGCGGATTTGAATCACATTGCAGGTCCATGACGGGCCACCGGGTGCATCCATCCGCCGTCCGTCATCCTTTCTGCTGATCCCTGCCGGCCTGGCCGGCAGGGATTTTCAATTTTTGCCCCGACGATCGTCCCAGATCGCGCTTGCGGCCTCCGATCAATAATCGCCTGGATTGGTGATCATCGGTTGATTGGTTTGCATGGCCGCCAGTTCGCTTGCGGAGCTATTGCTCAAAAACTTGTTGAGGGTCGCCTGAATCTTCTCTTTGACCGAGGTTGGGCCACGGTCGCTGAGATCAGTATGTAGCGCGCCGGTGTTGACGATGTCGATGTCGTCGGACTTGGCCTGCGCCGGTGTCGGCAGGACGCCCGGATCGGTCTTGAAGTGCGGGTCCTTGGATCGGAACGACAGGATCTTGAGCTTGTGGCTCAGCACGAACGGCACCCGCAAATTGTCCAGCGTAATGACTTGCGAGACCAGCTCCGGATGCTGCTTGGCCACATACATCGAGACGTCGCCGCCGTTGGAATGTCCGACCAGCGTGATGTGATTGTATGATGCGTGCGGCTGAATCTTTTGGAGCTGACCCAGGACAAAGAGGATATTGGCCTCGCACCGCAAATAGACGGGGCGCCGCCCGACATAGGGCATGCCGACCTTGGTCATTAGCGGCGGATCGCTCGGGAGATCCTGCTGAATGCTGGCAACCAGATAACCGCGCGCCGCGAGAACGTTGGCAAGGAACGAATACTCGGTGTTCTTGACAGTGTTGCCGTTGCTGATGATGGCGATCGGCAACTTCCAAAGCCCGTTATCGGCCTTCATCTCGTAATCTCTGCGCACGGCAAGATCGACTGAGACGGGCCGCTGTCGCGTCGCATCAAAAAAGTTAAGCGTCTCGTGCCGAATGGCCCATCGGCTGATGGCAAGGTACTCGCCCGTTGCGAGCACGCAGAGGCAGGCCAGAATTGCTACCGCCCTTCGCATGGTTCCAACCCCATCAATTCTGATTCAAGAGATGGTGTTGGAACGCGGGCGAGACGACCCCGGATCGCCAACGCGAGAATTAAATTTCGGAAAGGAGGGACATGCGGGGAATAAATTGCTACGGTAAGCTGGATTAAACCGATTGATTTGAGGTCGATTTGGCCGTTCGCAACGCCGCGTCGATTTTGGTTTCGACCCGGCGGATCGCGAGCGTGCAGAGCCTCGTCTGCGTCCTGCCAGTCCTGATCTTGCCGTCAATCTCGAACCGCCATTCCCAGACGTCCGGCTCGGCAGTCGCCATGACACTGAGTTCAACGTCCTTGTGGATCACAGAAACTCCCTCTCCCCGACATCCATGGGAAGACAATGTTTTGCGCCCACAATCAATCCGTGCATTCACGGAATCTCGCGGATTCTCTGGACCGGCTCACGCAGATCTCACATGATCGGGACACGGCAGGTGTGGCGCAACCCGCAGCGCGCAACCACAGGCTGCGAGTTTCCCACCGAGGCCGCGCTTTCCGACATCGTCACATTGAGGGATTGTGCTAGCTGCTGGCTGTAGATTGACGTCTTCACAGGCTGGCGGCGAAGGCGCGACTCGGCTTGAAGAGGCAACTGAGGTGGCCAACATTGTCAAACCAGACCCGACCCGGCGGATAGCGCTTCTCGGCGCTCCCATTGATATGGGCGCGTCGCAGCGGGGTACTTTGATGGGCCCTGCAGCGCTTCGGACCGCCGGCCTCTCCACCGTGCTTGAAAGCCTGGGTTTCGAAGTGGTCGACCACGGGGACCTCCGCATCGACGATGTGCCCGATCTGGCTGACGCGCCGCCCGACCGGGCAAATCACTATCGGGAAATCCAGCGGTGGACTCGTGTTCTCAGCAGGCGCGCCTATGAAGTCGCGCGATCGGGAGCGCTGCCGATTTTTCTCGGCGGCGATCACTCCCTGTCGATGGGGTCGGTCAACGCCATGGCCCGCTATTGGCGGGAGACCGGCCGCGACCTCTTCGTGCTGTGGCTTGATGCGCATGCCGACTACAACACGCCCGCGACCACGCTGACGGCGAATATGCACGGAATGGCGGCGGCGTTCCTGTGCGGAGAGAGCGGCCTGGATGCTCTTCTCGGGGACGAGCCGCGGTCGGCGATTGGTCCCGATCAGCTGGAGCTGTTTGGCACCCGTTCGATCGACCGCCTGGAGAAAAATCTGTTGCGCGATCGCCGCGTCAACATTGCCGATATGCGCGAGATCGATGAGTTTGGCGTCGGCGTGCTGATGCGCCGCTTCCTCGACAAGGTTCGCGCCCGCAACGGCGTATTGCACGTCAGTTTCGACGTCGACTTTCTCGATCCGGATGTGGCCCCGGGCGTGGGAACCATGGTACCGGGAGGGGCCACTTATCGGGAAGCGCACCTGATCATGGAGATGCTCCACGATTGTGGGCTGGTCCGGTCGGTGGACATCGTGGAGCTCAATCCGTTCCTTGATGAGCGGGGGCGGACGGCCCGCACAGCGGTCGAACTGATCGGCAGCCTGTTCGGACAGCAGATCATCGATCGACCGACGCCGAGCAATGCGATCACGCCGAGCGAGTGAGGCGATCAGGCAGCCCGACCTGATCGCGCCGCCGGCTCGATTTGAAGATCGGCAAAATAGCGATCGAGCGATGTTGATGAGCCGGCAGCATCGGCAAGCGCCACGTAGCTATCCGGCCGCACCAGGTACAGCGCGTCGCGGGCAAGACCCGCTGCTGCAAATTCGTCTCGCCAGCCGAAGACATGAAGCGGCAGGCCGTGCTTTTCGCAGTCAGCCGCAAGCTCACCCTTGGCTGCACCATAAACGTGGACCTGCCAGTCCCTCGTGACGAGCGGGGTGAAGTTATCCCCGTCCTCGACCATGACCCATGGCAGGCGATCGCCGCCTTGCACGCGGCCTGCCGTTCCGCGGCTCAACGGACTGCCGCGATAGTTGATCATGGTTTGCGAAACCGTCCGGAACGCGAACCTGCGAACCGCCTCGAATTTGAAGATCACTGGAAAGACGAACGGGACGAGGTGGGTGCGTACGAAAGCGGCGAGCCCGCCCTGACTGGTCGCGAGCGTAAAGACCCGATCCGTGCTCGCAACCAGCCGGCGAGCAAAGCCGATCCGCTCGGCCTCAAAACTGTCCAGCAATGCCGCGGGTGCGCGGTTTTTCACCACTGCCGCGAGTTTCCAGGCGAGATTGATGGCATCGCCGATGCCCGTGTTCATGCCCTGGCCGCCCGCAGGGCTATGGATGTGTGCGGCATCGCCAACAAGGAAAGCGCGCCCCTTGCGAAAATGGTCCGTCACGCGGTGATGCACGTGATAGGTTGAAAACCAGTTGACCTTGCCGATCGTCACTTTCATTTGGCCGATGGCATGGCTGCTGACATCGTTGAACGTCAGTGTCTCTGCCCGGTCGGCGCGCTCGTCGCGCACCGTTCCAATCAGCCGGCCGCGTCCTTCGCCGGCGAGCGGGAAAATCGCGACAAAATCGGCCTGATCGAGATCGATATGCAGTTCGCCGTCCAGCGCCGCTCCTTTGGCTTCGACATCGGCGACATAGAAAACGTGGCGATAGGTGCCGCCGCGAAAGCCGGTACCAATGATCTCACGCGCCTTCGAGCGCGCGCCATCGCAGCCTGCGAGGTAGCTGGCCTCGCAATCCTGTTCCTTGCCGTCGGGACCGCGCAGGCGCGCCATGATCGCATTGGGCTGCTCGACAAAGCTCACCAGTTCAGTACGCCGCTCGACAGAAACACCGAGCGCCGCGAGCTTCGCGATCAAGAGCTTCTCGTGCTCGTCCTGCGGAAAAATATGCATGAACGGGTACGGCGTGAGCCCCTTGCCCATGTCGTTCAATGAAATGCGTGCCTTCCGCTCGCCCTTGATCCACAGATTGGTCGCAGGGACTCGATGACCCTTAGCGACAACGTCGTCCGCAAGTTCGAGCTGCCGATAGAGTTCAAGCGGCGCGCCTGAACCGCCAGTGCACGCGACGTGGTGCCTGCTTCAGCTGACTTGTCGACAATACGAACCCTGACGCCGCACTTGCTCAACCACAGCGCCAGCACCAGACCCGTCGGACCGGCGCCAACGATCAAAACCTCCGTCTGCATCATTCATCTCTCCCGGGGTGGGTATTCGATAGCGGTCCGGTTACACCAAGCGGGAAGTGGTGCCGGCTGGGCGTTACCTTTCGGCAAGATGTGCTATTCTTCAATTTGTCATTCATGACGCTGCGGGAACAGCGGCGAAAAAGGGGTGGAAACGGGATGCGAAAACAACATTGGTCGCGGCGTGATCTCTTGAAGGCTTCGACGGCATTCGCGGCAGGTGCTGCGTTTGCCGAACCGGCGAGGGCCGCTCCGCCGCCGCCGACATCCGTGACGCCTGAACTCATCGAAGCCGCGCGCAAGGAAGGCAAGATTTCCTACTATTCCGCGTTGGAATTGAACACTGCCGAGCGGCTCGGCAGAGCCTTTGAGACCAAGTATCCCGGTATCTCGGTGCATGTCGAGCGTTCGGGGGCCGAACGCATTTATCAGCGCATTGGGCAGGAGCAGAGCAGCGGCATCAATGCGGTCGACGTCGCAAATTCGACGGACCCGGCGCACTATCTCGACTGGAAATCGAAGGACTGGCTTGCGCCATATCTGCCTGACGATGTTGCAAAATACTTTCCCGCTGACCAGATCGATCGCGACGGCACCTATGCGACCTCTTGCGCCTGGCTCGAGATCATCGGCTACAACACCAGTCTGGTGAAGGCCGAGGATGCCCCGAAGAGCTATACCGATCTGCTTGATGCGAAATGGCAGGGCAAGCTCGTCAAGGCGCATCCCAGCTACAGCGGCGCAATCATGACGGCGACTTTCGTGCTCTCGCGCGAACTTGGCTGGAGCTATTTCGAAAAGCTCGCGGAGCAGAAGGTGCTGCAAGTGCAATCGGCAGCGGATCCGCCGAAAAAGCTGGTGCTGGGCGAACGTGCGGTCATGGCCGACGGCAATGACTATAATCTCACATTGATGAAAGACCAGGGCAAGCCGGTCGAGATCGTCTATGCGAGCGAAGGCTCCCCGCTCATCATTGTTCCATCGGGCGTGTTCCGCAGCGCTCCCAATCCGAATGCCGCGCGGCTCTTTCAGAGCTTCTTTTTCAGCTTGGAAGGCCAGCAGCTGCTGGTCGACGAATTCGCCCATCGCTCCTTTCACGCACAGATCAAGGAGAAGCCGGGCCGTCAGCCGCTATCGGCGATCAAGCTGCTCAAGTCGGATCCCGCAGCCGTGCTTGCGCAGGGCGAGGATATCAAGGCGCGTTACGCCAAGCTGTTCAAGGTATAAGGCTTGAGTTTTTCCGACATCTCGCCGCTTGATCTCACCCGATGGAGAACTGGGAATGACCGAACCCATCGACGCCGACAACGATCGCACCCTGACATCGCGCCGCCGCTTCCTCCGCGAAGGTGCCATGGTCGGCGGCGTCGCTCTTGCCGGTAGCCTCGGCCAAGGCAGCGCCCAGGCGGCTACCGACAACCTCCCACCCAACGTTCCCGAATGGATGAAGGCGCCCGGCGATCCCATGGGTGGCCAGCTCTATGGCACACCATCGCCGTTCGAAAAAAATGTCGTCAAGAATATCCCGAAGAACCTCAAGCAGTATATTTCAGCGGCAGGTCGTACGCCGCTAGAGGATCTCGACGGCATCATCACGCCGAACGGCCTGTTCTACGAGCGCCATCACGGAGGCATCCCCACAATCGACCCCGCACAGCATCGATTGATTCTTCATGGCCTGGTCGATCGGCCCATGATCTTTACCGTGGATGACATTCGCCGCTTTCCGTCGCAGTCGCGGATCCATTTCCTCGAGTGCTCGGGCAATCCCGGCTACACCAAGCCCTATGGCAAGACGGCCTCCGATCTTGTCGGCCTTCTCAGCTGCGCCGAATGGACTGGGGTCAGCCTGAAACTCGTGTTGCAGGAAGCAGGTTTGCAGCCGGCCGCGAAATGGGTCGTTGCCGAGGGAGCCGACGCGGCGGCGTTGACGCGCAGCATACCGATCGAGAAATGTCTCGAAGATGCCATGCTGGTCTATAGCCAGAATGGGGAGCGGCTTCGGCCGCAGCAAGGCTATCCGCTGCGGTTGCTGGTACCGGGCTTCGAAGGCAACATGAACGTGAAGTGGCTGCGCCGCCTGCACGTCACCGCGGAGCCGGCTTACTCGCGTGAGGAGACATCGAAATACACCGACCTGATGCCGGATGGCTCGGCGCGCGAATTTACCTTCTACATGGAAGCCAAATCGATCATCACCCGCCCGTCGGGCGGGCAGCGGCTGTCAGAACAGGGCTTTCACGAAATCACCGGTATTGCCTGGAGCGGCCGCGGCAAGATTAGGCGCGTCGATGTGTCCGTGGACGACGGGAAGAGCTGGCAGGAGGCGCAATTGCAGGAGCCGGTGCTGACACGCGCGCTCACTCGCTTTCGGCTGCCCTGGCATTGGGACGGCAGACCCACGGTGATCCAGAGCCGTGCGATCGACGAAACCGGCTATGTGCAGCCGACGCTGGCCCAGCTGCTTGCAGTTCGCGGCGACAACTATTTCTATCACAACAACGCGATCTGGCCCTGGCGCATCGCAGAAACTGGCGAGATCACCAATGCCAATGCGTAGCTTCTCGATCGTATTGCTCGCGCTTGGCCTGTCCTTCTGCGCGACGTGCGCTCCGGCGCAAAGTCCCTACGGCATTGGTCGTGTCGCGACGCCGGCGGAAGTGGCTGGATGGAACATCGATATCGGCCGCGACGGAAGCGGCCTTCCACCGGGTAGCGGTACCGTTAGCCACGGGCGCGAGGTTTACGAACAGCAATGCGCGGCATGTCACGGAGACAAGGGGCAGGGTGGCCTCGGCGACCAGCTGGCTGGCGGTCAGGGTACGCTCGCGACGACAAAGCCGGTGCGCACCGTCGGCAGCTATTGGCCGTATGCGCCGACCCTGTTCGATTACATCCGCCGTGCCATGCCACAAAACGCGCCACAGTCCCTGAGCAACGAGGATGTCTATGCGGTCTCCGCCTACGTTCTCAATCTAAATGGTTTGCTGCCGGCGGATGCCGCGCTCGATGCCAAAACCCTTGCCGCAATCAAGATGCCAAATCGCGACAAGTTCGTCGGCGATCCCAGACCCGACGTCAAGAATCCGGCCTGCACCGGCGGTTGCTGATGAAGCTAGGAGCCGGTTGGTCCGGTCGGCGGTTTTCGACTCACTCTGCTCAATAAATGTCCTTCGGCCCTGCCGCAGTTGATTGGCAAGTCGAATTCCGGCGTTTTTTCAACGCACCGCGATTGGTACGTATCTTGCTAACCACTTCAAGACTAAGTTCAAGAGCGTCGTCGGCACGGCAACTCGTGCACTGCTAATTGTCGCTCGCACGTGGTGTTGAAGTACGGGCTACACTGCCATCGTAAAACTGAAAGGCAGCGCTTCTATACGGTTTGAAGGCGCTGCTTCACGTTCCGGTGTATGTGACAAAGTTCACATTTGATAACGGTGCCGAAACGTATTTCTGGGGAGCTTGAAACAGCCGGCGCGCCGCGTTTTGCGGCGGCCGAATTCCCAAGGTCATTTTTAAAGGAGATTGAAAATGGAACTCGCACACCAGGTCCATCACGAGGCCGTCAAGGGTGAAGTACGCAACCGGGAAATGCCGATCATCCTTGGTTGTTCGATTTTTGCGATTTTGGCGTTGATCGCCATCGTGCTTGTCGCCGGCGGGCCCAGCTCCCCGTTCCAGGATTACGCCTCAGTCATCGCCGCTGCTCCCTAGGCGGCTCGGCACTCTGTTTGACCCTGATGCAGCGCCTAGCGATGGGCGAAGCGTTCATTCCTGTCCAAAATGGAGGCACCCATGCTCGGAGACGGCGATGCTGCCGCTCACTATTCCAATGGATTGACTGCAAAAAGATATCGCGTGGAGACCGAGGAGGAGCGCGCGACGTATCGAAGATGGATGCGCGGCATCGTCGCCTTCTACTGCGTGCTTGCGTTGGTGACAGGCCTGCTTGCGGCGGCGAACTATTCGGGCGCGGGCTTCACTCAGCTCAC
>Ga0209060_10003239_pt1 | contig 13863 bp, 10 predicted proteins | sample Coa_R1_8_FD_187155 | JGI IMG/M metagenome (GOLD analysis project Ga0209060, IMG submission 187155) | Surface soil microbial communities from Centralia Pennsylvania, which are recovering from an underground coalmine fire - Coalmine... | ecosystem: Environmental > Terrestrial > Soil >...
TTGAGCGATCGAAGCGAGCACGCCGGCCGCGACTGGCTGACCGACAATCTCGTAGAGATGTCCAAACGTCGCCTCGCCGGCCCCCACGCCACCGATGCCGCCAACAATCGGGTGCTGCTCGAAACGCTCCACGGGATCCAGCCGCGCTCCGCGCGGTTTGTGTGCGTCATCGCGCTCGTCGAAAACGACGAGGTGCGCGGCATTTTTCGCGGCACGGTGGAAGGCGTCATTACCGAGGAACCCCGGGGGGCCAACGGCTTCGGATACGATCCGCTCTTCTACTACCCCCCGTTCGAGAGCACGTTCGGCGAGGCGACAGACGAGCAAAAGCTTTCTGTGAGCCATCGCGGGCAGGCATTCCGCGCCCTCCTCGATTCCCTAAAGCAGCGCCGGCCTTCACACTGATACCGGCCTCGGTCGCGGCCCAATCCGCAGTCCCGGAACGTACTATGGCCAGGCCCCGGGGGCGCTTGATTTCGATTTCTCTTCTTCCTTCAGAACATTTGCGGTACATTTTGTTTGTATGGACAAGAGCGATTCGTCCGTATTGCGCAGTCTGGCCGTCGCTTTCGGGGATGGCCTCGCTTTCGGCGTGGGCATGAAGCTCACGCAAAAAAATGCGGGAGCCCACTCCGCTGCCGCCGCCACTGCGTCACCCGAACTGACCACGCGCTTGAGCCGCATCGAACAGCGGCTGGACCGTGCGGACCGCATTCCGGTGGCGCTCGCCGGTTCCGCAACACCGGATCCCCGTGTGTTCGAAGCGCTCACTCGCTCGCTCGAGGCGCGCATCCAGGAAAACACCGCCCAGATGGACCGGCGGCTGGCCGAAATGGACGTGACGCTCTCGCTCGAGCTGAAGGCTTTGCGCGAACAGGACCGCGCCCTGGCCACAGCCGCCGAGTCCGGCCTGGCGGAAATTCATAAGCGCATCGATCAAAAGATCCAAGCGCTGCTGCAGCAGGTGAACGACGATCGCAAGGCGCTGCAGAACCAGGTGGTCGCGCTGCATCGCGAGTTTGCCGCCGCGGTGGCCGATATCGTCGAAGAGCAGGTGGCCACGCAATTGGAAGAGCGGCTCGGCGCCCAGGTCGAGGATCGCCTCGCTTCGTTAGTGAGGGAACAGTTGGCGCCGCTGGCGCAGGAATTGCGGGACGATGCGCGCCAAGCGGCGGCCGCGCAGTATCGCGAGATGGCGGACCTGCGGCAGCGCGTAACCGAAAGCGACCGCAACGTGCTCGATGTGATGCTCTCCACGGGCGAGCTGTTCCGCCGGGCCGCCAGCCGGCTTGGCGCCCCGGCAGTGCCGGCCGAAACCCCGATCCTCGCGCGTGCCGCCGAGCCTCCGGCCGCAACATCCCCATGTCCGGCTGAGAATCCGCCCGGGGAGGCCACCGGCACACCGACGCCCGCCGAACCCGCGCCGCCGCTGTCCGCGGCCGGCGCCAATGGAACCGTTCACTACGAAGACTCCGAACTGCCAAGCTTCGCCCGAGCCCGCAAAGCCGCTGCCGCCGCGTGGAGCATCCCGCTGGTCACCTCATTTGTCGTCATGGCCGGCTGTCTCGCCTGGCTGCAGTATCTCTAGGCCGTTCGCAACGGTGGGTACTCGCGGGTCGTACGTGGTATCCTGATTCCGGCGCGATGAAAATAGCTGCGGTCCGCTCCTATCTTTTGTCGTATCCCCTGCCGCAACCGATCACCCTGCGGTTCCAGGGCGGAGAGCGCATTATCGTGAAACGGGACGCGATGTTTATTCGCGTCCAGACCGATAACGGGCTGGTCGGCTATGCACCCGGGCCGGGCAGCGAGCGGGCTCAGCACATCATCGGCGACATCATCGCGCCGTTTCTCCGCGACCGCGTGCTGGTTGACCCCGACGCGCTCCGGGTACAATTCTTACAAGGCCCGGGCGCAGATCCCGACGTGGCCAAAACGTATTGCTCGGTCGAGATCGCGCTTTACGATATCGCCGCCAAGGCGCACGCGCTGCCCGTTTCCGAGCTCATCGGCGGCCGCATTCGTGACCGCATCCGCGTCTACGGCAGTGCTGGAATGTACATGCCTCCCGAGGCCTGCGCGGCCGAGGCCGATGCCATCGCAGGGCTGGGTTTCAATGCATATAAGATGCGCCCGGCGGGAGGCCCGGAGCAGGACTTGGAGACGGTGCGGCTGGTGCGCCGGACCCTGGGATCGGATTTCGACTTGATGGTCGACGCTCATACCTGGTGGCGCATGGGCGAGGGCAATTACAGCCTGGAAACCATCGAGCAACTGGCCGAGGAAATGGCGGCTCACAACGTAGCGTGGCTGGAGGAGCCGCTGCCGCCCCATGATCATGACGGTTACCTGCGCCTCAAAGAAAAAGACCTGATTCCGCTCGCTTGCGGCGAGCACGAGCCTACTGAAGAGAGCATGCTCGAGTTAGTGCTGGCCCAGGCCGTCGACTACATCCAGATGGATGTGTGCCTGCAGGGCGGTTACGCCATGGGCCGCCGCCTGTTCGCCGAAGTGGCGCGCCAAGGCTTGCGCTTTGCGTTCCACAGCTCCGGCACGGCGCTGGAAGTGATCGCGGCCGCCCACCTTGGGATCTGCTGGCCCGAGCCAGTGGTCGATTGGCTCGAGTATCCCTGCTATTCGAGCCCCGATCGCGCCGGCATGTACCCGTTTCCGCTGGCCGCGGAGATTCTGGCTGAGCCGCTGCATCTCGACCGCGGTCAATTGGTCGTGCCGCGCACGCCGGGTCTTGGCGTTACCGTCGACGAATCGGTCGTCGAGCGCTATCCCTGGATTCCGGGCCCCTGGTCCTACTTCCGCACCGATTCTCCAGCCGAAACCAAGCCCGTCACGAGCGACCGCATGCGCCGGCGCGAGAGCCGCACCGCGTAGCTACTGCTGCCAGTAGTCCGGCAGGTTCGGCTTGGTCTCGCGAACGATCTCGAGGATGTTGCGGCGGTCCTCCTGCGTCAGCCTGGCGTACCGCTCGCCGTTGTCTTTGCCCGTGAGAATCTCGTGCAGGCGCCGGTACACGCGGTCGCGAACGACAGCCGGCATGGCGTCGAATGCCGCGCTGTAGATCATGTACGAGAGCGGGTACTTGAACATCCGCGTCTTCAGATCGAAATCGCGCAGTGAACGGCCTTGCTTGTCGCGCGGGCCTCGCCCGGGAAACGTCTTGGTGAAAGTTGACACGCCGGTGATCGGTTCCCGGATCTGCCGCTCGTCGGCGAACAACATATAGCTGACCATCTCTTCCACCTCGGCGTTCAGGCGGGCTTCGTCGAATTTGCCGTCGTGCTGCGCGATGCGCGTGTCCCAGCCAACGCGCGTCATCAGGTTCGTCATACGCGTCTGGTGCTCCAGCGTCATGAGCGCCACGATATCGCTGGAGGGCAGCAGATACTTCGAGGTGTCGAACTTCTTGTCGAGGGTGGTCACGTTTTGCGTGCCTTGCGTATCGAGGAACTGCGGGCGCGCGGGGTCGTGACCGACCGCGTTGCCCATATGGGTAATCGAGCCGTGCGTCCCTGTCACATACCAGCCGCCCCAGCGCTGATCGAAGGAGCTGCGATGGTCGGTGATCATCGCCTGGCCGCGAAACGCCGGCATCCCGTCGGCGCCCGGATAAACCGAGCTGACCAGAATCCCGGGGACGCCCAGCGTGCTGAGGCCCTGGTGACACTGCAGGCAAACATCGCGGCGGGCGAATTCGGGGTGATCCGTTTTCTCAACGCTCAACGTGTAAAAGTTGTCGCCCTGCTGAGGGTCGAGCGCCGCGAACTCGAGCACGTCCCCGTCCTGGACCGAACCGACCGCCACTTCGTCATTGAAGTAAAGCGCTCGCGGAGCGCGTGGCGAAATTTTGACGGATTGGAAGCTAGTCTTCGAGAAAACCAGCATTTGCGTGTCGATGTTAACGCCCAGGTTCTTGAGAATGGATGGAAGATAACCGAATCCGGGAGTGTATTCCAGCTTTACCGCGCCGCTATCGATCTGCTTTTGCAGCCGGGCAACGGCGTCGTTCGGGGTCTTCTCCACGTACTGGATCGCGGCGTGATCGTAGGGCACGTACGTGGTTTCTTCGATGCCGGCGGCAAAAATCAATGCAGCCGGTATCAGCAGAGACAACAGGGCTCTGAGCTTCATCCTTCTCCTAATTATCACCCGGGAGCCGGCTAGCCAGTGACTTTGGTCACTTCCACCAGGCCGGCAGGTTGGGTTTGGTATCGCGCAGAATCTCCAGAACGGCTTGGCGATCGGCTGCCGCGAGCGCCGCAAAGGGTTTGCTCTGGTCCTTACCGGAGAGGATCTCGTAGAGGCGGTGGTACACCCGATCGCGGACCGGGTCGGGCATGCCGTCGAAGGCGCCGCTGTAAATCATGTACGAGAGCGGATATCGAAACAGGCGGGTCTTGAGATCGAAATCGCGGAGCGAGCGGCCCTCATGATCGTGCGGGCCGCGCTGCGGGAACGTCTTGGTGAACGTCGAGACGCCCGCTATCGGGTTTTTCAGCGGGGCCTCGTCGGTGAACAGCATGTAGCCAAGCATCTCTTCGATCTCGGAATTCAGGTTGTGGTCCTTGGGGTTGATGCGCGCGTCCCAGCCGACGCGGGTGATGAGGTTGGTCATGCGGGTCTGATGCTCGAGAGTCATCAGAGCCACCAGATCGCTGGTTGGGGCGAGATAGCGGGACGTATCGAACCAGCCGCCGAGGCTGGTGACGTTCTGCGAATCGGGGCCGGCCGGCCCCCCGGGCTGTAGCGGATCGACCAGGTTGGGGTTGTTGCCGAGGTGCTTCTGATCGCCGCTGGTCCCGGTGACGTACCAGCCTCCCCAGCGCTCTTCGAGCGGGCTGCGGTGGTCGGTCATATAGGCGCTCCCGTGGCTCTCGCGCCCTTCGGTACGGGGATGCACGGAACTGATGAGGAGGCCCGGTACCCCGAGCGTGACGGGGCCCTGGTGGCACTTGAGGCAATCGTCGCGGCGGCTGAATTGGGGTTTGTCGGTTTTTTCCGTGTCCAGCGTGTAAAGAATGATGCCCTGCCTGGGGTCAAGCGCGGTCAACTCGAGCACGTCGCCGCCCTGGACGAAGCCAACCGAGACCTGGTCATTGAAGTAGATCGCCCGCGGCGTGCGCGGCGAGATTTTGGAGAGCTGGATGCTCGTTTTCGAGAAGACCAGGACCTGCGAATCGATGTGGACCCCGAGCTCATGGAGTACCGAGGCAAGATAGCTCGGGCCGTTCGGGTTGTACTCGAGTTTGACCTTCCCGGATTCGAGGCGCTGTTCCAGACGCGCGACGGGGTCGTCGGGAGGCTGCGCGTAGTGGATGGCGGGATCATCGAGCGGGATGTAGAACTTGTCTTCGAGGCGCTCCTGGGCAAAAAGGGTGGCGGCGAGGAGAAACCAAACCGAACGAGCGCCCATAGGCCTATCGTAACGCCGGTTACGCGGAGAGCACCTTGCCGCGGGTTTCGGGCAGCAGGAAGGCGGCCATCGCCATCGTTGCATAGGCAACACCGGCGAACAGGCCGATGGCTTCGCCGAGCGGCAGGTGAACGGAGCCGACCAGCGTTGGGAACAGAGCGCCGAGGGCGCGGCCGATATTATAGGCGAAACCCTGGCCAACGCCACGAACGCGCGTGGGGAAATGCTCGGTGAAGAAGGGACCCATGGCGCTGAAGACGCCGGAGGCGAAAAAGCCCAACGGAAAACCGAGAATCAGCATGGCGGTGTCGCCGAACGGGATCATCGTGTAGATCACGGCGATCGCGCCGGCGCCGACCGCGAAAACCAGGAAGGTGAGGCGGCGGCCGATGCGGTCGGCGAGGAACCCGCCGGAGAGATAGCCGAAGAATGCGCCGCCGATGGAAACTGCCAGATAGCCGGCGGAATCGAGCACCGAAAGCCTTCGCTCGGTCCGAAGGAAGCTTGGCAGCCAGGTGGTGACGGCATAGTAGCCGCCTTGCGCGCCGGTACCCATCAGGCCGCCCAGGAGCGTGACGCGCAGCAGCGGGGGGCGGAAGATTTCGAGCAGAGAGGGATTATCGCCGTGGGCCGCGATCCGGGCGCGGGCTTCCAGATAAACCGGCGGTTCTTCGACGTAGCGGCGGACCCAGAACACCAGGCCGGCGGGTACGATGCCCACCAGAAACAGGGCACGCCAGGCGGTTTGCGGCGGGAGGATAGAGAAGAAGAACGCATATAGTAAAGCAGCGGCGCCCCAACCCAGAGCCCAGCCGGCCTGCATCACTCCCAAGGCTTTGCCGCGATGCTGGGCGCGGATCACCTCACCGAGCAGAACCGCGCCGGCGGCCCATTCGCCGCCGAAGCCGAGACCCATGATGGCGCGCGCCGCGAACAACTGGTTGAAATTCTGTGCGAGGCCGCTGAGGAACGTGAAGGCAGCGAACCACACGATGGCGATCTGCAGCGTTAGGACGCGGCCGAAGCGGTCCGCGAACCAGCCGGCGAGCCATCCCCCCGCAGCCGAGACCAGTAAGGCCGCGGTCCCCAGAACTCCGGCTTGCGCGCGCGTGATCCCCCAGGTGGCGATCAGAGCGGGAATGGCGAAGCTGTAGAGTTGAACGTCCATCGCGTCCAAAGCCCAGCCGCCGATGCAGGCGGTGAAAGCCCGGCGCTCCCGCGGGCCGAGGTCAGAAATCCAGCCGAGCGCGCCGTGCGGCTGCGCTGCATCGAGCGTGGGGGCCGGCCGGCTCATAACTAAGATTCGCGCCAGATGCCGAGGGCTTTTTGGGCGGGACGGTCGGAAAAACTGAACAGCACCGATTCCTGCTGCGCCTCGTGGGAGACCGGCGCCCAGGATGGGACGACGAAAATGTCGTGCTGCTTCCAGGCGAGCGACGCCTCGCCGACCTGGCTGCGGCCGCCGCCTTCCACGCAACAATACACGGTGGCATCGGTCGAGCGGTAGGGCGTGCCGTGGAAACCGGAAGGCAGCCATTGAATGAAGGCGCCGATCGTCGGCATGGGATAACCGCCGGTAGCCGGGTTCACATATTGCATCTTGATGCCGTGAACCGGGTGGAGGGGCCCGTTGCGGCGGAGCTGCTCGAGCGCTTCGCGGCTGCGCGCGTACGGATACGACAGCAGCGGCGAGCGCCGGGCCGGCGTGAATTCAAGCGGCAGCAGGTTGGCGCCATACCGGAGCAGCGCATCGCCTTCCGGTCGCGAGACCGGCTGCGTCTCCTGCGGATAATGCTCGGCGAAGCTGGTATCGAAGTGGTTGACTGTCGGAATGTCGAGGCCATCCAGCCAGACGACCGGCTGGCCGCTGGGGTTGCCGTGGTCGTGATAGGTCCACGAGGGGGTGAGGATAAAATCGCCGGGATGCATGGTGGTCCGCTCACCATCCACCGCCGTGTAGGCTCCTTCGCCCTCGATGATGAAACGCAGAGCGGCGGCGGTGTGGCGATGACTGGGTGCGACTTCACCAGGAAGCACCAATTGCATGCCGGCATAGATACTTTGCGTGATGCGCGACTGGCCGCGCAGACCCGGGTTTTCGAGGATCAGGACGCGGCGCTCGGCTTCGCGGGCAGTGATGATTTTGCCGGATTCCATGATCAGCGGCCTGACCTGGTCGTAATGCCAGATGGCCGGCTGGCAGGCGGTGCGAGGCTCGGTGCGGACGATGTCGGCAAGCACTTCCCAGAGCGGGGCGGCGCTGCTCTTATCGAGGCGGTCGTAAAATTCACGCCTCTCGGCGGTGACCTCAGGCTTGTTGTAGAAGGCGGCGTTCATAAGGGAACCTAGGCATGGCCGGCGACCGGAACGCCGGTGGCGGCGCGAACGGCCACTTCCATCGAACCGATCTTTTCGATCGTGGCGACAATCTTGTCGCCGGGAACGATGGGGCTGACGCCCTCGGGGGTGCCGGTGATGACGACGTCGCCGGGGTAGAGCGTATAGAAACGGGTTGCGAACTCGATCAACTCGGGGACGCCGAGGATCATGTTGCGCGTGTTGGAGCTCTGGCGCGTCTGGCCGTTTACGGTGATGCTGAGATCGAGCGCGCCGGGATCGGCAATTTCGTCGGCCGTGACGAACCACGGGCCGAGCACGGTGTAGGTGTCGGGCGATTTGCGGAAGCTGCGGTCTTCCTGGCCGCGAATGGTGATGTCGAGACCGATGCTGTAGCCGGCGACGTATTGCATCGCGTCCGCGCGCGAGACGTGGCGCGCTTCCTTGCCGATGACGAACGCGAGTTCGACTTCGTGGTCGTTGCGCCGGTCGAGCATGCGGAGCGCGATGCCTTCGCCGGGTCCGGCGAGGCTGCTGTTGGCTTTGAGAAAGAGGCCGATTTCGTTGATGGATTTCATCAGCGCGGGGTTGTTGTTGTGGAGCGCGACATTATCGCGGACTTCCTGCGCGTGGGCTTTATAATTCACCGGGGCGGCCACGATTTTACCGGGATTGGCAATCGGGCTGAGGAGCCTTAACGAGGCCAACGGCCGAGCAGGCGCGTTCGGGGTCAGCGCCCGGGCGCGCTCGGCCACTTTATCGAGGTTGGCGATGAACGGATCGTAGACGGGGAGAGGATAACGCACGGCGGGCAGCACATCGAGCGCGGCCGTGACGTCGCGAACGGTCTCGCCTTCCAGCAGGCCGAGACGGTCTTCCCCAAAGCGGCAAAAACGCATGTCAGGCTCCTTGGCACAGCAACAGCCATCATAAAACAGGGGAGAGAGCCGGGGGCGGGGTTGACAAACCACGCGCTAGGGGGTAGCGTTGTAACTAAAACGAACGATCGTTTTTTTTAGAGGCGCATGCCCAGGCTGCAAGATCGCGTGGTTCGCAAGAACCAGACGGCGATCGAGGAAGTGGCTCTGCGGTTGTTTATCCGGCAGGGCTTCTTCGGAACCTCCATCCGCGATATCGCCCGCGCGGCGGGCATCTCTGTTGGAAATATCTACAATTACTATCCAAACAAAGAGGCGCTGTACGTCAGCCTGGCGCGGCGATACGCGAAGGAGATGTCGGAAAAGCAGGCCCGGCTGAAACCGCTGCTGGGACGCTTCGATCCGGACAGCCTGCGCGAACTGGCGCGGGCGGCGCGCGAGATCGTTTATCACAATCCCGATTACTGGCGGTTGATGTACGTGGACGTGACCGAGTTCGGAAACCGGCACTTCGCCAACAGCTTTCGGGGGCTTGCGAAAAAGCTGGAGAAACTGGCGGGCGGCTACCAAAACGGATTGCGGGCGGGCATCGATGCGCCGCTGGCGTTCGCGGCGATCTATCTGCAATTCTTCACTTACTTTCTGATCGAGAAACTGTTCGGCGGCCGGCGGCATCTGGGGCAACCGGATGCGGCGGCGGTCGAGCAAATGATTCGAATTTTCAGGGAAGGAGTGAGCGTCCGGGAGACGGACGCTCAAGCTTCAGGAGAGAATTCATGAGGCAAAGGACGCTTTGTGTCGCCGTGCTGCTGGTTTTGCTGCCGGCCTTACTGGCACAAACGCCGACTACCGGCCAGCTCACCGGGACCGTCAAAGACCCGAGTGGCGCGGTGGTGCCAAATGCGAAACTCACGTTGATGAGCACCGCGGGCGAAGAACGAACGGCCACGACCGGGGACGACGGGAGCTATCGGTTTCCGCTGCTGCCGCCGGGGGTCTACACATTGTCGCTGGATGCAAGCGGGTTTCAGCCATATAAGGCTACAGGGGTGACGATCCGGATCACGGAGACGACGGAGCTTTCACCGGCCTTGGTGGTGGCGGGCGCGGCAACGTCGGTGGATGTGACGAGCGAAGTGCCTCTGGTGCAAACGACGTCGTCCACCACTGGGCGCGTGATCAGCGACGCGATGATCCGGGAACTGCCGCTGCCGACGCGGAATTTTCAGCAACTGCTAACGCTCTCGCCCGGGACGGTGGCGAACCTTTCCAACAACACGGAGATGGGCCGCGGCGACGCGAACATCTACGTGGCGGGCATGCGCTCGACCAGCAATAACGTGCTGGTGGATGGCACCCAAATCGTCAGCCCGGGCACGAACTCGACGCCCAACATCTCGGTGCCGGCGCCGGACGCGATCCAGGAATTCATTGTGCAGACCTCGCAGTACGACGCGACGCAGGGGCGAAACGCCGGCGGCAACGTAGCCGTAGTAACGAAGTCGGGGGAGAACGAGTTTCACGGAAGCGCGTGGGAATTCTTGCGCAACCGCGAACTGAACGCCAACGACTTCTTCCTCAATGCGGCCGGGCGTCCGCGTCCGGTCCTGAACCGGAACCAGTTTGGCGGGACTCTGGGCGGCCCCGTGGTGAAGAACAAGACGTTCTTTTTCCTGTCGTACCAGGGGACGCGCGAACGCAACGGGGCGTCGCTGACGAACAGCCTTTCCTTCCCGAGTATTCCATCGGGTCTGACCAACGACCGGAGTGTAACGGCACTGACCGCGCTGCAGTCGGCATTTTACGGGCCGGGTGCGACAATTCCCGCGCTGAGCCCGATTAGCGTCAAATTGCTGCAATCGAAATTGCCCGACGGAAGCTGGGCTATCCCGAGCGCGGCGCGGCAGGCGGCCTCCGGGGCGCTTCCGGTGACCACGCCGATGAGCGGAGTATCTTCATTCCAGGAAGACCAGTTCACGACTAATATCGACCAGGCAATCGGGCAGAACAACCGGCTCTCGGGCAAATTCTTCTTCTCGGATACGCCGCAGTACCAGGCGATGTTCAGCTTTGTGGGGGGAAATCCGCAGCAGATTCCGGGGTACGGCGGGAATATCGATTTCCATAATCGCGTACTCGGGCTGACGGATTCGCATATTTTCACGCCGTCGCTGATCAACCAAGCGCATTTCGGATACAGCCGGATCAACGGGCCTTCGACGCCGCAGGAACCGCTGACGAACGCGAGCGTCGGGATCAATAACCCGCTGTGCGCGACAACGCCCAGTTTCTGCGGGCTGGCGACCATCCAGGTGCTGGGATTGTTTTCGATCGGATCGACCACGCTGGCGGACCAGAAATCGACTACACAAACGTTCGAGTGGACGGACATGATGACGTGGACGCACGGCAGGCACATGGTGCGGTTCGGAGCCGAGGCCCAGCGCTACCGCGTGGATTTCTTTTTCAATTTTTTCTCGCGCGGGCAAATCAACTTTAATTCGTTCCAAGATTTTCTGGCCGGCAATATCGCCTTCGGGCTGCTCGGCAACGGAGTGCACGACCGCGGGATGAGGAACTCGGACGCGGCCGCGTACATTCAGGACGATTACAAGGTGACTGACTCGCTTACGCTGAACCTGGGGATGCGGTTCCAATACCAGGGTGGGATCAGCGAGATCCGGGGGCGGCTCGCCAACTTCGACCCATCCGCGTACAAAGGGCCATGCACGGTCGCAGCGCCATGCAACACATCTACGGGTTTCCAGATTCTGAAACCGGGAGAGACGCTGAATCCGAATACCTATAGCACGGCGCCGCGCTTTGGCTTTGCGTGGAAGCCGCCGGCGGCGAAAGGGATGGTGGTGCGCGGCGGGTACGGCATTTATTTCGACCGGCCCTCCACGCGCGTGGCGAACCTGCAGATCTTTAATTACCCCTTCGACATCGTGGGGCTGGCCCTGGGATCGTTCGCGAATCCGTTCCCCGATTTGTCGAAGGTGAGCTTCCCCATCAATCCTGTACAGGTGCCGTCACCGGTGCCGTACTACTTCGCGGGAGTGCCGCTGAGTACGACGCCGACGGCGATCAGCGGTATTTATGTGAGCCCGAACTTCCGCACGCCTTACGTACAGCAGTACAGCCTGGGCGTGCAATGGGAAATCTACAAGAACTGGATGGCGGAGGTCGGCTACGTAGGGTCGAAAGGCACGAAGCTGATCAATGTGTACACGCTGAACCAGGGGACGTCGCCGACGACCGCTCCCTACGGCACGACGGCGTTCTCGAATAACAAGGCGCTGAACGGCTTTCAGATAGCAACGACCGATGCGAACTCGCTCTATAATTCGCTGCAAGCCAGCCTGACAAAACGGTTCAGCAAAGGGCTGACGTTCCTGGCGTCGTACACATTCTCGAAGTCGATCGACGATGCGTCGGGCGCGCCGACCAACGAATTCGCCGCGGTGCCGGGGGATCAACAGAACCGGGCATCGAATCGGGGGATCTCGGACTACGACCGCCAAAACCGGTTCGTGCTGAGCGGCACCTATGACCTGCCGAAGTTCTACGGAGGCAAATCGGCGCTGGCGACACGCATCGTGAACGACTGGCAGGTGGGCGGCATCGCAACACTGCAATCGGGTTCGCCGTTCTCGGTAGTGTGCGTTTCGGGGTCGGCGCTTTACAACCGGGCGGATTTGATTTCGTCGACGGATCCAGCCGGGAGCGGATCGGCGCAGAGCCGGCTGGGCGGATTTTTCAACAAGTCGGCTTTTGCGCCGGCCTGCACGAACGCGGCGCCGTTCGGAACATCCGGCCGGAACATCTTGCGGGGGCCGGACCAGAGGAACGTGGATCTGTCGATCGTAAAGTTCATTCCGGTGCACGAGAAGACCAAGCTCGAATTCCGGTCGGAGTTCTTCAATGCGTTTAACCGGGTGAATTTCGCGAATCCGAATAATAATGTGCTGGTGCCGCTGACGCTGGGGACCATTACGTCGACGGCTACAGGACCGCGGGTGATGCAGTTTGCATTGAAGTTAAGCTTTTGACAGGAACACACACACATGATTGAGACGGGATTGCGCAATAAGGTTGTGGTTGTGACGGGCGGGGCGGCGGGGATCGGGAAAGCTACGGCGCGCCGCTTCGCCCAGGAAGGGTGCCGGGTAGCGTCGTGGGACGTGAAGGATGGCGCCGCCGAAGAGGGCGGCATCTTCCAGAAGGTCGACACGGGCAACTCGGTGGCCGTGGATGCGGCGGTGCGCGAAGTGGTGGCGCGATGGGGAACGGTCAACGTGCTTGTCAACAATGCCGGCATCCTGCGCGACGGGCAACTGGTGAAGTACAAAGACGGCGCGGTAGCAGGGATCATGAGCGACGAACAGTTCGATGCCGTGATCAACGTCAACCTGAAAGGCGTATTCCTCTGCGCGCGGGCAGTGGTGCCGCACATGATCGCGGGCGGAGGAGGGGTGATCCTGAATGCGTCGAGCGTCGTAGGGCTGTACGGGAATTTCGGGCAGACCAATTACGTGGCGGCGAAGTCCGGGCTGATCGGAATGACGCGGGTGTGGGCACGCGAATTGGGCAAGTATCACATCCGCGTGAACGCGGTGGCGCCGGGATTCATCATGACCGATATGGTGAAAGCCATGCCGGAAAAAATCCTGCAGGGCATGAAAGACCATACTCCGCTGGGGCGCGCTGGCGAGCCGGAGGACATCGCTAACGCCTATCTGTGGCTGGCGTCGGAGGCGGCCTCGTTTGTGAGCGGAACGGTGCTGAGCGTGGATGGCGGAGTGGTCACGGGGACGTAACATGGACCGGTACGCGAGGATTGTGTCGACCGGACGCTATCTTCCCGAGAAGGAAGTGCCGAACAGCGTGCTGCGCGAGCAACTGGCGCACGTTCCGGGGTTCGTGGAAAAGATGGAGGAGGCCACCGGCATCCGGCGGCGATGGTATGCGCCGGACGATTGGTCGACGTCGGATGTCGGGCTGCCGGCGGCGCGCCAAGCGCTGCAACGGGCAGGGCGCAAACCCGAAGAGGTGGACCTGATTATTCTCGGGACGGATTCGCCCGACTACGTGACACCGGCGACCTCGGTAGTGCTGCAGCATAAGCTCGGCGCGAAAAATGCAGGCACGTTCGACGTGGGATGTGCGTGCGCGTCATTTCCCACCGGGCTGGCGGCGGCGGCAGGACTGATTGCGACG
>Ga0209060_10003243_pt1 | contig 13853 bp, 10 predicted proteins | sample Coa_R1_8_FD_187155 | JGI IMG/M metagenome (GOLD analysis project Ga0209060, IMG submission 187155) | Surface soil microbial communities from Centralia Pennsylvania, which are recovering from an underground coalmine fire - Coalmine... | ecosystem: Environmental > Terrestrial > Soil >...
AATTGGATAAGAACAGCCTGGCCGTCTTTTCCGAGGTCGTTTATCCGGGCTGGAAGGCCCTTTTAGACGGCAAGCCCACATCCCTTTTCACCGCCGACCACGTCTACCGCGCCGTCTTCGTACCCGCGGGCGACCACCAGGTGGAATTTAACTACCAGCCTTCCTGGGCCAAGCCCTTCCTGGCGGGATTCCTGTTGTGGCTCCTCTCCGCCCTGGCTTTCGGCGGTTATTTGTGGATGCGGAAGGAACCGGTTGAAACCGTGCAAGGTTAGTTCTTTCTTCACTGCTCAACCTTTAGAATTTTGCCATTTCGAACATGTTTCCCCCTCTGAAAGAGGGGGATTAAGGGGGAGTTAGCTTTGTCGTCACGCTCCCGTCAACAACGAATACCCCCCTCCCCCCCTTTTTCAAAGGGGGAGACTATCCTGCCCTCAGTAGGGCTTTATTTGCTGGTGGCCATCCTCGCCTTTTTCCCCTGCCTCTTCCAAGGGCAGGCCTATTTCGACAACGACCTCTTGGCCCAATTTGGCCCCTGGCGGGCCTTCCTGAAAGACCAGTTGGCCCAGGGCCATTTCCCCCTGTGGAACCCCTACCTGCTGGGCGGAACGCCCTTCTTCGCCGACCCCCAGAACATGCTGCTCTATCCCTTCAACTGGCTGACCCTTCCCTTTTCGGTGCCCATGGGCCTGACGGTTTTTTTCTTTATCCATATGGTCTGGGCGGCTGTGGGGATGCACCTGTGGCTGAGGTCCTTCGGCTTGTCCAAGCAGGCCTGCCGGGCGGGGGCCCTTCTCTTTTCCCTTTCCGGCTTCTTCTGGCTGGAGATCATCCATCCACCCGTGCTGGCGGCCTTTGCCTGGCTGCCCTGGCTTTTCTTGTCGCTAGAGGGCCTCGCCAAGGACGCCAAGCCCCTAAACGCCTTTTGGGCGGGACTTTGCTTCGCGATGCTTTTCCTCTGCGGCAGCTTCCAAGTCACGGCAGGAGCTTTTTATGGAGGTCTTGCCTACTTCCTTTTCCGATGCCTCCAATGCCGAAAAAGTTTTTCCCCTTTTAACTTTTCAACCTTTCTACTTTTGGCCGCGTTTCTGGTTTGGGGAGCCTTGCCACTACTGGGCCAATTGATCCCGACGATGGAATTCGCGAAGTTGAGCGACCGGGCAAACCCCGACGCCCAAACGGAAAAAGCCAATGCCCAGCTTTCCCTGAACCCGGCGACTCTTGGCCAATTCCTCTTTCCCCGCATGACATTAAAGGAAGGGGACGATATGGCCGTAGCGCTCCAATCCGGTAAGGACGCCCCCGACTTCCCCATGGCCGCCAATTGGGGTTATCTGGGAATCTGGCTTCCCTTTTTAGTTTGGGGCGCCTGGCGGCGGAAGGATAAGTCGCTGGCGCTTTTCTTTTCGGTCTTTTCGCTCATCGTCCTGGTCTTTTGTTTCGGTCGTTTCACGCCGGTCCACCACTGGCTTTCCAGCCTCTTGCCGGGCCTTTCCTTGATTCGGGTGCCCTATCGGTTCCTTTATCTTTATGTCCTTGCCGCCTCGGTGCTCGCGGCCCTCGGCATGGACCAATGGCTGAAAGAGGCGGGACAAACCAAAATCCCGGTCTGGCGCAAAGCTCCCGCAGGCTATTACGCTGCGGGCCTTTTTGTCTTTATTTTCTACCATGGCGGCAATTTTTTCTTCGAGATAACGGGCCTCGTTTTGGGTCTCTTGGGATTTCTGATGCTTTCCCGACCTTCCCCCATCATTCGGTTGTTACTGGCCCTCGGTCTTCTATTTCCACTCCTTCTCAATGGCTGGAACGACTTTCAGCCCGATTCCGCATCGAACTTTGATTTCACCACAAGGTCCATGGGAGCCGTGGAAGCCGGACGCAGCCTGCTCCCCAACCGCGCGATTTTCCTGACCGATGAAATGGGATATCCCATCCGGGTCCATGGCCGGAATTATGTCCTGGCCTATCCCCAAAACGACGCCTGTGCCCTGGGAATCAAGAATTTCGGGGGCTATAACCCCCTGGTTCTCCAAGCCAAGAGGGAGATCGGCGGCCTGCCCCTGGCCGTGGCGATGCAATTCGGGGCCGTCGACGGGGTCCTGACCCATACCGACCACGGGCCTATGCCCGGCTTCAAGAAGGAATCCTATCCGCCCTATTTCCTTTATAGGAGGCAACAGCCGCTGCCCTGCGCCTATGCCCCATCCAGCGTGATATCCGTCACCGACAGCGGCCAACAACTGGCCCAGCTTCAAAAACCGGATTTCGACCTGTCGAAATCCGCCCTTTATCCCGATTACCTCCCAACGGATTGGGACACCAGCTCCCCAACCGCCGCCCGAGCCTTGAACTGCGGGTTGGAGGACGAGGAAAGCGGCCATCAGCGCTTCTCGGTGGACTTGGGCCGCGGCAGCCTGGTGGTCTTCTGCGAAACCATGTATCCCGGCTGGAGGGCATGGGTGGACGGGAACTCCGCCCCCCTTCACACCGCGGACCTGGTGCTCCGTTCGCTTTACCTGACCGCCGGCCATCACGAAGTGGAGTTCAAATTCGAACCCGCCTGGTGGACGCCCATCCGGGTGGGCCTGGCCCTTTGGCTGGTCCTCACCCTCTCGGCACTCCTGGTCCTACTGCGGCGCAACTTCTTCGCCATCTTGCAAAATATTTACTATTCCATCGGCGGGCACGGGCTGGGCCGCATCAAGGTCCTCCGCTGGGCCTACGGCACCCTCTTCAAGCTCTTCAAGCCCAAGTCCGTGATGGTGCAGGGCCACCGGATGTGGCTGGACGACAGGGACACCCTGCAGCTGGCCGTCAACCAGGTCTATGAGCCGGTGGAAACGGCCCTTTTGAAGGACCATTTGAAGCCCGGGCAGGCCTTCGTCGATGTGGGCGCCAATATCGGCTATTACACCCTGCTGGCCGCCCGCATCGTGGGCCCCCAGGGCAGGGTTTACGCTTTCGAACCCGATTCCGCCAATTTCAAACTGCTCGGGAAAAATACCGCCGCCAACGGCTACGGCAATGTCACGGCGGTCAACAAGGCCCTTTCCAACAAATCCGGCACCGCCCGCCTCTATATCAACCCGGTCAACCGAGGCGACCACCGCATTTATGATTCCAAGGACGGGCGGCCCTCGGTGGAAATCGAAACGGTCACCCTCGACCGGTTCTTCGAAAAATTGGACAAGAAAGTGCATTTCATTAAAATGGACGTCCAAGGTGCGGAAGCCGCGGCTTTGGGGGGAATGAAGGGGCTGATCCGCAGGAACAAGGGCCTGAAGCTGGTGACGGAGTTCTCCCCCGGCTCCCTGAAGGCCTTCGGGGCCGACCCGAAGAAATACCTGAGGGACCTTCAAGCCCTGGGATTCCGTTTCCAGGAGATCTCCGAGAAACACGGGACCGTCAAGCCGGTCACACCTGCCCAACTGTTGAAACGTCCTTGGGGCGGCAGCGAGGATTACACCAATTTATTCTGTGTAAAATGAGAAAAATGAAGCGTTCCTTTTATTCCCTTTTATTAATCGCCACTTTCTTCCTTTCAACCGATTTAGAGGCCAAGGAACATCGGATCAGCCTGATCGGCATTAGCCATTCCGGCTGTTATGGGACATGCCCTGTTTACAGCTTTTTGGTGAAAAACGACGGCACATTTGAATACAACGGATACCGATTCGTAAGCCACAAAGGAGAACACCAAGGCACCGTGGACCCAAAAGCCTTGCGCCAGGTCTTGAAGTTAATCGCAAGCTCGGATTTTATGAGTCTCAAGGATAAATACCGCCGCGGCATAACCGACATGGATACGGCTTACACCACCGTGGTGATGGATGGGAAAAAGAAGATTGTCGAGGATTACGCCAATGCCGGTCCTCCTGAGCTAAGATCGATCGAACAATCGATCGAAAAGCTTTTGAAGTCGGCGAAGTGGGAAAAACCGTAAAGGGGTAAATCAATGCTTTCCAAGAACCAATTCGTCCGGTCCCACGGACTGGGCAACGACTATCTCGTAATGGACCCGGCGACGCTGTCCTTCGAGCTGACCCCCCAGAACATCATCCGCGTCTGCAACCGCAATACCGGCGTGGGCTCCGACGGCATCCTGGCCATCGAGAAATCAGCATCTTCCCTGGCCAAACTTCGCATCTACAACCCGGACGGCAGCGAAGCCGAGAAGAGCGGCAACGGCCTTCGCATCTTCTGCAAGTTCCTCTTCGAGCACGGCTATACCGAGAAGACCTTTTTCGAAATCGAAACCGCCGGCGGCACGGTGCAGGCCCAACTGCACGTGATGCTGGGCAAGGCCCCCTCGGTCACCGTGGACATGGGCAAGGCGGAGTTTTCAGCCGCCAAGATCCCCGTCAACGTGCCCAACACCGAGGCCGAGGTGCTGGACAAGAAGATCCCCCTGCTGCCCGACGGCGAGGGCCTGGCCATTAACTGCGTCTCCATGGGCAACCCCCATTGCGTGGTCTTCGCCAAGGACATCGGCGAGGCCGAGAAAATGGCCCATGAGGTCGGGCCCCTCCTGGAAAAACACCCCCTCTTCCCCAACCGCACCAACGTGCAGTTCGCGGTGGTCGACAACCGCAAGGAAGTCTCCATCCGCATCTGGGAGAGGGGTGCGGGCTACACCCTGGCCTCCGGCTCCTCCTCCTGCGCGGTGGCGGCGGTCTGCGTGAAGACCGGCAAGACCGACGGCGACCTGACCCTGCATATGCCCGGCGGCGACCTTTTCCTGAAGGTCAGCAAGGATTTCGAGCTGACCATGCGGGGCCCCGTCGAGGAGATTTGCCTGGGCTCGGTCACCGGCGAACTGCTGCAGTTCCTCGAGAAAACCGCCCCTAAAAAAAGCTAACGAAAACATCTTTAACCACAGAGGTCACAGAGTACACAGAGTTAAACCCGTGTATTTTTCAAAGAAATCCCTGAGCCTTACTCTGTGTCCTCCGTGTACTCTGTGGTTCAAATTCGGTGCTGCCTCGCTTGAGTCCGCCCGGCTGGGACACTACAATGCCCTCTCATTTCGATCCTAGGAGGGTCCCATGCCGCTTCAAGAAGGTTCACCCGCTCCCGATTTTTCCCTGAAGGCCACCGACGGCTCCACCGTCTCGCTCTCCCAGTACAAGGGCAAGAAAAACGTGGTCCTTTACTTTTACCCCAAGGACGACACGCCGGGATGCACCAAGGAAGCCTGTTCCTTCCGGGACGACATCTCCCAGATCACGGCCAAGGACGCGGTGGTCCTGGGCGTATCGGTGGACGACAACGACAGCCACAAGGCCTTCACCGAGAAGTTCCACTTGAACTTCCCGCTTCTTTCCGACATGGGCGGGGCGGTCTCCAAGGCCTACGACGCCTTCCGGCCCGAGAAGGGCAACAGCGCCCGGGTGACCGCCGTCATTGACAAGGAGGGCAAAATCAAGAAACTGTTCCCCCAGGTCAATCCCGAGGGCCACAGCCTGGAAGTCTTGAAGGTCCTTTAAGAAGCACCAACCCAACCGAAAGGCAAGCCATGAAGACCAAGCTCAACAGCCGTTCCGCCATGATGACCGAGGGGGACAAAAGGAGCCCCAACCGCGCCATGCTGCGCGCGGTGGGATTCAAAGATGAGGACTTCAAGAAGCCCATCATCGGCGTGGCCTCGGCCTGGAGCGAAGTGACCCCCTGCAACATCCACCTGAACGAGCTGGCCGAGCGGGTGAAGCGGGGCGTGATTTCGGCCGATGGCTTCGGCCAGATCTTCGGCACCATCACGGTTTCCGACGGCATCGCCATGGGCCACGAGGGCATGAAGTTCTCCCTGGTCTCCCGGGAAGTCATCGCCGATTCCATCGAGGTGGTTTCCAACGCCGAGCGCTTCGACGGCCTGGTGGCCATCGGCGGATGCGACAAGAACATGCCCGGCTGCCTGATGGCCATGGGGCGCCTCAACATCCCCGCCATCTTCGTCTACGGCGGCACCATCCTGCCCGGCAAATGCGAGGGCAAGGACCTGGACATCGTCTCGGTCTTCGAGGCCGTGGGCCAGTACAGTTCCAACAAGATCGGCCATGACAAGCTGGAGCAGATCGAGAAATGCGCCATCCCCGGCCCCGGTTCCTGCGGCGGCATGTACACGGCCAACACCATGGCTTCGGCCATCGAGGCCATGGGCATGGCCCTTCCCCACGATTCCTGCCAGCCCGCCGTGGGCGAGCCCAAGCGCCTCGTCTGCGACCGGGCGGGCCAGGCGGTGGTGGAACTGATTAAGAAGGGCATCCACCCCAAGGACATCATGACCAAACCGGCCTTCGAGAACGCCATCACGGTGGCCTTCGCCCTGGGCGGCTCCACCAACGTCGTTTTGCACTTGATCGCCATCGCCAAATCCATCGGGGTCAAGCTGACCATCGACGATTTCGACCGCATCGGCAGGAAGGTCCCCCACTTGGCGGACCTGAAGCCCAGCGGCAAGTACGTGGCGGCGGACCTGGACCGCATCGGCGGCATCCCGGCCGTCATGAAGCTGCTTTTGGATGCCAAGCTGCTGCAGGGGGACTGCCTGACCGTAACGGGCCGCACGGTGAAGGAAAACTTGAAGCTGGCCCAACCCTTGTCCAAGAACCAGCCCATCATCGCGCCGCTGGAGAAACCCCTCTACCCCACCGCCCCCATGGTGATCCTCCGGGGCAACCTGGCACCCGAGGGCGCGGTGGCGAAAATCTCAGGGTTAAAGGTCGTAACCCACACCGGCCCGGCCAGGGTTTTCAACGGGGAGGAAGCGGCTTTTGAGGCCATCCAGAAGCGCAAGATCAAGGCGGGGGATGTGGTGGTCATCCGCTATGAGGGCCCCAAGGGCGGGCCCGGAATGCGGGAAATGCTGGCCATCACCGCGGCGCTGGTGGGACAAGGCTTGGGGGAAAAGGTCGGCCTGATCACCGACGGGCGGTTTTCCGGCGGGACCCACGGGCTGGTCGTGGGCCATATCGCCCCCGAGGCCCAGGTGGGCGGCCCCATCGGCCTCATCAAGGACGGGGACAAGATCACCATCGACGGGAAAAAGAAGCGGCTGGAACTCCACGTGGGCGCTGCGGAATTGAAAAAGCGCAAAACCAAGTGGAAGCCCGTCCCCAACCCCTACCCCAAGGGGGTGCTGGGCAAATACGTCAAGCTGGTCTCCTCGGCCAGCCAGGGCGCCGTCACCGACGAGTTCTAAGGGATTTTGGGCAAAAAAAATCGGGTGGGCCTTTCGGTCCACCCGATGATGTGGAGTTTCAGGTTCACACCTGAAACCACTTTCGACTTAACGCCGTTATTACTTGGCGGAAGCCGGAGCAGCGGCAGCGGCCGGAGCGGCGGCATCAGCAGCAGCCTTCTTGGCCTTCTTGGACTTCTTCATCTTCTTGGACTTCTTTTCCATCTTGGCAGGAGCAGCAGCCGGGGTGGAAGCGGGGGCAGCAGCTTCATCCGCCAAAACCACGCCAGTGGCGCCCAAGAACATCACGGCCATCAAAGCAACGATAAAACGCTTCATTAAAAGCCTCCTTAAAGTAAAAATAGTGGTCGACCACTATTTCGCTACACAACAACGGCCCGACACCCAAGTGCCAGGCCGTTGAAAGCCGGTATTCTAAGCACACACCCTGGGGAGTGCAACTTTTTTTATCTGAAAAATAAGGCTGGGAGGCTTGTTTTTGGGGGCTTTTCAGGCCTTTTTGAGGGACTGCCAGGCCAGGCGCGCCGCGCCCACCGCCCCCATGTTGTCCCCCAGTTTGGCCATCCGGAACTTCAAGCCCTTCAAATGGGATTTGAAACTGCGTTTTTGAAGTTCCTTCATCATGGGCTTGAGCAGTAAATCCCCTGCCCCGGCCACGCCCCCGCTGAAAATAACCACGCTGGGGTTCAAAAGGTGGAGGGAGGTGGTCAATCCCACCCCCAGCATGCGGCCCGCCTCTTCATAGACCTTCAAGGCCTTCCGGTTGCCCGCCTCGGCCATCAATTGGAAGCTGTGGGCCTCCAGGGGCGCTCCCGCCGGGGGCTTCAGGCCCGCCAGTTTGGCTAGGCGCACGATGCCCGTTGCCGAGACGTATTGTTCCAGGATGCCGCTGTTGCCATAGGGCGCCGGGGGGCCCTTGGGGTCCACCACGATATGGCCGATATGGTTGCTCACGCCGGTAGCGCCCTGGAAGATCTTGCCGTCCACGATCAGGCCGCCGCCCACACCCGTTCCCAGGGTGACGCAAAGGACGACTTTTTCGCCCTTTCCCGCCCCGATCCAGCTTTCACCCAAGGCGGCCAGGTTGGCGTCGTTCTCGAGGAAAACCTTCTTGCCCAGTTTCTTTTTCAGGATGGCCACGATGGGCACGTTCTTCCAGCCCAGGTTGGGGGTGTAGATGACCACGCCCTTGAAGGGGTCCAGCGGGCCCGGCGACCCGATGCCCACAGCCAGATGGGAGGCCCAGGGTTGGCCGCTATTGTGGCTGGCAGCATGGATGCTTTCGACGATGCGGTCCAGGACCCCTTTCGCCCCCTTGGACGACAGGGTCTTGCGCTTGTCCTTGCCCAGGACTTTCCCCTTTTCGTCCACCACGGCGGACACGATGTTGGTGCCGCCCAGATCCACGCCGATGACTGTTTTCAAAACCCTCTCCTTGTTGATGGGAATGCCTCTGCGGCCAGGGCCGCCCCAAAGGGGCCCAGGGCGGCGTTATTGTAATGGGGGACTGTGCTTTAGGCAAAAAAATTCAGGAAAAAGGGGCGGGATTTCCGCTTATTTGGAAGGGCTTTTATAGGCCCCCGGGTCGATCCCGGGGAAAAGATTGTCTTTTTCCTCCAAGTCGGAAAGGAAAATTTCATCGACCTTGTGCCGACGGACCTGCTGGGAAAGCTTGTGGAACCGGGCCAGGTGGGTCTTGAACCGCCTTTCGGCGTAGGCCTTGTGGTTGCCGGTCTTGAGCATGAAGGCCCAATCGCTGGCCTGCGCCAAAAGCAGTTCCCGGGCGGCCTGGCAAATGGCCCTTTGGGAGGCGCCCTTTTCCCACTCGTATTGGTCCGCCAGGTAACTCATTTCGTCGCAAGCGCCGCTTAAGGGGGGATAAAGCCAGTCGTTGGTTTCGTTCAGCCAGAACTCCGCGTAGCCCCCCAGCCCCCAAGAGGAAAAAACGGGCTGGCTGGGCTGGTTTTCGGGGAATTCCTCCAGGTAGGCCGATGGCGTGGTGAAGGAAAGTCCTCCTCCCTGCCGGTGGTTCTGCTCAAAAAGCGACTGGAGGAAATCGGGCCCTTCGTACCACCAGTGGCCGAAAAGCTCGGCATCGTACATGCAGGTCATTAAGGGGGGGCGGTCCATCCACTGGGAAACGGTCCCCGCCTGCTTACGGCGGTTGGCCAGGAAGTCGGCGGCATGGGCCTCGGCCTTTCGCCGGGCCCGCTGGGGGTCATAGGGTTCCTTCTGGTTGCCCGGCCCGGTCACTCGATAGTACTTGAGCCCTGTGAACCGTCGAATGCCCTCAGGCTGCAGATAAGGGTGCAATTCCCCTTCCGTCAGGTCGAACCCCGCGTCGCGGTAAAACTCGCGGTAATCGGGGTCTCCCGGATAGCCTTCCTTGGAACTCCAGACCTGTTTGGAGCTTTCCAGGTCCCTTCCGAAGGCCGAAAGTCCCGAAGGGCATCGCACGGGGGCGAAGGTGCCGTACCGGGGACGGGGCTGTGCCTCCAGCAGGCCGTGGCTTTCGACGAAAAAATACCGGAGGCCGTAATGGGCCAAAAGGCCGTCCAATCCCGGCTGGTAGCCGCATTCGGGAAGCCAGAAACCCGCCGGTTCTTTGCCGAAGAAAGCCCGGTGCGACCGGAGGGCGGTCTCCACCTGTCCCCGCACCGCCGCTTCCCTTAAAGCCAAAAGCGGCAGGAAGCCGTGCGTGGCCGCGCAGGTAATGAGTTCCAGCTGGCCTGAGGCCTGGTAGGCCTTGAATCCTTCGGCCACGTTGCCATGGTACTTTCCCAGCAAGTCCCGGCGGTAGCGTTCCAGTTTTTCCAGGTACATCGCAAGGACCGGCTTGAATTCGGGATGGGACTGGATCCTTTTTTCTTCCTTGCGTGCCAGGCCGAGCAGTTCATCCGCGTAACGGACCGCCCTTCTTTGGAGTAGGGGGTCCAGGCACATGGAAAGGAATGTCGGGGAAACCGACAGGGTCATCCGGAAAGGGATCTGCCGGCGCGACAATTCTTCAAAGGCGGAAAGGAGGGGCAGGTAGGTCTCGAAAAGGGCCTCGTAATACCAGTTCTCTTCCAAAAAGTGATCGTGCTCGGGATGACGGACGAAAGGGAGGTGGCAGTGGAGGACCAGGGAAATCTTTCCGGTCGGAGTGGGGTTGGAGGGGTCGGGCAAAGGTTCCTTCTTGGTTAAGGGCGTTGAACGCGGAGGCTTAAGCCGTCAACCGATGTGGGAGGCGGAATAGCGGCCCATCTGCCGGCGAAGCAGGCCTTTCCGGTGGGCTTCGGCGGAGGAAAGGCCCCGGAGGGCCAGGGAGTCGGAGGTTTCCTCCACTTCATTGAAATATTCCAAAAGCCCCGCGGGGGTTTCCCATTGGGGGGAGGAGGAAGCCGGGGCGCCGTTTCCGCCGCCGGCGAAGGTCCCGGTCATGACTTTGTTGGAGCGGGCGTAGACGACCATGCGGCCCGAGGCGGCCTTTTGGGCGATTTCGATGAAGTAACTGCCCGAGGCGCCTTCCTTCAACTCGACGTAGCGGTTCATTTCCCCCGGCTCCACCCGGATTTCCTGGATCAGTTCCGCCTGCCCGTCCGGGCCCGTTCGGAAAACCCGCAGTACCATGGCGCTGTCCTTGTATTCGCCCATCAACTGCTGCTTCACGGCCTCGACGCTTTGGGGGGTCACCTCCCAATAAGTGAAAATGCAGTGGGGGTCCCGGATAAAGGCCACCATTTGGGTCTCTCCCTGGCGGGCCGGTTTTTTCCAGGCCGAAACAGGGGCCTTGGAGGCGGCTTTGGGGGGAAACTTTGCGGCGCGGGGGGCCTTGGGAGCGGCCGGCTTTTTGGCGGCGGCTCGGACAGGCTTGGAAGCGGTTTTCGGTTTGGCGGCGGATTTGGATTTGGAGGCGGCCTTCGGAGCGGTTGAAACGGTTTCGGCTTTCTTTTTCCGGGGCATCGGGTCCTCCCGTCGGGTCTGGGATTTAAGGGCTTTTATCTTCCTGTTTTTAATCCCGAATGGCAAGGGAGGAATGGGACCAACTCCCGGCTTTTTTTGTATATTTCAAAACGGTTAACGGCCCGCGGGCACCGGGGTAAACGTGTAGGCCTTAGGGTTTGGACGTGGATTGCCGCACGATGAGTTCCACCGGGGCCTGCAGCCGCTTGGGGTGCAGCTCCCGGTTCTCCAGGATTTCCAAAACCCGGTCGACCGCCACTTTTCCCATGTATTCCTTGGCGGCTGAAATGGTGGTCAGGGGCGGGTCGGTGTAATTGCTCATGGTGATGTTGTCGAAACCCACGACGCTCAAGTCCCTGGGAACATCGCGGCCCACCTCGCGGGCCGCCCGCAGGACGCCTGCGGCCATCTCATCGTTCACGCAAAAAAGGGCGGTGGTTTTCTTTTGCTTCTTGAGGATTTCCTTCGCCGCGGCGTAGCCCTCGTAAAAGGTGAGGTTCTGGCACTGGAAAACCAAATCCTTGGAGGCTGCCAGGTTGTTCCGGACATGGGCCGCCTTCCACCCTTCCTGGCGTTCCTCCAGGCTGGGGCGGCCGCCGGGGGCGGTTAACAAGCCGATCTGCTTGTGGCCCAACTGGATCAGGTGGTCCACCGCCAGGATCCCCCCCTGTTTGTTGTCCGTCTGCACCGTGTCGACGCCCGGGAGTTCCGGGTAATTGTCCACGGCCACCACTGGAATGCGGCGTTCTTGGATGTCCGCCACCATTTTCGGTTCGCTGCGGCCGACTAAAAGCACCCCGTCCACGTTTTTTTCGCGCACGATCTGGGGCAGGCTGGGGTAGCCGCCATAGGCCGAATCCACGTAGGAAAAAAGCAGGTTGAAGTTCTTCCCCACCGCCTCCTTCACCATGCCCTCGATAACGAAGGAATAAAACTGGTTCGAGATGACGTTGTCCTCCAGGTAGAAGACCACGCCCAGGTTCCGGGTGCGCCGCCCCGCCAGGCCGGCCGCCATGGCGCTGGGGTGGTAGTCCAGTTCACGGGCCGCCGCAAGGACGCGTTTCTTGACTTCCTCGCTGATGGCCACATCCGAGCGACGGTTGAGGACGAATGAAACGGTGGTGATGGAAACCCCCGCCTTCTTCGCCACATCCTTGATGGTTGGATTGGAACCCATCGAAAACTCCATTCACATGGGGATTCAAAACCGGGGAAGAATAAGCCAGAAGGACACGGGCAGGCTCCCCTACCTGTTCATTTTAAGGAAAAACAAAAGGAAGGAAAACCTGGAAGGCCTAATGGATGACGGTGATCTTAAGGATCCGGCGTCCCAGAAGCCCGCCGTTGGTGGCGTTGCGCAGTTCCACCACCGCCAGGTAAAGGCCGCTGGCCAGGTGGCCGACGCCGACGGTCGGTGGGTGGGTTCCGTTGTCCCCGGTGATGGGCGGGGCGATTAATTCACCGGCGACGGTGTAAAAGTTGACCGTCAGGGTGAGGTTGGTGGAGGAGTTGTTATAGAAGGTGACCGGGCCCGAGCCGCGGCCGACCTTGTTGGGCAAAGCCCAGGTCTCGCCCAGCCCCGACTGGGTCAAATGCCCGTCCACGGATAACTGCTTGATGACGGTGGTTTGGCTGCCGTTCCCGTTGTTGGTGTGGATTTCCAGGAAATATTGGCCGCTTTGGACATAGGCCCCATTGTTGCCCGTCCCGTCCCAAACCACGGACGTGCCCGCGTTCAAGGTGATGGTCAATACGCTGGGGATGGACCCACCCGAGGAGCCGGGAGCGATTACTGGATTGGACAACTGGACGCTCGAAACCGAGAGGGCCTGCCCGGGGTCGTCGAAGTAAGTGACCAGGTTTTTCACTTCCTCCCCTGCCTCGTTGTAGATAAGGATGGTCGATTTAGCCAGCGACCGGCTGACCGTCACCTGCTGGGTCGTGCTGGTGATGGCGCCCGTGCTGTCGATATTGTCCACCTTGATGTAATAAGCGCCGTTGGTGGCGGGGTCGCCTGTATTGGTCGAGCCGTCCCAGACGGCGATCGGAACCCCCTGGAAAACCACCGTCACCGCGTCGTTCGCCCCGTGCAGGCTGGTGATGACGGGTGTGGACTGGATCGAGAAGTTGTTCAACGGCTGCGACATCTGCTGGACGTAGATCTGCTTCACCACCTCGCCGGACTCGTTGTAAACGTTGATCTTCACCGTGAATTCCCCGATCACGGTGGCCGCGGCGCTGGTCGACAGCGGCCCGCCGCCCGTGAAGGTCAGCTGGGCGTTGTTGATGATGCTCGTTCCCCCCGCCAGGAAGTTGTTCACCTGGGTTTGGTAGGTCAGGAAGTAGGCTCCGGGGGCCAGCGACGGGGGCAGGGTCCAGGTCAATTGGGAGAGGGACTGGGTGTAATTGGTGGCCGTCCCCGCGGGGCTGGTGCCAAATGAAACGAAGGTCACATTGGCCGGCAGGATGTCCGTCACTACCGCGCCGTTCATCGAATTGCCCGTCACGTCCACCTCGATGGTGTAAACCAGCGAGTTGCCCGACTGCACGCTGGTGGGGTTGACGGACTTGTGGATGGTGACATTCGCCGGCGGCGTGGACGTGGGAGTCAAGGTAGCGGTGAATGTAGCGGTGGCCGTGGGGGTGAAGCTGGCCGTGGAAGTGGGGGTCAGGGTGCGGGTATTGGTGGGGGTGTTGGTCGGCGTATTGGTGG
>Ga0209060_10003245_pt1 | contig 13838 bp, 10 predicted proteins | sample Coa_R1_8_FD_187155 | JGI IMG/M metagenome (GOLD analysis project Ga0209060, IMG submission 187155) | Surface soil microbial communities from Centralia Pennsylvania, which are recovering from an underground coalmine fire - Coalmine... | ecosystem: Environmental > Terrestrial > Soil >...
AAGTTGCCGTTCGCCTTGAGGACCTCCAATACGTCGGCGTATTTGGTCACAAAGGCCTTCTGGCCCACCACCAAGTTGGGGCGCAGGCGCTGGAGGTCCTCCAGGAGCATCCGCAGGACTTCGGGCCGGGCGATCCAGGCGGCGATTTCTTTTTTCACCATCTCGGCCAGGTTGGAAAGGTCCTGGAGCAGCTTTTCACCCTCGCGGAAGGCCCCGCGGAAAAAGCCGGCCAACTCCCCTTCGGCTTCGTGAAGCTTGTCGGAAAAGGAACCCACGGAACACCTCCTCAAGGAAAACTAAAGCTGGGAAAAGTACTGGATCGCCCGGATGCCCGGGAGGAAAAAATAAGCCCCGCCCCTCACCTTCACGAACCGGGCCATCCCCGAGAGCACCTGGCGGTAATGGCCCTGGGGAATCACCATCTGGCTGGAGGCGGTGCCGTCATTGGCGCCCACCACCGGGTCCTTGCCGTCGGAGAGCCCGTCGAACTTGGGATTGTTCAGCCAGGTTTGTTGGATGAACTCGAACTGCCGGCTAATGTTGGCGTTCAGGCAGATGAAAAGCAGGCCCCTTTCCCCGGGGGCTTCCTTGACCTGGAGCGGGTGGTCGATGTAGTCGCCGTAAGGGCGGCCCCGCCGTAAAATGCGGTGCCGGTTGACCATGGTCAGGGATTTTTGGCGCTCATCCTCGTTCTGCACCCCGATGTTGTGGAGCGAATCCCGGGGGTTGGCCCGGCGGATATGGGATCCGACCGGGCATCTCAGGCCCTGGTCGTCCGTGGAGTTGTATTGGAAGTCGTTGCGGGGCTGGTAATTTTTTTGCCTCTCGCCTTCGTCCTGCTGGGGGGAAAGCTCCAGGGGCGCCCCGCTCGGCCAGCGGCCCACGCTTTTGGAGGCCAGGTAGTCGGCACTGGCCTTTCCCGTGGGGTTTCCCCGTTTGTCCGCCTCCCCCTTGAAATAGTTCCAGAACCCAAGCACGTCCTGGGCCAGTACCCGGAAGACCAGATAGGTGCCGTTGCGGCCCAGGTCCTTGCGGGAATCCTGCGGCGAAGCCACGGGCAGGATATTTTGAGGGTCCTTTGAGGCGGGCAGGAGGGGCGAAAGGGGGATCTTGGAGAACTGGTTCTCATAGCCCAGGATGAAATCCCCGGCCTTGATCTCCGCCACTTCGCCGTTGAGCGGCTGGCCTGTGCCCTCCACGACCGGTTGGGAGATGCCGTCGCGGAAGCCGAAATGTTCCTTGTTGTCGTCCCGCTTCAGGCCCTCCTGCTGGAAAACCACCTTGAGGCCCGACGAGGCGAACACCGTTTCTTGTTCCAGGGCCAGCTTTTCCAAGTCGGCCTTATTCCCCGCGTAGACCATGAGAAGGGCGTGCACTTCCTCGTTGTTCGGCCCGCCCAGGGCCCAGGTACCCGGTCCGCTGTCCTCCGTATCCCCCAGGACACGGGCCTTCTGGGGATCGGCCATGCCCTGCTGGAACTCGTCGGAAAAATAAAGCCCATAGTCCTCCGAAAGTCCCAAGACCCGGGTGCCCCGGTAGGTCAGGGCCAGGTTGAGGGCGCTGGCAGGCGCCGGTTTCTGGCGGAATTGGGCGGCGGTGGCGACGGCCTTTGCCGTCTTCCCCATCCAGGCCTTGGCCAGGGCGGGTTCCTCGATTTTCAGGAAAAAGTAACGGGAGGCGGGCAGGTGGTCGTAACCGTCCAGCAGGATGCCCTGGATATCCTTGAACTCGAGGCCGGCCATGCTTCCTCCTTAAAAAAATCAGGGCAAAGCCCTTAAAACCGGGCGAGCCAATTTTCGGCCTCGGTGGGGGACAGGGTCCCCTCCAGGCCCTCGCGGATGGCGACGTTGTTGAAGATGTTGCGCACCGATTCCTGCGCGTGGGCGCTGTACCAAAACTGGGTTTCGATCTGGTGCCGCCGGGTCCAGCCCTTGAACTCCTCCTCATAGGCCGCGCCGCTCTGGAAGAGGCCGACCAGGAACCAGGTCTTGGGGAAATTCAGGGTGTTGCTCCATACGCCCGTCAGGCCCGCGTTGGCCTTGTCGATGAAATCCCCCAGGTAGCTTTCCCAGCTTCCGTCGAAATTGCTCATGAAAAGAACGCGCCGGCTTTCCCGCAGGATGACCCACCGGGCGAAGTGGATGCTGGGGATGCCGCCCAGGTCCCCCTTGTTGAAGCAGATCTTGGCCAGCAGGTTGATGCCCCAGAAGACGAGCCGCAGCAGGTGGAAACGGAGCGGCCCGGGCTTGATGCGGACGATGTGGGTCAGCTGGTTCTGGACGATCCGGTCTTCCACGCGGACCAGCTCCCCTGAGCCGTTGAAGGGCGTGGGCGGGTCGGCCGGGTCCATGATTTCCTTGAGCCGCAGGTAAAGCAGGAAGACCACCAGTAGGGCGAGCAGACTGTAGTCCAGCCGGGGGTCCCACTGGTAAAGCGCGACGGCCAGGGCCAGCAGGGCCAACCCCGCCAGGAGGCCGATCCGGTTTAAGTCGATCGAAAAAGGTTTTTTCACCACCGGGAGCAGGGGTTCTTCCTTCAAACCCTCTGCCCGGATACTCGCGTAGGGAAGGCTGGAAGCGCCCTGGTCCATCCCCAGGAGCTTCTCGATCCTTTCCCGGATGCGCGTGTTCTGGCGCACCTTCTCCAGGGTCTGGCCGCGGTAGGCGATATAGAAGGCTTCATAAGGGATGGAGCGTTGATCGATGAAGGAACGGAAGGCCGGATAGTCCTTCACGCCCCCGTCCGGGTAGCCTTCGCAATGGCCCCAAATGCGGTCCAGGGCCGGGCCGCCGATGTCGATCATCTCCCGGAGGTGGCCGTCCAGGTCGCCGTCGTAATTGCTCTCAAAGGCCAAAAGGGGGTCGTCCTGGTCCCCCGTGTCCACGTCCACTCCGTCGATCACGATGAACCGGCAGAAGTGGATCAACCTGGATTTCCCCAGGGGAAGCTGCGGGTTGGTCTCCGGATTTTCGCCCATCCCCCGCAGGAAAGTCTTGAGGCCCTCCAGGCTGGAGGAATCCTGCGCGCGAAGGGGGGCGATCACGGTGAGGGCTTTTTGATCCATGGTTGTCTTTCATACGAACGGCCCGATAGTCTCAAATGACGGGAAAAGTTTTCGAGTGCGGTTACTATATCGGCCGCAACAAGGGGGGTCAATTTTTCACTGGTAACTTTTACGGAACGAAAATGGTTTTAATGTTGTGACGTGAAACCACTCGGGGCGGATTTAAAATTGCACAAGAAATTACCGATTCAAAATCACGTCTTAAGCCGGTAAAGCCTAAGCGCGTTCAAAATCACCGTCACGGAGGAAAGGGACATGGCCAGGGCCGCCAGGGCCGGCGGCACTTGGAAAAAGACGGCGAGGGGAAGGGCCACCAGGTTGTAGGCGAAGGCCCAAAAGAGGTTCTGCCGGATGATCTGGAACGTCGCCCTCGAAAGCTGCAGGGCCTCAATGACTTTGGGAAGACCGCCCTGCACCAACACCATGTCGCCCGCTTCTTTGGCCGCATCCGTGCCGGACCCCATGGCGATGCCCAGGTCCGCCGCGCTCAAGGCCGCCGCATCGTTGTAACCGTCCCCCACCATGGCGACCCTGAGGCCTTGCCGCTGAAGGCCCCGGATGTAATCCAGTTTGCCGCCCGGGTCCATTCCGGCCTTCACCAGGTCCACCCCCACCCTTTCGCCCACCTTTTGCGCCACCACTTCCCCGTCGCCGGTCAGGAGGTGCACCTTCAGGCCCAACCCCCGCAGTTTCTGGATGACGTCCCTCGAATCGGCATGGGGCGGGTCCTCCATGACCAGGATGGCGCTGATCCTGCCGTCCAAAGCCATGAGGGAAACGGTCTGGCCGCCCTGCCGGTAGGCCTCGATATTGGCGCGGACCTGGGGGGAGGGGACGATCCCCTCGAGGGATTCGATGAAGGCCTTAGTGCCGATGGCGACCTGGTGGCCTTCCACCATGCCTTGCAACCCCGCGCCGGGCGTTTCCACCACCCGCTCGGCCGACGGCACGACCATGTCCAACACCATGATTTCCTTCAGGATGGCCGAGGCCAGGGGGTGGTTGGTGCCCATTTCGAGGGCCGCGGCGTAGCGCAGCAGCTTGGCTTCCTCCAGCCCGTCGAGGATCATCATGTCCACCAGCCGGGGTTTGCCCTCGGTCAGGGTCCCCGTCTTGTCGAACACCATCACGTCCACGCGGCTGGACTTTTCAAGGGCTTCCGCCCGGCGGATGAGGATGCTTCGCTTGGCCGCCACCCCGATGCCGACCATCAGGGCGATGGGAGTGGCCAGCCCCAGCGCGCAGGGGCAGGCGATGACGAGCACTGCAATGGCGTGGCTAAGCCCCGTTCCCCAAGGGCGGCCCGCGGCGAAAACCCAGCCCAGGACTGTCGCCAGGGCCAGGCCCAGGACCACTGGCACGAAGACGGCGGCCACCTTGTCGGCGGTCTTTTGCACCGGGGCCTTGGACCCCTGCGCCTCCTCCACCAGCCGGATGATCCCGGCCAGGGCCGTTTGTTCGCCCACTTCCCGGGCCTTGAGGTTGAGGGTGGTGGTGCCGTTCAGGGTTCCGGCGAAAACCTTGTCGCCCGGGCGTTTCTCCACCGGCATGGGTTCGCCGGTCAGGAGCGACTCGTCCACCCGCCCCTTTCCTTCCAATATATAGCCGTCCACGGGGATGGCCTCGCCGGGACGGACGCTCAGGTTGTCACCCACCACCACCATCTCGACCGGCAGGTCCACTTGATGGGTCTCCTTAAGTACATGGGCGATGCGCGGCCGGAGGTTCATCAACAGTTCCAAGGCCCGGTTGGCCCGGCGCTTGGAAAGGATTTCCAGGTACCGCCCCAGGGTGACGAAGAAGAGAATCAATCCCGAAGCGTCGAAATAGGTCTCCACCGGGTACCGGGCCAATGCCGGTAGGGAGCAGAAATAAGCTGCGGAGGAACCCAGGGAGATGAGGCTGTCCATGGTCACCTCCCCGTACCTCAGGCCCTTCAAGGCCGCCTTGTGGAAAGGCCAGCCCACCACGAAAAAAACGGGGGTGGCCAGGAAAAACTGGACCAGGGGGGAGAGGGTGAAAGGCTTGAACGCCATTAGGAGATGTTCGGCTAAAAAGGGCAGGACGAGCAGCCCGGCCAAGACCAGTCGCCACCCCATCTGGTGCTGGTCGGCCTCGTAGAGGCGGGCGGCTTGGGGCTGGGGGGAATAGGGTTTGGCCGAATAACCGGCCTTTTCGACCGCCGCTTCCAAGGCAGGGACGTTGGGGGACGCTTCGGTCTGCACGTAGGCTTTTTGGGAGGCGAAATTGACGGCGGCGTTCTTTACGCCGGGGACGGTCTTCAGTTTCCGTTCGATGCGGGCCGCGCAGGAGGCGCAGGTCATGCCTTCCACGGCCAAGATGACCGATTGGGGCTCTTTTGGCTCTTGAGTAGGCGCTTGAAGAGGAGTTTCAACAGTGTTTTGTTGCATTTGGGCCTTAGAAATTCTGAATTCTTAATTCTCAATTTTTAATTAATGGCATTTTCGCTCTACAAAAATCACCATAATTTAAAATTCAACATTCAAAATTAAAAATTCAAGCTCAAGTGAGGCTGGCTTTATACCCTTCCTCTTCCACAGCCTGCACCGCAGCACTTAAATCCAGCGGGCCTTCGGAGACGACGACAGCCTGCTTCTGGGCCAGGCTGACATCGGCTTTTTCAACGCCCGGCACCGAGATGAGGGCCTCTTGGACATGATGCGCACAGTTGTTGCAGGTCATTCCTTCGATCTTGAGGGTGGTTGTCGACATTCATTTCCTCCTTGCCGCACTAAAATAGGCTTATCTCCGTTCTTTTTACATAGTTTCCCCAAACAAGTTTAGGACCCCTTGTCCCAAATTAAAGAAACCTATGTCACCCTCATTCCATTTTTATCGGGCTATGACCGATATATTAGGAATATGGGCAATGAGGGTAAAGCGACTCCCTCCTTTTTTCCTTAAGGATCAATGATTTTTGCCCTGTTGATAACTTTTTAATAACTGCCACCAAACTGTCGGTTCGGCAAATCCGATTGCCTCATTGGGGTTGAATTGGGGGCGGAGGGCGAACCATAATGGCCCCTCACAAAACAAGCGGGTTGTGCCTATCCTTAATACATCCATCATTTTTCGGAGGAATTCATGCCGGAGAGCGCCAAGCGGTTCAATTTAGTCCAAAAGATCGTCAATGCCCATTTGGTTTCTGGCAAACCCGTTGCCGGCGAGGAAGTCGGCATCCGGATCGACCAGACCCTTACCCAGGACGCCACCGGCACCATGGCCTACCTCCAATTCGAGGCCATGGGCATCGACAAAGTGCAGACCAAGCTTTCCGTATCCTATGTGGACCACAATATGCTCCAGACCGGTTTCGAAAACGCCGACGACCACCGTTACCTGCAGTCCGTCGCCGCGAAACACGGCATTTACTTCTCCCGCCCCGGAAACGGCATCTGCCACCAGGTGCACTTGGAACGTTTCGCGGTGCCCGGCATGACCCTCTTGGGCTCCGATTCCCATACTCCTACCTGCGGCGGCTTGGGCGAGCTTTCCATCGGCGCCGGCGGCCTGGACGTGGCGGTCGCCATGGGTGGCGGCCCCTTCTATATGACCATGCCCAAGGTTTTGCGGGTGGAACTCAAGGGCAAGCTGCAACCCTGGGTGACGGCCAAGGACATCATCCTGGAGGTCCTGCGCAAGCTGACCGTCAAGGGCGGGGTTGGCAAGATCCTGGAATATACGGGCCAGGGCGTGAAGAGCCTCTCGGCCACCGAGCGGGCCACCATCACCAATATGGGGGCCGAACTGGGCGCCACCACCTCCATCTTCCCCTCGGATGAACAAACCCGGGAATATATGAAGGCCCAAGGCCGCGGCAAGGACTGGACCCCCCTGGCCCCCGACCCCGGCGCCACCTACGACGAGGAACTCATCATCGACCTGAACAAGCTGGAGCCCTTGATCGCCCAGCCCCACAGCCCGGACAACGTGATCGAGGTCTCCAAGCTCAAAACCGTGGAGGTCCAGCAGGTTTGCGTGGGGAGCTGCACCAACAGCTCCTACCGGGACCTCATGGCCGTGGCCAAGATGCTCAAGGGCAAGCATATCCACCCTTCCGTCTCCATGACCGTCACCCCCGGCTCCAAGCAGGTCTTCGAGATGATCGCCAAGAACGGCGCGCTGGCCGACATCATTGCCTCCGGCGCCCGCATCATCGAGTCCGCCTGCGGGCCCTGCATCGGCATGGGACAGGCCCCCTCCTCCGGAGCCGTCTCCATTCGAAGCTTTAACCGAAATTTCGAGGGCCGTTCGGGCACCCGCGACGCCAAGGTCTACTTGGCCTCGCCCGAAACCTGCGTGGCCTGCGCCCTGACCGGCAAGATCACCGATCCCCGTACCCTTGGCAAGGCTCCCAAGGTCGAAGTGCCGGACAAGTTCGTCTGGGACGACGACGGCATCATCCCCCCGGCCAAGGACCCCAAAAAGGTGGAAGTTTCCCGCGGGCCCAACATCAAGCCCCTCCCCATCAAGGAGCCCCTGGGCGAGAACCTGTCGGGCGAACTGCTCTTGAAGGTCGTGGATAACATCACCACCGACCACATCATGCCCGCCGGGTCCAAGGTATTACCCCTTCGCTCCAACATCCCGGCCATTTCGGAATTCGTGTTCAACATCATCGACGGCACCTTCCCCAAGCGCGCCAAGGAGGCGGGCGGCGGATTCGTGGTGGGCGGCGAGAATTACGGGCAGGGTTCTTCCCGCGAGCACGCGGCCCTGGCGCCCATGTATTTGGGCCTCAAGGCGGTCATCGTGAAGAGCTTCGCCCGCATCCACCGGGCCAACCTGATCAACTTCGGCATCCTGCCCCTGACCTTCGTGCAGGCTTCCGAATACGACGTCCTGACCCAGGGCGACAAGCTGGAGATCCCGGACTTGAAGCAGGTCATCAAGGTGGACCATCCCTTCCCGGTGAAGGACCTGACCAACGGCAAGACGGTGCAGGTGGTGCACGGCCTGACCGAACGCCAGAAGGAAATCATCATGGCGGGCGGCCTCTTGAACTGGACCAAGCACAAGAACGCCGAGGCGCCGGCAGCCAAGTCCGCCGCGGCCAAGAGCCCGAAGGCCGCCAAGGGGTCGAAAAAGGAAAAAGTGAAGTAACCTTCCAAAAGCCGTTGAAGAAAAGCCCCGCCTCCCTGAAGCGGGGCTTTTCTTTTTCCGGCAAGAGAGGCCTCTCGATGTCCCGATACTGGAAATGGTGCCTCGTCCTGCCGGCTTTTTTCGCCCTCCGCCTGGCTTTCGGTCTTTGGTGCGAACCCGTCCAACCCATGTCGGATGAAATCCAAACCTACCTTCTCGGGGTGAAATACGCCACCACAGGCCTCTGGCCCTATTACGGCAATGACGTGATCAAACCTCCGGAGAACCTGGAATTGTTGACCCAGGATCCCGGCGCCCTGGAGGGCCTGCTGATCGGCCTTCCCTTCCGCCTTTGGGCCTCGCCGGCGGCGCCCTTTATCCTGGCCAACCTTCTTTCGATGGCGGGTTTCCTGTTCCTGGCCTGGTATATCTCACAACGACTGCCGAAGCTCCCTGTCTGGTTCGTCCTGGCCTGGACTTTGGTCGCCCCCTGGTGCGTGCATTACACCACCAACATCATGGAGCTTTCCTATTCCATCCCGGCGGCCTGCCTCTTCTTCGTGGCCTTTTTCGAGTCCTTGCCGCCCTACCGGCTCGGCAAGATCCCCTATCCCTTGGCGAACGGGCTCATGGGTTTGAGCCTTTCCTGGTGGGTGCAGCTCCACCGCACCTGGGTCATGCTCCTCCCCCTCCTGGCCTTGTCGTTCTACCTGCAGTGGAAGGAGTCCCGCAAACCCACGGCCCCGGCTTTTTTCGTTCTCGGGTTCCTGCCTTTCTTTTTCCTGCTCCTTCCCACCTTCCTCATGGGGAGTTACCAGCCCGCCCACCAGGCTTCCACCTTCTTCTACGGGTTCAACTCCCAGAACATGGCGGCTTTCTTCAAAACCCTGGCCCAATTCTTTGCCCTGGCCTGCTTTGAAATGCCTCGCTTCATCGGCATCAGCACCGCGGGCCGGGTCCAATATTTAAAGGACCATTGGCTCCTGGTTCCCGGCCTTTATCTTTGGTACATGGGGTTCCTGCAGGTGCTGGTCCTGTGGGCTTTCCTCTTCGTCAAGAAAACGGCCCACCCCGAATGGGTTTTCATCCGTAACCTGACCTGGCTGGTTTTTCTCTGGTTTTACGGCTGCTTCCTCTTCACCATCAAGAACCCCGACGTGAACACCTTCGTGGAAATGCTGCCCCTGGTCATGCTTTATTCCTTCTACGTCTGGGAAAGCCTCTGGGAAAAGGTTTGGCCCCGGCGCCTTCTGGTGCTCCTCGTCCTGTCCGCCCTGCTCTTCCAAACTTGTTATGTCTTCGTGGAAAAACCCTTCGCCAAGTCCTTTTACCTTCAAAACGAGGAAAAAATAACCCGGGCTTTGGCGGAAAAAAACTACACCCTGCTGGCGGAACGCCGCCCCGGATATTTATACTGAGGCCCATGGAAACCCTGCCTTCCGGAACGCCCCTGGACCCGGACAACAAAAACAGGATGAATATCGACATCTCCCCCCGCAAGCCGGGGGAGAAAATCCTCTATACCGGGCCCCACCTTTGCGTGACCTGCGCCGAAGAAAACCGTACGGTGAGCGTCTATCTCAAGGCGGGTGAAACCGCTCCAAGCTGTGAAAATTGCGGCCCCCGTGCCCGCTGGGAGCCCTGAAGGGGCTTGAGGCGTCCCCCCTTGCCCGGGGGCCGTCCATTGCCCGACTCAGAGGCCTAAAACATTGCCAAACTGGTTGTTTTTGGAAATAATGGGCCGTTGTTTTTCCGCCTGAATCCGCCGGTTGAAGGGGTTGAATGGCTCAGGATTTCACTGTCACGTTCCGGGGGGTTCGCGGAAGCATCCCCGTCCCGGGGCCGACCACGCTCAAGATCGGGGGCAATTCCTCCTGCGTCCAGGTCAACGTCCTGGACCACACCATCTTCCTGGACGCCGGCACGGGCATCATCGCCGCGGGCCAGCAGTTGGTGCGCAACTTCTTCGCCAACCGCGACAAGGTGAAGCGGCTGGCCGTTACCGTCCTCATTTCCCATACCCACCACGACCACATCATGGGGCTCCCCTTTTTCCCGCCCCTTTACATCGGCGATACCTCCCTGTCCATCTTCGGCCCCTCGGTTTACGGGCCCGTGGGCTCCAAGACGGGCCTGGATTACGTGCTGGACATGATGATGGACCAGATGTTCTTCCCCATCGACATGAAGGAAACCCACTCCCTGAAGAAGGTCTCCACCCTCAAACCCTTCGACCAGATCCTCCTGGCCGAGGGCGAGGAGGCCGAACTGGTCAACCTGCAGTCCGACTTCAAGTCCACCTTCAAGGACAAGGCCATCGTCAGCCAGTACCGGGCCTACAACCACCCCAAGAACGGTACCCTGGTTTACAAGGTCCAGTACGCGGGAAAATCCATCGTCTACGCCACGGACATCGAGGGTTATGTGGAGGGGGACAAGCGGCTGATCCAGTTCTCGCGCGGGGCGGACCTTTTGATCCACGACGCCCAATACACCGTGGAGCAATACACCGGGGCTGTTTCCACCCAGGGCTTCGGCCATTCCACCCCGGAGATGGCCTGCCAGGTGGCCAAGGAAGCGGGGGTCAAGCAGTTGGTGCTTTACCACCACGACCCCAACCACGACGACGCGGCCGTGGCCAAGAAGGAAGAAAACGCCAAGAAGCTCTTCGCCAATACCATCGCGGCTTACGAAGGCTTGACCATTCCGATTTGATGACGATGTTCCCGCAGTTTGTGCCCGCCGAAGCTGAAAAACGCGCCTAATTGGTTTTGTATTTTTGGATTTTCTCGTGGAGTTCGCGAAGTTCGTCTTCGGTGGGCTCCACCGACAGGCCTTCCATTTCCTCCAATTGGTTGGAGACGTCGAAAAGGATGGACCACAGCTCCTCGGTGGTGAACTTGCGCTGGTTGAGGAAATACTGCAGGAACAGCTGGAAGCGGATGCTGCTTTCGTAGAGGTCGATGCATTGCACGCCCGACAGGTCCCCACTGACCAGGGAGAAGGACTGCAGGACGATCTCCACCTCCTCGATGACCTTCTTCAGGAGGACCCGGATGTCCACACCCTGGATGGCGTCGTAATAAACCGTGTCGAAATGGTCCTTGGAGAGCATTTCCCGGGTGACGGCGTCGTATTTCCGGAAGGCCTTCCGGTATTCCGTGCCGCTTTCCCGGATGGCCCCAATCATCCCCACCAGGCGGGCCACTTGGGGAAGGAAATTCTTGCGGTCGATCTCCTTGGTGGTGGCCAGCTCGTGGATGTACTGGATGTAGTCGTAGGTGGCCTCGGAGCAGCGGTGCAAGGCCTGGCTCAAACCGCCGACCAGTTCTTCTGGGGCCTTGGCCGCGCGCAATTGCTTGTCCACCCGGGTCTCGAAATCCCCCTCGGGTTTCCACGCCTTGGCGCTTTCCAAAAATTGTTCGGCCGTTATTTCATCCATGAAAAACCTTTTTAACCACCTAGGTCACAAAGTTCACCAAGAACGGCAAAGCCTTAAATTCTTGGGTCCATCTTTCTTGGTGCGCTTGGTGACCTTGGTGGCTAATTGCCTTTCCGTTCTTTAATTCTTTCCCTCAGCCGCTCCAGGAATTCGTAGGGCGGCCGGCCTTGGCCCAATTGGATGCCGGGCTTGTGGTCTCCGTGGAAGTCGCTGCCGCCCGTGGTCAACAGGCCGAACTCCCCGGCCAATTGTTTGAAGGTTTCGCGGTCCTCCGGCTTGTGGTCGGGATGCACCACTTCCAGGCCGTCCAGGCCCAACCCGGCCAGTTCCCCTATCTTAGTGCGAAGCTCCATACCCTGGAGTTTCATTTGGACGGGATGGGCCACCACCGCCACCCCACCCGATTCGTGCAACATGTCGATGCACTCCTCCGCGCTCCAGGCCGCCTTGGAAACATAGGCCGGCGCGCCCTTGGTGAGGTACTTGTCGAAGGCTTCCTTGTAGCTTTTCACGTAGCCCTTGGCTTCCAGGGCCCGGGCGATATGGGGCCGGCCCACTTGGCCCTTGGCCTGGGCGATTTCCTGGACTTCTTCTAGGGTCAGGGGCATGCCCAGGGCCTTGAGTTTTTCCAGGATGCGGGGGTTGCGCTCTTCCCGGGCCTTTTGGAACCGTTCCAGCTTTCCGCGGATGGGACCTTCCGGGTCGAAGCCATAGCCAAGGATGTGCAGGGTGCCGGGATGGAAATTGGCCGAGAGCTCAACGCCCGCGATGGCCTCCAATCCAAGCCGGTTGGTCTCCTCCACCAGTTCCTTGATCCCAGTGACGGTGTCGTGGTCGGTCAAGGCCACCGCGTCCACATTCTGGGCACGGGCCAGCCGGGCCAGTTCGGTGGGATTCAGGGTCCCGTCCGAGTGGTTGGTATGCATATGCAGGTCAGCGACGGTTTTCATGGCCCCTCATTGTAAGTGGAAATAAGACTAAAAAAACGGCCCAAGCGAGGATGGAAACCCATTTTCCCGCCTCGAAAGCCGCCGGGTCGTATTCCAGGTAAAAATGGTGGTCCCCCGCGGAGAGCGGAACCGCCCTCTGGAAGCCGTTCGCCGGCAGGACCTGGTATTGCTTGGGGGCCCCTTCCTCCGCCGGTTCCGCTTTCCAGCCCCTGGCATAGTTATCCGAAAGGACCAGGATGGCCGGCTTTGCGCATTGGGCCCTGACTTCGAGCCGGTCGGTGGTCAGGTCCCGCACCTCGACCTTTCCCTGTGGGTCTTCCCCCGAAGGGGCCAAGCCGGGCGCCTTTTCCAAAAGTACTTCCTTTTGCGGGTCAAAAAGGGGGCGGACGGTTTTTTCCAATATCTGGTCCTGCGGCAGCACTTCAAACCGGCCCACCAGGTAGGCCCGGGGCACTTCTTTCAACCGGGTTTTTTCCACGCTGAAATGGTCCCCTTGGTCGCGGAAGACATAGCGCAGGCGCAGCAGTTCCAGGGCCGGCGTGAACTTTTGGAAAAAATAAAGCCGCAGGGCGTCGTTGGCCAGGTCGTAGTCCTGGGTGGCCGCGGCGAAGCGGGCGTAACGGTAGGTGTTCAGGGGGTCCTCGCCCCAGACGTCAAACCCCGGGGTTCCCAAAGTGTAATTGCCCAGGTCCACCCAGACCCGGTAATCCCCCGGGTCCTTTTGGTAGGTCTGGCCGACCAGGGCCACCTTCTCCTGCAGGGCCTGAAGGTCGAAGGAAGGCCGGTTCTGCCAGGCAAAGGTGAAGAGTTCCAGGAAGGCCAGGCCTAGGAAACCCCACCGCCAGGCCGGCCTGAGTGCCGCCAGGCGCGCGAGGAGGGCGACCACCGCCAGGATCACGCAGGCCGCCAGGAGGTTGAGGGCCATGCCATCGGCGTGGGGTAGGAATTGTTTGAAGAGCCGGCCCAAGCCGAGGCGGGGCGTGGCGAAAAAAAGGAGCGAAAGGAAGCCGAAAACACAGGCCCCCCAGCCCGTTCCCCTGGCCAGGCTTTTGAGCACTTCCGGTTTTTTGAAAATTTCATCCAGGCCCATGGCCGCCAGGGCCACGGTGAAAAGGGTGGCCAGGATGTGGAGCTTGCTGACTCCCCGGAAACTCCCGAAGAGGGGGAAATACTTCACGAAGAGGGGAAAAAGGGGCGTCCTGCGGCCGAAACAAAGCAGCGTGAGCAAAAGGGTGAGCCCCGCCAGGGCTTTTTTCTCCGGCCGGGACGAGGTCTTCAA
>Ga0209060_10003246_pt1 | contig 13836 bp, 11 predicted proteins | sample Coa_R1_8_FD_187155 | JGI IMG/M metagenome (GOLD analysis project Ga0209060, IMG submission 187155) | Surface soil microbial communities from Centralia Pennsylvania, which are recovering from an underground coalmine fire - Coalmine... | ecosystem: Environmental > Terrestrial > Soil >...
AAGGACACATCTATCAAGTTACCCCAGAAGGCAAAGCACGCATTTTTTACACAACCAAACAGGAACACATTCTCGCGCTGGCCCTGGCGGACGATGGCACGCTGTACGCCGGCACCGACAAGAATGGCTTGGTCTATCGCATTGACGCTCAGGGGAAGGGATTCGTTCTCTACAGCACTCCGCAAACGGAAGTGCGGAGCCTACTGGTGACCGCCGACGGCGTCTATGCCGGCACAAGCTCACCGACGCGGCGGCGCTCCGGAAGTTCGGCTTCGTCGAGTGGGAATGGTCCCCAGCTGCCAAGCAGTTCCCGAACGCCGGGCACTCCGGCCGCAGTCAGCGGGGAGGATCCGAAGAAGCTCGGCGAAGGTTCGAGCACAGCCGTCGGGCCTTCCCCCGCCTCGACGTCGGTGGATCCGTTTGAGAAAAGCAATCCTGCACCTTCCAGTCCTCCGCCAGTCGTCGGCGAAAACTCGCTGTACCGGATTGCCCCGGATGGCACGGTCCGCGAGCTGTTTCGCGAAAAGGCCCTCCTTCTCAGCCTGCTCCGGCAGAACGGCCATATCCTCATTGGCACTGGTATGGAAGGGCAGCTCTTCGAAGTGGATGAAACAACCAAGGAGCGAAGCGAGATCGCCCGCCTCGATCATGGCCAGATCCATGCTCTGTGCCGCCGCCATAATGGCTCGATTGTGTTAGCGACGGGCGACCCCGGAAAGCTTTACGTCTTGCAAGATAAGTTTGCTTCCGAGGGCACGATCGTATCCGAAGTGCTGGACGCCAAGCTCATCAGCAAGTGGGGCGCTTTGCGGTGGAAAGCCGAGACGCCGCCCGAAACCAGTGTCACCCTCGCCGTGCGGAGCGGTAATACTGCCGAGCCGGACGAGACGTGGAGCAGCTGGTCGGCCGAGCAGACCGATCCGGAGCAATCCATGATTGCGGCTCCGACGGCCCGCTTTCTCCAGTACCGCGTGACGCTTCTCACGCGGGACGCCGCCCGGACTCCGGCCCTGCACAGTCTGTCTCTGCGCTATATGACGACCAATCAAGCCCCGGAGATCAGCAGCATTCAGGTTCCAGATCTGGATGCGGTCAACCTCGAAAACCCCAAAAAGCTGCGGTTCAAGTGGACCGCCACGGATCCGAATGAGGATGATCTGACGTATGCGTTATACATCCGCAAGGATGGTTGGAAGAATTGGGTCGAGCTCGAAGAGAGTCTGGATCGGACCGACTACGAATGGGACACGACCACGACGCCGTCGGGCATTTATCAGATCAAGGTAGTGGCCAGCGACCGCAAGGATAACCCCTCGGAAGAAGCGTTAACCGGGGAGCGAATCAGCAGCGCCTTCGTGGTGGCCCATGAGCCGCCTACCGTGATGCTCAAGACAGCAGGCATGGAGGGCGACCAGCTGGTCCTTGAGGCCACGGCTGTCGATCCGCTCGTGCGCTTGACCGCGGCCACATTTTCGCTCAACGGGAAGAAATGGACCAACGTGTTCCCGACGGATGGCCTTTTCGACAGCAAGACGGAAACCTTCCGGTTCAAAACGGAGACGCTCAAGCCCGGAACATATGTGGTCGTCTTGCGCGTTCGGGATGCGGCGGGGAATATCGGCTCCGGTGATGTCGTATTCACGGTGAAGGCGAAGGATGTCAAGCCGTGAGCTCGAGAACCACAAAAACAGGGTCTGGAACTCGCAAATCAAAGATCCAGACCCTGTTTTCGTGTTTGTACAGGATGAGCAGGCCGGTTACTGTTTTGCGTAGCTCCCCCGGTAGATCGGCTTACCTGCTTGGCGGAACTTGCGCTCAAAGTTCGTGAGGTAATCGAGGTCGTGGGTCGGCTCGTGCGTTTGCGGCAACAACAACGGCCGAAGGTTGGACTGGGCCGTGATCAATTGCATAATCAGCTGAAAATAATCCGCGACATCGGTGGCCACGTGTAGCCAGCCTCCGCTCTGCAGGACCCGGGCACACTGGCCAACGAACTCCGCCGTGAAGACCCGTCGCTTGACGTGGCGTTTTTTCCACCAAGGATCCGGAAAATACACGTGGATGGCCTGGCATGAGCCGGCCGCGACATGGTCCCGCAGAAATGCACGCGCATCGGCTTTGGCTAGTCGCACATTGCCCAGCCCGCGCTTGGCCAACCGTGTCGCGGTGAAAAGCTGATATTTGCGGGATATTTCGATCCCGAGGTAGTTCACTCCCGGGAACGCCTGCGCCGCTCGGACCAGGAACAGGCCCTTCCCAAAGCCGACCTCGATCTCAAGGGGCCCCGGATTGACGAAAACCCGTTCCCAGTTCAACGCAGCCGGCTCCGGCGGCACCTCCAACAGAAAGGGAGCCAAATGCTCCAGCGGCAGGCGGCGAGCGCGGCGCAAGGTCAGGACACCTCCTTGCGCGTCATCGAGATGCCGATCACGTCCGCGTGAAAGACCATGTTGTTCCCGACGAAGCCCTGGACATTGAATACCGTTTGCCGTCGATGCGAGCGGAGCAGTTTACCGATGAGGATCAATCGGTCGCCGGGATGAACCGTCCCGCGAAAACGGATGTTATCCATACCGAAAAAGCCAACGAAGTCGCCTTCCAGCATGCCTTCAGTAACGGTGTAGTACGAGCTGAGCTGGGCCGCCGCTTCGCACATCAGGACACCGGGAAGGAGCGGATAACCCGGCATGTGGCCACGAACCCAGAATTCATCGGTGCCCACATCCTTGTAGCCAGCGATCAATTGACGCTCTGGATCTAGCAAAACGATGGCGTTGAGCTGCTCCATCTCGAATCGCTGAGGGATAACGCGGCGAATGGCTTCGATATCCGCGACAATCCGGCCAAGATCGATTTCGGCAGGTTGCAGATGGGGAGGGGGAGGCATCACCGACTCCTCAGCCGACGACGTCGGCGATTTGGTCCAATTCGGTCAACAACACGTCGGGGCGAGTGGCGGCGTCTTTCATCTGGTCCCGGGTTGCCTGGAGCGACGCCTTATCGCCGGCGAATAGCCCTGTTTTCATGCCGAGACGCCGGGCGGGGGCGATATCCACTGCCGCCCGCGAGCCAATGTGCAACACTTCCTGGGCGTCGATGTGACGCTCGGCCAGGGCCGACAGCAAATGGCGGAACAAACGCTCTGAGGGTTTCCGGGCGCGAAGCTCGTAGGAGAGTGCGCGGAGATTGGGATCGATCCAGTCGTCCACTCGTGCCCCGGCGTCTTCGCGGCTGAGGCCACGCTGCAATTGTACCAGGGTAAAACATTGGCCATCAGCGATGAGTCCCTGGGCCAATCCCGCTTCTTTGACATGGCGCAAAGCTCGTGCAGCGCCAGGATAGCAGGCGGTCCCCTGGAGGCTGGCATGAAAGAAATAGGCGACCTTACGGCTGAATTCGTTGAGCGACCCGTAAAAGCCAGCATCGAACTGGTAGTCTTTTTGCAGAAGCTTCTTGATAAAGGCCTCCCAGAGCCGGTCTGCGGCAATTTGCGGATACTTCTCCGCCCCAGCCGGCTGGGTCGATTGCTCGGAAAGGAGATTGCTGTAAATCTGTCGCAAGTAGTCGGCTGGCTGGCCTGGCTTCCGCGACATCGAGCCCCACATCTTGAATTCCTGAATCGTCTTGTCCAGGGCCACTTCCATGATGAACTTTACCGGGTGCTCAAAATAGAGCTCGCCGCCGCTGATGGCCAGCAGGGTGCCATAGACGTTCCAGGTGACAGCGCGCACGTCCGGTAGACGGACCAGGTAGGGTTTGGCTTTAGGGCGCTCGACCTCCGGTGGCGCCGGCCACGGCAAGCCGCGCGTATCCAGGTAGGTGGCGTATTGTTCCAGCGTGAGGGCCATATGTGGATGTCGTGAGCCGAGTACCGGAATCCCCCTCAACTTAGCAAGAGACGCCCACCTGTCAACAAAACCCGAGCCTTGACCTGCTCGTTGGGGCACCTACATTACCTTTGTCTAGTATATTTTGCATCCGATCCTTGCCCTCCATCAACGGAGTAATCCTTTCCATGCCCGCTGAGGCTTCCTGCGCTGCTCATGATCCCCAACCCAAGGGACTACCGTCGGTCGTGCCCCCGTCCGGCAAGGAGATAGCCCGGCTTTTCCTCACACCGCTCCTGATCGTGATCGGGCTGGTGATTCCTTTGCTCGGCTTCTTCTGGCTCTTTGGTGGAGCGTGGACGCCGGAAGACTACCTCGTCAAGCTGGACGATCCCAATTCGGATGTGCGCTGGCGCGCTGCTGAATACCTGGCCCAGACGCTCCTCCGCGATGATAATCTGGCCTCCAACCCAAAGTTCGGTCTAGATCTGGCCCAGCGGCTCCAGGAATCGTGGGACCGAAACGCCCATGCCGAGCGCGGCCTGGCCAATAAACAGGGGCAGCAATCCAGGACCGAGCTTGTCCGTGAAAACCAAGCGTTGGAGCCGGGACGCGATCATGTTCTCTATCTGGGTTCATGCCTGGGCAGTCTTACGATCCCGGTCGGTGCACGGGTATTGAGTCGCCTTGCCAGCACTACGGGAGAGGCGGAACCTGGCATTGCGATCCGAAGACGGTGGCAGGCACTCTGGGCCCTGGCCAACCTGGGCGACAACTTGAAACGCTTCCAGCGGCTGATTTCTGCACGGCAAGAAATGGTCTTGGCAGAGCTCGGAGCCGAAGCAGCAGGAGCAGGCGAACGCGCGGAATGGGCACGGGCTGCGCTCAACTACCTGGAAGGGCCGCAAGCAGGAAGGCTCAGCGGACTCGGCGTGGACAAAGCGCTCCTCAGCTGCGCGCAGGATCGCAATCCGTTCTTGCGGGAAATCGCCGCTTTCGCGCTGAATTTCTGGGAAGGCGATACCAGCGAGCGGGCCAAGTTGGAACAAGTACTCGCCAAGCTTGCCGTTGACGGCGGCCAAGGCGAGGAAGGGGTGACGGAACTCCGCGCGGAAGAAGGCACCGCCCAGGAGTCGATTACCAGAGTGCCGGGTCTGAAAATTCGCTACAACGCCACGGTCGCGCTGGCCCGGCGCGGCAGCGATCTGGTCCGACTTGACGTGTTGCAAGAAATGCTGGATGAGCCATTGCAGCGTCAAAACTTCGTTTTGAGGGGGAGAAACGGCGAGGAGGCAGCCGACGAAGCCACTGCCCAGGTCACGGTGGCCTCGGCTCTTCAGGCCGTGGCTGAGCTACACCGGAAAAAGCCCCAGCGCGATTTGGCCAAACTAGGTCTCGTGATTGACGAGGTTGCTCATAGCAAGAATCCCGCTCTGCAAGCCGAAGCGATGCGAACGCTCAAGGCTTTGGAGCGCAATTGAGTTCCCATCGGATCAGCAAGCAGACCAAAGGCGACAATGACGTCACCCAGGAACTGGCAAGCACACTTCGGGCGGCCGAGGAAGAACACCGGGAGCAACTCGAAGGGTGCCTGAAGGAATACGGCAAGCGATAGGATCGAGTGGAACCATTCTATATTGTGGGTGCCGGCGGCATCGGTTGTGCGATCGGATATGCACTCTCCACTTCCGGCAGCCGAGTCATTTTCGTCGAAGCACAGCCCGAGAAAGTCCGCTGGGGCCGACGGCACGGCGTCCGGGTCGACCGTCGACCGCCGCAAAGGGCCGAGTTTGTCCCGTTTGACGAGTGGGCTCCAGCTCCAGAGGCGACGGTGTTCTTGTGCACCAAGTGCTACGACAACGCCGCGGTGCTGGCCCGGCTCTCTCCTTCGGTGAACCTAATTCCCGTTCAAAATGGCTTTGATGCAAAGCTCGATGTACGAGGCGATCATCTAGAAGGGATTGCTTCCTTTGTATCGGAGTGCTCGCCGTACACAGCGCACACCCAAATCACGCGGGGTGGCCGGCTTCATCTTGGCATGCGTCGAGTCAATGGTGTCATCGGCAAACCACGGGAATGTGAAAATCAAGTTGTGCGGATCGTGGCTCTCCTGAGCCGATCCCGACTTTTTGGAACCCGGCAAGTGCCGGATATCCTGCCGTATAAGCACACCAAGCTGCTGTACAATGCCGCAATCGGCCCGATTGCCGCGGCGGCGGGCCTCGATAACGGGCAGTTGCTCTCGGTCCCCAAAGCCCGGCACCTGTTCTTTGAGCTGCTGCGGGAAAACTACACCATCTTGCGCGATGGCGGGATTCGCTTGGAAACCATCGGGCCATTTCATCCGGATACCGTCCACCGCATTCTTCGCCGTCGATGGCTTGCCGGGGCGCTGGCCTGGGCGTTTTATCCTTCTTTGCGTGGCTCGTACTGTTCCATGAATGGCGATTTGCTCCAGGGTCGGACCGAGATCGACAACTATAACCGATACCTGATCGAGTTGGCAGGCGACCGACCTTGCCCACTAAACCGGCGCACCTATGCGTTGATCAGACGCATGGAGCGGGAGCACATTTCGCCATGCGTATCGGTCCTCGATGGGTTGTCGATGGAGTAATGGTCGGATCTCGGTCACGGTCTTCGAAGGCGTCGGGTTCGGAGACATTCCGATTTCATTGTTGCCTTAGCCAAAACGCTCGAAATGCCCGCAAACGCGGCAACGATCTCCCGTGAAAGAATACCGCATGCGGGTTTCTCACGTATATCGTGCTAACTCAATCGCTTGGCAAGCCGCCGGGGTCTGTTTCTCCGTGCATCCTATTCCACACTAGGTTCTTTCTCCAAACGAACTCGGCGTCTGATCCGCTGTCCCCAAATTGCTGGGCAAAGCTCCGCAGGCCGCGTATGCTTGAATCCAGAGCCTGATTGTCTAATGCCGGGAGAACTGCAATGAAGCTTGGGGTCATGAGCAGTGGCATCGCTGCCCTGGGATGGGACAAAGCGCTGGCATATTGTCGAGAACTCGGCCTCGAAGCAATCGAGTTACCTTGCGGCGCCTACGCCAAAAGCAGGCTCCTCGACGCCGAGGCAGCATTAGCTGATCCCGTCCTCCAGCAGAAGATCAGAGAAGATGTCGCCCGGTATGGAATGGTCATCAGCGCCCTTTCTTGCCATGGCAATCCTGTCCATCCGGATCCTGCAGTTGCGAAAGTCCATGAACGGGCCCAAGATGTGGCCGTACGGCTAGCACCCAAGCTGGGCGTAAAGGTGGTCTGCACATTCAGCGGCTGCCCCGGTGGTGCGCCCGGAGATCGGACACCGAACTGGGTGACGTGTGCTTGGCCGCCCGAGTTCCCGCAGATTCTCGATTACCAGTGGAATGGCGTGCTGGTGCCCTATTGGCAGCGCAAAGCTGCCGAGGCCCGCAACGAAGGGGTCCAGATTGCCTTTGAGGCTCATCCGGGCTTCGCGGTGTACAATCCGGAAACCATTCTGAAGCTCCGCCGCCTGGCAGGCGACAATCTGGGAGCGAACTTGGACCCGTCGCATTTCTTCTGGCAAGGGATCGACCCGGTTGAGGCGGCCCGGGTTCTCGGCGATGCCGGCGCCATTTTCCACGTTCACGCCAAGGATACGGCTCTCGACCCACATAATATGCGCGTCAACGGCGGCCTCGATACGAAAAGCTATGGCAACTTGGCCGAGCGGTCGTGGGTGTTTCGAACTTGCGGCTATGGCCACGGCGATGAGTTTTGGAAGCCCTTCGTCAGCATGCTGCGTGGAAAGGGGTACGATGGGGCCCTGTCGATCGAGCATGAAGACAGTTACATGAGCGTCCAGGAAGGTTTCAGCAAAGCCGTGAGTTATCTCCGCGGCGTACTCATCCGTGAACCGGCATGCGGAGCGTGGTGGTTTTGAGGGACTTCTCCTATGGCAGAGACCAAGGATCAGTTTGATTTGTCCGGACGGCACGCCATTGTGACCGGCGCCAGCCGGGGAATTGGTTATGCCATTGCGCGGGGGTTGGCCCAGCGCGGTGCATCCGTCGTCATCACGGGCCGAAAAGCTGATACCCTGGCCGCCGCGGCTGAACAATTGTGCGCCGGCGGCGGCAAGGTCGACCCCGTTGTTTGCCACCAGGGCGATGCCGCGGCGATCACCGGCTTATTTGAACAGCTCGATCGCAAGGGATTCAGCGCCGATATTGTCGTGGTCAATGCGGCGACCAATCCCGTCATGGGGCCGCTGCTTCAGACGGAACCGGCGGCGTGGCAAAAAATCCTGGATGTGAACCTTACAGGCTCGCTGCTGATGGCACAACAGGCGGCCCGGCGCATGCTGCCGGGGAAATACGGATCGTTGATCTTCATGGCTTCCATTGCGGGTCTGGATCCGATGGTAGCCATTCCGGCGTACAGCGTGAGCAAGGCGGGCCTGATCGGCCTGACGAAAGCCTTGGCGAAGGAATTGGGGCCTGCTGGCATCCGCGTCAACGCCATCGCTCCCGGCCTCGTGGAAACGAAATTCGCGGCGGCGCTGTTCCAGGATGGGCAGCTCTACGAGCGGGTCATTGCCGGAGTCCCTCTGGGCCGTCACGGGCAACCGGAAGACATTGTCGGTGCGGCCATCTTCTTGGCCTCGGATGCCTCGGCGTATGTCACGGGGCAGGTTCTTGTTGTGGATGGCGGCGCGCGCGTCTGATTCGGGACGCTTGGGGACAAAGACGGTGCCAACTACAATGAAGAGACCATGAACGGCGAACAGATTCGTGTGCTGATCATCGACGATGAGAAATTCCACGCCGAAGCCGTCGCCGAGACTCTGGAGCGGCTGGGCTACGAGTGCGTGATCGCCACGAGTGGTTTCGCCGGTGCCAAGAAGCTGGAGCAGGAAGAGTTTGATGTCGTCGTGACCGATCTTCGCATGGAGGACCTGGATGGGCTGGCGATCCTCCGCAAGGCCAAGCAGGATTCCCCCGATGCTGAGGTTGTGATGATTACGGGGCATGGCGACGTCAAGACGGCCGTCGAAGCCATGCAACAGGGGGCGGCCAACTATCTCACCAAGCCGGTCGATATGACCGAACTGCGGACCATCGTGGCCAAGGCGGCCGATCGTTTACGGCTGGCCCGTGCGAACCGCGAGCTGAAACGGCAGCTTGAAGAGAAGTTTGGCTTCGAGGGTATGATCGGCAACAGCCCGAAGATGCACGAGGTGATTGCGAAGCTGCGCAGCATCGCTCCGACCAATGTGACCGTCCTGATCCAGGGCGAGACGGGCACGGGCAAGGAGCTCGTGGCCCGAGCGATCCATACCAATAGCACGCGCAAGAACAAGCCGTTTGTGGCCCTCAATTGCACAGCCCTGAATGAAAACCTGCTCGACGACGAGCTTTTCGGCCACGAGCCGCATTCCTACACCGGAGCCGGCACGCATCCCCGCAAGGGACGATTCGAGCATGCCAATGGCGGCACCCTCTTCCTGGATGAAGTGGTGGATATGCCCTTACCGCTACAGGCCAAACTCCTGCGCGTGCTGGAGAACCAGGAAGTCTTCCGCATCGGCAGCAATGAGCCAATCAAGGTGAATGTGCGCGTACTGTCAGCCAGCAATCGCGACCTGGAGGCCGCGGTTGCCGCCGGCACTTTCCGCCAAGATCTCTATTTCCGCCTCAAGGTCGTGCTGGTGCGCTTGCCGCCGCTCCGCGAACGGCGGGAAGATATTCCCCTTTTGGCCGCTCACTTCATCAAGGAATTCAACCGCCAACACAACAAACGCGTCACTGGCATCTCGGAGTCGGTTCGCAAAGCGATGGCCGCGTATGACTGGCCCGGCAACGTGCGCGAGCTGCGCAACACGATCGAGAGCATGCTCGTCCAGGATCAAGATGGCGTCCTTGGCATGGACGATTTGCAGGAGGGAGACCGGCTGCGTGGAATACCCGCGTCGACTGACACGGCGGCGGCCGGACCGGCCAATCTTGTGGGCCGGCCGCTGACCGAAGTAGAGCGCTATTTCATGGAGCGAGCGCTGGAACGAACCAACGGCAACCGCGAAGAGGCGGCCCGGATGCTGGGGATCGGCGAGCGGACACTGTACCGGATCATCCAAGACTGGAAACTGCAAGACAAGATTCGCGATGCCCTGCAGCAAGCCAACGGCAACACCGCCCAAGCCGCTCAAGCGTTGGGCTTGTCGGAGCAGACTCTGGTCCGCAAGATTCGCAAATGGGGCGCGCCCAGCGCGGTCGAATCGAGAGGCGGCTCCGACGCGTAAGAGCCGGCTTTCCTGGCGCACAGTGGGTCTTACCACGTCCGATAGCGGCGGTTAAGTTTGACTCGGCCCTTCCGGCGGGAATCACATCTACCGAGGATTCGTACCTTTGCACGGCGAGCTGCTATAGAAACGCCTGACAGGCACGGTTCCCGTGGGCGCACTCACTCGACCCGGTTTTGCGGCCGGCCCTCGAGGAAGGCGATGATGTTATCCACGGCCCCGCTGTTGAGAATCTCCATTCCCTCGGTCGTCTGATCGGCATTGTGCGGTGTCAGCACCACGTGAGCGCAAGATAGCAACGGATGGCCAGGCGGTACGGGCTCCTGCTCAAACACATCGATGCCAGCGCCCCCGAGCCTTCCGGCATTGAGCGCATCGGCCAGGGCTGTGCTGTCCACCAAGGCCCCGCGTGCGGTATTGATCAACAGGGCCTCGGGCTTCATACGGGCCAGCTCCGAACGGCCAATCAACCCGCGCGATTGTTCCGTGAGCTTCAGGTGCAGGCTGATCACGTCCGAAGTGCCCAAGAGCTCGTCGAAGGGAACGAACTCAACTCCGAGCGACTGAGCTCGCTGGGCTGACGGATGATACGTCCACGCCCGCACGCGCATGCCGATGGCCCTGCCTAGCCGAGCGGTCTCCGCAGCGATCGAACCGGCACCGACCAGCCCGAGCGTCTTGCCTCGGAGAGAAAGGTTGTACTGACTCGTCCAGCGGCCGCACTTCAGCTCATTGGTTTGAAACCACGTCCGCCGGGCCGTCGCCAGCATGAGCGCCAATGCATGCTCCGCGACAATCGGTGCCGTGCGTCCGGGAAGATTGCATACGACGATCCCCAACTCATGGGCGGTTTCCAGGTCGACGGCGTCGGTGCCGATGCCACAGACCGAGATCATGCGTAGCCGGGGCAACTGCCGCAACACTTCCCGAGGCCAGTGGACTGCCCCCCGGGAATTCAGCAAACAAATGGCGTCCCGGGCCCGGAGCACCCGTTCCTCAACCGTCTTGGGCCGGTCGGTGTACAAGACAACTTCGCCATAGGCACGAAGGCGGTCCAGATGTGGCGAGCCCTGAATCTGTGGCGGGTCATCGCCTGGAATAACGGTTACAAAGGGGGATGCAGGCATCTGAGTATTCTATTGCCGGCTTGGCTAACCATCCTGCCGTCAGCGGTGCACGTGGGAGTCTCGAGGAAGGTACATTTCGAATTACCGGCCCCCCTTTCCTGGCCCAGAAATTCTCTGCGGGTCCCGTACCGGAAGACCACTTTACACGCTCCAATCTTAGCAATGAACACGGAACGCGATCCACAGGATTCTTCGGGTTCCGCGGTGCGTTTGTGGACCTGGGACGTGTAAGGATCCGGGCACGTGGCGCTCCTGTGTCGCCAACTTTATGGGTATGCGGTGCAGATACAAGGGGCCGAGTCATCTGGCGGACATTCCATTACGATGAGGCACCCGTCCGATCCGCTACATCGACCAGGGCCTGTCCGACCTACGGTGGACTTCATCAAGATGAACGATAAGGTTATGGATGTCATCGGACCGTGTCTCAGCGGCGTTTCGGAGTTGAACTCTGTGGAAAGGAATTTCGTTTCCCGAACCGAATGCTGTGCAGGTCCGGTTTTATAGGCGGAAGGAGAAGAGTGCGGATCAATCGACCAGGGACTGCCTTGCTCTTTCAGACGATTTGGAATACGTGCTCCAGCATGCGAAGGCCATCCCGGAATTGTCGCACTACTGGAAACGTACGCTCCTTCCCGCGACAGGAGATCCCTCTTATGGATCGCTCATACCGTCCTTTCCCCCGCGCCCTGTTCACGCTCTTCGTGCTTGTCCTGGCACACGGGCCAGGTCGGGCCGATGACTATCCGACCTGCGAGCTGAAGACCGAGGGCCTGAAAGGAGTCGTCTATCTTCCGGACCCCGTAAAGGGCTTTTACCGGGGTAGCCGCTTTGACTGGTCAGGCGTTCTGGGCCATGTCGACTTTGGCGGTCACAACTTGTTCACCCGCTGGCTGGGCGGAGTCCATAATCCGACCAACTTTGAAGCGATTCTCGGCCCGGTCGAAGAGTTCGGCACAGCCCAGGCGCTGGGCTACGATGAGGCCAAGGTTGGTGCAACCTTCCTCAAGATCGGCGTCGGCGAGTTGCAGAAACCACCGGAGAAAAGCTATGGAAACCTCCGCAATTATAAGGTCGTCCATCCCGGCGCCTGGATCATTGACCGTGCCGGGCCGGGCCAGGTCCGTTTCACGCAGGAGATCCGGACAGCAAACGGGTACGGCTACTGGTATGAAAAGACGATCGCTGCTGAGTCCGTGAAGCAGGCACAGGGCCAGCAGCCGTCGGCTCGATTGACGATCGCCCATCGGCTGAAGAACACCGGCGTCAAGCCCCTGGTCACGGATGTCTACAATCACAATTTTTTCAACATCGACAAGGATCCTGTTGGGCCGCACTACGAGTTGCAGTTTCCCTTCCTGGTCGCCGCGGCCGGGCCGCGGGAACGATTCAACGAGGTCATCGAACTATCCGGGAAAGAGTTACGGCTGCGCAAGGCGATCGACACGGGTTCCGTGTTCTCCGCGCTGACGGGCTTCGACCGAACGACCAAGGCAGGGTTTACGCTCCGGCACGTGCCCTCGGGAATTCGCGTGACGGTGGTGGGTACGGAGCCTCTGAGCAAGTTCAATCTGTGGGGCGTAAGTTCGACGCTTTGCCCCGAGCCCTTTCACGCGCTGAATCTGCAACCCGGAGATGAAAAAGCCTGGACGTGGGAGTATCGCTTGGAAAAGGAGAGATAGGCCGCTCCGTCGAACCAATTGCGAGAAGGCGCCAGCCATTGGGGAAACGAGATCCGGACATTGATCGGATCACCGCCAGGAAAAAGATTACCGTCCCCTAGCTCAGGGATGCATCATCTGTCATGCCCGGGGCCCTCAACGCGATGGTGCTCGCCGGACAGTTCTCCGGACGCCACGGAAGTGATTGCAGAGCTACGAGCAGCGCGCGTGAGCCAAGTACTTTTGTTTGACGTTTCTTGGCTTCGCCTTGCTCCGGCTCCCGTCGGAGATTTCGGCGGACTGGGTACGGTTCCCGGGGGAAGTTTTTTTCGCCACTCTTCGCATGCTTTCACCCGACCTTCGACGTTTGCCGGGTCGTAACGAATGTCTCGAGCCAGCTGGGGGGCCAGCCGCGTCAGGTGCCAGCAAGCCAGCTCTCGAATGGCCAGTTTGTCATGCCCCAGCTGTGCGATTAGCGTTTCATATGTCTTTGGATCCGCACGCTCCGCGACCGAGAAGCTATGCAGCAGGCGGCGGATGATCGCGGCATTGTCCTTGGAATAGCCCTTGTTCTCGACCAGCGTTCGGTAAAGCTCCCGGTCAAAATCGGCGCTGCGGGAGATCCAGACTTGCAGCGCATGGATGGCTGCCCAGCGGACCTGATAATACTGTCGATCTTCCAGGGCGTCGACCAGGTGCGCGACGGCATCCAGCGCACCCAAGCAGAGGGCCCCGAGGCTTCGGTTTGCGGGGTGAATCGATTCGCGAACCTGGGTTAATACGCCATCGAGAGCGGCATCGGTCTGGCCTAAGCCGGCGCTCAGTTCCTTGAGTGCCCACAGCATTTCGTTAAGCTGTTCGGCCGTCTTCGGATCCGCTTTAGGATCGATGCGGTTCGTCCACCATGCAGGAAGCTGGGATAGGCGGCGCGGCTGATCCGAGGCA
>Ga0209060_10003258_pt1 | contig 13784 bp, 11 predicted proteins | sample Coa_R1_8_FD_187155 | JGI IMG/M metagenome (GOLD analysis project Ga0209060, IMG submission 187155) | Surface soil microbial communities from Centralia Pennsylvania, which are recovering from an underground coalmine fire - Coalmine... | ecosystem: Environmental > Terrestrial > Soil >...
CGGCCGATGCGGGGTCGAACTGGACACCGGCTTCGCTAGGATGGGAGGGCGGCTCTTCCGATTGGCGTGGCCCACCATCGTCGCAGCCAAGCAGTACGAACACCGGTATGAGGAGCCAGACTCCAACGCTGCTCTTCCTTGAAGGATGGTGCACGATGGACTCCCTTCGCGCAAATTCTGGACCAGGAAAAGAGGCTCGCTCCGGCCGGCGACTGCGAGTAAGATGAACTTCCCGAGGTATCATCTCTCCCTGGAGGACCGAGCACACATGTCCACGACAACCGGCAAAGGCTACCTTGTCCGTCGCCTCGCGGAGGCCCCTACCGTCCGCAGTGAGTGTGGCCAGAGCACGCGGCCCCTCACCTTCCCGGACACCACGGCTTGCAGTCTGCACGTGACCTTCATCACGGATTCCGTGAAGCATTACCACCGCGCGTGCACCGAGGTGTACTACATCTTGCAAGGACGTGGCAAGATGGAATTGAATGACGAAGTGGTGGACGTCGAGCCCGGCTCAGTCATCTACATCGAACCGAACACGGCCCATCGGCTTTGGAGCGAGGAGGGGGTGCAGACGATCGTTTTCGGTGTCCCGGGGTATCGGCAAAATGATGAGTTTTACGTCAAAGATGGTTTGAAAGGATAATCGGAGTGAGAGCGGATTTGAGGAAAGAAAAAATCCCGCCGTCGACTTTGGCTTCGCCCAGGCACCAAGAGCCTTCGGCGGGAAAAGTCCCGCTACTCGCCGGCGTCGCCCAACCACCGATGAGTTGTGCAGCGGGATAATTTGATTGTAACGGGGCACATACTGTTTGCAAGCAAAAAGTTCCGAAATCCCCGATTTTACCATCGCCAGCGACCTAGTTTGTCTTGATTTCAACTCCCCAGCGTGTACGATGGGGGGTACATTCGGAGTCGACCTAGCAAATTCTGTCCATCTCGCAAGGCTATGGGGACTTCAACCAAGAAACTGTTCGGCATCCTCAACCTGTTCCGTCGCCGCGCCGAGCTGCCCTTGCCGGCGCCAGCCGATACCCTGGTGGCCAGCGCCAGTACGCTCACCTTCACGGAACGGCGGCAGGCACCGCGCCGCTGGGGCGACCCGGTTCAGGTTTTGATCTGGGATGAATACACGGCCGGGGAGCCAACGCGCGGCTGGATCATGAACCGCTCTACCGGAGGGCTTGGGTTGTCGGCAGCACGGCCGTCCCTGGAAGGTGCTCTCCTAAATGTGCGCGTTGCGATCGCACCCGATACGGTTCCTTGGACACGGGTGCAGGTCAAGGGCTGCAATCCCTCCACGGGCCGCTGGATTCTCAGTTGCCAATTCTTCGAGACGCCGTCTCGAGAAGTGCTGCTGATGTTCCGCTAATCTCCGTCTGCGGCCAACACCTCCCGACCACGACATCGGGCTTTCCAAGAGGAACGCCATGCGGCTCATCGTTTGGATCCTGCGTGCCATTTTGCTCGCCGGAAGTCTCGGCGCGTTCGAAATGGCTGCGGCAGAGGATTCAACCTCCACGGCTCAGTCTGCAACCGTCGCTGCCGCTGCCATGCCCGCCGACTACGTGGAAGTCCCTCCACCGACCGAAACGGCCTTGCGCTATTACCACAGTGGTAACCTATTGTGGGCGATCAACACGGCTTGGGGGATTGGGATCCCGTGCCTGCTCTTGTTCACCGGCCTTTCTGCTCGGATGCGGAGCTGGGCACAGCAGCTTGGGAGGAACTGGTTCTTCACGATCGCACTCTACTTTGTCATCCTGTGGCTTCTGCTATTTGTCATCAATTGGCCACTCAATTATTTTGAGGGCTTTGTCCGCCCTCATGAGTATGGCCTGTCCAATCAAAGCTTCGGCAAATGGCTGGGTGATTCGCTCAAGATTTTGTTGGTCGGCTTGGTGGCCGGCTCCCTTTTCCTTTGGGTTCCCTATTTTTTGCTGGCCAAGAGTCCGCGCCGGTGGTGGTTGTACACGGGCCTTCTGACGGTGCCGTTTCTGTTTTTCGTGTTGTTCATCACCCCGATCTGGATTGAGCCGCTCTTCAACCAATTCGGGCCGATGAAGGATAAGGCGCTGGAAGCCAGGATCCTGGCCCTTGCAGAGCGGGCCGGCATCGACGGCAGCCGGGTGTTTGAGGTCGATAAAAGCGTGGATACCAACGCGGTCAACGCCTATGTCAACGGGTTCTTGGGTACCAAGCGTATTGTGCTCTGGGATACGCTCCTGCAGAAACTGACGGACCGAGAAATCCTCTTCATCATGGGGCATGAAATGGGGCACTTCGTGCTGCACCACCTGTTGCAGGGGGTCCTGTTCACGAGCCTCCTCGTTCTCGTGACGTTGTTCGCGGTGCACGCCTGCGCCGGCCCGTTGATCCGTCGTTACCGGCTGCGCTGGGGGGTTGATCAGCTTGCCGATGTCGCATCGCTGCCGCTGATTTTCCTGCTGATCAACGTCTTCATGCTCGTCGTACTCCCCGTAGGATTGGCGTTCAGCCGCCATATCGAGCATGAGGCCGACCGCTTCGGCCTGGAAATCACCCAGGACAACCATGCGGCGGCGCTCAGCTTCGTACGGTTGCAGGCCGAGAACCTCGGGGTTCCGCGGCCGGGATTTCTGTATTGCCTATGGCGTTGTTCGCATCCCAGCCTGGGTGAGCGCGTCGATTTCTGTAACGCGTACCGACCTTGGGAAAAGGGAGAACCGCTGAAATATGGCTCCCTATTCCGAGAGCCTCGGTGACGACCACGTCTGCTTTCTCGTGATTTCCCGCTTGCCGAGTGGCCGACTTCGGCTATTCTTTGAACAACGGTTCTCTACTATCCAGCAATTCAACGACTGGTAGCACAATTATTTAGGGGCGCACATGATCGTCGGCGTTCCGAAAGAGGTGGTTCCAGGCGAACGGCGTGTCGCGCTGGTTCCGGAACTGGTGAGCAAGCTTATCAAGGCGGGTCTCGACGTTGCCGTGCAACCTGGTGCCGGTACGGCGGCAGGGTTTCTGGACGCGGCCTATCAAGAGCAGGGCGCACGCCTGGAGGCGGACATCTTTCCTGCCGCGGACATCCTGCTCAAAGTGCAGCCGCCGACTGCCGAGGAGATTGTCCGTATCAAGGAGGGGGCGACTCTCATTGGCCTGGCCCAGCCGTACACGAATGCCGCGGGCCTGCTAGCCCTGGCCACGCGCAAAGTGACGGTGTTCGCGATGGAACTGATGCCGCGGATCACGCGCGCGCAGCCGATGGACGTGCTCAGCGCCATGAGCACCGTGGTGGGTTACAAGGCCGTACTGTTGGCAGCGAGCCGGTTGCCGAAGTTTTTCCCGTTGCTGATGACGGCAGCCGGGACGCTGACCCCAGCCCGCGTCTTCGTTGTGGGCGCCGGCGTCGCCGGGCTCCAGGCCATCGGCACGGCGAAGCGGTTGGGGGCCGTTGTGGAAGCCTACGATACACGCCCCGTGGTGAAGGAACAGGTGGAAAGTCTGGGTGCCAAGTTTGTGGAGCTCGGTTTGGAGACGAAGGACGCCCAGGAAAAGACCGGCTACGCCAAGGCACAGTCGGAGGAGTTCTACGAGCAGCAGCGGCGGATGATGCTGAAATATGTGGCGGCGGCGGATGTCGTCATCCCGACGGCCCTCGTTCCGGGCAAACGGGCGCCGGTCCTCATCACGGAAGAAATGGTTAAAGGAATGCGCCCCGGCTCCGTCATCGTCGATTTGGCGGCTGAGCAAGGAGGGAACTGCGCACTTACCGAGCCCGGTCAGGAGGTCGTGAAGCACGGCATCGTGCTTCTGGGCCCCCTCAATCTCCCGAGCACGGTGCCGTTCCACGCCAGCCAGATGTACGCTCGGACCGTCACCAATTATCTCTTGCATCTGGTCAAGGAGGGGAAGGTGCAACTGGACCTGAACGATGAGCTGACTCGTGGCCCCCTGGCGACGCATCAAGGGGAAATTCTCCACGAAGCGGTGAAGGCCAGCCTGTCTGCGGCAAACAAGCCTTCTTGATGCGGTGGGGAAGGCAAGCGTTTCGAGCATTTTCGCAAGGCGTTTTTTCATGGGCCTGGTCCACGTTGCGAGCCTTTGCTGGGCGTAACAGCTTTGGAATCGGTTGGTATTGTGGCGGAGCCAGCGACGCAGCGGCTGCCAGCTATTCCTCTGGAATCAGCAAAAACGATGGAGGTTTAACCTCCTCAACCAGGAGTCCCCTGCGATGACACCGACCCCCGAAGAAGTCGGGCTCTACATTTTCATCTTGGCCGGCTTTCTCGGCTATCATGTCATCTCTCGTGTGCCGCCTTTGCTGCACACGCCGCTCATGTCGGCGACCAACGCGATCTCCGGCATTTCGCTGATCGGATCCCTGGTTGTTGCCGGGGCCGGGTACAGCCCTTTGAGCACATTCCTGGGATTTGTAGCCGTGACGTGCTCCACGACCAACGTGGTCGGCGGCTTCCTGATCACCGACCGCATGCTCAAGATGTTCAAGAAGGAACAGGATCGCACTCTCGAGCGCTCCCCGTTCCGCTTGAATCGGACGAGGCTGCTGATGGGACTGCTCGCCTGCCTCGGCCTGCTGGCGATCATCGTGCAGTGGAAGGAAATCCGCCGCGTGGATCCCAACGATATCCTGCGCTACCTCTACATCGTGTCGGCCGTCCTGTTCATCCTGGGACTGAAGGGGCTGAGCTCCCCCAAGTATGCCCGCAGAGGGATGTTCCTGGCTGAGTTCGGCATGTTGGTGGCCATCGTCGGCACGCTGTTTCACGATGATATCCACGGATGGGGCTACGTGTGGATCGCCATCGGAATGACGCTCGGCTCTGTCGTCGGGGCCATCATGGGTTTGCAAATCCCGATGACTGCGGTGCCCCAGCGGACCGCCCTGTCGCATTCCCTGGGGGCCCTGGCGGCTACCCTGATCGGGATTGCTCACTATGTCCTCCACCGCGAACATCTTGGCGGCGTCGAGATGACCCCGCTCGGCTTCGAAGTGGTGATCGGCGGCCTGACGTTTACCGGCAGTCTCATGGCCGCCGCCAAGCTGCAGGGACTCCTTCCCGGCGCACCCATGACCTACAAAGGGCAGAACGCATCCAATTTTGTCCTCTTGGCCGTCATGGTCGGAAGCCTTCTCTATTTGATCGTCGACCCTTCCGCCGGTCTGCTCTTCTTCATCATGGTTCTCCTGGCGTTACTTTTCGGATTTCTTCTCGTGATTCCGATCGGGGCCGCGGACATGCCGGTGGTCATTGCGTTGCTCAACTCCTACGCCGGCCTGGCGGACGCGGCCATGGGGTTCGTGCTGATGAACAAGATCCAGATCATCACCGGGTCGCTCGACGGCACTTCAGGCTTCCTGCTTTCTCTGCTCATGTGCCGGGCCATGAACCGGTCGGCGATGAACGTGTTGTTCGGTGCGTTCGGCAAGATTGAACAGGACGTCGAAGGGCCGGCGGCCGAGGCCAAAGGGACGGTACGCAAGATTGACCCCGATGAGCTGGCCGTGCTGTTCGAGGGTGCCCAATCGGTCATCATCGTTCCGGGATACGGGATGGCGGTGGCCCAGGCTCAGTACGCGGTCAGCGACCTGGCGAAAATGCTGATGAAACGCGGCGTCGATATCAAATATGCCATCCACCCCGTGGCCGGCCGAATGCCCGGCCATATGAATGTGCTCCTTGCCGAGGCGAACGTCCCCTACGATCATCTTTACGAAATGGAACAGATCAATCCCTACTTTGCCGAGGCCGACATCGCCCTGGTGGTCGGCGCCAACGACGTGACCAATCCGGCGGCCCGGAACAACAAAAGCAGCCCGCTTTACGGCATGCCGATCCTGGAAGTGGACCGGGCCAAGTCGATTATCGTTTTGAAGCGGAGCATGCGCCCTGGTTTCGCCGGCGTGGACAATGACCTCTACTACAACCCGAAGTGCATGATGCTGTTCGGCGATGCCAAGGAAAGCCTGAATAAACTGTTCGCCGCGTTGAAGTCGTAATTCCTCAGACCCGGCCGTAGATATACTCGTGCAGCACATGGATGGTGTGCTCATGGTCCTGCGCTGCCTGGGCGTTCAGGTCGCCGATCGAGATCAGGCCACACAGACGCTCCGCATCGTCTACGACGGGCAGGTGCCGGATGCGCCGATTTTTCAAGACCCCACGTGCTTCTTCGAGCGACGTGTGCGGTTTGCAGCAAATGACCTCGGTCGTCATCACATCCAGGACGGGCGTGACTCCGGGGTCGCGGCGCATCACCACGATTCGGTGGAGGATGTCGCGCTCGGTGATGATGCCGATAAGCTGGCCTCCGCTCATGACCAAGAGGCTGCCGATTTTGTGCTCGTTCATCAGGATCGCGGCGTCGAGCACGGTAACCTCGGGACCGATCGAGAGCACATGCGAACCCTTGACTCGGAGAATCTCTTGAACCGTCGCCATGGCACGCTCCCTTCCCAGCTGAAGGTATTGCAAGCAAGAAATGGCTGCAAAAGACCGAAAAATCGCCGAACGGCTGCCTGTCGCCCTCTGTTAGAGTGTAATGCCCGGTACAGAGCGGACGCAAGCGTTTTTTACGGAATTCTTGGTACTGTGGGGCTGACGGCCCCCGTAGCACGGGAACGGTCCCGCGTAACCTAGGAGCTCATCCATGAACCACGAACACAGCCTACGCGAACATATCCTGTACCTTTTGGGTGGCGGTGGCGCCCACCTCGACTTTGACGCAGCCGTCGCCGATCTGCCGGCCGAGCTGCGCGGCAGCCGTGCAGCCGGCGAGCCGCACACGCCGTGGCGATTGGTCGAGCACATGCGGATCGCTCAATGGGACATCTTAGAATTCAGTCGGAACCCGAAGCACGTCTCGCCGCCGTTTCCGGACGGCTACTGGCCGAAAGGCGACGGGCCGCCCGATGCGGGTGCCTGGGACAGGAGTCTCGCTGCCTTCCGCGCGGACCTGCAAGCGATGAAAGATTTGGTGGCCAACCCTGCAACCGATCTGTTCGCCCGGATCTCGCACGGGGATGGCCAAACCATCCTTCGTGAGGCCCTGCTCGTCGCCGACCATAACGCCTACCACCTGGGCCAGCTCGTCCTGCTGCGGCGAGTTCTCGGTGCCTGGCCGGGGTCGTAGACGCTGCCCGGCGCGCCGGTCAGTATGCCTTGGCAAAGACGACGCGGCCCTGGGAAGGGTTCCCGGTGACGATGCACTTGCCCTGTTCCTTGTCGCGCTGAAACGGGATGCAACGGATCGTTGCCTTGGTCTCGGCGGCAATGCGCTCTTCGGTCTCGCGCGTGCCGTCCCAGTGGGCCCACAAAAAGCCGCCCGGCTCGTCGATTTTCTTCTTGAACTCCTCGTAGGAATTCACGGGATAGCTATGGGCATCGCGAAATTTCTTGGCCCGTTCGAAAAGCTCGGCCTGCATCGTCCGCAGGATCTCGATGATGCGATTGGAGGCACCGGCCAGCGGCACACCGAATTCCTTGGCTTCCTTGCCCGGCAAATCACGCCGTTTCAGGACGCAGGCGTTGTTGGCCAAATCCTTGGGCCCCAGCTCCACTTGCACCGGCACACCGCGCAGCTCCCACTCGTTGAATTTGTAGCCCGGCTGGTACTGCTCGCGGTCATCGACCTTGACGGTGATCGGGTCGTAATTGAGCCAATCCGTCGGCGGCAACTTTCGCAGATCGTCGGCCAGCCGGTTGGCCGCCGCCAGGACCGCTGCGCGCTCTTCGGGCTTGCGGAAGATGGGTACGATGGCCACATGGATGGGGGCCAACCGCGGCGGCAGCACGAGTCCTTGATCATCGCTGTGCATCATGACCAGGGCGCCGATCAGCCGCGTGGACACGCCCCAGCTGGTCGCCCAGGCATACTCCAGCTGGCCGGCCTGATTTTGGAACTTGACATCAAACGCCTTCGCAAAATTTTGGCCCAGGAAGTGACTGGTGCCCGCCTGTAGCGCGCGGCGGTCTTGCATCATTGCTTCGATGCAGAGCGTGTAGACGGCCCCAGGGAACTTCTGTCCTTCGCTCTTGGGACCGGTCAGCACCGGCATGGCCATCCACTCCTCCGCAAAGACTCGGTAAACGTCCATCAAAATGCGATGGGCCTCTTCCTCGGCTTCCTGCTGGGTTGCGTGGGCCGTGTGGCCTTCTTGCCAGAGGAATTCGGCGGTGCGCAGAAATAGCCGGGTGCGCATTTCCCAGCGCACCACGTTGGCCCACTGGTTGATCAACAGAGGCAGATCGCGGTAGCTTTGAATCCACGTCTTGTACGTGTTCCAGATGATCGTTTCCGACGTCGGGCGGATGATCAGCTCTTCTTCGAGCTTGGCCTCGGGATCGACCTGGATGCCTTGGCCGGGCGCCGCCTTGAGCCGGTAGTGGGTGACGACGGCACACTCCTTGGCGAAGCCAGCCGCCATTTCTTCCTCACGGGCCAGGAAGGATTTGGGGATGAACAGCGGAAAATAAGCGTTGACGTGGCCGGTGTTCTTGAACATCCGGTCGAGAGCGCGTTGCATCTTCTCCCAGATGGCATAGCCGTGGGGTTTGATGACCATGCAGCCACGCACGTCGGAGTTCTCCGCCAAGCCGGCGCGCTGCACGATATCGAGGTACCACTGGGAATAATCGTCCGCTCGTTTGGTGATCTTTTCGGCCATGCGCGACCCTTTATCGGTAAACCAGGAAGTATCCCGGATTATAGGATTTGGGGGATCGGAGGGGGAGAGCGGACTTTGGAAAAGGAGGAACTGCTTCTCGTTTTGCGAACGTTCTCCGCGAAACGACAAGCCAGTATTTTGCGGTCGCCAATCCCTGGGCGTTGCTCTATGATGATGCTTTATCCCTTTCTCACGCTGGCGAGAAGTCGGACTCAGTCCGCGATCACAGGCTTGGTATGTCCCGCAAGAAGAAGCTGCGTCAGGAGAAAGCTCCCCCCCGCGTGACTATCCCGACCGATCATGCCTTGCCTTGGCTGTTCGCCGGGACATTGTTCCTCAGCGCCACCCTGTTGTTTTGGGTCGAGCCGATGATGGCCAAGATGATCCTCCCGCTCTTGGGCGGCTCCCCTTCCGTGTGGAATACCTGCATCGTCTTTTTTCAGGCCGTTCTGCTGGCCGGCTATGCCTATGCACATGCCAGTGCTGCCTGGTTGAGCTTGCGCCACCAGCTCTTGCTCCACATGGCCCTGGTGGTGGTCCCCGTCATTGCGTTGCCGCTCGGCGTGACCGAAGACTGGATCCCTCCGACGGATGAGAGCCCGGTCGTTTGGCTGCTGTTGCTCCTGTCGGTATCGGTCGGGCTCCCCTTTTTCATCCTCTCGGCCACCACGCCGCTCCTGCAACGATGGTTCGCGAGCACCGGCCATCCCACTGCCAAAGACCCGTACTTCCTGTATGCGGCCAGCAATCTGGGCAGCATGTTGGCGTTGCTCGGCTATCCGACGATCATTGAGCCGCTTCTTCCGGTGAAGAAAGAGCATTGGCTCTCGCAGTGCTGGCTGTGGACGCTGGGCTATGGATTGCTGAGCGTACTCATCTTCCGCTGTGCCTGGGTCGTAGGCAAACCGCTCAACCGCGAGGACCAGCCGGAGCACAACCATGCCCTGCCCGATGAGGGGGAGAGCTCAACCTTTGAATCTGCGCCCCGTCCAGGCATCCTGACTCGATTCCGCTGGGTGGCCTTGGCGTTCGTGCCGTCCACCTTGATGCTGGGCGTCACCACTTACATCACGCTGGACGTTGCTGCCATCCCGCTGCTTTGGGTGATTCCCCTGGCCCTGTATCTGCTGAGCTTCATCCTGGTCTTCGCCCGTTGGCCGCGCTGGTTGCATCATGCGCTGATCCTCCTTCAGGCGCCCTTGCTTTTGCTTCTGGTGTTCCAGATGCAGAGCGAGATGAGTCCACGCATTGGAATGTTGGTCTTTTTCCATCTGTTGGTGTTATTTGTGGTCGCCCTGGTTTGCCATGGCGAATTGGCCCTGAGCCGGCCTGCACCCCGGTACCTGACCGAATTCTACTTGTGGCTATCGGTTGGCGGAGCCCTGGGCGGCCTGTTCAACGCTCTGCTGGCGCCGGCGATCTTTTTCGGCGTTGCCGAATATGAGCTCGGTCTGGTGCTTGCCTGCCTGGTCTTGCCGATTCCATACGCCAGCCATCGGTTCTGGTTCACGCGCTGGCTGCCGGCGAAACTGACGAAGCCAGTCAGCATCCTGGGCGAGGTCGTCTTGGCTTTTGTGGTGGGCTTCCTCACCTACAAGCTGTTCCAGTTTTTCATCATCAAAGACGTCGAATTCGCCTGGATGCAGCGATTCCGCGATGAACTGCGTGATAACTATTTTGTCACCCTCGGCAAACCGTTCGGGCTGCTTCCCCCCGAGGTGGGTGTGATTTTTGTCTTTGGGCTTCCGTTGCTTTTCTGCTATAGCCTGGCAGCCCGGCCGCTTTCCTTCCTTCTGGCGTCGGCACACGCGCTCGGCATCTCCGTCGGCAGGCTCCTTCCCGCCCGGGAACCGTTGCTGCATTATCTGTATGTGCGGCGGCCGCTGTTGCTTGGCCTGGGCATTGGCACGATCATGCTCAACGGACTGTTTTGGCAGCACGTTAGCCGGCGTGAGCCGGTCCTGGCCCAAGAGCGGAATTTCTACGGCGTGCTGAAAGTTACCCTCGGACAGGAAAGCGGCCAATCGCTCTTGAAGCTGACCAACGGCACGACCTTGCACGGCGTGCAGCTTTATCACCGGGACCCGAAAACCGAGGTCATTACCCTGGATCGAGAACCGCTCAGCTATTACGACCGCTCAGGGCCAATCGGACAGGTTTTTGCGGAATTTAGCGGACCGAAAGCCAAGAAAAACGTTGCCGTTATCGGCCTGGGGACGGGGACCTTGGCCAGTTATGGAGAACAAGGCCAATCGTTCATGTTCTTCGATATCGATAACGACGTGGTAAAAATTGCCACGAGTATCTTCACATTCTTGAAGGATTGCCGGGCGGAGTGGCGGGTGATTCCGGGCGACGCCCGCCTGCGGATCAAGCTGGCCGAGGAGCATGAGTTCCAGTTGATCATCGTCGATGCGTTCAATTCCGATGCCATTCCGATTCACCTGCTGACACGGGAGGCGATCGAACTCTACTTCCAGAAGCTCAGCCAGGACGGGATTCTGGCGCTGCATATCTCCAATCGCTACCTCGACCTGGAACCGGTGTTGGGAAACTTATCTCAGGCACTCGGTCTCGTTGGGCTGTTCCAGTATGATCGGTCGTTCGCCGGGCACGTTGGAAAAAGGGCTTCTCAGTGGGTCCTGCTTGCGCATCGGAAGGAAGATTTCGGCAAACTGGCTGAGGATGCGCGGTGGAAACCGATCCGCAAACGGCCTGAGGTGGGCGTTTGGACCGACGATTACTCAAACCTGCTGAGCGTCTTCAAGTGGAAATGAGAAACCCTGGTGCGGTCTGCAAGCCTCGTTTTTCGATCGTCGATTCGTAAACCAGGCTAAAGGCAAGCGGCCCGGGTCCCCGGACGGCCTACTGCTTCCTATTCCCTCACAGCGGAGATACCCCCTTGGTATTGCTTTTTGCTATCACGCTGTTCCTGAGCGCCACGCTTCTGTTCCTCATCCAGCCGATGATCGCGAAGATGGTCCTACCCTCTCTGGGCGGGACCCCGGCCGTTTGGAATACCTGCATGGTCTTCTTCCAAGCGGGACTGCTAGCCGGGTATGCCTATTCCCATGCGAGCACCGGTTGGCTCACTACCCGCCGGCAGGTATTGGTGCACGTGGTTTTACTCTTTCTTCCGTTTGCGGTTTTTCCCATCAGCGTGGCGCACGGGTGGGGACCGCCGGGCGACGCCAACCCGATTCCCTGGCTGCTGGCCCTGCTGCTGGTGTCGGCCGGCTTGCCGTTCTTCGTGTTGTCGACCAGCGCACCCTTGCTGCAAAATTGGTTTGCTCGAACCAGCCATTCATCGGCGAAGGATCCTTATTTCCTCTATGCCGCCAGCAACCTGGGGAGCATGTTGGCTCTGATCGGCTATCCCGCGATTGTCGAGCCGAATCTCACGCTCAACCCCCATCAATGGCTATCCCAAAGCTGGCTATGGACCGCCGGCTACGGGCTGTTTGTGATGTTCATGTTGGCTTGTGCCTGGGCCGTGTGGCGTTCGCCCGATCCAGAGAAACCGATCGGCAAGGCGGCAGATCGACAGAAAACAGAAGGGCAGGCCAACGAGTCGGTGTCGGCGTGGCAGCGGCTCCGCTGGGTGGCCCTGGCATTTGTCCCGTCGAGCATGATGTTGGGGGCAACGACGCACATTACCCTCGATATTGCCGCCATCCCGTTGCTGTGGGTCATTCCCCTGGCCCTTTACCTTTTGAGTTTCATCCTCGTGTTCGCGAAATGGCCAGCGATCCTGCATCGGATTTTGGTGGTCATTTTGCCGCTGGTGCTTCTTGTCCTGGTGTTCCGAATGCTGTACACGGTCACCAAGTGGCCCATCAGCGCGACCATCGGGTTGCATCTGCTCACCTTGTTCATGGTTGCCCTGGTTTGCCACGGGGAATTGGCCAGGACTAGGCCGTCGCCGCGCTACTTGACCCAGTTTTACTTGCTCATGTCGCTGGGCGGCGTCCTGGGCGGCCTGTTTAACGCATTGGTGGCGCCCTTGATTTTCAATTCAGTCGCGGAATACAACGTCGCGCTGGTGCTGGCGTGCCTGCTGTTGCCGGCCGAGACGGAACCAAAAGTCTGGCTGGCTCGGTTCTTCCCCGACCGGCTCGCCAAGTCCGTGGGGCTGCTGACCGACATCTGCTTGGCCGCGGGTCTCGGCGTGGTCGCTTATGCTCTCTTTCGCTGTTTGCTCACCAGCCCCGACGAGGATAGCTGGCGGGCGGCCCTGCGCGACGGCATCACGCCGGCCATCTACTGGATCAAGGACCACATGCATCTCGATCTGTTCCGGATGGACAAGGCCCTTATCCTGGGGCTGGTGACGCTGTTGTGCTATTCGTTCGTGATGCGGCCGATTCGTTTTGGTTTGGCCGTCGGTGCGTTCATGCTGGCCAACGCCTATTACAATGTGCCGGACCCTGGTCAGTCCCAAGTGCTTTACCAGAAGCGGAGCTTTTTCGGTGTTCTCAAGGTACAGTATTATCCCGGTGAGGAGGCGTATACGCTGACCCACGGCACGACGCTGCACGGCGAGGAAATCCGCAATCCGAACGGCAGATCCGAGCCCTTGACGTATTACCACACGAGCGGACCGATTGGCCAGGTCTTTACGGAATTCAGCGGGCCGCGCGCCAAGCCAAATGTCGCGCTGATCGGTCTGGGGACGGGGACGTTGGCCAGCTATGGTGAGCCCGGTCAGCACTTGACGATTTACGATATCGATCCGGTGGTCCGGGATATCGCCACCAATCCGAATTACTTCACCTACCTGCGGGATTGCCAGGCCGACTGGCAGATTATCCTGGGCGATGCTCGGCTGCGTCTGCAAGAGGCGGAGGATAAGAAATACGGCATCATCGTCGTCGACGCGTTCAGCTCCGACGCCATCCCGATCCACCTCATTACACGCGAGGCGTTGGAGCTGTATTTCCGCAAGCTGAGCGAGGATGGCATTCTGGCGGTCCATATTTCCAATCGCCATCTCGATCTCCAGCCGGTCCTGGGGAATTTGGCACGGGTGTTGGGGCTGGTCGCGCTGCGCGAGTACGATAGCGATGCGGAGCGAAGGCCGGTACCAGGGATCTCGGTGTCCGATTGGGTGATCCTG
>Ga0209060_10003265_pt1 | contig 13769 bp, 4 predicted proteins | sample Coa_R1_8_FD_187155 | JGI IMG/M metagenome (GOLD analysis project Ga0209060, IMG submission 187155) | Surface soil microbial communities from Centralia Pennsylvania, which are recovering from an underground coalmine fire - Coalmine... | ecosystem: Environmental > Terrestrial > Soil > Unclassified...
AGGAACATTCAACTATACTGTTACGACAACGGGCGGTGGATGTACACAGGCTACCGCTACAGGAACAATTACAGTGGGTGGTACTCCAACAGCAATGACTATTTCACCATCTAACCCAACCATTTGTTTTGGTGGCAATACGCTATTAACAGCAACCGGCGGTGGTGGTGTAACATACAGCATACTTGACAGTACTGTGTTTGAAGGAGATGGTAGCGCAAATCGCTTATTATCTAATTCTGCTCCTGTAGATCGTTGGTTAACCAATACTTCAGGTACTCAAACAAGTGGTAATAACTACTGGACGATATCTTTCAATACAGGTTGCGAAATCACAGGCAACCACTCTCTGGAAATATTCAGAGGTACAGGCTCTTATTGCCAATACAATAATGCATCGACTACGAATACCTGGGTGTATCGTTCGTTCTCAAGCACAGGCTACTCAAATCTTCAATTAACCTTCAACTATAAAGCAGGTGGTGAAGGTGGTGGCGCAGGTGCAGGTAATGACTATGGAACTGTTACCTACTCAACTGACGGAACTACATGGGTAGATTTGCCAACGCATTATTCTAACCAAACGACAGCAGCTTCAGCGACAGTCACATTTCCAAGTAATATCCTAGATAATAAAGCAACTGTTTATTATGGCTTCAGGTGGACATCTAACAACAACACCGGAAGTGGCAATGGATTTATCGTGGATGATGTGTACATGAGAGGAACGAATATCACAGGCACAAATATTACATGGTCGCCAACAACAAACCTGACACCGACAACAGGTGCATCCGTTACGGCGAGCCCTGCAACAACTACTACTTACACGGCTACGTCAACAGTAGGGGGTTGTACTTCATCTCAAACGGTGACTGTAAATGTAAATCCACAGATACCAACTGTTCCGGCTCAAACTGCCAGCATTTGCGGCAGTGGCGCATTGAACTTTACGCCAACAGGTGTAACGATGCCAGGCGGTGTTACCTACACATGGAGCACTCCGCTATATAGCAACGTGTCTGGTACAAACACATCAGGCGGAACAAATCAGACCGCAATAACAGATAACCTGACCAATAGCGGAACATCAATTGGAACTGCAACCTACACAGTTGTGCCATCATTTAATGGTACATGCGCAGGTTCTGCATTCACATTGACAGTGACCGTTTACCCGACGATTCCAAATGTTGGTGCGCAAACAGGGCCATCAATATGTACAGGTGCATCATTCTCATTCACGCCTTCAGGTGTGCCAAGTGCTGCTACTTATACATGGGGATTGCCTACTTACAGCAGCCCTTCTGTTTCAGGAGGTTCTACCGGCAGCAATGCAAGTGCTATCACCGGAACACTTACTAATAGCGGCACTGCATCTGGAACGGCTACTTATACAGTAACACCATCGTTCAACGGTAATTGCCAAGGCACGCCGTTCACGGTTACAGTAACTGTTAACCCGACTGTTTCTGCAACAATCAGCTACTCAGGACAGCCGTTCTGTGCGACAGGAACAGCCAATGTTACATTTAGCGGAACAACCGGCGGACAGTACACTGCTCCTGCAGGTTTAGCAATAGATAATACTACCGGACAGATCAACTTAGATAATAGCACTGCGGGCACTTATACGGTAACGTATACAGTAGCAGCTTCAGGTGGATGTTCTCAATACCAGACAACAACATCGGTTCATATCAATCCGTTGCCTGCTCTTGAATCATTCACGTCTTCCGGTAACCAATTCTATTGCACGCCTCCTGTATTCGGTTATGATGTGCAAATAGTTGGCTCAGAAACTGGAGTTACTTATCAATTGTTGCTGAACGGGTCACCTGTTGCAGGAGCAACCATGAGTGGCACCGGAAGCTCACTTGATTTTGGGTTCCAGATACCAACGGGAACTTATACAGTGCTTGGTACAAACAATACGACCGGATGTAACAGGATTGTAACATCACAGGCTTTGATATTGACAGTAAGACAACGCCCTAATGATTATAATATAACAGTAAACGGAGTTTCAGGCGTAACCACTGCTACGGTGTGCGCAGGAAGCCTGGGCACAAACACCAACAGCCTGATAATTGGTCTTGACCAGACAGATAATGGTGTGGTTTATGGTTTATATCTGAACAACTCACCTGTGGGCAGCCCACAAACAGGAAATGGTGGCCCATTGAGTTTCCCTGCTTCTACAGGTGCAGGAACTTATAAGATCTATGCAAACAGTGTTTGCGGTGCAGAGCTGATGAATGGAACAGTTTCAGTTACATCAGTTGCATTGCCTGGGGCACCAAGCCTTAGCGTAACGCAGCCGACATGTGCAATTGCTACTGCAACAATCACGGTAACATCACCTATCAATGGTATGAAGTACAGCCTCGACGGTGGTACTCCGGGAACGGCCACTACTTTCACTGTTGCTGCTAACACAACACATACTGTTTCAGCGTTCAATGGAACATGTTACGGTGCGGAAACTACAGTTAGCATCGATCCGCAGCCTGTAACGCCTACAGCTCCGATGGTTAGTGTGACTCAGCCGACTTGTGCTGTGCCTTCAGCTACCATTACTGTTACAGCTACAATAGGGTATACTTATAGCATTGACAATGGAGTCACATTCCAAAGCTCAAATGTGTTCAGTGGAATAACAGTTGGTGGTAATTATAATGTGGTTGTTTACAACGGTAGCTGTAACAGCTCTGCAACGCAGGTATCTGTCACGGCGCCTTCAACTGTGCCTTCAGCGCCAACCAGCCTGAATTTAGTTGGTGGCCCTGCAAGCATCTCAGGCACGTTCACAGCGCCTTCGCCTGCACCGACCAATTATCTGGTGATAAGAACAGAGACTGCAACAGCACCTTCAGTGCCTGTTACAGGAACAACTTACACCGTAGGTACCAATATGCTTGGCGGATACATTGCAGCGATCACGACTACACCGTCATTCACTGATAATACAGCTGTGCCGGGCCTCACTTACTGGTATTGGATATATGCTTACAACGCACAAACATGCGTTCTTTACTCAGCAACCAATTTATCAGGAAGTGCGGTGGCTAACACATGCTCAGGCACAAGCACATTGTATTGGGCAGGTGTAGGTAGTTCTATACCTGGTGCGAATACTAACGTGAGCACATACACACAATTCAATAATGCGATTAACTGGTCAACATCTGCGGTGAATTATGTTGCTGCAACTGCACCAAACACTTGTAATGATCTTATCATGAACTTGTCAACAAGTACAGATCAGACCATTCCCTTGAGTGCGGGAACAACAGTAAATTCTCTCACAATAAACTCAGCAGGAACTGCTAAGAATATCGTGGATGCAGGTTCGTTCACCTTCACGATCAGCAATAATGTTTCAATTTCAGCAGGTGCTTCTGCTAACAGCAAAGTGTACCTGACAACTGAAGGCGGCAGATTGCGCATATTTGGTGCAACCACAATCGGTGCACCGGGCGATGCAGGATATTCTTATATAGGTAACAATGATGGAACAACCACAGGGGGCGCTATTACATTCAGAGGCAATGTGACCTTTAATTCAAATAGCGCAGTGGTAAATTCTGCTATGGTTGGCGTAACATTCGACGCGAATGGCGCAGAAACATTGACAAATAATACGAATAAAGCAGACGCGAATGTTGGACCAAATGCTGTCATATTCAGAAGCGTGAGGGTAGGTAATGTAAATAACACAGCATTGACACTTGCTGGAACCAACGGAAACTATAACTATGTGAACGGTGGCAACCTTACGGTGAACCCAAGTTCTTCATTGACTATCCCTGCAGGTTATTCACTGAACCAGTCAACTTCGGGTATAGGAACATTGTCTCTGGGTGCAGCTTCTGTAATGAATGTAGGGGATGGTACTAACGGAGCATCAAATGCAGTGGCAGGAAGCAACTTCCCTGGCGGCTTTAGCACCTATACTTTAGATGCAGCAAGCACAGTAGTATATAACTCTTCAAATGGAGTTGGTCAGACTGTTTATGCACCGGTTACTTACGGAAACCTGATATTGACCAATGCAACAGGTTCAGGATCCAGCATCAAATCCCTGTCTTCAAGTATCACAGGCATTGCAGGAGATCTGACTGTGAACAGCTATGCGACATTTGATCTGGGCACATTCACTGCAAACAGAACAGCAAACGGTGGCACGATGACTGTTGCAGCCAACAGCCAGCTAAGGATTGGTGGAACAGCGGGAGGTGCGAGTGCAAACAATAACTTCCCTGCCAGCTTTGCGACCTATGCTTTGGATTGCTCAAGCACAACCGAATACTATGGGCCAACACAGACCATTTTTGCAACACCTACTTATGGAAACCTGACTGTTTCTTCAGTAGGAATAAAATCAGCAGGTGGCAACCTGACTATTTGCTCAAATGTTCTGGTGAACCCGTCTGCAATCTTTGACGGAGTTACGTTCTCACATAGTGTTGGTGGCAACTGGATCAATAACGGAACATTTACAGCAAACACAAGCACTGTCGCATTCACTAGCAGCTCATCTGTGCAGACCATTGGTGGTTCAACAGCAACCACATTTGGTGGCCTGACCATTGCGAATACAGGAGGCGGCGTGACATTGATTGATGCTTCGCATCCTAATATCAGCAAAACAGTGAATGGCGTGTTGACACTGACCAATGGCATGCTGACAACAGACAATACTGATCTGCTGATCATGGCTGATGGGTCTTCTTCAAGCCTCGGCGCTCCGGATGTTACAACCAATTATTATAACGGCACATCCTTCGTGAACGGGCCAATGCAAAAGATAGGTAAAACAGCTTTCACATTCCCTGTTGGTAAAGCAGGTGTGGGGCTCGGCCTGGTGCCAATTGGAATTGGGGATCTGCAGGGCGTTAACCCAGCTTCACAAACATTCACAGCCGAATACATTCATCAAAGTGCTTATAGCCTTGGGCCGATTAATAAAGAGGGTTTACCGGCTATTAAGAACTTAAGCGGCTGCGACTATTGGAGATTGGATCTTGGGGCTTCAGGTTATCCCTCAAATATAAACAGTAAATTACCAACTGGCACAACAGTTGACCTCACTTTATATTGGAACCCTCACAATGGTGCAGGTTGCACAGGCCAATATGTTACTGATCCTTCTACACTGGCTATCGCACACCTCGATTTCGGCGGAGCCAGCACTAACCCTGCATACGCTGGCTTATGGTACGCAATCGGGTTTGGGTCTTATAATTATTATTCAGGTGTATCTACAGCAACAAGCGGAAAAATTACGTATGCAGGTGCATCGACCTTCAGCCCATTCTCGCTTGCAAGCTCAGACGGTGTTAACAATCCGCTGCCGATCAAGCTTGAATATTTCAATGCTGAGAAAGCTAACGGATTCAACAAGCTTACATGGAAAGCAGATTGCACGTCTTCATCCGCAAGCTTTGATGTTGAGCGCTCTTCAGACGGTATCCATTTCGATGCGATTCATCATGTGGATATTGCAACAGCTTCTGATTGTTCTCTGCCGTTCAATTACGATGATTACACAAGCACAGGAAGAAAAGTGTACTATCGTATCAGGATGACTGACATCGACGGAAATGTAAGCTACTCAGAAGTGAGATTGATTTTGAATGATGCAAACACCATTGAGCTGATCAGCATCAAGCCGAACCCTGTAGAGAGTCAGGCATGGTTAACGATCTCTTCATCGAAGAATGATAAAGTAGAGTTGGTGATACTCAGCATCGATGGCAGAGAAATTCAGCGCAAATCAGTCCTTGTTCAGGCAGGTTCGAGCACGATACTGATGGAAACTTCAGCCCTTGCAAAAGGAATGTACATCATCAGAGGCGTATTCAGCGGAGGCCAGACACAGGCAATACCATTCCTGAAACAATAGCTATTCGAAAATAGCCCTCAGTGAAAACTAAATCCACGATGCTCTGCAGAAATGCAGGGCATCTTTTTTTGTGATGCGTTTAATCATATTTTAAAAAAAGCTATACGGCCTCCTATCAGATCCGGCCTGATTCATTTTCAGGTATGCATCATTGTGAAGATCACTCCTGAGAACAAACAGCATAAAAACAAGCCGCATGGGCTGCGGCTTGTTAGCTGATTCGTGTCCTTTTCAGGAAAGGTTTCGGTTATTACGGAGTGACCGTCAGTTGCCCGGTAAAGATGCTGCTCGCCACATCCTTCCCGTCGAAAGACAGGAAACCGATATAGGTCTGCACGGCAAGCCCTGCAAAAGCGCCCACATCAATAGTGCCTGTGCCTGTGCTGCGATCCGGCCCTGCCGTCGTAAAGATGCACTGGTTCTTCTGTGGGCAGTATACGGCGAGGATAGCTGGGTCTTTCGGCCCGGCTTTGCCAGAGCCGCTGTTGTCCGCCCAGTTGAACGTCACTTTGTTCCCTGCGGTAGCTGCGGCTGTCGGTGAGCCCCCATTGGGCAGGTCGCCACGGCTCACGAGCACGTTGCTGTAATCGACGCTATAGCTCGGGTAGCTGCCGGTGATAGCGTTCTTGAGCGTGTAGGAAAGTGCGCTGTTGATGCCCGTCATCTTCACGGCGTAGTTCCTGAAGCCCACTTCCAGCAGCCCGTTCATCGTGAGCAGGAATTTCATTGCCGTGGTGAACTTTGCCTGCTGGTCAAGTTGTGCTTGCGTGAACGTGGTGCGGCGGCCCTCAGCCTTGCTGCGCATATAGCTGATGCCTTTCCAGTTTGCGCCGACAACTGTGCCGACTTTTCCGGAGAACCCACCAAGGATCCCCTTACTGATTGTTCCCATTTTGTTTGGTTTTTTAGTGATTGAATTTTGTGCCTGATAATGACAGCATCCCGGGACAAGCTATGATCATCATGCTTCATTTATTAAACTGAAGAAATTATTTTTTCTTGTCAACCTGTACCGCTTTGCGCTGTTGCGCATCATGTTGCTTTCTTATGCTGTTGTGCAGATAGGGCAAAGCGTATGTGCGGTTATGCATAAACGTTACTGTATAAAAAAATCATTCGTATGGCAGCCGGCTGTTCTTATTTGTGCCCTGTTCGCCCCTGCTTCGGCATTTTCCGAACATGGGGCGAAGCAAAGGCGAAGGAGGGGCGAAGAAGCCCCCGAACTTTTATTACCACAAAGTGGTATTTTTTGAAACGCAGGGATACGATAAGTTTATAGCGTTAAACTTTACTCCTTTAAGACTATATGAAAAAGAAACCTATCCTCAATGGCAAAGCACTGCCTGAAGGCAGCCATCAGGCGAACGTGGGCAGAGAAAAAAATGATATTGCAGCAGATGACGGCTATCCGGTAGAAAGCAAAAAAGTATGGCTCGACAAGCAGGAGGTGATGCAGCGCATGCACATCAGCAGCCGCACACTGCAAAAGTGGAGGAGCAGAAAGATGATCCCTTACTCGAAAATCGATGGGAAGATCTACTATCGCGAGAGCGACTTGCAGGAGCTGCTGCTGAGGCACCTGCAATAAAAAATATTCTATCCTCTCTGTTGTTGGTATTCAGATAGGCATGCGCGTTAGCTTCACTAACAGCGGCGAAAAAAGATTGTTTGTGAAGCAAACATAATTCCCTGCACTACCCCAAAGTGATTACCGATTTCCGAAGTCTTCAAGACTTCGGAAATCTAAAAAAAAATTTATATGGCACAAAATGTTTTCAGTCGCATATGCAGCAACGTTATGCACATTTTAAAAACATACCCACAAAGTGGTATTGTTTTATAAAAAAAATAATCTCAGCTTTATATTGCCTATCTGTAAAACTCTCCTAACACTGACTATTTGATCCGCCCCTGTTGAGAACAATAATTGACCGAAAACTATTTACCTGATCCTGGGCAAAAACACTTGCCAGACCAAACCTTTTCGATGCGGATTGCATTACTGACTGCCATTGCCTTTATCATAATGCCGCTGTGCTCCCCCGCACAGGAGGGAAATGGCATCATTGACAAGATCACAAATTTCCCCTCAAAGCTTTTCAGCAAAATTGATAAAAAGGCAAAAAGCCTTGATGAAGACCTCACTAAACAGACGGAGAAATATCTTGAGAGCCTTGCGAAGAAAGAAGCCAAGCTTAAAAGGAAGCTGTACGCGCAAGATTCTGCAAAAGCCGCAGCCCTTTTTGCAAACGCCCCTGAGCAGAAATACGCTTCATTTATACAGAAGCTAAAAAGTGAGGGCTCAACCGACATACATTCCATGGGGCCGGAATACCTCCCGTATGCAGATTCGCTGCAGGGCGCACTGTCATTTATCAATAAGAACAATCAAATTCTTAATGGCACAAAAATATTGCCGGCAGATGTGCAAAATTCATTGGCTAGCCTGAAGCAATTGCAATCAAAGCTGCAGAGCACAGATGAGATCAAACAGTTCATCCAGCAGCGGAGGGACATGATAAAACAGTACCTCTCAGCCGACCCGACCATGCAGCCTTACGCAGCAGGCATCCTGAACGGCTACAACAAGCAGCTATATTATTACAGCGCTCAGGTGAGGCATTACCGTGAAATTTTGAACGACCCGGATAAGATGCTGAAAGAGGCATTGGCATTGCTGAACAAGCTGCCGGCATTCACCAGCTTCATGAAACAGAATTCTTTTCTCGCGGGCTTGTTCAGCGTTGCATCCAACTATGGGTCTGCCGATGGCATGGAAGGATTGCAGAGCCGCGACCAGGTGCTGGCGATGATACAGGGCCAGATCGGATCCGGCGGCCCTAATGCAGCATCAGCGATACAGAACAGCCTGCAGACAGCACAGCAGGACATCACGAACCTGCAGAACAAACTGAGCAAGCTGGGCGGCGGCAGCGGTGATATGGACATGCCGAACTTCAAGCCCAGTGCGCAAAAGACAAAGACTTTTTTTGAGAGATTAGAATACAGCACCAACCTGCAGACGCAGCATGCTGCTTATTATTTTCCGACGACCACAGACCTGGGCCTGTCTGTTGGCTACAAGCTGAGCGGGAAAAGCACCATCGGTATCGGCGCAAGCTACAAGGTAGGCTGGGGCAGCAGCTTCAGCAATATCAATATCAGCGGGCAGGGCGCAGGGCTGAGGAGCTTTATGGACATACAGATGAAGAAGAGCTTTTATGCAAGCGGTGGGTTTGAATATAACTATCAGCCAATACCAGCCATTTCTCCGGGCGTGCAGGCTATTGGCCAGCCATGGCAGCAAAGCGGGCTCATTGGCGTGAGCAAGATCGTGAGCATGAGCACAAAGTTTTTCAAGAAGACAAAGCTCTCTTTCCTCTGGGATTTCCTCAGCTATGAGCAGATCCCCAAAGGGCAGCCGATCAAGTTCAGGGTAGGGTATAGCTTTTAGATATCAACGTGAACGTATAACCGAAAATAAAATAAAGATAACATGAGAAAATTTCTGACCATTTGTTTTGCACTATGCCTGTTCAGGGCTGCATCTGCACAACAGACTATTTATTCAGTGATGATAGATTCCGCATCCGGTGGAGCAAAGATTGATTTCAGCTCATTGCAGGGAAAGAAAATACTGATTGTTGACCTGGCTTCACAGGATAGCAGCTTTTCACAGTACAGTGAGCTGCAACTGCTCAGCCAGCAATATCAGGGTTCTTTATACATCATTGCCATACCGACAAACAGCTTTGGTTCTGAGCCTGGCGACAGCTCATCTATTATTTCTGCATACACACAAAGCGGCTCGGGCAATGTTTTGGTTGCTGCCAGACTTTCCGTTGCAGGTGCTGATATTTCAGGATTGTATCAATGGCTCACGCAGCAAAGCCAGAATGGCGTGATGGATAGTGAAGTGAAGCTGCCCGGCTATAAATACCTCATCAACACACAGGGGAAACTGGTAGGATTTTTTGCACCAAGAGTGCGTCCCTTAAGTGACGTGATGATCAATTCAATCAATAATTCACAATAAGCCTTTTATCATAACTATTTATTCAATCAATTTTCCTGCTACACCTAAACTGATTTTACATGCTCCGGAAAACCTTGCTACTAATTGCAACAAGCCTTATTGCCTTTCAATTGTTTGCCCAAACCTCATGGTCTGATGCTGATTTCATGTATTCACTCGGGAGAACAGATTTTAAAGCAAAGTCTGTAGTGCCACCTTCGCCTGAAGCTGCCGACCTTGGCAGGTATGGCAATGTGCCTGTGAGCCTGTTCACGGGAACTCCTAAGGTAAGCATCCCTATTTATGAGCTAAAAGGATCCAGCCTCAGCATGCCCATTTCGCTGAGCTATAATTCCTCAGGCTACAAGCCACAGGATATTGCCACATGGGTTGGCTTGGGGTGGACATTAAACGCCGGTGGCGTGATCACCAGATCGGTGATGGGCAACCCTGACCTGCAGGAAAATTATTACACTTCTTCTTATAACTATATGAATAGGCCCGCTGTCACCGACATGTATGGCAATTACGATTATTACTATAATGCGAACAAGGCATATATGGAAACACAGCCGGATACCTACTTCTACAATTTTGGCAATTACTCCGGGAAATTTTTTATCAATACCGGCGATTCAATCATGCGCAAGCTAAAGGACAATCTTAAGATTTCTTATTGCCTTGGCTGCTTCCCAAACACTGTTACGATAACAGATGAAAATGGAACTGTTTACCAGTTCAGCGACGTGGAAACCTCCGTGGAATATCTGGATGATCAGGTCGATCCGAACATGGTGCCGGAATACATGAGCTATGTTTTTCCTTCCAGTTGGTTCCTTACTACCATGACGAGTGCAGATGGCACAGAGCAGATTTCTTTTACCTATTACACCACGGACAGCATGAACACCATGTTCAGCAGTGGGCTTCAGAACCAGTCAGCTTCCTACAGCCTCACCACCCTGAATTGCATGAACTGCACCTGGCAGGCTGGGTCGATCAACTATGGAACGCCTCCAACTATCCAGCTCTACAGAAAATATTTGAAGAATGCAACACTGAAAAAGTCAGGAATAACAATTGCTTCCGTTGATTTTGTTTCAGGAGTTGATTTGAGACAGGACCTTGACCACAACAATTACCCTGAAGAAAGATTATTGCAAAGCATTCAGGTGCACGATGCGAATAGCAATCTGGTCAAACAATTCAATTTAAGCTATGGTTATTTCTCTGGCGGAACAACATCTGATTATAAAAGATTGCGCTTAGACAGCGTGCAGGAAATACCCATGGGCACTGGCACTTCGCCCAAGCCCCCTTATAAATTTGCTTATTCATCAGCCGGAGCATCTTCATATAACAGCACTATTGATCATTGGGGGTACTCCAATGGTGGCGGTGGCCCTGTCACCTATCTTGTCCCTAACCAGACTTTAGGCGATGGGACAGTTCTGGGTCTCGGCGCTAACAGAACTCCAAGTTTTGGCAGTGCGTCCACTACCTTGCTGACGCAGATCACCTATCCCACAGGCGGCTATTCCAGTTTTATATATGAAGGCAATGATGCAGGCAATATTACTCCCGGCACCAACACGGTCATTGGTGGGGCTCGCATCAAGCAGATCATCGATTACTCATTTGCCACCAAGCAGGCAACGGCAAAAAATTATCTCTATAAGCTAAATGATAATACAACATCCAGTGGTGTCTCCATGATGCCTGTCTACCTAAAAACCAGTTCCTTCCATCATTTGGCAGAGCCGAAATTTTGGGGCGGGAGCATTCCTGAATATTATACGAGCTATATCACTATTTCAGCTTCTTCTGTTTTTGGCCTTGGAAGTTTTGCAGGAAGCCATATCGGCTATTCTCAGGTAACAGAATACCAATCGGATGTGAATTCAGGATTGCCTCTGGGAAAAACAATTTACCGATATAATGTAGGCACCATTGATGATGTGAGTGATGATATTTCCAGTGGCGACCTGCTGGAGCAAACCACCTATGATAATAATGGCAAGGTACTTTATGATGAAATGAGCACTTACAGCTATCCCGGTGGCACCAATGACCTTGGCATTATTGGTTATAAAACCTATCCTTTGGCAACCCAGGACAACCAATCTGTTTTGTGCCAGATCAATAATGGCAGCAGTGGGTTCACTTATGAATGGCTCACCCCTTGGGCACTAACCACCGGCTGTGCCAGCACGAGGAATTACAACACAAAATACACCGCTACGGGGTATATTATTTCAGGATCCTATAAACAGCTTGCACAAAAAGTGAAAAAGGTATATGACCAGCTTTCTAATTCCTATTCCACCTTCACTACCAAATACACTTATGGCAACCTTGCCCATAACCAGCCTACCATGATTGAACAGTATTCGTCCAATTCAGATGAAATTGTTACTACCAAGAAATATTCGGCTGATTATTCCCCGCCTGCCACCGGCACATTGGATGCCGCTACCACAGGCATCAAATTATTGCTCAACAAAAATATAGTGGGTGCAGAAGTGGAGAACCAGCAATACCGGCAAAACCTGAACGGCACCAACAAGCGCTTTATTGGCGGTGAGCTAAGCCTGTATTCCGCTTCATTGCCTGTAGTGGACAGCATGTATCGCCTCGAACTTGCTGCACCACTAACAACACTTGCTACATCCACTACTAACGGCAGCTTCACGTATGATCCGGGCTATAAGCTTTCAGGAACTTTTGTGTATGATGCCAATGCCAACCTCATAGAGCAATCAAAGCCACAGGACGCAGTTAAATCCTATGTGTGGGACTATAATAATTCCCTGCCTACAGCAGAAGCAGCAAATGCCAATGCCAGCATGATTGCTTACACCGGTTTTGAAAAGCCCAGCATCGGCGGCAACTGGTCGGGTCTTTCGTTGGTGCAGGTGGTTTCTCCCGGTCTTTCGGGGCTTTATTCTTACAGCCTGATATCAGCTTATCCTATCACGAAAAGCGGGCTGCCTTCTACCCGCCAGTACGTTGTTTCTTATTGGTCAAAGAACGGGGCGGTGAGCGTGACCACCAACGTAGGCAGCGCATCTGCCACTACAGGCAACACTTACAACGGATGGGTGTATTATGAGCATTTGTTACCGACAGCCAGCACATCCGTTACGCTTTCAGCAACATCTGCTGTAAACATAGATGAATTGCGCCTTTTGCCTAAGGATGCGCTGATGACAAGCATGACCTACCTGCCCCTCATCGGTGTGAGCAGCAGGTTCTCCACTGCCAACCAGTTTGAGAACTATCAGTATGACGGCTATGGCAGGTTGGTGAACGTGACCGACCAGGCCGGCAATATCGTCAAAAACTATAAATACAATTATGGCACAGGGGCGGCATTGACGGCTTCTGCGCAAACTCTTTTCTATAGCAACACCGCCAGTTCCAATTTCACGAAGAGCTGCCCGGCAGGCACTACTTCCACCACGGTTACTTATACTGTGCCTTTGGCAAGATATGTATCGTCCGTCAGTCAGGTGAAGGCAGATTCATTAGCCCAGGCGGACATCGCAGCCAACGGGCAGGCTTATGCAAATGCCAATTGCCTATGCCTTTACTATAACGTGCTGAAATCAGGTCAGTTTTTTAAAAACGACTGCACGCCTTCGCAGGGGCTTGGCTCAAGGGTCACTTATACTGTCGCGGCAGGCATTTATTCCTCAGTAATTAGTCAGGCGCAGGCAGACTCATTAGCGCAGGCAGATGTGAATAATAACGGTCAGGCCTATGCGAATGCACACGGCACATGCTCCTGTGGCACAGAAGGACATAAAGTGATCAACGGGGTCTGCACCACGGGAACAAGGTTCA
>Ga0209060_10003266_pt1 | contig 13761 bp, 14 predicted proteins | sample Coa_R1_8_FD_187155 | JGI IMG/M metagenome (GOLD analysis project Ga0209060, IMG submission 187155) | Surface soil microbial communities from Centralia Pennsylvania, which are recovering from an underground coalmine fire - Coalmine... | ecosystem: Environmental > Terrestrial > Soil >...
GACGGGATGCTATAATTTTTGTTTGTCCTTCCGGTGAAATCCCCGTCGTGGGCGCGTAGCTCAATTGGCAGAGCAACTGACTCTTAATCAGTAGGTTGAAGGTTCGATTCCTTCCGCGCTCACCATAGTTTCTAGACGCTTGCAACGTCTTCTGGAGACTATCCTCCGGCAATCAGCGGTCTGGCGCTGTGAAAGTTTCAGCGAAGTCGCGACGTTGCGGACACCTCCGCGGCGATTGCTTCTCCCAGGTCGTGAGTGCTGGCGTTGCCGCCGATGTCTTGAGTTCGAGTGGATGAAGAGGCGAGGACTCTGAAGATCGCCTCCTCGACGGCGCGGGCAGCTTGTTTCTCACCAAGATGATCCAGCATCATTGCGCCCGACCAGATCTGTGCCACGGGATTAGCGACGCCTTTTCCTGCGATGTCTGGAGCGGAACCGTGCACCGGCTCAAACATTGAGGGGAATTCGCGTTCGGGATTCAGATTTGCCGAGGGCGCGAGTCCCATCGAGCCGACTACCGCGGCGCCCAAGTCTGAGAGGATGTCTCCAAACAAGTTCGATCCGACTACGACATCGAACCAGTCTGGATGGGCCACGAAATGAGCGGTCAGGATGTCGATGTGGAACTGGTCGGACTTCACGTCCGGATACTCTTTGGAAATTGCCGCGAAGCGCTCATCCCAGAAAGGCATCGTGTAGACGATTCCGTTGGACTTGGTTGCTGACGTTACGTGTTTCTTCCTCGTGCGAGCGAGGTCGAAAGCATATCGAATGATGCGATCAACGGCACGCCGAGTGAAGATGACTTCCTGAATCGCCGTGTCGGAGGCGGTGTTGCGATTGAGGCGTCCGCCTACCTCGGAATATTCACCTTCGCTATTTTCGCGGACGACGACGAAGTCAATGTCTCCTGTTTTGCGGTTCGCGAGTGGACTCGTGATTCCCTGAAGGAGTCGCGCCGGGCGAAGGTTGACGTATTGGTTGAAACCGCGACGGATGGGAATGAGCAGTCCCCAGAGGGACACATGATCGGGAACGCCGGGATAGCCGACTGCTCCGAGATAAATGGCGTCGAAGGGACGAAGCTGGTCGAGGCCATCGTGCGGCATCATGCGACCAGTCTTCAGATACGTTTGACAGCTCCAATCGAAATGCTGCCAGGAAAATGAAATGTCGAAGCGATGCGCTGCCGCCTCGAGCACGCGAATTCCCTCGGGTACAACCTCGTGCCCAATGCCGTCTCCTTCAATGACTGCAATTTTGTAAGTCTTCAAGGTTCCTCGCAGCCGACGCCAACATAGATAAATGAGGGCGTAGGTACGGCAATGTACCTTAATTAATGGTGGTCGGAGATATTTTCGTCGATTGAAGCAAGACCTTCAAAACATGGGACTTAGACGATTTCTCTAGTTTCAATCTGCGCAAAATATTGAATTTAAATAGTTTATCGATAAAATATTGAAAAATAAGCACTTAGTATGGTTTATACGGAGACTCTTTTCTCAGTGGAATTCGCAAGTCATTGTAACTAAGCCGGTTATCGCATAGGTTCTCACGCAGTTTTATTGCAAAATCTTGTCAAAGAAGGAGTTACACGCAATATTCCGGGATCGGGAGCCAGGGGCAGCTTAGCTGTCTGGTTCCTACTCGCGTGCGGCGGATTTTGCGCTGCGATGTGCACGATGCCATTGTGCGCTTTCGGAAGCAAGGGTCAAGGTTGTTTGTCACAACCTCCCCTGCATTGGCGATGGAAAAATCGGTGGAACTTGCGTCGAGACTGATGACACGAGGCCCCTTGCCGTCTGCCCTCACTCAAAGCGCGGGACATGGGGCATGGGGCGAAGGCACAAGAGAAAGAGAACGAAGCCGACCCTTCGGCGACAGAAATTGCGAAAGGGGGAGCACTCCCTGGTGTGGGAGCTCAACCATCATAGTGCTTACATCACCTCGGCCCCCATTTACTTCATCGAGGCCTTGATCCGTCGTAAGGTCCCTCAGGCTGGCTGCGCCGACCTTCAGGATGACAATTGCTTTTTGAGGGTATCCGGGCGAGGTTTTTCGGGGTGAGATTCTAGATTTTTTTTCGGGGGCCTTCGGTGATGGTGATGTATCGATAGACGGGAAGTTTGGTGACGCGCTCGATTCGGGTGCTGGGGAGAGGCCACATTATTTCTCCTCAGTCGATCTTCGGATTGGCGCCAATACCCTTGAGAAAACCGCGGCGTGTGGTCCAATAAACACTCTTTCCCTGGATCATGAACTGCGCCGGCCCCAGAAATTACCCAACCGCTTTCGTGTGGGATGGTAAAACTCCACATGAATCTACACCTCGGGAGGATCGGCTCACAAGGGGCGGTGACGCAGCATTTCGCGGGTCAGCGCGCTCGATTACTTCGATAGAGCATCGCGATTTTCCTTTGCCCAGTCACTATTGGAGGGCACGGGCTGCATTGGAGGCCCGCCTTCTGTGCCGCACGCACAAGGGCCTTGCATTTTAGCTTCAGTCATACAAGAGCAGGATTTTGTCTTCAAACAGGCGCAGACGTAAACGACGCTGCCCTTGTCTTGCTTGTGGTCTCTGGGCTCAGCCGATGCGGGGCTCTGAAAGGTATCGCTCGAAAGGCAAAACAACAGGAAAAGCATGAGCGCGAGAGAAGCTGGTGAGAAACGAAACCGATTCCCCATAATTTGATCTCCAGGATTGACACTGTTCCATCGGTAGAATGCCGTCGAGAGCGGACTCGATCAATATCCACTTACGTGATGGGTTGCATAGCCACTTTCGAACTGAAATGAACAAGGATTCGCGCTTCGCGAAAAAGGGGTACTAAGCCTTGCGAGGAAGTTCCTGAACCTGTCCGCGCAACCGGAAAGGTTCCAGTGCTCTGCAAGCAACGCAACCTGTCAAGGTATGCCAGTTACTTCTAGGTGTTTTGACAGTCGTTGCCCTCTGTAGTGAGCGATACGTTTGAAACATCCAGCAACTTCTAGCGAAGCATGCTGAGAGCAATGCCAGACAAGCGAGTGTTCCTTTTCTGGCATGGCGTCTGCTCGCTCACCACAAGGTTGTGACATGGAGTTTCTAAAGTCTTCTCTCAGTATTTGCTGTCTGACTCTTCTGACGGTTGCGTGCGGGGAGCCTGCTGCGACGAAAGCTACTTTTACCACCGCTATAACCGGACCGCTCGCAATCAGCTCGCTGACGCCAAACAGTGCGCCCACGAATAGTGTGCCGTTCACCATGCTTGTGAATGGATCGAACTTCGGCACGAACGCCCAGGTATTCTGGAACAATGTGCCTCAGTCAACCTTGTTTGTTAACGGAAACCAGCTTCAGGTGTCTGTGACTGAAACGGACATGTCTTTTCCCGGCTCGGCTGCGGTGTATGTACGCAGCAATGGCGTGAACTCCAACACGGTAGAGTTTTCCGTGACGTTTTGAGTCGCTCCACTCGCGTTCAGACAGTCAGTAGTTGACACTCACTAGCCGGCTAGCTCGCAGTACTGCCAGACTCAGACAGAGCTGTGTGTGGCTAACATCAACCCACCCAAGGTTTGAAAAGACCCGGAGTTAGCGAAGAGATGAGAGGAGATTTCTGAAATGACGAATCTGTTAGAGGAAAAGAACTCTGTAGTTGCAGTGTTCGGACAACACTCCGCTGCCGAGCACGCGATCAAAGAACTGAAAAGTGCGAAGTTCGACATCAAGAAGCTGTCGATTATCGGAAGGGACTATCACACTGAAGATCATGTCGTGGGTTTTTACAGTACCGGCGACCGGATGAAATATTGGGGAAAGCTCGGTGCATTCTGGGGAGGGATTTGGGGACTTTTAGTTGGGGCGGCGGTCCTGTTTATACCTGGAGTCGGCCCGATCGTGGCGGCTGGTTCCATCGTGACCTGGATTGCGGCAGCGCTGGAGGGCGCGCTCGTGGTGGGTGGTTTGAGTGCATTGGGAGCCGGACTATACAGCCTTGGTGTTCCGAAGGACAGCATCTTGAAGTACGAAACGTCGGTGAAGGCCGGGAAGTTCATCCTGATTGCGCACGGGGCCGCTGACGAAGTGGAGAAAGCACGCAGTATTCTGCAGACGGCAGGAGCCGAAGAAGTCACTGTGCATACACCATCGGAAGAGGCAACTCAAGCAGCGTGACTCACCATAATCCGTTGCTATCAGACGGTTAATCTGGGAAGCCCGGCGAGAATAATCTTCAGCCAAACAGAGTTCGTGTGATCCCTGTAACTACTGGCAGTATACGACTCGGTAGCGGCAGCAAAAACTAATGTAAGTGCGACGCTCCAGTAAGCGAGCGTTATGGAACTTACTATGTGGATTGCATACCGCGTTGCTCTTGTGTGCGCTGTGATCTTTGGGGTAGGCCTGCTGGCGTCTGCGCAGAATCGCCAGACGGACTTTCCGGTTGGGCCCCAATACCTGGTAACAACACCCTCGACACTGTTTCTACAACCAATTGCTACGCCATCCGCGTCACCGGCGCAGGTGCTTGGCATGGTGTCTCCGCAAACAGGACAAGCAGAACCGATCACCATTAACGGTCAGACGGCAAACTTACCCGCGATTTTCTGGGGGTGGAATTCGCCAGGACAGACTATGGTGTGGGCAGCGCTTACGCCGGCCGTATATAGCGGATTGCCTGCGGATTTCATCGACCTGGGAGTCGGCGCAATCGTGACCGAAGAATGGCTGAGAGAATTCCAGCGAAATGCCAGCGTGGCGGAAGCATCTCGTTATTGGAAGACGCATACAAATCGGGCGGCTCGGCGATACACCAATGCGGACATCGAGCGGCTCCGGCAAGGGATGAACCTGGACTAGAGAAAGTCTATGAGTCCTGCGATCGCGGAGTTGTCAGGTCAGAAGCTGAGTTCGGAGGACCTGATTGAGACGTGTTCGTCTGATCGAGTGTCGACTTTAGAGTGAGAACTGAAAGGAGGGATCCGTGACAAGATCAAAATCGTTGTTGATCGGAATATGCCTTGTGACCGTGGCGGCCCTAGGGCAGCAGGTATCCGTTAACTACAACCATGACGTCGACTTTTCGCAATTTCACACCTACGCCTGGGGCAGCAACAATGCCAACGCGATTAAGGATTCGATTCTGGCCCAGGTAGCGCAACAAGACATCAACGCTGCGATGCAAAGCAAAGGTCTGACGATGGTGCAGGAGAATCAGAATCCTGATCTTCTGCTGACCGCGAACGGTGGGATGCGGGAGCAGACTTCGTGGAATGCCTGGGGCATGCGCGGGTGGGGCGGAGGGATGGGTAGCATCACTCCGGAGCAGAATGTGGTCGGGACCATGATCGTTGATTTGTTCAATGCCAAGAGTCAAGAACTGGTTTGGCGAGGAATTGCTGAGAATACGTTGAACAATAAGGGTAACAAGAATCAAGAGATGGTTCAAAAGGCAATTGACAAGATGTTCAAGCAATGGCCGAAGCGATGATCAATAGTCAAAGAGCTTTGTTCTAGAAATCGCTGTTAAGACTGACAGTAGCGCCTGTGCCGGCTTCTGGCTATGTTTGAAGAAATCTAATGGGATGGCCCAGCACCCTCTTGCAGACGTACCCCCAGATTCCAGCAAGAGGGTGCTTAATTTTTACTCTCCGCTCGAAAGATATCCCTGCAAGGTTGGAGCTGTTTCGGATTCTGATGAAGTAGCGCGACCTTTTCAAGAGCTGATACTTCTGACAGTTCGCGAAGCAAGAAAACTGTTTCAGTGTGTCTCCATCACGCCAGAACCTCAGGTGTTACCGTGCGAACAATCTTGTTAAATGAATTCACGTCGCTGGCGATCGTTGTGTGGGTTTGTCTCTTAGTTACGACATTGGGAGACCTCTTTACTCGTACCGATCTCTCGGTTTGGAAAAAGGCAGTGTGGGCCGTGGTGGTGCTTATCGTCCCGATGGGTGCACTTGCATATATGGCCGTGCAAAGTCATGCAATCACTGACAGAAAAGGAGCCCGCCTCTCGCTGTCTGACGGTGACCCTGAGACTGCCAACGGTTTGAGCATTTCTGACGAAATTGCCGAGGCGGATCGGCTGGTGCCAATGATCCAGCACGCTATCGAAATCGGGGGAATCCTTGAAGCGGAACATCCTTTGAGCCTGATGGCCGAGCCGGATCAAATTGGCATGTGCGAGCGGGGAGCAGGGAGCGAACATACTTGTGGTGCGGAGTCCAATCGAAACAGTCCTGGCGAAGGTGACAACCAGCAATTTCCAGCCGTGGCTGCTTAAGCCCGAGATGCCCAGTCCGAGCCTGTGTTCTTGGCGCTGTCGTCGCCAGCGTGGCTTGTCGCATGTATGCCGCTGAGTTGCATTTCTCCCACCAGCGACGGGCGCAGCGATAGATCCGAGCCTTATTCATCAATTCTTACGCCTTGCATGTTTACAGTGGTACCCCTGTCAACTTTACGAGTAGGCAAGGTATCCCCGGCTGGCTATATTTCATTCACTCATACTCGACGAACGCCCCAAGGGTGCCGGTCAACTGGGATGGACCGGCACCCACTCTCAAGAGTAGAACTTCCTCCGTTGCGCGCCCGCCGAAGCACAAACGCGGCATCATCGAGCAAGCGTTCCGTTTAACGTCGGGAGAATCCGACCCAGGCCAGCAGGGCACCCGCTACGACTCCGGCACCAAAAGCGACACCCACGGAACGGAATGGCTGCTGTTTGACCCTGTGTTCAGCTTCATCGATCAAGTCTTCCGCAGCCAAGCGACCGTGCTTGATGACTCGACCCGCTGATCGTACGCTATCTCCCACGGCCTCACTTACGATAGACCGAACCTTCGAGACCTGACGACGTGCTTCGTCGGGTGTCGGCATATTTTTCAAAACGTCTGCCTGCATAAAGAAATCTCCTTGATTTCGCGTCGCGAGACACACCATCCCGCCAATGCGGAACTCTCTAAGTATCCGGGGTACAGTTGCGCTACGCGCCTGTTAACAATGGCAGTTCAAGGAGGAACTAACGACAAGGAGGTGTCTAGGATAGCTTTAGGAATTGGTTCCGCGGGAAAGCGCGCGAACCTCAGGGCCGAGCCCCGCATCTCTGCCCAGCTCTAACGAGCCATGGCTGAATCCCGTGCGCTTCGTCCTGATTTATGAGACCGGATCCAGCTACTTCAACTGAAGAGATTTCAAATAGTCCGTTAGACGCACTACTCGCATTTGGACCTCTGCGTCACACCCGCGCTGGCCGACGCATAAGGAATAGAACGGGTCCTTCCAGTTCGGCATCTCGTAACCCTGCTCGCCCTTCGGGCGGGGCTGGCCATTCAGAATGGAGAAGAATACACGTGCTCTGGGGAAGTGTCCTCGGTTTGATTTCGAAAGAGTCGTTAAGTCGCGAGGAGGAGTTGTCATTGCGGCAGCAGCCGGCCCGTCACCTTTTCCTTTTTCGCCATGGCATGCGGCGCAGTAACTCGCATACATCTCTTCACCAGCGAAGGGAGAGGTGTATCGAATCGGTACATTGCTGGTCTCCACCTGGGCTGTGGAAATGGTTGCAGTGACGATGAGCGCCAGTCCGAAGTAATACTGCTGCCCAATCATGAGGCCTCCTCGTGCAATTTCGAGAGAGGAGCCGGATCCTGTACAACACGGCTTATCTGCCTCCCAAGTTAGACAACTCAAAACATAATGGCTGGAACTCGGAGGCAGAACTGTCAAAACCACCTTAGGGCGGCACGGAAGAGCCCGTCGCAAAAATGTAGGAATGGTCTATTTGCGACTCGTCAACGACCACAGGCCCCGTGCGACCTATTCTTTTCTTAACCTGGCTCGGTCCGATTCCCCTGCTTGCGTTGGCAGTGCGGTGACCTTCTCTGCCGAATTGCATTCGATCTGACCGAGCCGCTGATCTCGTTCACAAAAGTGGATCAAGAATACTCAGTAACGGTTTGGCGCACGGCAATCCGCGAGTGGAGTGAAACCCTGTTCCGCTTGACCTTTCGACGGGAGTGGGTGGCGGAGCGAAACTGTTGGCGTGATGTGCTTGTAAAGCAGGAGCGGTTGGGAGGCCGGACCGCTCGCTAGCGATCGCGACTTTAACAGTTGCATGGTTCTCAACGATCCAAACCAAGACGGGTATTCGAAGCGGCGGTAATCTTAGAGCAATCGTCTCGTACCTCTTCCAGTCTTACATCGCACATACACTCATGTTGTAGGCCTCGACATTGAGGCTTTCGGCAGTGGAATTCGCAGAACTCAAGTTCCTCGGGAACATCTTGAACGATCTGATCTCTCAGCCAATACAGGAGTCGACGGCAGGCATTTGTCATAACATGAGAAAGTAACCCGACATCTGAGCGAGTTACTTCACCCTAAGTGAAATCCTAGGCCCGGGCAGCGGCGAGCTTCGTTGCCCAATGGCAACCTGATGGCTGAGAAGCCGCTTAGGGCGCGGGATTGATCTGCTCATCCCAGTCGTCTCAACTGACATTCTTGACAGATCGAAGGGCTGCGGCCGGCTGTTAAGACATATCTTAGAAATCATGTTCGCCAGGACTCGTCTCGTGAATGTTCTCGCGTCTGTCGGCAACGTACCTCAGGGGCTAAAGCCCACGTGTTGACTAGGCGTGCGTGGCGCGGCTGAAGCCGTGCCCTCCCCAGACGTATTTATGGGACCTGTTCCAGACTGCGATTGCTGCGGCGGGCTCGGGAGGTTACATGAAACTGTCGGACAAGATTGCCTTGGTGCTCGAGAGCAAGGAAAAGAAAGAGATCTACTCAGTTGGACCCGACCAGTCTGTATATGACGCAGTGAAGAGCATGGCCGAACATGGAGTCGGCGCATTGGTCGTGCTTTCCCAAAACACACTTGTCGGTATTGTGTCGGAGCGGGACTACGCGCGGAAGGTGATCTTGAAAGGGAAGGCATCCACAGACACTCCCGTGAGGGAGATCATGAGCAGTCCTGTAGTTCATGTGACCAAAGAAAACCGAGTCGACGAATGTATGGCGACCATGACGGAGCACCGTTGTCGTCACTTGCCTGTGGTCGCGGATGGCGTTGTTGTGGGAATGATTTCGATCGGGGATCTCGTGAAGTGGATTATCTCGGGGCAGGAGCAAACGATTCGCGAGTTGGAGTGCTACATTGCGGGGGAGTACCCGCGTTAGCTCGCGCTTTGCTCCGCATGATCCGTGGTGTACGGCGGGGAGATCAAAGGCTTTCACCACAGGTGGCACAGAGAGTCACAGGGGAAACTCGCTGAATCAGACGGCACGTTGAGAAGCGTATTCCGATTCAATCGGAACGCGAACGTGGATCGTGGTCCCGCCCATCGGTTTGGATTCGATACTAATTGTCCCGTTCACCAGACGAACCCGCTCGCGCATACTGATGAGCCCGAGACCAGTTTGTGGGGTGGGCTTATGTGCATCAAACCCGATCCCACGATCTGAGACGGTTAGGTGAAGCTGGTTGCCTGAGGAACTCAAAGCTACTTCAAAGTGGCGCACCTGGCTGTGCTTCGTGGCATTCTGCAGCGCTTCCTGCACGATGCGGAAGAGGCATAGGGAGACATCGTGCGGAACATTATTAGGGACATTCTCAGTTATGAAATTAATCTCAACATTTGTGCGCGCAGAGAATTCCCGGCAGAGGGTCCTGATGGCCGCAACGATTCCCAAATACTCCAATTGAGGAGAGTGAAGCTGGTGCGAAATGGATTGGACTCCGTTGGAGACAGCAATCAGCTGCTGCCAAACTTCCGCTAGCCGGTGCTGTAACTCGACGGTGGAAGCGGGCGGGTTCTGTTTCAAGTTTTCAATGTCTGTTGCCGCTAATGCAATTCTCTGATTCACGTCATCGTGAAGATCCCGCGCAATTCGGGCGCGTTCTGCTTCCTGTGCCTCAACGAGCCGGCGATTGATGCTCGCGATTGTCTCCTCTGCTTCTTTGCGCCTCGTTATATCGAGGACTTCGCCGACGAAGTATTGAGGATCACCATGGCTACTTCGAATCAAAGATCCGCTGCTCTCGGTGTATACGATGCGTCCAGTCTTATGGAGGCAACGTTTCTCCACCCTGTGGAAGCCGCCACCCTCATTGAGCGCGGTGCGCAACTTCTGTGAAAACATTGGCCAATCTTCGGGTAGCGTAACGCCTTCAACGTTCTTGGTGAGAAGCTCTTCCTGGGTATAGCCGAGAGAGTCGCAGAACGATCCGTTCGCGCCAAGGAATCGTCCTTCGGGTGAGACGATTATCATTCCGATTCCGGCGTCCTGAAAAACACTGCGGAACTTCTCTTCGCTTTGTCGCAGCGTTTCCTCGGCCCGCTTGCGCTCGGTGATGTCCTCGACCATGGCAACGACCAGTGGGGATGGTCGATCGCTCAATAAGGAAACGCTCAAGCGTCCCCAAATGAGGGAGCCGTCTCGTCGTAAGAAACGCTTCTCGATCTGATAGTGGTCTATCGACCTCCCGCGCAACTGTTCAAAGAGGGCCCAGTCTCTTTCGGCATCTTCCGGAGGGGAAAAGTTGACGCAGTGTTTCGTGCACATCTCCTCTTCGCTGAACCCAAGCATCGAGCAAAGTGCGGGGTTCACGAAGACCGGTTGGCCCTCCATATTCTCAAGTGCAATACCGATTGGAGTGGCGTTAAAGGCGTCATAAAAAAGACGATTGTCTACTCTTTGTCTTTCCAGCATTTCCTGTCTCACAGCAGGGTGTATAGCATCGTTAAGGCAACAGGTGCAAGGCTTTACCGTTAGCAGCCGGTTATTGCAGTTATGACGGTGTGAGGGTCGAATGAGCCAATATGGTTCTATCGGGCCTGAAACGGGTTGCTGTCGAGCCAAAAGCGGCATCAAACAAGGTAAACGTAGGTGGGATGGCGGCTGGTTGCTAATCAGTAATCTATTGTTCACGATGTAATCGAAATACTGGCAAATGTGCACGCATTAAGCGGGTTTGGATAGTCTTGCGCCTTGCCCGCGCAAAAGCGCGGAAGTTCTCTGTGGGGAGTCTGGGTGATGGAATCAAACCTGGGGGTTCTGGTGGTGGAAGATTTCGAGCCATTGCGGAAATTGATTTTTCACAAACTAAAGAATGAATTGCATCTGAACAATATTCTGGGCGCAATTGATGGAGAGGAAGGAGCCAGGTTAGCCGAAGAGTTGAAGCCTGGGCTCGTCATTCTAGACGTCGGGCTTCCAAAACTGAATGGACTACAAGTGGCCGAACGAATCAGCAAGTCGGCGTCGCGACCCACAATTTTATTTGTGAGTCAGGAATCCTCGGAAGAAGTCATCGAAGAGGCCTTCCGAGTGGGTGGTACTGGGTATGTGCTCAAAATTGATATGGAAACGGATCTGGCAACGGCTATATTGAGAGTGCTGCGAGGTGAGAAATATCTGAGCCGCAGCCTAGCATCCGGTGAGATGGCGTCCTTATTACGTAGTTCTTCGCCCGTATAGTGGTGCTTCACAACCGGACGAACAAGCTTCGTTCCGGTACGCAGTTTGACGCAACTGTCGTTGCATTCTCTTATTGAAACTACGCCTGATTCACATTCTCGATTCAGGATTTCCGCAAGTGCGCAAGAAGTTCGCGGTGTTTCTCAGCAAGTTCCTCGTCAATGCTGAGCCGATTCTCTACTGCGCGCAAAATGTATGCACTGATCGTGCGATCCTCTCTCTTCGCCGCGGCACGAATCTGCTGAGCTTCATCCACAGAACAGTTGATGAGGAGAGTGGTTCGGGTCCGAGTACGCATTGGGAGATCATACGACGCAAAAGCAAATGATATCAACTGATATCAGCCGATTGCTGCTCAGGGGAGTTTCGCAGTAGGCTTCGCGAAGAATTAAGGAACGAGTCAGGTGCGTCTCTGTGGGGCGTTATTTGGAACAACCTGGATTTCTCGTCCTAGTCGCAGACGACTTTGAGCCTTGGCGCAACTATGCCTGTTCGGAGCTCCAAAAATGCGACGGTACCTATTCGATTCACGAGACGGCTGACGGATTGGAAACCGTGCAGAAGGCGCTGGACCTGCAACCAGACCTGATCCTGCTTGACATCAGCATCCCCAAGATAAACGGAATCGAGGCCGCACGGCAGATCCGCAGCAAATGCCCGAAGATCAAAATCCTTTTCGTGAGCGAAGACCGATCGTTGGACGTCGTACGGGAAGCGCTGAGTACCGGGGGGCAGGGCTATGTAGTCAAGTCAGATGGAACTCAGTTGCTGGCCGCAGTGGAAGCGGTTCGCCAAGGGTGTTTCTTTGTGAGCAAGAGCCTCGCTAAGTATTCTCTTGCCGCCACCGAACTGGACCCGAGTTCGAGGTAAGGCGCGAGACTTGACTACGGCGCATGAAAGGGTAAAGGATGGCGGGTGTAAGGGAGCACGGACGTCGCGTTACGGCGGGGCCGTGCACGGACATTGCGAGCTCCCCCCGACGGCGAGGAAGTCGGTAAAGCCAAGAATTGCCCTGGTATTTTCCTTTGTATTGCTCAATTGGTTGAGTTGCGATCGAGATTCTGTCTTCGGATCGCTGTCGCGCAGGTGATAGAGTCACCATGAGAAGTCAGCGCGCTGACACAACCCAAACGCCCTTCCAGCTGAATTCGCTTTTTCGTCTGCTGTTGGCTGTCGTGTGCGTATTTGTCCTTTCTTATCTTGCCGCGAGGCTTGGTGGTTTGCTTGTTCTGCGCCCGCAAATGATATGGCCTCTGTGGCCGGGGAATGCCTTCCTGGTAGCGGTTCTGTTGCTTACCGATCGAAAGGCTCTTTGGCCTGTTCTCCTGGCCGTCGGCTTGGGCGGATTCGTTTTGTACGACTTAAGCACCGGTTTGTCGATCCGCTCTATCGCTTTGTTCCTTCTCTCGGATGGCATCGAGGTTCTGGTGGCCTCGTTTGGGTTGAGATTTGCATTCCGTGGTGTTCCACGGCTGAATAGTGTCAAATCACTCGCCATTTACTGCGTGTTCGGAGTGTTTCTGGCTCTAATCACCGTTGCTTCGATTGCATCCGGCGCGATTGGCGAATCTTCATGGCTCGCATGGCGGGTCAGTTTCTTTACCGAGGCATTGGCTTTACTGACGATCACACCGGCTGTGTTGAGTTGGACGGCCGTGGCAATCGTAGGGTTTAAGAAATCGCGGATCTACTACTTCGAAGCCGCGCTGATGTTGATTGGGCTGGTGACGCTATCTTATTTCGCGTTCGTCGCGGGCGGGGAGGGGAATCGTCCCGCCCTTCTTTATTCTCTGGTGCCATTCCTACTGTGGTGCGCGTTGCGTTTTGGCGTCACTGGTGTGAGTAGTTCGATGATGGTGGTGGGGTTCCTTTCGATTTGGGGGACCATTCACGGTCGCGGGCCTTTCTTAGGGAACACACCCATCGGCAATGTTCTATCCCTACAGCTTTTCCTTTTGTTTGCGATCGCTTCATTCATGCTTCTGGCCGTTACCGCTGAAGAACAGAGACAGGCGCAGGAGCAAAGTCAGGAGAGTGAAAAGCGATTCCGGTTGGTTGCCGATACGGCTCCTGTCCTGATCTGGATGGCGGGTACGGACAAGCTCTGCAACTATTTCAATAAGCCTTGGCTGGAGTTTACCGGACGGTCGCTCGCGGCCGAGTTCGGCAGTGGTTGGGCTGAGGGAGTGCATCCCGACGATCGCGAACGGTGCATGGAGGTGTACACACAAGCGTTTGATCGTCGGGAAGAATTGCGGATGACGTACCGATTGAGACGGAATGATGGGGAATATCGATGGATTCTT
>Ga0209060_10003271_pt1 | contig 13752 bp, 8 predicted proteins | sample Coa_R1_8_FD_187155 | JGI IMG/M metagenome (GOLD analysis project Ga0209060, IMG submission 187155) | Surface soil microbial communities from Centralia Pennsylvania, which are recovering from an underground coalmine fire - Coalmine... | ecosystem: Environmental > Terrestrial > Soil > Unclassified...
CGCCCACTAGGATCCTTCATCTGTGGACTGTTCGCGATGCGTCTTCGAAACCAGACCTAGATGAAATCCTGGACTCCAGTTTTTACAGCCTTTTGTTTCTTGCCCAGGCTCTTGGCGATCGGGACATGACACCCCTTGAGATCGCATCCATTTCCAATGGTCTGCAATCGGTTTCAGGGGAGGAGTTGTCGCATCCCGCCCGCGCCACGCTGTTCGGTCCTATGAAAGTGATTCCCAAAGAACTCCCGGGAATCGCATGCCGCAATATTGATGTTGAGGCCAGAATTCTCAATACCGAGCAAAGCGCCCTTCGAATCATCGCTGAGCTTTCTTCCACGGTTCGCGATCCGGTCATTGCATACCGCGGCGAGGAACGATGGGTGGGAAGTTTCGAGCATGAAGCACTTCGCTCACGTCAGGAAGGGAGTCGCCTGAAGGAAAAGGGCGTTTATCTGATCACAGGTGGTCTGGGCGGAATTGGACTGGTGATTGCCGAGCACCTGGCCAGAACCTCACATGCCCGCCTGGTCCTCGTTGGCCGCAGCGAGTTGCCACCCACCTCGGAGTGGAAGCGCGTGATCGAGAACGACAGTTTAGCGCCCGCGCTAAAGGAGAAAATTCGCAAACTCCTGGAAATCGAATCTCTCGGCGGAGAAGTGCTGACCATTCGCGCCGACGTTACCAGCCGCGAAGAAATGGCGGCCGCGGTAAAGCTTGCCTGTGAGAGATTCGGCGGAATACACGGGGTCATCCATGCCGCCGGGGTAGTCGAAGACAGCCCCCTGCTGGCAAAGGACCGCGAGAGCGCGACACGTGTGCTTGATCCGAAAATCAAGGGAACTCTGGTCCTTGACGAAATTCTTGCCGATCATCCACTGGATTTCTTTGTTCTGTTTTCTTCGATTAGCTCCCTATCTCCACCGCCTGGCCAGGTGGATTATGCTGCCGCGAACTCATTTCTCGACGCCTTCGCGCTCAGTCGATCAAGCCGTCGGACCATTGCCATCAACTGGGGTTTGTGGCGCGATGTCGGCATGGCAGCTCACCTAAAGTCCGTTCGGCCTCTGTTGGAGCGGCGTGTTTCGCAGACATCGGAAGAAACCATCTATTCCAGCCAGTTCAGTTGCGCGAAGAACTGGCTTTTGGACGAGCACCGCTTGAAGACAGGGAATGCCCTCGTACCCGGAACAGGCTATCTGGAGATGGCCCTCGAAGCGCTTGCCCCAACCGATGGGGCAATTGAGCTTCGGGACGTATTTTTCCTGGCGCCTCTTTCCTTCGAGTCTGCAGAGAATCGTGAGGTACGCCTAAAACTAAGAAGGGATGGCAACGCGTTCCAGTTTACGGTTCTTGCGGAGGCTGACGAATGGCACGAATACGCCACCGGTCAGATCGAGCGTAAGGCAAGCGCTCCAGCAGGCAAGCGTGACCCGGGAGACCTCATCGCCCGATGCAGCCTGCGCGAAATTATCTTCAGCGAAACCGAGCGTACTCGGCAGGAAAACTACTTTGATTTTGGCCCGCGCTGGAGAAATCTGAAACGAATTCATTTGGGAAGGCAGGAGAGCGTTGCTGTGCTCGAGCTTGATGCCGCCTTCATCGCCGACCTTCGGAACTATGTCGCCCATCCGGCCCTGCTGGACCTCGCCACCGGATCCGCGCTCTATCTGATTCGCGATTACGATTCCTCGAACAGCGTTTACTTGCCCGTGTCTTATGCCAAGTTAACGGTCCATAGGCCCCTCGCCGCCAAGGTCTACAGCTACATTCGCTCCAGAGAGTCGATTAGCACGCAGGAAGTCGCCAGCTTCGACATCAGTATCCTCGACGAGCAAGGCAATTCTCTCATCGAGATTGAACAGTATTCGGTGCGCCGGATCGAGAATCTCGGCACGATCTCGGGCATGCATATGGGTAACCGATCCAAAACCCCGGCAAGTTTGTCAGAAGTGGACCACCGGTCGGCTATATCACCGGTCGAGGGTGCGCAAGCCCTGAGCCGCATTCTGGCGTCGGAGATTCGGGGCAATATCATTTTTTCTTCCCTCAATATCGAGACGCCATCCGACCAGAATCAACAGATTCCCCAGATTGCGAAGGCGCAGGTTGCGCCTACGGAGGCGATCGCCAATTCCAGCGATGACGTTGAATCGAAACTGGTCAGCATCTGGCAGGACCTATTGGGAACCAAGACCCTCGGCTTGAGCGATAACTTCTTTGATCTTGGCGGCAACTCATTATTGGCCGCACGACTCTCGGCAAAGGTAAAGAAATTGTGGGGCAGAGGTTTTCCTCTGGCTACTCTGTTTCAGGCACCTACGATTGAGAAGATGGCTGCAGTCTTACGGCGGGATAACGTCGTCCTGGGATCTCCGAGAGTGGCCGCGATCCAACCGGAGGGTACCCGCCCGCCGTTCCTATGCGTGGATGCTGGTCCTTTCTTCCGGCGGCTAGCTCATCGGTTGGGCGAGGACCAGCCATTCTTTGGTCTGCGGCTAGCAGACACCGACGACTTACCAACCCACTTCACGATGGCCGATATCGCCGCGTACCACATTCGGACCATTCGCGAATTGCAGCCGCAAGGCCCCTATTATCTGGGGGGCTGGTCCGCCGGGGGACTCGTCGCCTATGAGATTGCGCAGCAACTGCGCAGCCAAGGCCAGCAGGTATCCGTCCTGGCTCTTTTCGACGCCCTCAACACCGCGTCTCTCCGCAAGTCCTCGCGATTTGAGGCATTTCGGGCCAGCGCTCACTTCTGGAGCTGGAAGCTCAAGTATCACATGGAGAACCTTCGCCGTTTGGGACTGCGCGGCACGCCTTCGTACTTGCTCGATGAGATACGCACCGTGAAGCTCAACCTCCAGCGAAAGCTCTGGTTGACAGGAGATAAAATTCAGCGCCGTTTTGGAAGCCAGCTCGCCGTAGCGCCCCGAGAAGCGACGAAGGTAGTATTCGTGGCCTCGCGAAACTATCAGCCTAAGCCCTATGCTGGGAATGCCGTTCTGTTTCGGTGTGCGGCACAGCCCTTAGGAAGCTACATTGACCCTGAGCTTGGGTGGCACGGGCTCCTCCAAGGCGGACTCGATATTTGCGAGATGCCCGGCGACCACGACGATATGTTCTTGGAGCCTCATGTCGAGTTGCTGGCCAAAGAGCTGGAGCGGCGCATTTTGGCAGCACGACATGGTCATCTTGACCATAGTGCAGACTCCGGCCGACGAGTGCCGCCAGACGGGCTGCTTCAAGAAATTGGAGATACCTCCGTTGATCTTCTAGCCTCCCAGGAACGATTGCGATAGGTGATCGGCTCTTTCGGAAAGATATGTTCCGTTCGATCTGGTGCTCCCTAAAGCCGAGTCATTGCCAGCGCTGTTCGACAGGCAACCAGTAATTCGTCACATGTGGATAATCGTGTGATCGCCAGAACAAACGCTCAGACTAAGACAACTGACTTATACGATGCTCGCGACGACTCGATGCGCGACGACGACACTGCCCGCCGGCGGGATGAAGAAGCACGGCGCGCACGCGTGTCGGAATGGCTGAGGAACATGAAGGTGCTTGCCGAGGGAGGCGAGCTTCCACCTGAGCCGGCCATGAGTCTTCGTCCGCCGATAACGACACCACTACTCAATCCCAATCCCTAATATGCCAGTCTGCCGATGTCGATCGTCGTGAATGCCCCCATCGAGAAGGTCTGGGCACGTGTCGGCAAGTACAAGGTCAGCTCCAGTGCCCGAGGAGAGTTGGTGGTGCTAGGCCAACCAACGAGGCTCGGAGAAAGGAGCCGAACATGCTGATTATAGGTTGTGATTATCACTCGAGCTTTCAACAGATTGCTTTTGTCGATACAGAAACCGGAGAGCTGCGAGAAGGAGACTGGATCACCCGCATGGTGCAGGCACGTACCCGGATCATGAATCAACTGCAAGCCGTCGTACCGACGAGGGCTTGCTGTGCAGGGAAGAAGCTGTGGCGGGAACGCGGACGCCAGCAACTGAAGCGTTCCCGTTGGCTCCGTGGGCCAGCCGGCTTCGGCAGAGGCGAACAACCATACACTGAGAACCCAGTTGGTTGGAGCAAACGGAGCCTGTCAGAGACGCCGTGCAGAAGTCAAACTCTCCTTCCGACGCCAAGGGGTGCGTTTTTGTCAGGCCTGTGACGGCTAGTAGATGGACCCAGTGGTCTGAGTGCTTTGAATTTTTCCCGCGTCCACCGAAATGGAATATGGGACTCCGTCCTGGCCCTTCCAGGAGGTGAGATCGAAGTGACCACCGCTAGGGACGCGGTAAACGGAGACGTCTTTAAGTGTAAGCGGGAGACCCTCCTTACAAGTAGCAGGCGGCTCAGTTGGACGCAAAAAGTAAGCTCCCTGGCCGGTGCCTACAACCGTGCCTTTGCCATCGGCTTCGACGAGCACGGCGGATTTTTCGTCGATGGCGACTTCGCGCGGAGACTGCGACCAACCGTCTTGCATGATCCTGGCCAAGAAACCCAGGCTTCGGCCCATGCGGTTACGCTTGGCGAAATGAGAGTCTGTGATCAGGTTCTCGAGATGGGAAACGTTCAGGAAATCGCGAACTAGCGTGACCCGCTCGAAATAAGGGTTCAGCAGTACCTCGTTCGAAGCCAGGTTTGTGTCATCCGGCCTGTCTTTCAGTGCGCCGTAGACAAACTCGCCGAGCACAGCCAGGCCAGCGCTGGTGCCACCGATTGGCTTGCCAGCCGCAACATGAGCGTTGATCGCATTCTGAATGGATGTCCCATTCCATGCACGAATGTAATTTGCTTGATCTCCGCCCGCTATAAAGAGGACTTCAGCCTTGCGGATGATCTCAGCGACATCATGATTCTGTGCCGTCTGGCGGTCAGGAATAATGAGCGTTGCCACCGAATTGGTTGCGCACAGTCCGTTCACGTAGGAGTTGTAATCGTCATCACCGGTAGCCCGTAGAACAAGGAAGTCACCTCCACTTCCTTTGTCGCAGAGCCAGCGAAAAGCTTCATCGAGGTCGCGGCCACCGCCCATCATGGCGATCCCAGGAGTCGGTTTGGTGTTGATGTCAACATGGCTGCCCACACGGAAATATTTATAAGTACCAGTCCCGGCAGCAATGGTTGGAAGTCCAACCAAGAAAAATAGGATCATCAGGGGGCAGTTCCGATTCCGTGGCATGGTTGATTGTAAGCACTATACGCCAGAGAGCGACTGCCCTGACTGGAAAGGAACCCAATCGGTCCGCTTATCGACTTGGCACGATAAAGGGCGTCGTAACTACGAAACTAAACCCGTTCGTGGATGGATCGGCAACAGTGAGGTTGGCCATAACAACCTCAGAACGTCAGACGAGCTGCCAATTGCCCGATTCGAGGTGCCGGGCCACGAAAGGTCCCTGTCGAGGTGATCTGCCCGAACGTGGGGCTATTCGGATTCGTATCCGGCATTGCAAATTCGGGATGGTTCAACACGTTGAAATACTCCACCCGGAATTCGAGCTTGATCGCTTCTGTGATGTTCGTCGCCTTTGCAAGCGCCAGATCAAAATTAGTTTGATCTGGTCCTCGCAGCGAATTTCGAGGCAGCCCGTAGGTGCGGTCCGCCGGATTATTGACGGGATCCAGCTGCGGAAAGCATGGATTGGAGCCAGCATAATAGGGATTATTCGCAAGCGGCATATTGGAGAAGCTGTTTGGGTTGAAGTAGTAGTTTCCCGTACTTGGACTCGTCGTGATCATGCAACTTCCGTCATTCGGATTGGTGCCATAATTGACAATATTGACGGTGCGCATGTGCCGCGGATCATAAGTAGTCAGCGGCCCAAGCACAGCCGCGTGCGACAGATAAGGATCGCCGGCACCGGAAGTTCCGGGGTTGGATGGATCGCTGTTTCCGCCGAGATGAGCGAAGATATCGAAGGGAAATCCCGATCGCCAGGTAACGATTGGGTACAAACTCCAGCCCTGGGTGAGCCGCCTGGGTCCGCGGCTCCAGGCGCGATCAAACGGCAGATCCCATCCGCCGCTAAAGCTAATTCGATTGCGCACATCGGAATCGCTGGAAGCATAAAAGAGATCATGATTGTAGGGCGGCACGTTGAAGTTGCGCTGCTGGAACCCGGAGACATTGTCGAGGTTATGGGAGTAGGTATAGGAAAGGGTAAAGTAAGCCGTCCCCAATTTCGAACTCTTCGGTTGACGAGTCAAACTCGCTTCGAGTGCATTGTAGTTGGCGTTGGAGATGTTGCGAAATTCCGGGAGTTGTCCGAAGCAGAGCACGTTGATGTTGTCGCACGTGGTATTCCCAGGGTACTGGGTTTGATCCAGCACGCGGGTGTAGGTGCCGAGAATCATCGGGTTGATGTCGAGCAGGGAAGTCAGCCCGTGCGAGGAGCTTCCGACATAATTGGTTTCGAGAACCATGTCGGCAACCAGATTGCGTTGCAGGCTCAGATTGTATTGATAGACGTAGGGCGTGCGCAGGTGAGGATCTACGAAGAATACAAATCCTGAGCTGTTGATCGGCACAAACGGGACGAACGAAATATTCGACGGCGGCGCCGTTGACGGAAACGGATTGGGCACTCCTGCAGCCACAAATGGCTGGTTCATGTAATTCACCGGCCCAGAATTGGGGCCCACTGTGTTGAAGAACAGTCCAGCACTGCCAGTAAACGGGGCCTGACCGTTAAACTGCAAATTGTCTTCACCTTTCAGAATGTCGTAGAACATTCCAAAACCGCCTCGCAGACTCGTTTTGCCGCTCCCGGTTGGATCCCACGCGAAGCCAAAGCGCGGCGCGAAGTTCGTCTTATCAGGAAAGTTCACTCCTCTTGGCGCTCCCGGATCGCCTGGAAACACTAATCCGACCGGAGCGTTTGTGAATCGCTGGGACTGTTCCCCCGGAATGATCGAAAATGTCCGGCCTTCGGTGTCGGTCTTGGGGGTACTGTATTCGTAGCGGAGCCCTAGCGTCAGGACCAGGTTCTTCCTGACGTGCCATTCGTCCTGCCCAAACACATATGTGTTCTTGCTCCGAATGTTGCTCGGTGCCTTGGCGCCTTGCAGGTAATCATACGGAATTCCCAGCAGGAAATCGGCATAAGAGTTCCCGGACCCGATTCCCCCAGAGCCGTAATAATCGAATTCACCGTTGATAATGTAGTCATACGCGAGATTTTCTTGATAGGGAGTGAATCCCGCTCCAAACTTCCAGTTGTGACGTCCGTGGGTCCAGGTAACTGCATCCGTCCATGAGAACGTATTCTCGACATATCGAGTGGGGCCATTCTCGGTATCCCCAATCGATAGCCCTGTGTCGAAATACAAGTTGGTGGGACCTGTCGACTGATCTGGCGTAATTCCAATTCCCAGCGCGGCGGGTGTAGGCAGACTCTTGCCAGGGGTATCGCTCAGATAGTTGCTGCGATGGGTCACAAAGTGAAATTCGTTCAGGAGTTGCGGGGAAAAGACTCTTGTATACGAAATGTTTGTGAAGTAGTAGTTGGCTGACGTACGGCTGGGAAAACCCGGCACCGTGGCGAAAGGATACTGTAAGGTATGAAAATTCCGGTTCACCGATTCCGTCAACGTGATCCTGTCCTTCGCATTCGAGTTGAAATCGAATTTCCCGGTGAGTTCGTCGTTGTTCAGGATTTCATTCTGCGCTGACGAAAGAGTCCCTGCCGGCGAAGTGGGAATCAGGCCCGCCTTGATATAGTTCTGGGCCACACTATTGATTTTCGTGGGATCGATGATGCCCTGCGCCGCCTTTGTTGGGTCGCTCTGAAAATAGGGATTCGCCTGGAGAAAGGCGGCAACATCTGGATCAGGAGATCCTGAATTCGCAGTCGAGAAATCTCCTTGCAGTTCCTGAGGCGTAAAAGCTGGAGAATCGACGACCGGAACGGCTTGAACCTGTCTCTCACCCTGAAACGCCAGGAAAAAGAATGCCTTGTCTTTTCTCAGGGGACCGCCAAGCGTTGCCCCGTATTGATTCCTTTTCAAATCCAGTCGGGGAAGTTGCTGCCGAATATTGAAGTAGTCGTTGGCGTCAAAGGCTCGATTGCGGAAAAACTCAAACAAAGATCTGTGAATCTGGTTTGATCCGGATTTCACAACCGTGCTAATAATCCCGCCACCGTTGCGACCATACTCAGCGGTGTAATTACTGGTAAGCAGCCGAAATTCGGCGATTGCGTCAGGATTGGGATCGATAAAATTGCTGTTGTCGAGCAGGTCATTATTGATGCCGCCATCCAGTAGAAATGTCACCGAATCGGTTCGCCCTCCGGCAATGCTGTAGTTGCCTGCCCCAGCGTTGTCGTCATTGCTTTCCGTGACCCCCGGCTGGAGCAGCGCAAGATCCAATGTGTCACGCCCGTTCAACGGCAAATCGGTGAGAGTCCGTCCGGTAACAGATTGTCCCAGGGTTGCGTTTACCGTTTCCACCTCCGCCGCCTGTGCGGCGACTTCTATCCTCTGGGTGGTTGCTCCTACTTCCATTTTGATGTCGATGCGCAACGCCTGATTAATTGACAGCTTCTGCTCGGCGGTTGTGACGTCGCGAAAGCCGGAGTGCACGGCTGAGACCGTGTAGCTTCCAATCGGCAACGCTAGTATTTGATAGTAGCCATCGTTGTCCGTGACGGAAGTCCGACTGATTTGGGTCGCGGTATTCATTGCCTTCACTTCGACGCCGGCAATCACAGCTCCTTGCTGGTCGGAGAGCGTGCCAATAATCCTTCCAGTCGCATTTTGTGCTGAGCACAGGGGAGCAACGGAGATCACGAACAGTAACAGACGACGCACCGATGAGCATCTCATGTGAGCTCCACCTCGGGAGAGTGCTGAAGGCCGCAGTAGACCCCATTCCCGTTATTGTTTTCAAGAGTTTTCGGTCAATGACTTGAAGAAAAGGGGCGAAAAGGAGGTAGCGTTGGTAAGAGGAAGGGCGGGCACGAATTTTATTGTGCGCAGAGTTTTGAGGAGGATCAGTGGCTACTCGGAAGTCGGAGGTCATTATCGGTGATAACGCTCAGAACCAGATCCGAGGTCGATGAGTGAAATTGGGATGTTCGCCAATTGACCAAGCCTGTTCTAAAATTCTGCCGTGGATAGGAACAGAAACCTTCGATCTAAGTGTGTTGCCACAGGGGTCGTGGTCCTGCTGTTTGTAGCCGAGGTTGGTGCACAAACCACTGGGAAAACTCAAGCGCATGCTGGAATCGCAGGAACGGTGTTTGATGAGCAAGCCCGTCCGCTCAAGAACATCTCTGTGCATGCCGTTTCGGACAAGACGGGGATGTACATGCCGACTGTGGACAGCAACGAAGCTGGTCATTTCGTGATCAATAATTTGGAACCTGGAACCTACAGTATCTTCGGTGAAAGTGATGCCGATGCTTACCCGAACACTGGATTGTCGTTCTATCCTAACGAGAATCCCATTAAGGTAACGCTTGGGAATTTCGGCACAGCAAACGTCGTTCTAGTTCTAGGTCCGAGGGCTGGCGTGCTCTGCGGAACGGTTCTCGACAAGACAACGGGCAAAGTTATCAACTCCCAACACCCGCCACACTTCCTCGTCAGGAAAGTTTCCGATCGAGCAGATTCCATTGAGTTCATGGGTCCCGCCCGATTTCGCTGGCTCATACCACCTGCGACCGAAGTGACTTTGGAAGTGTTCGTAGAGGGCTACAAGCGTTGGGTATATGCCGAGACATCAAGCCCTTTAACGCCGATGCCGTTTCGGCTCGAATCTGGCGAAAAGAGAATCCTGAACATAAGCCTTGAGCCACAAACGCCGCAAGAAAATCATCCCGAATAGAAATTCTGGGGTTGCCTGAGAATCGCGCCTCCAGATTCATTCATTTTCCTTGCGAGTATCCAGCACGAGCATCCAGCAGTTAGGTCAGGCCAAACCGTCAGGGAGTTTAAAAGGGGGCTGAGCGCTCGGCGCCGTATTACTTCTGGGCGAGGAAGTGCTGCGCTTCGCGAACTTCCCGGCGCTCCGCGTCCGCCTTCGGGCAGTTCGCGAGCACTTTTGCGTAATACTTCGAGGCTTTCTCGCGATCGCCGGACGACTGAGCCGCACGCGCGGCGCCGGCGAGCGAATTCAGGCGCTCTGGCGCCAGCTTCAGCGAAGCTTCGTATGCAGCAAGAGCTTGCGCGGGCTGCTTCGCTTCCAGCAACATATCGCCGAGAAGTTCCCGCGCCGGAACAATGGCTCCAGGACTGACAGGCAGTTTGTCTGAGGCGTCTTCCTGATCCGCGGCGGCTCGCATCTGCGTCAAAGCTTCGGCTTTTCCTTCGGCAAAGGAAATCCAGGCCACCACGGCCCCGCGCTGGATGTCCACCTGGTTTGCAGCGTAGCCGTTGTGGGTTGCCAGCAGTTTGTCGCGCAGTGAAATCAAGCGCTGCAGCCCTGCGTTCGCAGCTTCCAGATTTTTCCCGCGCGCCGCGCCGAGCCCCTGCGCAAAATACAGATCAGCTTCCGTCCAGAGGTAGTGCTCTCCGGGAAACGTATTCGGCGGCAAAGTAAGTGCGGCTGCGTCGCTCCAGCGGTGCCGTTCAATGGCCAGGCGCGAAGGGATACTCGCCGTCGCGAAAAGACCGGCAAAGTATCCAGCATCGGTCGCAGGAATTTTCGGCATTTCCGACTCGACGCTCATCGCTTCGCGATCCCGCCCTTGCTGCAGGTAAGCATAGACGAGGTAGTCCATCGCATGAAGCTGATCCCCGGCCAATCCGTTTTTCTTGGCCACTGCCGCCGAGGCCCGGTTCGAGTCGATCGATTCCTGCCACAGTCCGAGACGCGTGAAAATGTGTGCTGGCATATGCAAGGCGTGAGGCGCGTCGGGAGCGATTTTGGCATAGCGGCGCGCGGCATTAAGCGCCAATGGCGCCAGCGTGGAGTAATCATCGCAGTGGATGATGTAGTGCGCAAGCCCCGGATGGGTGGGGTACAGAGCGAAGAGCTTTTCCAGAATGGCGCTTGCCTTCTTCTGGCTGGCATAAGTCTTGTCCGCGACAGGAGCATTGGCGCGCACAGCGAGCGCATAAAAAATCTTTGCTTCGATGTCCTCCGGGTAGCGTTCATATATTTGTTGCATTGCATTTTCGTAGGCCACCGCGCGATCGGCGTAAGGTTTGGTGTCCGCGTCTTTGTACACAACTTCGATGGCCGAGATGTAATCGCGCTCGCGCTGCGTTTTGGCTCCAGCAGATTTTGCGCGTTGGACCGCGGGCCAGGCAGTCTGTACATCGCCGGGAGTAGGAGGATCCCAAAGCTGGCGAAAATGAGACATCGCCACGCCCCATTCGGCCATGCCGCACGTGGGATCGGCCTTGGCGACCGCGGCAAAAGTCTCTTCGGATTTCTTATACCAGAAGGAATGGAGCAAGGCGACGGCGCGGTTGAAATCTATCTGCACGGTGGGAGAACACGAAATAGGGAAGCTGACATTGCCGAACGCCGCCGCATCGACCGCGCCGTGCTCATGCTGGGCAAGAGCCGATGATCCCAACAGGACGCAAGCGAGGTACGCCACAAAAAGACACCGATTCGAGCAAGACATGATGTACTGTTTCCTCAGTCAAAAGATCGGACGCTTAGGCAGGCTTTCATTTCGACCTCTCGGTGAAAAACCGTAGAGTCACTCCAAAATTTCCTCCGTGTACATTGTAGACGGCAACCCGGAGTCCCAGAGCCGATTCGCGCCTATTAAACAGGGTGGACCCCGAGGGACATTAGGGATGTTGTCCCCGCCGTCTCGGTTGGGCCGCTAGTACATGCAGGCGAACTCCCCGACGGACTCCCCGGGCCCGGCCCTGTGAGTAGAGGTGGGTAGGATTCCTTTGTCTTAGACCCCGACATGTGCCCCTGTGTAACCCCTGATTCCACAGGCCAGAAATCGTTCGGCCAACGCTCGAATCCCAGCCCCCAGACACGCGGATAACGACCGTCCCGACACGTGAGACTATGCAATCTCCATGCAATCGGAAGATGGCTGTCTGGTAATTCACACAGTATCAGCAGCTTGCAGACAGCGATTTCTGTGCTGTGGTCAACATGACCGCCGCACACGCGCCAGATTTCTATCCAGACTGAAATCTGCGCGTCTCAGGTGTGAGTTGAGGCACTGGGCGTGGCTGCGATGCTGGCCTTCATTCCGACCCGAGCGCATGAATCTTGGCCAAAAGCACACGCGCCTCTTCCACCGTACAACCCATGCGCGTGTCAAACTCGCCTTCGAGGTCGATACCGTTGCAGACCTCGTTCAGCGCATTGTTGATGATGCCAAGTTCGTCTCGCGAAAGTTGGACTGTCTTCGGCCAGTTCTGCGCGTGGCCATCCAGACGAACATGGAATAGTTCTTCCTCTTGTTCCTTGACGAAAAGCTGCACCATCTCTTTGTCTCTCCACGGTGTTCCGTCTACCGCTTCGATAATGGTCTTGGTATCGGCATGATTGAAGGCCGACAGGTACACACGGCATTCCATGTGCTTTGTGCCGCCAGCGTACCGCGAGACTTCGATGAACTCTCCTCCACCACCGCCTTCTGACTCATGGAGCAATCGGTTGACGAAATCAATTTCAGGATCTGCTTGGCCTTGCGCTGCCACATGTGCGGTGACGATTGCATTCGTGACTCCGCTCATCGTTGACCTCACTTTGATTGGGAAATCGCTGTCAGTCTAATCGGGCGAGGCTAGTTCGTCGGAACTTTCCCTGCATCATTCGACTTCTCCCGAATGCGCTTTTGTATCTCTCCAGCTAACGAGTCATCCAACGACACCAAGATTCGGTGTTGCTCCTCAGCCGCCGGAATGTCACCGATACCGATGTACCCTGCCGCAAGCTGTGCATGAAGATATGCGGCCCCCGGATGCGCTTCGATTGCGCGTTTGTAGACTGGGAGAGCCTCAGCGAATCGTCCACTCTTTAAATAGATATATCCGAGTCCCTCGATAGCAGGCGACGAATCTGGATTGTGGCGCAGGCTTGCCTCGGTGACCTCCATTGCCTCCGCGTAACGCTCCAACTCCGCGTATGCCGAACTCATTGTCCAGAAGCCAATTTCATTGTCGGGAACCAGTTGCCTGAGTTTCTTTCCGGCTTCAACAGCCGCCTCCGACTCATGGAGTTCGCTGTAGACCACACCAATCTGCACGTACGCGTCGGGGTCATCTGGTGAAATCCGAATCGTCTCTTTGAGCGGACCTACAGCCTCTTTGAACTGCTCCAATTCCTTGTACGCAGTTCCCAACCCACAATATGCATCACTTCGATTCGGATTCAGGGCGATTGTCTCGGCAAATTCTTGTGAGGCTTACTTCCACTTGTCCAGTGCCCCAAGAGAGATGGCGTGGTTGTAGTGCGCGTCTGCCCTCTTACGTTCAAGGGAAATTGCCTTTCGTAAAATCGGCTCTGCTTCGGCGAACTTCTTTGACGCACACAACGCCCAGCCGTAGCGGTATACAACTTCACCGTCATCGGGGAAGAGATTATGCGCCTTCTCGTACATCCGAACGCTCTCAGATGAGATGAGAAGGCCGGTCTCCTGGACGGGATGCGGTGTACGCTCCCAAGTTATCGACGTGCTCAAGGGCACAAGAGATAAAGGAGACCGGCCTTCTCCCTCGAAAACACTCTGCTCAGGCGGTTCGGGGTTGAAGTGTAACTGAATGCCCGAGACTCTCCAAACGCTTCACCAGGTATCGCTTTAAACCGTCTGCGTGGAGTCGATC
>Ga0209060_10003273_pt1 | contig 13740 bp, 10 predicted proteins | sample Coa_R1_8_FD_187155 | JGI IMG/M metagenome (GOLD analysis project Ga0209060, IMG submission 187155) | Surface soil microbial communities from Centralia Pennsylvania, which are recovering from an underground coalmine fire - Coalmine... | ecosystem: Environmental > Terrestrial > Soil >...
ATAGTGATCGCGATCAGGTTCCCGACAATGACGATCGTGAGCACCACGAGGGCGGTCCGACGCACCAGGAGAGAAGCTGCGAACCCCACCACTGGTGAGGTGGAGCGTGGAGTCTTCGACACGGGGAACCGGCGAGCACGCCGGCAGCACAAAAAAGCTCCTCGGAACATTAACGCGATTTCAGGCGCCGCATTTGGGAAAGCCTGATGCATACGGACGTTTCCAGACGAAGGACAATCACCGTTAGAGCGAGCGGCGGGGCGCGAGTATGTCCGCGAGGAGAAAGAAGATGCGCCCAGGAAGAACGTTCCTCTCCACTGCCCTGATCTGCGGAAGTGTTGCCGCCCTGCCAGCGTCGGCGGCGAGCACTGCAAACAACAGTCCGGGTTCTGCGCAGAACGGAACGGCCAATTCGAGCAATGCGGCTGCGAGCAGCAGCGTGCTCCAGAATCTGACCGGAATTGGTATTCCGTCGGGCTCGAACACTTCACCTGGCGCTGGCGTCGGACTTATTCCGTCCGGCAACGGCAGTGGTGCCGTGAAGCTGCCGGACCTACCTGCCCGTCCGGGCATGCTCGGTAGCGCTCCGGCGACGGGACAAGCCGCGGCAAGCGGCAATCTGAATGGCAACGCGGTTGCGGCGACTGCGGGCATGAACGGCGTTTCGGTCTCCCCGATCGCAACGAACCAGCAGGCCAACAACGGGACCGTTGGCAATGCACAAGTGCGGACGGCCTCAAACCAGCCCGCGTCGAGCCCGAATCGATCGAATGCGAATGGGTCGGGGACGAAAGAGACGCCGCCAAACAACGCCAGCAAACAGAGCGCGACCGGAAACCCGAATTCGGAGCACGCGAACGGCGGCTGACCGCTACTTCAAGAACCCCGAAGAGGCCGTCAGAAGCCTCGCGGGCAACCTGGGCGGCCGGCTTTGCCGGCCGTCCTTTTTTATGGCTGGCTAAAAAGGCCGGCAGTGTCTAGATGCCGACCCTGCGGACGACTTCGTTGTCCGGCCTCCCGAGCTTCTTCTTCTTTCCCGGATATTCGAAGCCTGAAAGCAGATCGCGGATTAATTCGAGGCGCGCGATCTTTTTCTCGTCGGCAGCAATCACACGCCAAGGCGCATCGGCATGGCTTGTCCGCCGGAACATTTCGTCTCGCGCGCGGGAATAATCCGTCCAATGCTTGAGCGCCTCCTCGTCGACCGGCGAGATCTTCCATTGCTTGAGCGGATCTTCGCGTCTGGCTTCCAACCGCTTCTTCTGCTCCTTGCGAGAAATGTCGAGATAGTATTTCCGCAAGGTTATGCCGTCGCGCACCAGCATGCTTTCGAACGGCACCACCATGTCGAAGAACGCGGCAAGCTCGTCCTGGGTGCAAAAGCCCATGACGATCTCGACGCCGGCGCGATTGTACCAGGAGCGATTGAAGACCACGAACTCCTCGCCAGCGGGCAGGAACGGAATAAAGCGCTGAAAGTACCACTCGCTCTCCTGGCGGCTCGAAGGCTTCCCGGGTGCGTGCACGCGGGTCTCGCGCGGACTCATATGCGCGGTCAGCCGCTTGATCGTGCCATCCTTGCCGGCGCCATCCCGGCCCTCGAGGATGACAAGGACCCGCGCTCTGGTCGCGATCAGATGGCGCTGGAGTTTGACAAGCTCGACCTGAAGCGCATGCAACGCCCGTTTGTAGTGGCGGTCGTCATTTTCCTCGTCGTCATCATGCCTGGCCATGGCCAAAAACCTATTCCTTACCTACGACCGACCACAACACGAGAAGGTGACCGGCCATGCGACAGGCGCCTATTGTTCCACTAGTGCCGGATGCGCATTTTCCGACGGCAAAAGGGGGACTCAAAATGTCGCGCCTGATCGCTTTTCTCGTCCTTGCCTGCGCCGCCCTGCCCGCTTCCGCCGCAGACGTGGACGGCATTCTGGCCGCCAATCGCGCCGCCATGGGAGGGGATGCCTGGGCAGGAAAAACGGTCCTGAAAGAGGTGTTCGCCTATACCGGACAGGGCCTCACAGGCGAGACGACGTCGACCTTCGACCTCACGGATGGGCGTTTCGTCGATACCTACAACCTCGGCGCGGTTTCGGGCGCGCAGGGCTTCGACGGCATGCATGCATGGGCGAAAGATCCCTCCGGCAGCGTGACCGTGCAGGACGGCGGCGAGACGCTACCCCTTGCCGTCAATGAGGCCTATCGCAATGCCAATCTTTGGTGGCGGCGCGACCATGGCAACGCTGCGATCGTCTTCGATACGGCAAAGAGCGACGGCGGTGCCGATGCTCTGACTATTACGCCCAGAAATGGAAAAACCTTCGAAGCCTGGTTCGACCGCAAGACGCATCTTCTTGTTCGCATGTTCGAACAGAACGGCTCGTCGCCGGTCACCTCGACCTTTTCCGCCTATCGTTCGGTAGATGGTGTGTTGATCGCGGGAAGAATCCTTCAGTCCACCGGAAATACGAGATACGACCAGCTCCAGACTCTCACGAGCGCGAACTTTGTCGGGCATTTGCAGGACATTGCCTATGCGCCGCCGAAGAACCACGTTGCCGATTTCGCCTTCGCCGGTGGCGCACATGAAGCGGTTCTGCCGTTTCGGCTCATCAATGGTCACATCTACGCCGAGGTGAAGGTAAACGGCCAAGGCCCGTACACTTTCATTTTCGACACCGGTGGCATCAACGTGGTCACGCCAAAGCTCGCGAAGAGTCTCGGCCTCAAAATCGAAGGACATCTCGAAGCCCGCGGCGCAGGTTCCGGAACCATGGAGGCTGGGTTCACGCACGTATCCGAACTCGAACTCGGACGGGCCTCCATGAAGGACCAGGCGTTTGGTGCCTTCCCGCTCGACGCGCTTTCCGACGTCGAAGGCCTCGAAGAAATGGGCATGGTCGGGTTTGAGACCTTCCGCCGCTTCATCACGAGAATCGACTACGGCAGCCACACGATTACGCTCATCGATCCGAAATACTTCGATGCCAACAACGCAGGCGCGCCGGTCCAGCTCGCCTTCGACGGCAATGTCGCAGAGATCGAGGCGCGCTATGCCGGGATCACCGGCAAATTTCAGCTCGACACGGGCGCGCGCTCTTCACTCACCCTGACCGGACCGTTCGTAGCGGCGCACGAACTTCGCGCCCATGCCGGCAAGGGCGTGGAAGCGGTAACGGGATGGGGCGTTGGAGGTCCGACGCGGTCCTTCGTCGAACGGGGCGAAACGCTCGAAATCGGACCGCTCCGGATTGTGAAGCCGGTAGTCGAGCTCTCGACCGACAAGGGCGGGGCAATGGCGGAAGCCGATATCGCCGGCAATATCGGTTCAGGCATCCTCAAGCGCTTCGCTCTCACGCTCGACTACGAACACCAGCTCGTCTACTTCAAACCCGCTTCAGGACCAGTCGCCGATCTCGACACCTTCGATCGTGCCGGCCTGTGGATCAATCGCGACGAACAGGGCTTCAAGGTGATCGACGTCACGGCCGAAGCACCGGCTGCAGACGCAGGATTGAAAGCGGGCGACGTCATCACCGAGGTCAATGGCCAACCGGCCGCTTCGATCGCGCTCTCGGACCTGCGCCTGAGATTGAGAAATGATCCCCCCGGAACGCATGTGATCCTTGCGTTCTCTCGCAACGGTGCCAGCCACAAAACCGATCTCACACTTCGCGACCTGATCTGATCTGTGCCAAATCCGGCGCTGATGTGCCTATCTTGCGCGCAGGCGGACGACGTGAACCGCCACGGGGCCGCAAAACAGCGCGCCCGGTAGCCAACGGCGAAGGCGCATCGCGAACGCGTTGGTGCCGTCAACTTTTTGAACACAGCGGCCCCTTTCGCGTTGTGATAGAACTTTGCCCTTCCCTCCAGGATTTCGAGACCGATGCCCTTTTATCGCGCCCCGCTCGACGATTACCGCTTCCTGCTGAACGAACTCTTCGAAATCGAGAAACAACGCGATTTGCCGCAGTTCTCGGACCTCACGGGCGATCTCGTCGAAGACATCCTGACGAACGCCGGAAAATTCTGTGAGGAGGTGCTGCAACCGCTCAACCAGTCGGGCGACGAGGAAGGCTGTCACTTCGAGAACGGCGTGGTGCGCACACCCAAGGGCTTCAAGGAGGCGTTCAAGGCGTATTCGGAAGCTGGCTGGGGCGCGCTCGGCGCGCCCACGGAGTGGGGCGGCGCCGGAATGCCGATCCTGATGACGATGATCGTCGGCGAAATGGCGCAGTCCGCGAACCAGGCCTTCGCGATGTATCCCGGACTTACGGGCGCAGCGATGGCCGCGCTCGGTGCAACCGGCGCGCCCTGGATGCGCGAGCACATCGTGCCAAAAATGCTCTCCGGGGAGTGGACGGGCACGATGTGCCTGACCGAGCCAAACTGCGGGACCGATCTGCGCCTGATGAAGACGCGCGCTGTCGAGCAGCCCGATGGCACCTATCGCATGACCGGCACCAAGATCTTCATTTCCGGCGGCGATCACGATCTCACGGACAACATCATTCACATGGTGATCGCGAAGATTCCGGACGAGAACGGCCAGATCCAGAATGACCTGTCGACCGTGAATTTCTTCATGGTGCCGAAATTCCTCGTCGGCGAGGACGGCAAGATGGGCGCGCGCAACGGCGTGACCACCGGCGGAATCGAAAAGAAAATGGGCATCAAGGGCTCGGCCACCTGCGTGCTCAATTTCGATGATGCCGTAGCCTGGCGGCTCGGACCGAAACCGCAGCCGGCCAAACCAGGCGAAAAGCGCTCGGCATCAGCGGGGATGGCAGGCATGTTCGGGATGATGAACGCCGCGCGGCTCGGCGTCGGCATTCAGGGAATCTCGATCGCCGAAGTTGCCTATCAAAATGCGCTTCGGTATGTGCACGAGCGGCGCGCCGGCCACGCGCTCACCGGGCCGGCCGAACCCGATCAGCCTGCCGATCTCCTCTTCACGCAGCCTGACGTGCGGAGAATGCTGCTCCATTGCAAATCCTTTATCGAAGGCGCTCGCGCACTCGCGACGTTCTCCACGCTGAACATGAGCATCATGCGTTCGCAGCGGCCGGAGGCGGAAACAGCAGGAATGCTTGCCGATCTGATGACGCCAGTGATCAAAGCCTTCTTCACGGACATGGGTTTCGAATGCGCCAACCTCGCGATGCAATGCTGGGGCGGCCACGGCTACATCCGCGACAACGGCATGGAGCAGTTCGTTCGCGACGGACGCATCAATCAGACCTACGAAGGCGCAAACGGCGTCCAGGCCATGGATCTCGTGGGCCGAAAGCTCGGCCGCCGGGGCGGCGCCGCGCCCATGGCACTGTTCGGGCTGATCAGCGGTTGGCTGGATGAGGCCGGCAAGGACGACACGCTATCGGAATTCGTGAAACCGGTGCGCCGTGGTCTCGAGGCTCTGCAGTCGGCGACGATGTGGCTTGCCCAGAATGGCATGAAGAACCCGAACGATGCCGGAGCAGGAGCGACCTGTTATCTACGACTGATGGGCATTGTGGTCGTCGCCTGGATGTGGGCCCGCATGGCGAAGCTTTCAACGGAAAAGCTTGCCGGTAATCCCCCGAACGCCGCCTTCTACAAGAGCAAGCTCACGGCCGCGCGTTACTGGTTGCAGCAGATGATTCCAGAGTGCCCGATGCTGCTGGAACGCATTCAGGCCGGCAGCTCTGCCGTAATGGCGTTCGACGAAACGGTGGAGTGAGGGTCGATCAATCACCTCTCCCTCGCGGAGAGGTCGAAAAACGTTGCAGCGCAGTTTTCGGGTGAGGGGAAGAAGCGTGACCCCTCATCCGAAATCGATTCGCGAATTCGACCTCTCCACAAGGGAGAGGTCTGCTCAACTCCTCGCTACGTTCTTGTATACCCGCCCCGCCTTCATCACGAATGCGATGCTTTCGAGCTCGCGGATGTCGCTCAAGGGGCTCGCTTTGGTTGCGACGATATCGGCGAACTTCCCCGCCTCGATCGTGCCTAGGTTTTTCGCCTGGCCAATATGGATCGAGGCGGTAACGGTTGCCGCCTTGATCGCTTCCATCGGCGACATGCCGGCCCTCACCATCAGCGCGAACTCGCGCGCGTTCTGGCCGTGCGGCGACACGGCGGTGTCCGTGCCAAAAGCAATGCGGATTCCCGCTTTGTGCGCGCGCGCAAGCGTATCCACGATCTGCGGGCCCACGGCGAGCGCTTTTTCACGGATCGCCGGGGGCATGTAGCTCTCCTTCGCCGCGATTTCCGCGACCGTAGTTCCTGCGAGCGCCGTCGGTACATAAAACACGCCACGTTCGAGCATAAGGCCGGTAACTTCTCCGTCCATGAAGGTGCCGTGCTCGATCGCATCGACGCCCGCGAGCAACGCCGCCTTCATGCCGTCGGCGCCATGCGCATGGGCCGTCGTCTTGCGCCCGAGCATGTGCGCCGTCTGCACGATTGCTTCGTATTCGTCTGTGAAGAATTGCTGACCCGTCCCGGTCGCCGTGTCTGTTAGCACCCCGCCCGTTGCCACAAACTTGATGAAATCCGCTCCGCGAGAGACCTGCCGGCGGACGGCATAGCGGCATCCGTCGATCCCATCGCCACGGCCGCTCGCATCAAGCAGGAGATTGACGTCATCGCGATAGCCGCAGGTGATGCCATGGCCGCCGGTCGGTGAGATGATCGAACCGGCGGCAAAAATGCGCGGACCTGGCACATAGCCCTTCTCGACCGCCGCGCGCAAAGAAAAGATGGCGTCAGCAGACCCACCGAGCTCGCCGAGATCGCGCACGGTCGCGAAGCCGGCCACGAGCGTCAGGCGCGCGTGATGGGCGGCATGAAGCGCAACCGCGGTCGGCGATTCTTCGATGCGTTCGAGCTTTTCCTTCGGACCCAGTTCACCAGTCAGATGAACGTGACAGTCGATCAAGCCGGGAAGAACGAACCGCTCGGAAAGATCGATCAGATCGTCGCCACGAGAGGGCTGCCCGAACCCAGGCTTGATGGCAGTGATCCGGTCGTTCTCGACGACGATGGTCTGACGTGTCTGCGGCTCTTCGCCGGGCTTTGCCAACAAGGTGCCGGCATGAACGATAGTAGACATAGCGAGGTCCCCTTGTTTGTGCCTTTGAACAGGACAGCTCCTCTAGCGGGAGCTGCTCCAAAACCAAGCCCCTGCTCGATTCACGCTGCCGCCGCAAGTTTTGCAAGCTGGCCCACGAGCGCGCGCACGCCCTTGAGCCGTTCCTCGGGGTTCGGCCAATCGCGCGCGACGACAACCTTCTGATCGGGGCGGACCTTCATCGTTCCCATATTCTGGGAGATGAGCTTGACCAGCGCGGGCGCATTGGGAAAGGCGTTGTTACGGAATCCGATGGTACCGCCTTTGGGACCGGCCTCGATCTTTTCCACCTGCGCCGCACGGCAAAGCTGTTTTATCCGCACAATGTCGAGCAGCTGGCGTACTTCGCCAGGCAAGGGACCAAAGCGATCGATCAGCTCTGCAGCAAAGCTCTCGATCTCGCTCTCGTCTTTGATCTCCGCGAGGCGCCGATAGAGCGCCATGCGGACATTGAGGTCAGCGACATAGCTCTCCGGAATGTCCGCATGGCGGCCGATGCTGATCGAAGGCGACCATTCATCGGCAAGCTCGGCTGAGACATCGCCCGCCCGTAACTGCGAGACGGCTTCTTCGAGCATCTCCTGATAAAGCTCGATGCCCACCTCGCGAACATGTCCGGATTGTTCTTCGCCGAGAAGGTTTCCGGCGCCTCGGATATCGAGATCGTGACTCGCGACCGAGAAGCCGGCGCCCAACTGGTCTAGCGACTGAAGCACTTCGAGGCGTCGCGTCGCCGTCTCGGGAAGCTTCCGGTCTGCCGGGGTGGTGAGATAGGCATAAGCACGCTGCTTGGAACGTCCAATGCGGCCCCGCAGCTGGTAGAGCTGAGCCAACCCGAACATGTCGGCGCGGTGAACGACAAGCGTGTTGGCGCTCGGAATATCGAGTCCGCTCTCGACGATATTGGTCGAAACGAGAACGTCGATCTTGCGGTCGTAAAACGCGGTCATGACGTCCTCGAGCACGGCCGAAGCCATCTGGCCATGTGCGACCGCCGCCTTCACTTCCGGCACGCTCTCTTTCAGAAATTCCTCCGCCTCACGCAGATCTGCGATGCGCGGCGCGACATAGAAGCTCTGCCCGCCGCGGTAGTGCTCGCGCAGAAGCGCTTCGCGCACAACGAGAGGATCGAAGGGCGTGACGAAGGTGCGCACTGCCAGCCGGTCGATCGGCGGGGTGGTGATGAGCGAGAGGTCGCGCACGCCGGAGAGCGCGAGTTGCAGCGTACGCGGAATGGGCGTCGCGGTCAGCGTGAGCACATGCACATCGGCCTTGAGTGCCTTAAGCCGCTCCTTGTGGCTCACGCCGAAATGCTGCTCCTCATCAATGACCAGCAGGCTCAAATTCTTGAACTGAATGCTCTTCGCGAGAAGCGCATGCGTGCCGACCACAATTTCGATGCTGCCGTCCGCCAGCCCCTCCCGCGTTTCCTTCGCGTCCTTCGCCGGCACAAACCTCGAGAGCTGGCGGACCTTGACCGGAAATCCAGAAAAGCGCTCCGCGAATGTGCGGAAATGCTGTCGCGCGAGAAGCGTGGTCGGGACCACCACCGCGACCTGCCCGCCTGCCGTCGCGGCAACGAAGGCTGCACGCAGCGCCACCTCCGTCTTGCCGAAGCCGACATCGCCGCAGACGAGCCGGTCCATCGGCCGGCCCTTGGCGAGATCCTCGATGGTTTCCGTGATCGCCCGATCCTGGTCTTCGGTTTCCTGCCACGGAAAGCGCGCGCAGAACTCATCATAGAGGCCTTCGGGCGGGTCCATCGCCGGCAGGTTCCTTAGTTCGCGCGCGGCGGCGATGCGGATGAGTTCAGCCGCAATTTCGCGCACGCGGGCCTTCATGCGCGCTTTTCGCTGCTGCCACCCGGCGCCGCCCAGACGATCGAGCTGCGCCGTACCCTCGTCGGCGCCGTAACGCGTCAGGAGCTCGATATTCTCGACCGGAAGGAAGAGCTTGCCACCGTCATATTGCAGCTCAAGGCAATCATGCGGCGCACCCGCGACATCGATCGTCTGCAGGCTCACGTAGCGGCCAACACCATGCTCAATATGCGTGACGAGATCACCCGGCGCGAGGGCAGAGGCCTCGCTCAGGAAATTCTGCGCGCGGCGCGAACGCGTCTGGCGGACCATGCGGTCGCCGAGCACGTCCTGCTCGGCAATGATCGCAAAGTCCGGTGCTTCAAAGCCGTGCTCCACGCCCAGGATACCGATCGCCGTCGCTGAGCCGTGCATGGTCTGCGCTTCGTGCAGATTTTCGACGCGCCGGATGGCTTCGAGGCCGTGGTCCGCAAGCACACCGCCAAGGCGCTCGGCCGAGCCCTCCGTCCAGGCTGCAAACAGCACACGCTTCGCGTTCTCCTGCAGGCTCTTCGCATGGGCGACAGCAGCTTCGAAGACATTCACGCGGCCTTGCGCACGTTCGGGCGCGAAATCCCGGCCAAGGCGCCCCCCTGCATCAACGGAAGACTTGGATTCCGGCGCCTGGAAGGGCGAAAGCTCCCGAACGGAGTGATGCGCGAGCGCAGCATTCCAGTCTTCATTCGATAGATAGAGTGTCTCGGGCTTGAGTGGCTTGTAAGGCTGCGCTGCGACGGTCTTGCCGTCCGGCTTCTCACGGAGGAACTGGCGGCGGGTCTCGTAATAGTCCGCGATGAGTTCAAGCCGCGCCTTCTTCGCTTCGTCGCTCGCATGGCCAAGAAGCAAAAGCGTGTGCGCGGGGAGGAAATCGAACAGCGTATCGAGATGTTCATGGAACAGCGGCAGCCAGTGCTCCATGCCGATCGCCTTGCGCCCGGCACTCACCGACTCGTAGAGCGGATCGTCGCTCGCAGGGCCGAATGCGGCCACGTAGCCGGAGCGAAAGCGGCGAATAGATTCCTCGTCGAGCGGAGCTTCGCTCGCCGGCAGCAAATTGATCTCCTGAACCTGATCGCTCGAGAGTTGCGTATCCGCATCGAAGGTGCGGATGGCATCGAGTTGCGCGCCGAAAAAGTCGAGCCGGAGCGGCTGCGCGCTTCCGGGTGGCCAGAGATCGACGATGCCGCCGCGGAGTGCGAAATCGCCGGGCTCGCGCACCGTGCTCGCCTTGGCATAACCATTCACTGCGAGAAACCGCGCGAGCTTGGCGTGGTCGACCACCTGGCCGACGCGCGCGAAGAAGCTTGCATGGGCGACCCAGTCGCGCGGCGGCACGCGCTGGAGCATCGCCGCGACTGTGGTGATCAGAAGAACGGAAGAACCCTCCCCTCGCGGGAGAGTCGAATTCCGCGAAGCGGAATGCGGGGAGGGGCTGACGGTGGATCGCGCCAGCGCGGCAAGCGTCGCAAGCCGCGTGCTTTCGATATCAGGACGAGGCGAAACGCGGTCGTATGGGAGACAATCCCACGCCGGGAGTTCGAGCACGGCAAGGTCGGGGACAAAGAACCGCGCCGCTTCCGCCGCGCAGGCCGCCCGGCCGTCATCCGCGGCGACGAACAACACGACCGATTTCCGCGCCTTCGCGGCGTGGGCGGCGATGAAGACGTCGTAGCCTTCCGGCGCACCACTGACTGTGAGCCGCCCTTCCGCGCGTGCGATGTAATTAAAGCGTTCGGTCATGCTTAGACTCTTCCCCGGCCATCTCGGGCGGGGGAAGAAACGCGAAGCAAGCGTTCCTTAGTCCCGCCATGACGGCTTCTTTCGCGTGCAAAGCGATTTCAGTTTGCGAAATACCTCTGTATCGAACGCCGCCGGCACCAACGCCGTGCCGTCGAGCCAGGCCATCACCTCCCGGTCCGGGTGATCCAGCAGCTTTTCCAGATCACTGAGCCCGGCCTCGTCGAGATGGTCCAGGAACATCGCGGCAAACGTGCCAAACACGAGATCGGCTTCCTTGAAGCCGCGATGGCTCGCCCGAAAGCGCAAGCGAGCCCGGCGCCTTTCGGCGGGGCTTTTTTCGGCAGTCGACATGGGGCGCGAGCTATAGCAAGCGCATGGTCACGATGCGAGCAGGATTCTGCGAAAATTCGAAGGCTAAGGCTGCGAGCTCAGCCCGCTTCTTCCTTGCGCAGCGGCACGACGTTTGTGTCCGGCGCGAGCGCGGGAATGGAAGCATCTTCCGGCAGCTTCCGGCGGCGCTTCTTGCGCTGGCCTTCGCCGAGATCGGGCGCATCGATCTTCACGGTCACGCGCTCACTCATCGTCGCTTCACCGACTTCGCCCATGATGACGAAATCCTGGTGCGGGAACGCCTTCTTGAGGCGCAGGACCTCGGCCCGTGCTTCCTTGAGCGACATCGGTTGTGCAATCGGCCCGCGGGTGGAATAACCGCCCAGCACCTCGCGGCGAAGGATGATGAAAGTCGTGTTCATCGACGGTTCGTTCGCTCTGTCGGACGCCATGACCTTACTCGGCGCCGTCCTTGGCGCCCCTCTGATTCGAATCATAGAGGCGCGCGGGCGTGTAAAGAAGATGGCACCCTTGTGCGGGCGGCAGTTAGCGCCAAGGCGTGCGCGTAGAAATTAAGCGGAATTTTCCCGGGTTCCCGCGCCTTTCCCGGAACTCCCTCACATTTCGTGACCGAATTACCATCGTTGCAGCCGCGCAACGGCTTCGCTCTTTTTGCATGGAGCGCCTGTGGCGAATCGAAGGCGGGGTTAAGAAGGGTTGCCGCTCACGCGTCTTGCGAGTTCGCCGATGGGCAATTCCAGACGCGCGAGTCTCCACGAAAACCCGTGGCGTTCGAAGACCAGTCCGAACACGATCGTCGGATCCTTCCGGTTCGTCAGCCGAACGCGGAAATCATCGATCCCCGTGAATACGAAACTGCGCGAGTACGCGCCGCCACGATCACTCTCCTCCGTGTGCGGACGATGGACATTGAGCGGCTGCGCCAGGAGGAAGGCAATGCCGTCAGGCGTGACGATCCGGTCGACGACGGTATCGACGATCTTCGGCACCAGCGTCAGGAGGACATTGCCAAAGGGGTTCTGCGAGAGGTCACGGTCGTCCGAGGCGCGGCCCTCCAGATAGCCGTCTACCTGGTCTTTTAGGCTCGCGCGTACCGCAGGGAAATCGACCTCGGCCGCGATCTCGTCGCGGTTATCGTCCCGAATGCCCTGCGCCAGAGCCGAAAGCGCGAAAAAGGGCGAAGCGAGGTAAGCCCCCATCAGCAGGGCCAGAACGGCAATGGCCGCTCCTGTGAGAACACGGTTATTTCGCATCTACAGACGGCGCGCCTACCGATCGGCCGTTGCCGCCCGGTATTCGTCCGTCAGTTCATCCAGTTTCTGCTTGAGGTCAGCGGCAAGCGCACCCGCCTCGGCTGCTTTCAGATTTGCTTCGAGCTGCTCGGGTTTGCTGGCACCGATGATGGGCGCGGTGATCGCCGTGTTGGAAAGCACCCAGCGGACGGCGAGCTCTGTCGCGCTCATGCCGTTCTCCCTGGCAAGGTTCGCCATTCGGCTGACAGTCTCGAATTCGCGTTCGTGCCAGTAGCGCGCCTGATACATCGCACCGGCACGCCCGAGCGTGAAGCGGCCCTCACCCGGCGCATTCGCCCGGTCGTGTTTCCCCGTCAGCAATCCACCCGCGAGTGGATTATAGGGAATGACGGCGATGCCTTCCTCTTCGCAAAGCGGCAGCAGATCGCGCTCGAAGGTGCGGAAAAGAAGATTGTAGCGCGGCTGGACGGAATCGATTCGCGCGAGGTGCTTGAGTTCGCCCCGGCCGAGAGCGCGCGCGACGCGATGCGCCATCCAGTTTGAAACGCCGACGTAACGCGCCTTCCCGGACTTCACAAGCATATCGAGCGCCTCGAGCGCCTCGTCGATCGGTGTCAAGGGATCAAAGCCGTGAAGCTGGTAGAGATCGACATAGTCGGTCTGCAATCGTTTCAGCGACGCATCGATCGCGTCGAGAATGTGCTTGCGCGACATGCCCTGGTCCCAGGGCTTCGGGCCCATCTGGCCGACGCATTTGGTCGCGAGAATGAAATTCGCCCTCTTGCCCTTTAGCCAGCGACCGACGATCTCCTCGGTGCGGCCGGCCGTATCGCGCCCGCCACCCAGGGGATAGACATCCGCGGTGTCGAGGAAATCTATTCCGCCTTCGGCGGCACGATCGAGAATGGAGATGCTCTGCCGCTCATCGCATTGCAGACCGAACGTCATTGTGCCGAGGCAGAGCCGCGACACGCGAAGGCCAGTGCGGCCGAATTTCACGTTTTTCATAGGGGCAGTCTACACCATCGGGGGCGCGGGGTGAGGGTTGGCGCTGTTTTTCACGCGAAGACGCGAAGGCGCGAAGAAAACGTGGATCCACACAGGGGTGGAGGTGTCGCACCGGGTGCGAAGTGTAGAGGGGCCTCCGCGTCGCTTCCCTTTTCGTCGAACCTCCTTTCACTTCGCGTCTTCGCGCCTTCGCGTGATAATCACATCCATGCGGCCGCAGATTCTCTTCCCGCTTTTTGCCGAGACGCGCACGCTTCCTGGCGTAGGGCCGAGACTTGAAAAGCTGATTGCGCGCGTCGCCGGCACGCGTGTGGTCGATCTCGTTTTCGATCTGCCCAAGGGCGTGCTCGATCGCAGCCACCGACCAAAGCTCGCGGAGGCGGAAGAAGGCCAGATCGCGACCGTCACGGTT
>Ga0209060_10003277_pt1 | contig 13730 bp, 15 predicted proteins | sample Coa_R1_8_FD_187155 | JGI IMG/M metagenome (GOLD analysis project Ga0209060, IMG submission 187155) | Surface soil microbial communities from Centralia Pennsylvania, which are recovering from an underground coalmine fire - Coalmine... | ecosystem: Environmental > Terrestrial > Soil >...
CCGCTTGGAAGTGGTCAAGCTGCCAGAAGCCAAGCGCGGCTTTGTCCTCCTGCCACGTCGGTGGGTCGTCGAGCGCAGTTTCGCTTGGACCGCTCGCTTTCGACGCTTGGCACGCGACTATGAACGCTTGCCGCAAACGCTGGCTGGGCTGCACTTCCTGGCCTTTGCTATCCTGATGCTGCATCGCTTTATCCTGGTGTTGGCTCATTGTCTCTGAAGTTCATAACAGGCTCTAGATAAAGGCTACGATTACGAAGAGGTACGTGCCATCCTCCAGGAGTTCGGCTTCACGGCCCATATTCGGCCACGCGGGGAAGAAGCCAAAGCCATCAAACGGAAAGCGGGCTTCAAAGCCCGCCGGTGGGTGGTCGAACGCGCACATTCCTGGCTGAATCGGTTTCGCCGACTGCTGATCCGCTGGGACAAGAAGCCGGAAAACTACCTGGCATTTCTCCATTTCGCCTGCGGCTTGATTGCGTTTCGGGCCGCCGGTTTATTCGGATAGGCACTAATACCAAGCTGCACAGCAATGGTCCCCCGATCCACCCCTACTGCAAAGCGCTCGTGAATGTGGTGATAGCGTTCGATCTTGCGGCTGTGCCAACTCGCGCTTGCTTCCTCTGCGGCTTTGGCTCTTGCGCCGATAGGAAGGGGTGGCGGGCGTGGGAGGAGTTCAGCCTCTGGCGCTGCCGCTTTCAAGAGCTGCTTTTTATGGAGCCAGAAGGCTTCCAGCGCCTCGCCCAGATTCTTTAAAAGATGCCAGCGGTCTGTCACCTGAAGGGCGGTGGGAGCGGCTTGCGAGATCGCATCCCGGAAGGGCCGACCGCGGTCGCGGCTGACGATTTCGATACCGGGATGGACTTCTAACCAGGAGGCCAGCGTGGGCGCCTCTCGATCGGGCAACAGATCGATGGGGGCGTGCCGCTCCAGGTCGAGCAAAATGGTGCCAAACGTGCGCCCTTTCTGAAAGGAGAAATCATCCACACCCAAGACACGCGGGGTAGGAGCAGTCGGCAAGGCGCTCTGGCATATCAGACGCAAGAGGGTATCGGGGCTACAAGGCATCCCCAACCGCTTCGCCAGGCGGGCGCCCGCCTCCGCACCCAAGGCGAACCCGATCTGGCAGAGCGCCTCCTGGAGGCGGCAGGTTTTGCGGGCGCGCGGTGCAGCCAGGTCGGGAAGCTGTTCGGTGAAGGTTGTTCGCGGACACGAGCCGTCTTCGCAGAAGAAGCGTCGTACCTGGAGGGACAGACGTACCTGGCGCCCACAGACAGACAAGTCAAGGAGCGTTCGGCGGGAACGGCTGTGAATTCGGATCGCCTGCTTACCGCAGCCGGGGCAGGGGTGCGCCTCTGCGGTTGGGTGAGCCAGGAGAGTGACCGTTTCATTGCCTATGATCACGCGCTCGACGGCCATTCCTGGGAGGGGAGCCAGAACATCAGCAAGGCTCATAGACCCAATCCTCTGGTAACGAGCAGCAAGCGCTCCGTGCGCTGCTTGCGGGCTATTGTACCAGAAAAGATGAGTCCTCACACTTTGCGCGGGAGAGCCGGAAGGCTATGGTGAAGTTTCCCTAGTGGAACATTTTTCCCGCTCGCCTGATATGCCTCTGCCTCATTGGTTGCCGTGACGAGGAAAGAAGGAGCCAGGAACGGCTCCCTCTGCGCTGATCTGCCTTGAGGGCGTGTGAGCCGCCAGGTCGTTACCAGCGGGCACGGCGGCTTCCAAACAAGACACGGAACAACCACCAGATGAAGGCAACGAGGATAATAATCCACAAGAGGTGAATGACCCAGCCAACGACGTGGATGAGGACGACGAAGGCGAGCCAGATCAAAAAGACCAGAACGGCAATCCCTAACAAGCTGTGGTGTCGATGTCTATACATTGCGGACCCTCCTGTATCAAGCACTCAGGGGCATGTTCAGAAGAAGTGGCCCTGTTTCTTGATTTCTTACTCTCTTTACGCTGTATGCCTCAGCATGGTTGCAGGGTTGAGCAAGAGAGCCTCGATTTTGGGAGCTTTGAGGACTGGGGCCATCCTGTTAGCGCATGGCGGCGTTGAGCCAGCTTCTGACTTCTTCCAGGGTATCCAACGGTAGCACGCTCGCAGCCAGACTGACCAACCGCTCGGTGGAATACCGGCTGAGCGCTTCTTTGACCAACGGAATGCTGGCAGGTACCATGCTCAGTTCTTCGACTCCCAGCCCGACCAGCAGCGGCGCCACGTTCGAGTCGCCAGCAGCTTCGCCGCACACGGCTACCGGACGGCCATGCGCTCGTGCCCCTTGTACGATCTGGGCAATGGCGCGCAGCACTGCCGGTTGCAGCACATTGTAGAGGGCGCCCAGCCTTCCATTCAGCCGGTCAGCCGCCAGCACATATTGGGTAAGATCGTTCGTGCCAATACTGAAAAATGCCGCCTCGCGTGCTAGCGATTCAGCCAGCAGTACGGCAGCCGGTGTCTCGACCATTATGCCTACTGGCACCTGAGCAGGCAAGAGGACTCGCTCTTGCTGGAGCGCCTGCCAGGCAGCATCAAAGATAGCCCGCGCCTGCCGCCACTCATCAATGGTGGCAATCATGGGGAACATCAGGTGCAGCGCCACGCCAGCCGCGCCTGCTGCGCGCAGCAGTGCCCGGATTTGTATACGCAGCAAGTCGGGATATGCCAGATGGATGCGTATCCCACGCAGCCCCAGCGCCGGGTTCTCTTCGCTCATCTCGCCTATCACTGCTTCCAGCGCTGGAAGCGGCTTGTCGGCTCCGGCATCTAACGTGCGCACGACCAGGGGCGCGCCCGTGGGAGCCTGGCTGGCAAAAGCATGAAAGATTGCTTTATATTGCTCGTATTGTTCTTGCTCATCTGGCAACGTTGGCCGCTCTGCCAACAAGAACTCGGTACGCAGCAGACCGACGCCTTCAGCGCCCCAGGTTTGCACTGCTGCGCGTGCTTCTTCTGGCCCACCGCTGCCAATATTGGCCGCAATCAAGATAGGATGCCCATCAGCGGTTGCGCCGGAGCGCTGACGCCAGGCTGCGGCATGGGTCATCCGCTGCTTTGTGTCTCCCTGCTGCTGACGCATCTCATTGAGCAAGCGCGCCCGCAGGTCCGGAGATGGCGTCAGATAGATTTCACCACGCGAGCCATCTAGCCCAACCTCCACACCATTCTGCAACGATGCCAGGGCTGCCTCGCCAACCCCGGTCACTGCCGGGATGCCCAGCGCTCGCGCCAGAATGGCCGCATGGGCCGTTGGCCCACCCAACGCCGTACAAATGCCCAGCACCTGCTCTTGCCGCAGACGCGCCGTATCCGATGGTGTGAGATCGCGGGCGACCAGGACCACTGGGGCGCGTTGGGCTGCAAGCTGCTCGGCCAGGTCTGGGGCTGCTGCGCCATGCAGCAGACGCAGCACCCGTTGTAGCGCATCGCGCAAGTCGGCGCCGCGCGCAGCCAGCACCTCATTTTCCAATGCTTCAAGCTGGCGCGCCTGTTCCTCGGCGGCACGAGCAATCGCTGTGGCTGCATCCAGCCCTTCGCTCTGGATCAACTGCTCGGCTGGCTCACTGAGCGTAGGGTCTTGCAGCATCATGGCCTGCGCCTCAAAGATGCCTGCCTCATCTTGACTCATCTGCTGGCCGACCTGAGCACTCAGGGTCATTAATTCAGCGCTTGCCTCGGCCAGCGCCTGCTGTAGCGCCGCTCTCTCCTCCTCCGCAGAGCGGCTTGAGCGCTTTGGCGCATCAGGAGATGCCTGGGTGCGTTCAGGAATATAGAGAAAGATCGGGCCAAGCGCCGCCCCTGGCGAGGCTGCCACGCCAGGTATCACAGCACCCGATGATTCAGGCGTTTGAAGTGCTGTCATAGATATGCTCCTGGCCCCTACTCGGATTCGCCAAATCGCTCTTCGATCAATTGTTGGAGCGCGGCAATCGCCGCTTCCGCGTCAGCGCCGTCAGCCTGAAGCGTAACCTCGGCACCACCACCAGCGCCCAATCCCAGCACCTGCAAGATGCTTTTGGCATTGGCCTGGCGCGCACCGCAGACCACTGTGATTGTCGAAGAAAAACGTGCCGCCGTTTGCACAAACTTGCTGGCCGGGCGGGCATGCAGGCCCACTTTGTTCAGGAGGGTTAACGTTGTTTCTGCTGATGCCATGGTCCGCCTTACCTTTCCCCTGGAAACTTGTTCAGCGCCTCGGCGGAGGTGGCCGCTTCTGCAACCTCAGCGAGTGAGCGGCCAATCGATGCTTCAACGGCTGCAATCACTGCCCCTTCGACCAGCGGCGCAGAACTCACCTGCACGCGCGCTCGTTGTTCTGGTGTCAATGACTCCAGCGCAATGTCTACCGCCATCGCCGCGCTGCCCAGGTCAACCAGAATCAAAATGCCATCGATGCTTGCTGCCTGAGTCAGCGCCTGCAAGACCTTATCGGCTGAAGTGCCAAGGGAACCATCGGCAGCGCCGCCTGCTGTTGCGATAATCGTTTGCCCGTTTGCCATTTGCGCTGCCAGTTCCGCGACACCCTCCGCCAACTTCACACTGTGTGAAACAATGACCAGGCTCACTGCCACGTTAATTCCCTCCCATCGCCCGCAAGAAAAGCCAGGAAGAAGTAGCGCCCGGGTCCTGATGTCCGATGCTGCGCTCGCCCAGATAGCTGGCCCGGCCCTTCGTGGCAAGCATAGGAATCGTAGCTTTCATCCCTTCTTCGGCGCGTTGAATGGCTTTTGCCAGCGCCGCCTTCAGGGGTTCGCTTGCTTCCAGCGCCGCTTTGAAAGATTCGATGGCAGGTTGCAGTGTATCAACCATCGTCTTTTCGCCAGGCTTCGCTTTGCCGCGCGCCATGATTCCTTCCAGCGCGGCCTCCAGCGCCGCCAGGACATCACCATCTTGTAACTCGAACTTGCCCGCCAGGGATGTGCCTGCCCGCAGAAAAGCGGTTCCATACAGTGGACCGCTTGCGCCGCCAACAGTTGACACCAGCGTCGTTCCCACCGTCTTCAGAATGGTTCCCGCGTCCTTATCGGCCACGCCTGGCAGCCGGTCCATGACTGCTGTGAACCCACGGTCCATGTTGATGCCATGATCGGCATCGCCAATGGAGCTATCAAGCTGGGTCAGATACTCCTTATTCTCGCGCAGGACTGCCGCTGAACGTTGGAGCCAGGTGATGAGCTGCTCAGTAGTTACAGACATAACACCTCCTCGTGAGTCGCACAAGCGTTGTAACGATAGCGTGCGCAGGTTTCCCAAAGCCGGGAGCCGATTTACTCGAAACCCGACCCCCGGCTTCTCTACCAGTTTACACCCCCCAGCGCAGTGCCGGGGTATGGACCGGCCTATCCCACAGATCGGTCAGTTCATCATCCAGGCGCAGCAGCGTGACCGAACAGCCAGCCATCTCCAGCGAGGTAATATAGCTGCCCACCAGATTTCGCGCAATCGTGATGCCCTTGCCCTTCAGGATTTTGGCAACTTCATTAAACATCACATACAACTCGATCAGCGGCGTGCCGCCCATGCCATTGACAAAGGCCAACACTTGTTCGCCGCTCTTGAACGGCAGGTCTTCCAGAATGGGGCTGACCAGCAGTTCGGCAATCTCGGCGGCTGAGGCCAGCTTCATGCGTCGGCGGCCCGGCTCGCCGTGGATGCCGATGCCGATCTCCATCTCATCATCGCCCAGGTCGAAGGTGGGTTTGCCAGCGGCTGGGACCACGCAGCTTGTCAAGGCCATGCCCATGCTGCGCCCGTTTGCATTCACCTTGCGGCACAGGTCTGCCACCTTTGCCAGCGGCGCGCCTCCTTCCGCCGCCGCGCCCACAATCTTTTCCGCCAGCACCGTCGTTCCCACGCCCCGGCGTCCTGCGGTATAGAGGCTGTCCTTCACGGCCACGTCGTCATCGATGGTAACGCTTGCCACCTCAATCCCATCCGCCTGCGCCAGTTCGGCAGCCATCTCGAAGTTCAGCACATCGCCGGTGTAGTTCTTCACAATGTGCAAGACGCCAGCGCCACCATTGACGGCGCGTGTGGCTGCCAGCATCTGATCTGGCACCGGCGAAGTAAACACCGCGCCAGGGCAGGCGGCGTCGAGCATCCCCCGACCAACAAACCCACCATGCATCGGCTCGTGCCCGCTGCCACCGCCAGAGATCACCCCGACCTTGCCCTGCACCGGCGCATCGGCCCGCACCACCAGATTATTCTCGAAGTCCACGCGAACCAGGTCTCCATGCGCAGCTTCAATCCCCGCGAGTTCGTCCTGTACCACCGTGTCGGGACTGTTAATCAGCTTCTTCATTGTATCCTCCTGGGTCACTGCTGGGATATCAATACATCTTGCCCGCGATAGATATGCCAAACCGTGGAATGACCAGCAGGGGCACCACAGCCGTATCCCCGCCGGGAGGAACCGTTATGCTCGGACTTTCTCAGCCTCTACTGGCGCTTCAGCGGTTGCCGCCGCCTTGGGGCTTGCCAGGAAATCATAGGCAAACGCGCCCAACGCGCCGCCGACCACCGGCCCAACGACATAGACCCAATATTGGTCAAAGTAGGCTTTGCCGCCAAACAGCGCCTGAATCAGCACCGGGCCAAAACTCCGCGCCGGATTCAGCGAAGACCCGGTGACGGGTCCAACCACAAAGATGATACCCGCGACGATCAGGCCGATTACCAAGCCGGCCCAACCAGCAGGGGCACGCGGATCGACGGCAATGCCATAGACGGTGAACACCAGAATAAACGTGCCTATCGCCTCGGCAAACAACGCTTGAATGACGGGAGTCGAATCGGCATAGGATGTGACGCCGAGAATAGAATGTGTGGCCGCTGTCGTTCCAAAGAGCGCCACAATCCCCAATGCTCCCAGTATCCCGCCCACAAACTGAGCGACGACGTACATCGCCGTATCAGCCCAGTTCTGCCGACCCGTTAGGGACAGCGCGATGCTGATGGCCGGGTTGATCTGGCAGCCAGAAACCTTCCCAATGGTATAGACAAGCGCCATGATGATGAAGGCAAACGCGAAGGAGATAACGCCCAGTTGTGCCTCGGAAAACGGCACAGACCCATCCAGGGTAATGGTCGCAGTGACTGAACCGGCGCCGATGAGGGTCAGGAGTGCCGTTCCCAGAACCTCTGCGCCGAGCTTCTGTGCCAATGTTGGTTGCTTAGCCATACTCGTAATCCTGCCCGAAGGCAGCCTCCTTCTGTGAAGCTGTACGTGTCAGAGTGAAAGACGCCAACCAGATGGAACCTCGGGGAACGTGTGATGAACCCTCCTTTCGCAAACTAGCCTTTGGTCGCTACGAGCACAAACTCCCCAACGGGGAAATAGTGCTGCATCCCCTAAAAGCATCGTTAGGGCCAAACCAGGGCAGAGCGCCAAAATCAATTTGAAAAATCATTTTGCAGTTTCCATCAGCCCACTTCCTGCCTGACTTCCAAATTTTGTATGAGGGAAGAAAAGAGACTAGCCCTTGCCTTCTTTCCTGGTTCGAGCGTCGTAGGATATTGCAAAAATGCATCAAACACGTTACACTTGAGCAACAAAGATATGAAACATATGCAACACATGAGGAGATCGATCCGTGCAAGGGAGGGCAGAACGATAAGTAACGCAGTGTCGCTTCAACCACTTCAGCGTGCATGGGAGCAATTTGTTGAGGAGGGAGTACTCAAAGGTGATGAGTTACCGCCTGCCGTTGCGCTTTCCTGGCAGCGCTGCCGCCGACGCGGGCTTGACCCACATCGGCACGCTCATAGTTTGCGTCCACCTCCGGCGCTGCCCGCCAGTGCCCACGAGCATCTGGCGCTGGTGCGGCCAGCTATGGAAGATTTGCATCAATTTGTCGAAGGCTCTGGCTGTGTCGTTGTCTTTGCCAACGCTGACGGCGTGGTGCTGGATAGCGTTGGCGATGCGCCCATCGCCGGAGAATTAGCAAACCTGGGATTGACGCCGGGGGCTTCCTGGAGCGAAGAAGCTATGGGAACTAACGCGCTGGCTCTGGCGCTGGCCGATGCCTTTCCCATTCAGATCAGTGGACCGGCCCATTTTTGCGCGGCGCTGCACCCATACTGCGGCTCAGCCGCGCCCATTCACGATTCGCTTGGTCAATCGCTGGGAGCCTTAGCGATCTTTGGGCGCTGCGCTGATTGTCATCCTCATACGCTCGGCATGGTGACTGCCGCTGCGCAGGCTGTTACCAACCAGTTGCAAATGCAGCTCTGGCTCACCAGCGCCAACGAATTGCTCTCCGAACTGACCACTATCCTTCAAACGCTCTCCGAAGGCATCATGCTGCTCAAGGCAGACGGCACGATTTCCCAGATGAACGCGCGGGCTGGGCAACTGTTGGGGCTTTCGCTGCCGCGCACTGCCGGACGCAAACTGAGCGAAGCGCTAGAGATTCCAGCCGTTCTTGCCCAGGCCCTGCGTACAGGCCGCGAGATGAACGATGAAGAACTCTCCTTCCATACCTCGCAGGGTCGCGTGGTTTGCCTGTGTACGTTAAAAGTGATCAGCAAGGCAATACCCGTGCGTGAGCTAGTAGCCATGCGCCAGCCGGATGGCAAGGGCATGACAAGCTGGCCGCAAGCACCGGTGCTTGCGTCGGGCGCTGCCGATGGCTTCGTGCTCACACTGCGCAGCATCGAGCGTGTTCAACGTCTTGTTCATCGCATGAGCGGCGCGCGTGCCCGGCTCACGTTCGCCAATATTGTTGGTGAAAGTCGGCCTCTGGTCGAGGCCATTCGGCTAGCGCGCATCGCCGCTGGCAGCAGTTCCAACGTGCTGCTGCACGGAGAAACCGGGGTCGGCAAAGAAATCTTCGCGCAGAGCATTCACAACGCCAGTGCTCGCGTCGATGGCCCTTTTGTTGCCATCAACTGCGCCGCCATTCCACGCGAATTGATTACCAGCGAACTCTTTGGTTATGAAGGTGGTTCATTTACCGGCGCAGATAAGCAGGGGCGGCCCGGCAAGTTTGAATTGGCACACGGCGGCACCCTCTTCCTGGACGAGATAGGCGATATGCCCCGCGATCTCCAAACGAGCTTGCTGCGCGCCATCGAGACGCGCACGATTATGCGCATCGGCGGCCAGAGCGTTGTTCCTGTCGACGTGCGTATCATTGCCGCCACGCACAAAGACCTGACCGAAGAGGCGCGCCAGGGCAACTTCCGCTCCGACCTCTATTTTCGGCTGAATGTCTTCACCATTGATGTGCCCGCGCTCCGCCAGCGCGAAGGCGATATTCCCCTGCTGGCCCAGCACTTCATTCAACAGCAAAGTCGCGCGCTTGGCCGCCCATTGGGCATCACACCTGAGGCGCTTGCTGCCCTGGCAGCATACCCCTGGCCGGGGAATGTGCGCGAACTGGAAAATTCCCTGGAGCGGGCCATCTATATCGCCCAGCGCGCGATGATAACTTTGGAAGATTTACCCGAAGCCGTGCGTATGGGTCTGGTACGGATGCCGCTCCCGCTGATTGCCAGCAGCCATGAGGGTCAGGCGGACGCCAAAGAGTACGCAGGAACACATGTCGATAGACACCAGGAGCGCGCACGGCTCAAAGAGGAACGCGCCAGCGCTGAGGCGGAGCTTATTCTCCAGACCTACCGCAGTACAGGTGGCAGCCTGGAGCGCACCGCTCAGGCGTTGGGCATCAGCCGCACCACCCTCTGGCGGAAGAAAGTACGATACGACCTGCCAATCGGTCATAGCGTATTGACGAGGCCAGATTAGAGGACTCTCTGGCGCAGGTTATTCAGGGGATTGTTTGTTCTGTCCCGCGCTCTGTTCAGGAGGTTTTTAACTGCGGCTTCTATGATTGTATAATGAGTGTGGCTGTCCATCAACTCACAGAGCCGCTGCATTTCTGCTGGGCACGTCTGCTCGAACGAGCAGGGAGGCCAAAGAGATTGCGGAGCGATACACATCGGATGAAACGCGCTAAGGATAATGACCATGGTGATAAGTAGTGCCGCCAGCATGCCCGGAGAATGGACATTCTGGTCGTGGCTCCTTCTGGCTGTGCTGGTTATCGGGCTTCCTGCCTGGTATTTTGCGGGACTGAAGCGGTTTCGCTCGCAAGATTCGGAAGGGGCATCGCTTTCAGCGGGCCAGGTTAGCGCCTTTTTTGTGGCGTTGGGGCTTGCCGCTGTAGCGTTCCTCTTGCCCATGGATGCTCTGGGCATGAATTACGTCTTTACGGTGCATATGGCTCAACATCTGTTGCTGTCCCTGGCGGCCCCGCCATTACTTATCATCGGGCTGCCAGCCGGGTTCTGGCGGGCCTTGTTCAGTCACCCCGCTTGCCGCCGTGCGCTGCATTGGCTCACTCGCCCCTTTGTGGCAGCCGCGCTCTTCAATGGCAATATCTGGCTCTGGCACGCTCCGGCGCTCCTCTTTCTGATGATGGTGCAGCCTACCCTCCACCTGCTGGCGAATCTGTTGTACCTCATCACCGGCTTGCTCTTCTGGTGGCCCCTCTTCAGTCCACTGGAGGGAAAGGATGGTCCCCTTCCCTTAGGTGGCAAGCTGGCCTACCTCTTCTTCAGTGATATGCCTATGATGCTGCTGGGTGCTGGGCTGACCTTTACTTCACCCTTGTATACGATGCCCATGGGTCCGCAGGGGCAAGCCTCAATGACAGTGCTGGCGAGCGATCAACAGCTTGGCGGATTACTGATGTGGGTGGTGGGTGGCATCTTCCTCTACGTTGTGGTCGGCAGCGGCTTATTTCTACAATGGATGCTCCGACAAGAACGCCTGGAGCAGATGGCCGAAGCCGCCAGCGATCAATGAGGGACAAAGCATCAGCCGTTTGAACGGTTTATTGCTGGTTTTCCTCCAGAGGTAATGAAACCTGGCGGTTATGTTGCTCAGTGTGTCAGTGGAGCGTCAGCCCAGTGTGATGGGTGATGATGAGCGCGTTCATTACGTGTTCCATAAGTACCTGAATGCCTGGTATCGCGTGGCTTTGGGCCATGCAAGGAATATGCCGCATCGCCAACGTGACCTTGGTGGTATCCCAGACGCGCAAGTCATCCAGCGCGTAGCCCCAGTAGATACTGCCGCTGGCAAAGACCAGTGCCCCAGAGGGAGCGATGTAGTACGTGGTATAGCTGGTCTCCTCCTGTTGTAAGTGAGAGACCGCCGGAGAGATGCCTAGCACCGTGAGGCCTGGTGGAGTCGCGCCGTTCTGGAAGAGCGTGTCCCACTCATATCCCACCAGATCACAACCATAAGTATGTCCTGGTTCCAGGTCGGTTCCGTTCAAGAACGGCGAGGAAGCAGCAGTGGGACTCATATGCCAGGCATACCCCTTCGGCTGCCCAATCCATCCAAGATACATAATGCCGATCAGGGCGTTTTCCGGTCGATGGAGGAGTGGGTCTCGCCATTGCACGGTGACGAGCGCATTGTCTTTGCCATAGAGCGGATCGCGCTTTGCATCTTTGTAACCAATGGTGCTAGTTTAGAGTGAGAACTCAGCAATACTCATGTGAAAAGGGTCAGCATCAGGGTGGACTTGATGAAAGAGCGTGAGTAGGGCATTGAACATAGCCGCCACCGAAGCCAAGCGTGCCTGGATGTAGGCCGGGAGCCGGTGATGAAGCCGTTTGAGATCGCAGATAACGGTAACCAGAGACAAAGCCGTCTCCACCATCATGCGTTCATTCCAGGTGCCTTTGGCGCACAATTTGAGGTTGGTCGGAATGCCTTCCTGACAGCGAAAGCCGAAATCGCCCAGGACGATGGTCTGCCCATTGTACCGGTCAATGATGGGATGAAACGCTTGGTCAGGGATGTTGAGTAGTACCCAATCCCAGTCCACGACGCGCCCCTGGTTGTTGAGCAACCAGCAGAGTTTGATGCCGACGGTCCAGCGCCCTTTGTCTTTGCCTTTCTTCCCGACTTGTTGGGAACTGCGCCCTTGACGAATGGGAAAGAGCAGCTCAATCGGATAACTATCAATGACTGTGAAGAAGCTGGGAGCGGCCAATAGTCGCTGACACCAGTCCTGGTGGGTCTTGAGTAACCGTTGCAAGCGCGTTCGCTCCGGCAGACCGCCGAACAGATCGGCAAAGTCGCGGCTCAGCCACCGATAAAACGCCCGGAAATGGCCCCCTTTGAGGGCAAACAAGATGCCTACCGTGACCAGTTCGCTCGGATACAGCTTGGCTTGGCTGTGCTTCGCTTGGTCAATCATGGCAGTATCGACCAGGCAGAAAAGCTGGATGATGTCTTCGGTGGTCATGAAGGGCTCCGTTCTGCTGGACGTTCTTTTGTACGCTCCTGTCGCCAGGGGAGCGTGTGATGTTTCATCGCCAAAGATGGCACGGAGCGAGGCGACATAGCCACTCTGTTCATCTGGTGCTGTCCGCCCGACCAGCGCTTTGGCTCTGCTTTTCCCCGCCCCATGGCTCGAGGCGAGCTGAAGCGTCTCTTCAACCACCTGCTATCCCAGGAAGGACGCGATAGCCCGTTCATCTTCCCAAAGGCGAGCGCCCCACTCCGGCACGCAATCGCCAGAGCCTCATCGGGCAAGCCCGCATATTTGAGCAGGGGAGTGGCATTGTCACCGGAAGGGCTTGAGAGCGTTCCCGCTCTTTCCTCCAACTCGTTCCCACCCGCAGACAAGGGTCACTCCCCAACATCATCGCTGATCACTTGTTTACCGGAGACGCCTGAAACCGATCCCCGTCATCAGCACCCCCAAGAGATAGACAACCAGATCGGCAAACGCATTGATTCCGGTCAGCCGACCAGGAATGATCAGCCCATAGAGCACGGCGAGTTGCGCGATCAAAAGCAGGATCGTATTCATCCAGAAGCCCAAGCGCTGCCCTCGTAAGAGAAGGAGGGTCGCCCAGATGGCCAGGACACCATAGCCAAAGAGCAAAATGGAATACACTTCAATCGCGTCACTCCCCAGCAAGCGTGCTGGATCGCGCATCTCTGCCGCACTTACGGGGATGCCGTACGCGGCCGAAAACAGACTTTGCGAGCCTTGGGTGGCAAAGAGCAGGGTATGGTACACCCCGATCGCCATATGAAAGAGGGCCCAGAGCAGAAATAGCACCGCTCCCATGATGATCAGACCATTTGTTTTCGTCTTCATGCTGTCTTCTCCGATCCGTCTGTGTTTCCTGGAAGGCTCAATTACGACGGCCTCTTGAGCGCAAGAAATTGCTCATAGGTCAGCAAATCGGGAATGGCCGCTCGGTTTGCTTCCAGGTCGGCTGCATACCCGTGTGTTCTCAGCCAGGTAAACATTTTGCCCACCTCTCCCCGTGAAAAAAGAGCGGCAGGCAGCCACATACTCCTGGGTTTGTGGCCGTAGACCCGCTGATAGGCAGCGAGCATTTGTGAAAACGTCACGGCGTCGCCTGCGATTTCAACCGCTTTGGAGAGGTAGGTTTCGGGATGTTCCAAGACATGCGCCACCCACTTGCCAATGTCTTGAACGGCGATCATTTGCAGCGGTTTCTCGGCATTTGAGATACGAGACATCGATAAGGCGATAAAACGGATGAGGGCTGACATTTCTTGCAAGTTGGTCATGAAGGTGGTGGGTCGGAGAATCGTCGCAGGGACTAGTACACTTGGGTAGAAGTCTCTCCACGATTGAGAGAGTCCCGTGTGCGTCCACCTGATGGGCTTCTCCATGGTCCAGTTGGCCTATGCTGTCCGCGCGCGGGACTATTGTGG
>Ga0209060_10003278_pt1 | contig 13728 bp, 10 predicted proteins | sample Coa_R1_8_FD_187155 | JGI IMG/M metagenome (GOLD analysis project Ga0209060, IMG submission 187155) | Surface soil microbial communities from Centralia Pennsylvania, which are recovering from an underground coalmine fire - Coalmine... | ecosystem: Environmental > Terrestrial > Soil >...
AGCCCACTGCTCTTCGGTGAGGTCCACATCAAGGTTAGATCAGACTTCGATCCACCTGTCGATCCCTTACCGAAAAGTGATCGAGTCTCGCGGACTTGGATCCCGCGATTTATGAGATGCGCTCTAGTCTTCTTCCGTGACCTCGCAGGGCGTGGTGAGCCAGCCGGCGCGCGCGTCGTAGCGGGAGTCGGCGCGGCGCGAGATCATGGCCGGGATGCCGAGGCGGCCGGCGGCGCGGCGGAAGTCGGCGCCACCGCCGGCGACGTGATCGAGGTAGCGCAGGCAAGTCCGCTCGGCGACCTTGCCGAGGAGGGCGGCCAGGAGCTCCTTGCGTCGCTCGAGCGGCACGGCGCGAAGATCGTGGCCGTCGAGGTAGGGGAGGTCGAAGAGGTAGTAGGTGAGGGCGTCCGGCCCCTCGCCGGCCAGACTCCGGGCCAGCGCCCGGGGGTGGGCGTGGCCGTCGGGGCCGACGGCCGCCAGCACGCCGTCGACGATCAGGCTGGTGGCGGGGAGCAGCCGGACGGCGTCGGCCACGGACTGCCGCTTGCGGGCGGCGGCCGGCGCCAGCGGCGCGCCGGTCGGGCCGTGGAGGCGCACCTCGGCGCCGTCGGCGCGGGCCAGCAGGCGCTCGCCCGGGATGGCCATCTCGTGCAGCCAGGCATCCCCGGCCGGCGGCGCCTGGCGCGCGGCCGGCTTGGGCGGGACCAGCTTGGCCGGCGGCGGCGCAGGCTTCGCCCCCTCGACGTCGCCCAGAGCGAGCTGGGAGCGGTTCGAGTGCCAGACGTGCGAGCGGTCGGCGGCGATCTCGTCCAGCGTCCGGCGCGTGGCGACGCTCTCGGGGCGCTCGTCGGTGATGACGCCCTTCGCCTCGTCGCGGACCTCGCCGTCGCGCTCCTTGATGAGCAGCCAGCTCCGCCCGTCGTCCTGCCCGCGCTGCGCGCCGCGCGGCTTGATCCGGACCAGGGCGAATCCGCCCTGTAGCTTGGTTCCCTTCAAGCGAAACTTTAAGTTTCCGGCGGCGAACTCCCGGTGCGGGTCGCCCTCGAGCGGCTCCCACGTCCCGCGGTCCCAGAGGAGGACCGTGCCGCCGCCGTACTGGCCCTTGGGGATGATCCCCTCGAAGTCGGCGTAGGCCATCGGGTGGTCCTCGGTCATCATCGCCAGCCGCTTGACCTTGGGGTCGAGGCTGGGCCCCTTGGGGACCGACCAGCTCTTGAGGACGCCCTGCAGTTCCAGCCGGAAGTCGTAGTGGAGGCGGGTGGCGGCGTGCTTCTGGATCACGAACTGGCGGGCCCGGCCGGCCCGCCCCGCGGCGTGCTGGTCCTGGGCTGCCTCCTCGCCGGGCGGCTCGCGGGTGAGCGCGAAGTTTCGTTTCCGGTTGTATTCGCCAAGGCCCATCGCCTGCGCCCGTCCTATGTTAAACACGTCTCCCCATGCGGATGTCCCAGAGTCTCATCCCCACGCTCAAGGAAGCTCCCTCCGAGGCGGAGGTCCCGTCGCACATCTTCATGGTGCGCGGCGGCTACCTGCGGAAGGTGGCGGCCGGCGTCTACTCGTTCCTGCCGCTCGGCTGGCGCGTCGTGAAGAAGGTCGAGAAGATCATCCGCGAAGAATTGGATCGCGCCGGCTGCTCCGAGGTCTTCCTGCCGGCCGTCATCCCGGCCGAGCTGTGGCAAGAGTCCGGCCGCTGGGAGAAGTACGGCGCCCAGCTCCTGCGCTTCAAGGACCGCAAGGGGGGCGACTTCGTCATCGGCCCGACCCACGAGGAGGTCATCTGCGCGCTGGTTCGCGACGACGTCCGGAGCTGGCGCCAGCTGCCGCTCAACCTCTATCAGATCCAGACCAAGTTCCGCGACGAGCTGCGGCCGCGCGCCGGCCTCATGCGCGGGCGCGAGTTCATCATGAAGGACGGCTACTCGTTCCACGTCGACGAGGCCGACACCCAGCGCGAGTACAAGAAGATGTACGACACCTACTCGCGCATCTTCACCCGCTGCGGCCTGGCGTTCCGGGCCGTCGAGGCCGACACGGGGAACATCGGCGGTTCGTCGTCGCACGAGTTCCAGGTGCTGACCGAGACGGGCGAGGACGCGCTGGTCGCCTGCGACACTTGCGACTACGCGGCCAACGTCGAGCAGGCGGTCGCGCGGCACACGCCGGCCAAGCCCGCCCCCACCCAGCCGGTCAAGAAGGTCGCCACGCCCGGCAAGCACTCGATCGCCGACGTCTCGGGCTTCTTCGGCGTTCCGCCCGACAAGCTGGTCAAGACGCTCATCTACCTGGCCAACGGCAAGCCGGTGGCGGTCATGGTGCGCGGCGACCGTGACGTCAACGAGATCAAGCTCGGCAAGGCGATCGGCGCCGAGACGCTGGCGCTGGCCGGCGACGCGGCGGTCAAGGAGGTGACCGGCGCGCCCGTCGGCTTCGCCGGCCCGGTGGGGCTCAAGATGCCGGTGCCGGTCTACCTCGACGTCGAGGTCGCCTCGCTGTCCGACTTCATCGTGGGCGCCAACGAGGACGACGCGCACCTGACCGGCGTGAACGTCGACCGCGACTTCAAGCCGACCGCCGTCGGCGACTACCGGACGGCGGCCGCCGGCGACGCCTGCGCCCGCTGCGACAAGGGGCACCTCAAGGCCTACCGCGGCATCGAGGTGGGCCAGGTCTTCTTCCTGGGGACCAAGTACTCGAAGCCGATGAAGGTGACGTTCCTCGACCAGGACGGCCAGGAGAAGCCGGCGGTCATGGGGACCTACGGCATCGGCGTCACCCGCATCGTCGCCTCGGCGATCGAGCAGAACCACGACAAGGACGGGATCATCTGGCCGGTGCCGCTGGCGCCGTTCGAGGTGACCGTGCTGGCGCTGCAGCAGGACGCCGACGTCCTCCAGACCGCCCAGAAGGTCTACGAGGAGCTGACGGCGGCGGGCGTCGACGTCCTCTACGACGACCGCGACGAGCGCGCCGGCGTGAAGTTCAAGGACGCCGACCTCATCGGGATCCCGTTCCGGATCGCGGTCGGGAAAAAGGGGGTCGCCGAGGGGATCGTCGAGCTCAAGCGGCGCAGCGGCGCCGAGGTCCGCAAGGTGAAGATCGACGAGGCGGCCAAGCTGGTGGCGGCCGAGGTCGGCCAGGAGCGCATCGGAAAGGAGCGCAAGTGATGGCCGCGAAGCGTCCCTCCAACATCCCGTCGCGCGAGCGCGTGATCGTGGCGCTCGACGTCCCCGACTGCGGGGCGCTGGGCAAGCTCCTCGAGCGCCTCGACGGGCGCCCGACCTTCTACAAGGTCGGCCTCGAGCTGTTCGTCGCCGAGGGCGAGCGCGCGGTCGAGCTGGTGCGCGCGCGGGGGGGCAAGGTCTTCCTCGACCTCAAGCTGCACGACATCCCGGAGACGGTGGCGCGCGCGGTCGCCTCGGCGGCGCGCGTGCAGGCCGAGCTCCTGACGCTGCACACCTCGGGCGGCTACGAGATGCTCTCCCGCGCGGCCGAGGCGGCCGCGGGGCGGGTGAAGCTGCTGGGCGTCACGGTCCTCACCAGCCTCGCCGAAGACGACCTGCGCGCCGAGGGGGTCGAGCAGACGATCCCCGAGATGGTGCGCGCGCGGGCGCGGATCGCGGCGCGCGCCGGGATCGACGGCCTGGTCTGCTCGCCGCACGAGATCGAGGCGGCCCGCGCCGCGGCCCCCGGCCTGCTGATCGTGGTGCCGGGCATTCGGCCGGCGGCGGGTGGCAAGAAGGACGACCAGAAGCGCGTCGCCACGGCCGGGCAAGCGATCACCAACGGCGCCGACTACCTGGTCGTTGGACGCCCGGTGCGCGACGCCGCCGACCCGGCGGCCGCGTTCGACGAGCTGGTGCGCGAAGTCGAAGCTGGCGTGTGAGCGACGCCGACTCCACCCAGCGCATCGTCTTCGGGGTCCGCCCCGTCGACGAGCTGGTGCGGGCCCGCCCGCGCGAGGTGAGCGTCCTCTACGTCGCCGAGGGGACGCGCTCGCCCGAGATCGAACGCGTCGTGCAGGCGGCCAAGGAGCGGGGCGTCTCCGTCGAGACGCGGCCCCGGCGACTGGTCGCCGAGATGGCGGGCGGCGCCGTCCACCAGGGGCTGGTCGCCGTGACCGGACGCTTCCGCTACGTGACGATCGACGACATCCTGGCCGCGGCGACGGCCGCCAACGAGCCGCCGCTGGTGGTGCTGCTCGACGGGATCACCGACCCCCACAACCTGGGGGCCATCGTGCGCAGCGCCGAGGTTCTGGGCGCCCACGGCGTGGTGATCCCGGCGAAGGGGGCGGCGCCGGTGACGGCCGGCGCGGTGAAGGCCTCGGCCGGCGCGACCGAGCGGGTGCGCATCACCGAGGTCAACAACCTGCTGCGCATCATCGACTACCTGCGCGAGCGCGGCCTGCGCGTGCTCGGCGCTGGCGCCGGTGCGGGTGAGCGGCTGGACCAGGCCGACCTGCGCGGCCCCGTCGGGCTGGTCGTGGGCGCGGAAGGGAAGGGGATGCGCGAGGCCGTGGCCCGCCGGTGCACCGCTCTCTTTCACATCCCGCAGCGCGGGACCGTCTCCTCGCTCAACGCCTCCGTCGCGGCGGCGATCGCCCTCTACGAAGTCGCCCGCCAGCGCGGGTGGTAAACTAGCAACGTTCACCGAGCTCGGCCGATGAGCGGGTGATGGGGGCCGTGATGACGCAGATAACGCTTTGGAACGTCGCCGATCTCGAGCTCTGCCGCCGAGGCATGCTCAAAAAGGAAGAGGTTCCAGTTGAACGTCTCGAGGCGCTCGTCGATACGGGCGCCACGACGCTGGTCATCCCCGTCGACGTCTGTCGCCGCCTGGGATTGCCACCTTTGCGGACCACACAGGTGGAGCTGGCCGATGGCAGCCTGTGCGAGATGACCTGGGTTCGCGGTGTGTGGATCGAGATCCTGGGGCGTGGGATGACCTGCGATGTGCTCGCCGCGCCCGAGGGGACCATGCCGCTCGTCGGGCAGATTCCGCTCGAGGGTCTGGACCTGGTCGTCGATCCGCGGTCGCGCGAGATACGACCCAATCCGGCGCACCCGGACGGTCCGCTCTACTACGCCCGGCGCGCGGCTTAGGCATCTGGCGGAAAAGCCGGGCCTGCTGCTAGACTGCGCGGCCCGGAGGTTCAAAAGAGCAGATGTCGTCGCGTATCCCTGTCGCTGTCGTGGGTGCAACCGGTCTCGCCGGACAACAGTTCCTTGCTTCGCTGGCCGGACACCCGATGTTCGAGATCCGCAAGCTGGCGGCGTCGAGCCGCTCGGCCGGCAAGAAGTTCGCCGACGCCGTGAAGGACGACAAGGGCGCGTCGAAGTGGTTCTGCAGCGAGCCGCTCTCGGCCGAGCACGCCGGCATCACCGTCGAGGACTCGGCGCACATGACGAACGACGGCATCCGGCTGGTCTTCTCGGCCGTCGAGGCCGACGTGGCCAAGGTGATCGAGCCCAAGTGCGCGGCCGACATCCCGGTCATCTCGACCGCCAGCGCCTTCCGCTATGAGCCCGACGTGCCGGTGTTTCTCCCGGGCGTGAACTGGGACCACGCGGCGCTCATCGACGTGCAGCGCAAGAAGCGCGGCTGGAAGGGGTTCGTCTCTCCCGGGCCGAACTGCACCACGGTCGGGCTGGCCATGACGCTCAAGCCGCTCGACGACGCGTTCGGCGTCTCGCGCGTCATCATGACCTCGATGCAGGCCCTGTCGGGCGCCGGCCGCTCGCCCGGCGTCTCGGCGATGGACATCCTCGACAACATCATCCCCTACATCCCCAAGGAGGAGGAGAAGGTCGAGACCGAGACGCACAAGATCCTCGGCAAGCTGTCGGGTGACGGCATCGTCCCCGCGCCGGTGACGGTGTCGTGCACCTGCACGCGCGTCAACGTCATGGAGGGGCACACCGAGTCGGTGTTCGTCGAGCTTAAGAAGAAGGCGGGGCTGGACGAGGTCAAGTCGGCCTGGCGCGAGTTCGGCGCCGAGATGGCGGCGCTGAAGCTCCCGTCGGCCCCCAAGCATCTCATCTCGGTCAGCGACGACCCGTTCCGCCCGCAGGTGCGCCTCGACCGCGACGCCGAGGGGGGCATGTCGACCGTCGTCGGACGCCTCCGCCAGGACCCGGTCCTGCAGAACGGCATCAAGTACCTCTTGGTCTCGCACAACACGCGCATGGGCGCGGCCCGCGGCGCCATCCTGGTCGCCGAGTACCTGACCCAAAAGGGCTACATCAAGTAGCCCGTATCGAACGCGGCTACATCACGTAGCCGCAACGTCGCGGGTTACATCGAGCAGGTCCCGAGCGGCCTCGCCGGCCGCGGAAGCCATTGTCGCCGCGCCCCCGCCCGGGGCAGAATGCTCCGCGCGGGAGGCGGTCATGCGCGTGAAGCGAGCGTTCGTGCTGGCGGTGGTCCTGTGCGGGATGGGCGGGTCCGCCGCCGCGGAGCGGGCGGGGGCGGGGGGAGCGACCGGCACGGAGCCGGTCCCTGCGGCGGGGCAGGAGTCGGCCCAGCACCGCTGGAGGCCGCTGCGGTCGGCCGAGGCAACGGCCACCTCATACCTCCAGAACGACTGGAACCTCTACCAGGAGAACTATCACCCCAGCTACGTCCTCGACGAGAATCCGGCCACCGCCTGGGTCGAGGGGGCGAAGGGCTTCGGCGAAAACGAGGCGATCACGCTGCCGCTCTCGGCCCTGCGCAGCGCGCGGGCCCTCCGGCTTCGAATCTGGAACGGCTACCAGAAGTCGATGCACCTCTGGACCAAGAACGCGATGCCTCGGCGCGTTCGTGTCACCGTGCTCGACGCCGACGAGGAGGAGGTCACGGCGTCGGAGACGGAGCTGACCCGGACGCGGGGTCCGCAGGAGGTCGTGGTCGACCTTCCGCGCGGGCGCGGCCTGGCGGCGGTCCGCATCACCATCCTCAGCGTCTATCCCGGACTTCGGTTCGACGACACCTGCATCTCGGACATCCTGGTCGACGTCGACTCCGACGTCCCGTACAACCCGGTGGCCGAGAACGCCAAGCACGAAGCGCTGCTCAAGTGGGTAGCCGGCCGGAAGGATCAGGCCCGGTACTTCGCCTCCAGGCCTCCGGAGTTTCCCTTCGCCTTCTCACGCTTCGTCTCGAAGAAGGCGAGCGGCGATCGCCAGGCGTTCAAGCAGCGCTTCGCGGCGCGGGAGGCGATCGGCAAGACCTTGGGGCCGACGCGCTACAAGCCCGTGACCAAGCAGTCGGTCAAGGTGCTCCCGGACGGCCTGTCCGAGGAGAACAACTACGCCGAGGACTTCGCCCAGCTGTTCAAGGCAGATCGCGTCGCGCTGCTGGAGACGAAGGACGACGTCGTATCGCGCTCGGACGATGAGGACGGGAACCCCAGAGCCTGGACCTCCTCGGCGCGGGTCGCCCGCGGCCCGGATCAGAAGGCGATCCAGGCCCTCGCCTTCGAGGCCAAGGAGGTCATCACCGAACGTTCGACCTGGAGCTACGACCGGAACCTGTTGCTGGTCTACGACGGGGACGGAAGGCTGCAGACGCTCTACCGCAGCGTGAACAACTTCTCCGAGTCGGAAGGCGAGGACGACTACGACACGGTGACGGACACCGACGAGATCTGGTCGTTCGTCTACGACGCCGCGGGGAAGGTCCGCGAGATCGACGTCGACTCCCTGGCGCGCCATCACCGGATGTACGGCAAGAAGGCCGCGCGCGAGAGGGAAGACCGCCGCGCCAAGCACGTCGTCTACCTCGGACTGCCCGACAAGAGCTCTTGAGATGATGGGCCTCGCCCTGACCCTGGGACTGATGGCGGTGACGCCGGCGGCGCCCGACCGCCTCGGAGCATCGGCGTGCGGCGACTGTCATGGCACCGCCTTCGAGAGCTGGCGGAGCTCGGCCCACGCGGTTTCGGCCACCAACGCAATCTATCGGGCCGGGTTTCGGGTCGAGCCGCGGCAGTTCTGCGTCGACTGCCACACCTCGACGCTCGCGCGCGCCGAGGAGGGGATCGGCTGCGCGAGCTGTCACGCGGCGGCCCGCGAAGCGGGCGCGCCGGCCGCCGGGCACGCCGTGGCGCTGCGCGCGCGGGCGGACCTCCGCGACCCGGCGCTCTGCCGCGATTGCCACGAGTTCGCCACCCCGGCCTTCGAGGAGGGTGCGGTGCGCATGACCTCCCTGCCCATGCAGCGCACCTACAGCGAGTGGCTGGCCTACCGGGCGGCCGGCGGCGCCGGGACCTGCCAGTCGTGCCACATGCCGGGCGGCGATCACGGGATGCGCGGCGCGCACGACCCCGACCTCCTGCGCCGCTCGCTGGCGGTGACGGTCACCGACGAGGCCTCGGGCGCGCGCCTGACGCTGGCCAGCGCGGGCGTGGGCCACGGCTTCCCCACCGGCGATCTCTTCCGCCACTTGACCGTCGAGGTGCGCGCCGCGGGCGACGCGCGCGAGGATGCCTGGCGGGTCGTCGATCGGATGGGCCGGAGGTTCGAGACTCGGCTGGACGGCGCGACGATGCGCGCCTACAAGGTCGAGACCGCCGACACGGCGCTGGTCCCGGGCGTGCCGCGCGTCGTGGCGCTCGGGACGGGCCGCGGGCGGCTGGAGTGGCGGGTCCGCTACCACTACGGCTCCGAGCGCGACGAGCGCCGGGGCGTGGTGACCGCCGAGGCGCTGTTCGCCACGCTGGCCACCGGGACGATCGACGGCCCGTCCCGCGCGCGCCTCGGACAGGGGGCGCCGCCGCGCGCCGACTATTCGGCGTCGCCGCGCGCCGCCTGGCCGGCTTTTTCGCGCGCCAGGTCGCGGCGCCGGCGGGCCGAGCTGTCGCTGGGATCGCGCGCCACCGCGGCGTTGTACTCGCGCAGCGCCTCGCGGTAGCGCTCGAGGTAGAAGTAGACGTCGCCGACCAGCAGGCGGCCGTTGATCTCGGCGCCGGCCGCGATCGCCTGGCGTCCCTGGCGGATCGCCTCCTGATAGTCGCCGCGATCGAACGCCGACTGACCCCGGCCGAGGATGGCGCTGGTGTCCGCCAGCGACGCCGCGGGGAGCGACGCGGCGGCGGCGCTCCGCGACGGTCGGGCCTCGGCGGCCGTCGTCGGCGACGCTGCGTGGTGAGCCGCCGGCGCGTGCGTCGTCGCCGGGGTCACGTCGGCGGCAACGGCGTGGCGTTCGGAGGCGGCGAGCAGCTTGCGCGGCTCGCCGTCGCCCGCGGCGGTCGGCGCTGCCGGCGCCTGCGCCGCCGTCGGGACGGGCCTCGGCGCGCCACCGGGAGGCGACGCGGGCAAGACCGCGGACGCCGCCGCCGGGGCCGCCGGCGTTTTCAGGAGGCGGGTCGCCACCAGCCCACCGGCCGCCAGCAGCACGGCCGTCACCAGCGCCGCGCTGCCGAGGCGCACGCGCCGGACCGGCGCCGTCGTGGTCCCGGTGACCGACTGGGCGATGGCGGTGTCGGCGCTCCCGAGCGGCAGCCGCGGCGTGGTGAGCGAGCCGCTCGGCCCGCGTGCCGGCGTGGGCGCCCCCTCGGCGCTGGCCAGACAAGCCAGGATCTGCTCCTTGAGCGCCGTCATCGACCAGTGCCGGTCACCCGGGGCGCGCGAGAGCGCCCGCATGACCAGCTTCTGCACGTCGCGCGGCAGCTCGGGGCGGAGGTCCTCGATGGGGGTCGGGTCCTCGCTCGCCTTGCGCTGCAGCACCTCGATGGCGTCGTCCCCCACGCAGGGGGGCGTGGCGGTCAGCATCTCGTAGAGGAGGCCGCCCACGGCGTAGACGTCGGTCAGCGCGTCGGCGGCCTTGCCCGCCGCCTGCTCGGGCGCCATGTAGGCTGGCGTGCCGATGGCGACGTCGGGCCGGGTCAGCGCCGCCCCCACCGCCAGGTCGAGATCCTTCGAGATCCCGAAGTCGAGCACCTTGACGAAGTCCTCCTGGTCGTTGCGCCGCACCAGCATGACGTTGGCGGGCTTGAGATCGCGGTGGATTACCTCGGCGGCATGGGCCGCCTCGAGCGCGCGCGCGATCTGGGCGCCGATCAGCAGCGCCCGCTCGACCGGCAGCGGGCCGTTGCGCCCCAGCAGCTCCTCGAGGCCCACGCCGTCGAGGAACTCCATCACGAAGTAGAACGCGCCGTCGGGGGTGGTCCCCGAGTCGGTCACGTCGACGATGTTGGGGTGCCCGATCTTCGAGGCGGCGCGCGCCTCCCGCCGGAAGCGCTCGACGAGATCGGCGCTGTGGTGGAACCGGGCGTGCAGCACCTTGATGGCCACCCGGCGGCCGATGTCGATGTGCTGCCCCTCGTAGACCCGCCCCATCGCGCCCTCGCCGCACAGGCGCCGGATGTGGTAGCGGCCGCCCAGGGTGGTGCCGATGCGGGGGTCCGATCCGTCGCGCGCCCCGTCGTTCGAGGGCGAGAGCGGCGGCGGCGACGACGGCTCCGGGGTACGAGCGGCGCCCGCGGTCACGGCGCCCGGGCGCGCGCTGCCGAGCGCGCCCGAGAGCATGGCGCGCGACGCCGTGACCAGACGCTCGCGCTCGCGCCGCTCCTCGCGGATGTCGTCGGCGAACAGCGGGCGCAGGAAGCCGGCCAGCCGATCGGCGTCGGTCTTGGGGGCCGTCTCGGCCAGGAAGGCCGCCAGGTCGGCCCGCAACAGCTCGGCGGTGGGGTAGCGATCCTCGCGCTCGACGGCGAGCGCGCGCATGACGATCCGATCCAGCTCGGCGGGGACGCGGCTCGTCAGCTTCGACGGCGGCACCACCTCGGGGTTGCGGGCCCGGGCCATCGCGTCCGGGTTGGGCTGGTCCTTGGGGCTGGCGATGGGGAAGAGCTGTCGGCCGGTCAGGAGCTCCCAGAGCAGGATCCCCGCCGCGTAGATGTCGACCCGTCCGTCGAGCGGCAGCCGGCGGGCCTGCTCGGGCGCCAGGTACGAGAGCTTGCCGTAGACGATCCCCGGCGTGGTCCGCTCCATCTTGAGGATCGACATCGCCAGGCCGAAGTCGGTCAGCTTCACCTCGCCCGAGTAGGAGAGCAGCACGTTGGCCGGCGAGACGTCGCGGTGGACCAGCTTGAGATCCTCGAAGGCGTGCGCGTAGACCAGCGCGCGGGCCACCTCCTTGACGATGTAGACCGAGATGTCGACGGGGAAGGGGACCCGCTTCTCCGCGCAGCGGTTCCAGGTGGCCAGCAGGTCCTTCCCGTCGACGTACTCCATCGCCAGGAAGATCTGCCCGCCCTCGAAACCGGCGTCGAACACGCTGACCATGTTCCCGTGCGCGAGCCGCATCGCCACCAGCGCCTCGTCGCGGAAGCGCCGCGAGTTCTCGGAGGCGACCAGGTCGGGGAGCACCTGCTTGATCACGCAGAGCTTCTCGAGCCCGGGCGCGCCGGTCAGCGCCAAGTAGAGCTGGCCCATGCCACCCCGGGCGAGCGGCTTGAGCAGCACGTAGTTGTCGAATCGGCGTGGAAACCCGCCCGGTCCCGTCACGGCCGGGGATTTTACCTTGCGCCGGGATTCAATGAGACGTGACATATTCGTGGAGCATGGACGGGGTGAAAGGCCCACCTTCGACGGAGCCGGCTCGAGCGCCGGGTCCCGCCGCGCTGGCGGGGCGCCGGATCGTCCTGGGGATCACGGGCGGGATCGCGGCCTACAAGGCGGCCGAGCTGTGCCGCCTGCTGGTCAAGGCCGGCGCGACCGTCCGCGTGGTGATGACCGACGCCGCGACGCAGTTCATCACGCCGCTGACGATGCAGACGCTGTCGGGGGCGCCCGTCGCGCGCGAGCTGTTCGACCTGGGCAGCGAGGCCGAGATCGGGCACATCCGGCTGGCGGACGAGGCTGACCTGGTGGTGGTGGCGCCGGCGACGGCCGACGCGATCGCCCGCCTGGCGGCCGGGATGGCGAACGATCTGCTGACCGCGGTCGTGCTGGCCTGCAAGGCGCCGCTGCTGCTGGCGCCCGCGATGAACGTGAACATGTGGCAGAACCCGCTGACCCAGGCGAACCTGGGGCGGCTGCTCGGGCCGGCGGGCGGCGGGCGGGTGGCCACCGTCGGGCCCGACAGCGGCGAATTGGCCTGCGGGTGGATCGGCGCCGGGCGGCTCATCGAGCCGGCCGAGATCGTGGCGGCCGCGGCGCGCCTCTTGGCCCCCCGCGATCTCGACGGGCGGCGGGTCGTCGTGACGGCCGGCCCCACGCGCGAGCCGGTCGACGATGTCCGCTTCCTGGGCAACCGCTCGTCGGGGAAGATGGGCGCGGCCCTGGCGGCCGCGGCGGCGGCGCGCGGCGCGGCCGTGACGCTGCTGGCGGGGCCCGGGACACCGCCCGTCGCCGCGGGCGGGGGCGCGACCGCCGGGGTGACCCGGGTGGACATCGAGACGGCGGCCGAGCTCGAGGCGGCGCTGGCGGCGGCGGCGCCGGGCGCGGACGCCGTGGTCATGGCGGCCGCGGTGGCCGACTTTCGCCCCCGGACCCGGGCGGCGGGCAAGCTGTCGCGGCGGGCGCAAGGAGGCGAGCTGACGCTCGAGCTGGCCCCGGTCCCCGATCTCCTGGCCGGCGTGGCGCGCGCCCGCAGGGACGGGCGCCCGTTCCTCGTGGGCTTCGCGGCCGAGGTGAGCGGCGGCGAAGCGCTGGCCGCGCGCGGGGCGGGCAAGCTGGCCGAGAAGGGGTGCGACGCCATCGTGGCCAACGACGTGAGCGCGCCGGGGATCGGGTTCGACGCCGACGACAACGCCGTCACCGTGCTGTTCTCCGACGGGGTCCGGGCCGAGCTCCCCCGCGCGCCGAAGCGCGCCATCGCCGACGGGCTGTGGGAGCTGTTCGCGCCGCGGCTGCCCACCCGGCCGGGCGGCGGAAACGGCTCGTCACATGCCTGACGCGCGCCTCAAGAGCTACGGCCACCAGGCGGTGCGCCACCTGGCGGCGGCCGGCAGCGTGATGGTCGCCCGCCAGGCGACGGCCGGGGCGCACGCCGGCCACGTCACCCCCTGGCCGGGCGCGGCGGATCCCGACTTCCACGCCACGCTGGCGGCGGTCTGGATCTGGGCCCGGCACCAGCGGCTGTCGGGGGTCGAGAAGTTCACCGCAGCGCGGCTCCATGCCTGGGGCTTCCTGGTCGAGGCGGCGGCGCGCTTCGTGCCCGACGCCATCGACAGCAGCAGCGACGACGAGGCGGCCTACGACTGCGCGATGGTCCTGTGGGCCCTGACGGCCGAGCACGCGCTGGGGAAGGTCGACCAGCGCCGGCAGGCGATCGCCGACAGGGCCGCCCGGGTGCTGTCGATGCACCTCGGCGCGCTCGAGGATCTCTCCGGACGCGAGTTCCGCGACCCGGGCTTCCTCGCCCTGGCGCTCATCGAGTACGCGCGCGTGCTCGACGATCGCGGGCTCCTGGCCAGCGGGCGGAAGTTCGTCGAGCGCGCGTTCGGGATGAAGGCGCCGCCGCCGTTCGCCGACGAGCCGGCGCCGGCCGGCGGCCTGTTCGACTTCTCGTCGACGACCGCCACGCGGATCCTGGCGGTGATCGCCGCCGAGGGGAACACGCCGTTCGTCGGCGCCTGGTTGCGCGAGCGGATCGCGGCGGGGATCCCCCGCGACTTCCGGCCGCGCCGGCTGGACGAGAACTCCTGGAACGCCTGCGCCGCCTGGGCGCTGGGACGGGCCTACGTGATCGCGACCGATCCGGGTTTTCTCGAGGCGTACACCACCATCGTCGACGAGATCGAGC
>Ga0209060_10003283_pt1 | contig 13721 bp, 13 predicted proteins | sample Coa_R1_8_FD_187155 | JGI IMG/M metagenome (GOLD analysis project Ga0209060, IMG submission 187155) | Surface soil microbial communities from Centralia Pennsylvania, which are recovering from an underground coalmine fire - Coalmine... | ecosystem: Environmental > Terrestrial > Soil >...
CTTTCCAGCGCCGTTCGGGCCGAGAAAGCCGAAGATTTCTCCTTTACGCGTTTCCAGACTGATGTGGTTCACAGCCACGAAATCGCCGAAACGTTTCACCAGGTCTTCAATCACAACGGAGCTGTGGTTGTCAGGCATCGCGCCCTCCCACTCCGCTTGTAACCGCGTCTACGAATAGGTCCTCGATGGTCGGAGTAATCTGGCGAATTGGGTCGAAGGGAACCTGTGCGTTTCGCAGCCGGCTCTCGAATTGGGGGATTCGGAGCTTCGCGTCGTCCACCACAACGTGCAGTCCGTCACCGGTTAGCGCGAGGCTGGAGATTCCTTCACCATGCTCTAGTTCTTCACGCAGGCGCCGTGGCTCGGGCGAGATAATCGAGAGTACATCCTTGCCAAGTTTGGATTTGAGATTATCGGGCGTGTCACAGAACAAGAGCTTGCCCTGGTGCAGCAGTGCAACCCGGTGGCAGCGTTCGGCCTCATCGAGATACGCGGTGGAGGTGAGAATGCCGACTCCTTCCGCGATCAGTTCATAGAGTATGCGCCAGAAGTCGCGCCGGGATACCGGATCGACGCCCGTAGTCGGTTCATCGAGCAGGATCACTTTGGGCCGGTGGATCAGCGCGCAGACGAGTCCGAGCTTTTGCTTCATGCCGCCCGAGAGTTTTCCGGCAAGGCGGCTGCGGAACTCGATCATTCCTGCGGCGCGCAGCAGTTGCGGCGCCCGCTCGTCTCTTTCCCGGCGGTTCACGCCAAAGAGGTCCGCGTAGAACCGTATGTTCTCATCGACCGTGAGGTCTTCGTAGAGCCCAAACCTCTGTGGCATGTAGCTCAGGTGGTGCTTCGCACCTTCGGGATCGCGAATTACGTCCGAACCGGCGACGATGGCGCTCCCTTCGTCCGGAGGCATCACTCCGGCCAGCATGCGGAGCGTCGTGGTCTTTCCAGCGCCGTCGGGGCCTACCAGGCCAAAGATCTCCGCGGGGCGCACGTCGAAACTAAGGTGATCCACGGCGGTCACCCCAGGAAAGCGCTTCGTGAGGCCTTCGGCCACGATTGCGGATTGGAATTTTTCCGTCATTTTGTTGTTTTTCGTTTCCCGGTTTCCGTGATTCAAGCTGCAGGTTGCGTTAGCGCTGCGGCGCTTGGCGTTGAGTTTGGCTAGGGAGTTTGGCTCGGAGTTTGGGTTGGCGCGGCAGTTGCTGCGAGCGCGATGTGCGCATCGGCAGGCATTCCCGGTTTCAATTCGTGATTCGGGTTGTCGACATCGATCTTGATTCTGTAGACAAGTGTGACTCGCTCTTTATAGGTCTGTACGCTTTTCGGAGTGAATTCCGCGTCGGAAGCAATGAACGAGATGCGTCCGTGATATTGCTTGCCCGGGTACGTATCGGTGGTGACCATTGCGTCCTGGCCCCAGCGGATGCGCCCCAAGTCGGTCTCCGCCACATAGGCGCGCAGCCAGATATGGTCAAGGTCCGACAATGTGACCACCGGCGTTCCCGGCACAACCACCTCTCCGAGTTCGGCCTGGCGAACGGTGATGATCCCAGCCGTTGGCGCGCGCAGGATCGTGTAGTCGAGGTTCACCCGCGACATGCCCAGGTTGGCGCTCGCCTCTTTGAGATTGGCCTGCGCAATGGCGATGTCTTCCTTACGGCTGCCTTCCACCGCTTCGTTGTATTTCTGCTGGGCAGCCTGAAACGACGCCTGGGAGCGCTTTAGAGCCGTGTCGGCCAGATCGCGGTCCTGGGCCGAAATTGCATCTTCGCCGAAGAGGCGCTGCGCGCGGTCGTAGTCGAGTTTTTTCTGCTGTGTATCCGCCTGGGCGTCGAGCATGGTTTGCTGTGCGGCTTTAATTTCCTGCTGGCGCGTGCCGGCCAGGGTCAGCGCCAGGTTTGACTGGCGCACGCGCACGCCGGCTTCGTCGATTTGCACCCGCTGCCGGTAATCGGCATCGTCCAGGCGCGCCAGCAGCGCGCCCTTACCGACGGATTGGCCTTCTTCCACGGGCAACTCGACGACGCGGCCCTGTACCTTGAAGCTGACTAGGCTCTGGTGCGCTTCGATATTGCCGGAAAGAACGAGTTCATTCTTCGGCTTCGAATCTTTGGTGAATCGCGGGTAAAAATATGCCCCGGTGGCGGCCAGCGCCACCAGAAGTATCAGAATAGGGATGCGTCGTTTCATGGCATTCGAATCCTTGCGGGCCTCATCGGCAGGCCGCGAACTAAGGCTTTGTAAGATATTGCTCGATGTTCTTTTCGGTACCGCCGGCGGCTCGCGCCAGCGCAAATTTCGCGTCCACGTAGCTGGAGACGGCCAGAATATAGTTTTCCTGCGCGCGCGCCAGTTCATCATGGGCGGTGGTTACTTCGACATTGTTCGTTACGCCCGAACCGAAACGATCTTGCGTCAGCTTGAGCTCCCTTTCGGCCAGATCTTGTCCTTGTTGGGCCACAGCCACCTGTTCGGCTGCCGACTCCAGGTTCAGCAGGGCCGCGCGTACGTCTTGCTCGATCCCGAGGCGCAGATCGGCGATCTTATCGTCCACGCGCTTGATGCGGGCGGCGAGTTCCTGCGCTTCGCCCTTTCGGTCGCGATCGAAGACCGTGAAGTCCACCTGACCTTGAATCAGATAGGTTGGTTCCACGCTGCCTACACTGCGGCCAAGCCCGCCATAGTTTCCGTTCAAGCTCAGCTTTGGCAGGGAACGCGCTTTATTGGCCTGGAGTTCCTCCACGAATTGGCGCCTCTGGGCGGCCAGCGAGAGGTAGTCGGAGCGGGCCAGGAGCGCCGAATTGGTAATCGTCTCCGCGGCGGGATGGCTGAGAGGATCGAATCGCAGCGGTTCTGCCAGCTCTAGGGGCGTTGCGGGATGGATGCCGAGGTTGCGCGCCAGCAGCAGCAGAGCCTGCTTGTGCTGGTTTTGCGCTACCAGAAGCGCCTGTTGATCGTTTGCCAGTTGAACTTGCGCACGTAGCACATCGACTCCGGTCGCCGCGCCTGCATCGTGTTTGCTCTTGGCGAGTTGATAAAGAGCCTGGGAGTCGTTCACTCGCGTTTGGGCTGCGTTCGTGCGGGCCTCAGCCGATTGTGCATCGAGATAGAGCCCGGCGATCGACCGAATGATCAGGTCGCGGGCGTCCTGATAGGTCAGCTTGCTGGCAGCAACCGCTTCCTGGCTGGCTTTGTAGTTGCGGTAGCTTTGAAGATCTAGAACATTTTGGTCCGCCGCCACGCGAAAGTCATAGTTCGAGAACGGCCCTACCACGGCGGGAAGTCCGGGGACGGAAATGCCGAATGCCCGCAGATTTCGGTTTTGGACATTGGCATAACTTTCAGAGCGGACGCGCGGTAGCAGCGCCGCTGAGTAGCGCCGCACCCGCGTGCCTTCCGCCTCTTGCACCTGGGTGTCGGCAACCAGAACGCTCAGGTTGGCCTGCAGCCCCTTTTCAATAGCGTCGTGTAGCGTGAGCCTGTACGGCGCGGTTTGCTGCGCTCCGCTGGGCAAGCTCACGCCCAGGAACAATGCGGCCAGAATTAGTAAACCACTGGGATTCCATCTCATGATGCGCCTGCTCTCAATCCTTAAGGGCAATGGCTCTCCAGAAATGCTGGAAGCTTGCCTCAATCGCCGTTTGCAGCTTTGTGTCGCCCCGCAGCGACCACATCAGCATCGTTCCGATGAAGCTCTGCTGAAGGTGAAGTGCTACTTGCTCCGTCTTCAATTTGGGGTCGATTTCTCCGCGCTTCTGGCCAAGCTCCAGAATGCGGCCCACCATGCGACGTCCTTCTCCCATGTTCTGGGCCAGAACATCGCGAATATTCGTCGACAAAAAAGCTGTAAGCAGCGCGCGTGCCAGTTCGGGGCTGCGCCCGGGTTCTTCCGTGATCTTTCTGAACAAGTCGTGCAGCACAGATCGAATCGGCTTCTTGCCGGCCTCGGCCGCCTCTAGAGCGCCGTGCACTTTTCCAAGCTGGATCTCGGCCATCACGCTCAACACATGGTCCTTGCTTTTGAAGTAGTTGAAGAACGTCCCTTTACCCACATCGGCCGCCTCGGTAATGTCTTCGACGGTCACGTTCTGGAATCCTCGCTCGGCGAATAACTGCAGGGCGCAGCGAAACAGCTTCAGCCGCGTAGAAGCGGCCTTCCGCTCGCGCCGTCCCACGTCTTTGTTATGGGGTAGCTCTTCGTTATGGAGAGATCCTTCCCAATCCAGGGCTGCACGCAGGCTGCCAATGCCGATTTCTTTACTAGGGCTCATATCCGACCTTCGATCAAAAATGACTGATGGTCATTAATGTATCAGAGCCAGATATTCTGTCAAGCGCAGAAAATACGGTGCAGGGAGCTTCAGCTAGGGAATGCGAGATCTTCAGGGAAAGAAAAGCGGCGCGGCTGAGGGAGCCGGCGCTACCGCGCTATCACACTACCAAAGATGGGGAACAAAACGATATTTAACCTTTGCCATGTAGGCTTCGTATCCAGGCAAGCCGGCTTTTAAGACTTGCTCTTCGCGTAAGGCTCGATATGCCATTCCAGAGATCAGGAGCAGTCCGGGGAGCAGCCCGTACCACGAGCCCAAAAGGAAGCTTGGTCCAATAACAAAAAGAATAACGGCGGCATACATCGGGTGGCGGACATAACGATAGGGGCCGGTAGAGACCACGGTTTGGCCTCGATCGGCCTGGAGCCTCACGGCCGGTGATAAATAGGAGTTCTCGCGAAACACCAGGAACAAAAGATAGAAGGAGACGATGAGCAGAGCAGCGCCGCTCACGCGAAGCCAAAGCGGCACATGCGACCAGTGAAAGCGAACGGCGTCGAGCGGCATGAACGACAGCCATGCCAAGAACATAAGCTGCAGCCCGGCGAAGAATACCTTGTCCCACCGAGGCCGGTTGTCCTTACCGAGCCCCGTCATGCGTTCTTGCAGCAATGCTGGATTGTGCTTCGACAGCCATGCGGTCAAAATAACAAGAAACCCGAAAAATAGCAGGAGGAACAGCCACCCTGAGAGCCAGAAGATTGTTCCAGCGCCCATGAATAATGCGACGGCAAAGAGTGTAAAAAGCCCGATGAATTGGATTGCCAACAAGCGAAGATTTACAGCCTGCATGGCCCAATACTACGCTCACATCCGATGGAGTATCCACGGCGATGCTTGCTCCTCGAAATCCTCGCTCTTCAAAATGCACGATGTGTATTGGGCGGGGGTGCTTGTGCCGAGCCTCTGACGCTCCGGTGCTTAGGCGTATGTCAGACCTACTTCGGGCGTACTTCGACGCAGGCTTCGTGACCGTACGGCTTTGCGAGATTTCGCTCTTCAGTTAGGGCGGGTTGGTCCTTTCTATGAGGGAATGATGGGAAGCACTTTCCCCGCAAATCGTTCGTGGATTTCTATGTGCGCCGAAGCGGTAAACAAAACACACTATAAGGCGGCTCTCATCATGCCACCATTTTGTGATTTCCGCGGCGCCGCGCAAACGCATGAGTAACCCGCTTACGGCCAGCCCCGACCTTTGCTTTCACGGTTTTGACAGCCGATTTGCGCCGGGCATCGACCTTGCGGGCGGCAGCAGAAATGCGAGATTGCCGCGCAACACGCCGCTGCGCCGCTGCTTTGCGCCTTTCCAACCGTGCTTCACGACTGATTGCGCGCGACCGAAGCGTAGATAGTTTTCTCTTGGCTACGGAATGCCGTTTCTGAACCTGTTTCTTTGCCCTGGTGGATATTGAGCTGGTTTTTCTGCGAAGCGAAACAGAGGTTTTGGCGCCGGCGCGCCGTGTTTTGGAAACTCCTCTGGCGACCGCTTGTTTGGCGGATCGCGCGCGAGACCGCACGCTTGCAATTTTCTTCCGTCCCGTTTGCCGCCTCGATCGGTGTGAGGCCGTTCTTTCAGGCATAACTTCCTCCTATTCTCAAAAGATGGATGCTTGGCGGCTGGCAGGAGATGGCGTCTCCTTTTTCTATCTATGGAGTGCAGCGGGCGAGGCCGACATTCAGATTGCCTTCTCGGACGGGTTCACACCATTCGGAGGTTGGGTATTCTTCGATTTAGCAATTGCGGCGCTGAGTGATGTAGGCGGTGGGTCGGCGTGCGCATTCCGGATGGGCTCATAGCGGGGTACCGAGCAGGGATATCCTTTTGCAGGCTGAACTTTGGATTTACTTTTTTGAAACTGGTTTGTGAAGGGCAATAAAAAGTGCTTGGATTCTACCAGCGCTGCATCCGCAACGAACGTTGCACTTCCACTGACAGAATCCAAGCTTTTGTGATCCGACTAAAACAGCTTTGTTACTTTCTTAAGCGACCGGGTGCTCAAGGATGGCCGCCAAGCCATGCAGCCGATTTGAATCCGTCTGGCTTTTCGCTCCCGCCGCATCCTTTTCTACGGAAGGCGCCAACTGCTTCAACTTTGCCAGATCGCCCTTGCTCAAGTGCGAACTCTCGGCACGCTCAATCGCTTTTTGCAAACCCGCGATTCTATCTTGCGATAGCGCTTGCGAGCGCGATAGCTGATCCAGGTAGGCCTTGGCGATCACCAGTTTTGATGGCCACTCGATCTTCTGCTGGTTTTGCACGTTCAACTCGGTTACCCGAACGGCCTTGGCAGCATCGATTTCGTTCTGTGTTAGGAATTGGGTGGGTGTGAGTTCAAAGACATCCAGACCGCGAGCAATCTCCGAACCGTAGATGAATCCGTTATACCAGTAAGCCGACCAGTCTCCGCCGAGCACGAGCATCTTTGGATCGATGGGGCCACGGTCGAAGTAGGCGATCTCAAAGGGATGCGCCGTGTCGGTAAAGTCCATGATGGAAACCCCGCCTTGGTACCAGGCTTGCACCTCGATATCGCGCCCTGGGACAGGAATCAGCGAACCGTTGTGGGCCACGCAGTTCTCCGTATCGCTTTGGGCGGCCGGCAGTTTGTAATAGTTCTGGAAAGTCAGCTTATTGTCTTTCAAGCCGAAGATTGCGTCCGCCCCCCATTTGTTGGGATCGGTTGCGCGGCAGCGGGCGCCTAGACCGCCACCCCACTCGTCGGTAAATACAACCTTCGTGCCGTCGTTCGAGAACGAGGCCGAATGCCAGTAGGAGTAGTTTGGATCGTTTACGGCGTCCACACGCTTCGGATTCACCGGGTCTTTGATGTCCAGAAGGATTCCATTGCCGGAGCATGCGCCGGCCGCGAGCCCGATGGCTGAATACACGGTAATGTCATGGCACTGGTCGGTGTCGCTCGGCTTCTCCATGGCGCCTTTCCTTCCGTGGGTGCCGCCATTGTTCAGGCCATTCATGGCGCCCGTTCGAGGATCGATGAATACCCTGGGGCTCGAGACCACTTTGGCGTCTTGAGGAGTTGCGACTGGAACCTTAATTACGTCGATACGAAATAGGGCCGTGTTTGGGTCCTTGTCGGGCTTTTCGCCGGAGCAGCCATCCAGTTCTTCCGCCTGGCGTACGAATGATGTACCCGAGACGTAGACGTAAACGTTGTCTTTATCGTTGGGATCAACGACCAACGTATGTGTATGGGATCCGCGGCAGGTCTGCACCGCCGCAACTTGCCTGGGGTTCTTGATGTCCGAAATATCGAAGATTCTCACCCCGCGGAAGCGATCTTTTTGCGCGGCGGGTAGACGGCGCCTTCTGGCGTTCTGCTCATCCGCGGGCGGGGGAGGCTCCGGGGGAAATCCTTGCGCGCCGCAATCCAGGCGGCCATTCGGCATCTCCACCGACATGAACAGCAGGTTTTTGTAAACCGAGACGTCGCCCTGTCCGCCCGGACAAACCAGCGAGGTCAGCAGTGTGGTATTGGCCGGATTGGAGATGTCATAGATGCTTATGCCATAGAAATTTCCCTGAAACAGGTGGTTTCCCTGAAAAGCAAAGTCGGAATTGGCAAAAGCAAGCTGCGCGAATACCGTACGCATCGGCGCGGGGATCTTGGACGGATCGCCCATGCCCAGCAGGCCCAGTGTTTGCGCCACCTTGGGATCTTCCGGATTCGAGGTTCCGAGCTGGAAGGCATCCGGCTTCTTGAGCAGCAGAAGATGCTTCATACCCATCGACGCTTCACCGGCGTCATAGAGGCCAGGCGCCAGCTTGGCCCGCGGATCGTTGACATCCGCTCCCGTCATGCCCGGAGGCAGCGTGGGAACGCTCTCCGGCGAAAAGGGACTCTCTTCTGCTTGTGCTTGCCCGGAAGGCGGGGACGCAGGTTTTTGCGCCTGTGCCTGCAATTGGTTTGCATTGAAGAATAGGACGATAACGACGGCCACCAGGCTAAAAGCGGCTCTGGGCACTCGGTTCATTGGTTCTCCTCTAAAATTTTTTTGCCAACATGTTTTCCATAATTTTGATTTCGGCCCGCTGAGTATTGTCCGCATCGGTGGCGAAGTCGAAGATCTCGGCGTCCTGACCGGCGCCCGCTGTATTGAATAGATCCTTGACCATGGTCAGAGCCCCGTTGTGGTGCTGGATCATTCCCGTCAGGAATAGATGATCGAACTTGTCTCCTTTTGCTTTTCGCAAGGCTTGCATCTGTTCAGGAGTCAGCATTCCGGGCATGGGCGCCATCTCATGGCCTGCCATATTCATTCCCGGCATGGTCATTGTCATAGACACCGATTCTCCTCGAATCGTTAGCCACCGCTGCATGAATTTGATTTCATCCGATTGTGAACTGCTAATGCGTGCGCCGAGAGAGCGTAGATCCTTGTTCTCGGTGTGAGAAGAGATCAGCGCGGTCATCTCCACCGCCTGCGAATGGTGCATGATCATGCCTTGCATGAACTCCACATCCGCCTTGGACCATAGCGGCAGCGTAGCCGTTGTGGAGGGCGGAAGCTTCTTGCTTGGTTCGCCGGGAGCGCCCGGTTGAACCACCGCCGGAGCGCCAGAATCCGTCTGTTGCGCGTGGACGGCGGAGTAGACGCATGTTGGAGCGCCGGTATAGAGCAGGGCGCACAGACCGGCGAGTGCTCCGGCAAAGGTGAGCTTGCGCGGCTTACGATTTTTGCGATCTTTGGGTTCTAGGAAACGCAATACGCGGGTGCTCAAAACATCGTGATTCAGCATTTTCATTGGGTGAATGAAAGCTTGCCACCGGAATACTACCATTTTCAAGCACATTTTCCATGCCGATCGCCGTGTTTCCGCCCGGGCCGGACGGCTTGCCTTCCGAAACCCATCCTTTTATTGCCATTTCAAGGGCACGGGTTTGTGAGGTGTTAAGAGTGAACGGCAGGGCGCGATTGGGTGGGCTTTAACCGTCAATCTGTCCTATCCGTCGATTTGTTGATCGGGGGATGGGATACCTTTTGGAAAGAAGGTGAGTGCTTCAAAGGAGTCCTGAAGAATGGCCACGTTGCCTGGACCGCAGCATGCGCGACCACAAAGGATCTGCCCGCATCAAAAAACCTGAAGGAGGAAGCAATGGGTTTTACAAAGCAGGATATTGAGAACAACAAGAACTATTTTCAGCACAAACTGGAAGCCGAGAAGCAGAGGAATGACGTGTTGCAAGCGGTTGAAGGGAAAGCCGCCTTCGATTTTGTGCTTCTGGACACACGGGGCAGGGAAGCCTTCGCGCAAGGGCACATACCTGGTTCCTGGAATTTTGGACACCACGAGCTGGAGCAGAGCCTTTCCTTATTACCGAAGGACAAAGAGTTGATCACTTATTGCTGGGGACACGATTGACAGCTTTCGGCCAAGATCGCTTTGCAGTTGGCAGAGCGCGGGTACTTCGTTAAGGAGTTGAACGTTGGCTGGAAGGAGTGGACCTACAACCGGCATCCGATCCATCAGGGTAAGGTAGAGAGCGACGGCGTACGCTGTTCGTGCAGCAAATAGAAGCGGACATCTGCATTTTCATTTGTTAGACGATGAAAACGCCGGCGCCGCGGGTGGAAAAGAACGCCGGCGTGCCATCGCACCCATACCACCACACCATATTTCTTGACAGCGAACGTTCTGCCGCAACAGTTATTCCAGGGTTGCTCTCACACTGTCATTCAGTCACCTGGTCATTTTTGTCGCAACCAGCTTTTCGTCCTCCATCCTCCAGCCTGGCGAGTTTCATCCGTTCTCCTTGAAAGCTTTGGCCAATTACTCGCGCTTCAAAGCAAAATCGCTAAAGATTCTGACAGCGCAGTTTCCCTCAGGCGTGGCTTACTTGTCCTTGTAGCCGGATTCAGGCAAAGGAGCGCAAGACATGATGGAGAAGACCTGTGCAGCGTGCGATTGCAAGCTGGATGCAAACCCAATTAAAGTGAAAATCGGCGGCAAGACGGTTGAAGTCTGCTGTGACGAGTGTGCCTACAAGCTGAAGGAAGCTCATGTTTCCGCTAGCGCGGCGAGGGGGGCCTAAAACGTGGATCAAACGAGTCAAAAGATATACTCAGCGGTTCGACGTAGCGTTCAGACCCCTTCCGGGAGCATCAGTTACACAGAGCAAGGAGAGGGGCCGGTGGCCCTGTTCGTCCATGGGGTATTGCTCAACGGGCATCTATGGCGCCATCAATTGACGGCATTGTCCGATATTCGCCGCTGCATCGCGGTGGATTTGCTGGCCCATGGCGATACCGAGATTGAACCCGATCAGGATGTATCGGTAACCGCCAATGGCAAGATGCTCAAGGAGTTTCTGGATGCCTTGAAGATCGACAAGGTTGATCTGGTTGGGAACGACAGTGGCGGCGGCATTTGCCAGATTTTCGCAGCCACGTTCCCGGAGCGCGTGCGGAGCCTCACCCTGACCGATTGCGATGCGCACGACAACTGGCCGCCGGAAGCGTTCAAACCATTCCTGGAGATGGCGGGCGCAGGAGGATTGCGCGGCACGCTCGACGCCATGCTGGCGGACAAGAGCATCTACCGCTCCCCCCAAGCCTTAGGGCCGGCGTATGAACACCCGGAGCGCCTAGGCGACGAAAGCATCGAGAAGTATCTGCGTCCCCTGGTTCGGTCGGAGCAAAACACACGCAACCTGCAGCGCTTTCTCGCCGCTTTCGACAATCGGCATACGGTCGCAATCGAGGCGCGCTTGAAAGCATTGAAGGCGCCCACGTTGATTGCTTGGGGAACGGATGACGTGTATTTCGATGTGAAATGGTCCCATTGGCTGGCCGAGACTATCCCCGGCACTCGCAAGAGACTTGAGTTCCAGGGCGGCAGGATCTTCTTTCCCGAAGAGCGATGGGAGGAGTTCAACAAGGAGTTACGCGCGCATTGGCAGGAGGCTCAATGACAATGACGGTTCGTGAACAATCCGCGTCAAGCGCGCTTGCCGACGGGGAGCGAAGATCGGCAGAGCAGGTGCGCAAAGCCTCGGAGTTTCGCGGTTTGCATATTCCCGGAAAACCATTGGTATTCTTCAACATCTGGGATGCGGGAAGCGCCAAAGCCGTAGCCGCTGGAGGTGCAAAGGCAATTGCCACCAGTAGTTGGTCGGTGGCCAATGCCCATGGTTTTTCCGATGGCGAACGGCTCCCGCTCTCCGCTGCCATTGAAAACCTCCGGCAGATCGCTTCTGCCGTGGATTTGCCCATAACCATCGATTTGGAGAGCGGCTATGGCGACCAGGCGGATGCTCTTGGAAACACGATCGCGCTGGTAATCGAAACCGGAGCCGTAGGCTGCAATCTTGAAGACAGCTATCCGGCTAATGGAAGCCTTCGCGAGATGAGTGACCAGTGCCTCCGAATTCAATCTGCGCGGCGCATTGCCGAAGCCGCGCAGATCGATTTCTTCATCAATGCGCGCACCGACGTATTCTTTCAGCGGCCGGCTGCCCAGCATGATGAAGCCATGGTGTCCGAGGCAATCGAGCGTTCGCGAGCCTATGCGGACGCCGGCGCGGATGGCTTGTTCGCCCCTGGTCTTGCGGATATCGGCCTGATTGCACGCTTAGCGAAAAATGCGCCGCTGCCGTTGAATATCATGGTCGGCGATGGCACTCCGCATCTGCGGGTTCTAGCGGAGAGCGGCGTGGCCAGGGTAAGCCATGGGCCGCGGCCTTATCTCCTGGCTATGAAGGCCTTGGAAGAAGCGGCGCTCGCCGCAACTGCATGAGGCGAATAGAAAGCGTGATCGGTATGGTGCCGGTCACGCTTTTTCCGATTGCGATTTTCCAGGGTTGCTATTTTTCTGGTGGGATCCTACGGGGATTCCTAAAGACGCCCGTTCTCAATGTTCCTAGGATTTGTCGCGCGTAAACGTTCCAACCCAGTTTGTCTCCCATGTCTTCCCGCCATCGGTAGAAAATGCCTGTTCCCAGCGGGGTGCATCAGGCGATGCGATCCAGAGATAACGTACGAAGATGCTCTTGCCATCGTAGTCTTCCTGATCGTAAAACTCACCGCGCCCGTCCTTGAATTGGCCGACCGTGGCAGGCAGCGAAAGCGCTCCGATACCTTGGCTGCCCCAGTAGATGCTCCATTGATGCGATTTGGAATTGTAGATGCGTACGGTCACACCCGAGATATGGCTGGTCGGAGTATCGGCCTCAAATTCGTCCATGTTGCCGGCTCCTCCAAGGATCGGGCGCGCTACCACGGTCGCATCGAACTCTGCCCATTCGTTTGACCCTGTTAGGGGATGAAGCAGACGGCGCTGATGGCTCTTCCATTTGCCGAACAGGAAGTCAAAATCATGTTTCCCGTCGCGTTCCTGAGGCGGTTGCGCATTATCCGCTTTGGCCGGCCGCGCATTGTCGCTATTTTGGGCAAACCCAAAAACCGGGAATAGCAAAAGAACGCTGATTGCGAGGCAGCTTCCGGCATGCTTTAGTTCCTTCATGTTTACGTTTTGCCCTCTCACTGAAATTTTTCGATGGTATGTGAAAACCGAAATTGGACTCGTCTTGTGAGTTAGGCCAGTTTCTGTAGCCGGCTTGTAGTCTGTAAAGGTCCACTTTGCGGAGCCCGGACCATACCACTTGATCGCTATGCCCGCCGCCTCAGAAGTGATTCTGCAAGGCGGACGGTCAGCCGCATTTTCTTTCTGTGAAAGTCCATGATCCCCCGCTTCTGGCGGGCATACCCGGCACTGTCTCCAGCATCGGATTCAACTGCGGGTCCATCTCTCCTTGCCGGGAACTAGAAGCTGTCTCGCAAATTTACGGTTGAGTGGTTGGTAAACAAAAAACCAGGGTGGAGGCACGATCAGGCTGAAGCCACGTTCTTCCACCAAAACTACTCCGCCAGACTATTGCACGAGACAACCACCCCGAGATCGCATTAACACGATCTTAACTTGTTTTTAACAAATGGCTCCTGTTCTTCACGGGCGGGAGTGTTCCATGAAAGTAGCCAGACTGGACAGCATTTGATTGATAGGAATCAGAAATGAGGTTGTAGTTGTATGAGATTGATGAGAAGGCTGTGTTTAACTTTTCTCACGTCTTTCTTGTGGAGTTTGCTGGCAGGTCAGAGCGTGGCCCAGGACGCGAACACCGATCCCGCAAGAACGGAGAGCGAGTTGCGCAGGTTGATGGCGGCCATGGCAGAGCAACAAAAGGCGATGGCCGATCAACAGCGCGCAATGACCGAACAGCAAAAACAGATTGCTGAGCAGGAGCGCGAGATTGACCGCCTGCGGCAGCAGTTGAGCACGATGGACCGCCCCGTATCAGCGAGCGATGCGGGCAAGCAAGCCCGCATGGTAAACGCGGCGCTGACCGGCCCTAATGACGCATCCGCGAC